>Ga0335079_10002793_pt1 | contig 20096 bp, 18 predicted proteins | sample Lox_Sample_33_FD_206719 | JGI IMG/M metagenome (GOLD analysis project Ga0335079, IMG submission 206719) | Soil microbial communities from Loxahatchee National Wildlife Refuge, Florida, United States - Lox_Sample_3.3 | ecosystem: Environmental > Terrestrial > Soil > Wetlands | place: USA... | reverse complement strand
ATTGAAGGCGACGGGGTACGACTACACAATTTGGTCAGGTGTAGCCGTGACGATTTTTGTCGTCGAGCGCACCCCTGAGTTGATGCGCCTGCAGCAGAAGGTAACTGACACGGTGGCTCCATTTTCCTTGAGCGGCGGAAGCGCAGCGGCTTTCATCGATACTCCGAGTAACTCTGAAATCGTTGGTTACGTCGAACAATTCGTTCCGAAGTCCAGCGGTGAGCACTATTTCCCTCACGTCACGTTGGGCGTCGCCCACGAAGCATTTGTCAAGCAATTGAAAGCGGAACCATTCGAAACCTTCACATTTAGTCCCAAAGGCGTCGCGGTCTACCAGCTGGGGAATTTCGGCGTTGCTGCCAAGAAGCTGTGGCAGAGCCAGGCAGGCGGGCCGCTGGCTTCGTGGAACGACGGCGCGGCAAAGCAATCCATCATCGATTTTGTCAAGCGCGTGACGACCGAGGGCAGCCCAGACTTCGTGCCAGTGCCGGAACGTATCGCCACGTTCGACAACGACGGCACGCTCTGGTGTGAGCAGCCGCTGCCGGTTCAGCTTTACTTCGTGCTCGACCGGGTCAAAGCGCTCGCGCCGCAGCATCCCGAGTGGAAAAACACAGAACCGTTCGCCTCGGTGCTCAGGGGCGATTTGAAAGGCGTGGCCGCTGGCGGTGAACGCGCGATCCTCGAAATCATCATGGCCACGCATGCGGGCATGACCACGACGGAATTCAAGCAAATCGTTAAGGACTGGATCGCGACCGCGAAGAATCCGAAGACCGGCAAGCTCTTTACCGAAATGACGTATCAGCCGATGCATGAACTGCTCGCCTACCTGCGCGCCAACGGTTTCAAGACGTTTATCGTCTCCGGCGGCGGCGTCGAGTTCATGCGTCCGTGGGCCGAGCAGGTTTATGGCATCCCACCAGAACAGATCATTGGCAGCACAATTAAGACGAAGTTTGAGCTGCGCGACGGAAGGGCCGTACTCGTACGTCTGCCAGAGCTGAACTTCAATGACGATAAGGCAGGCAAGGCGATCAGCATCAACCAATACATTGGTCGCCGCCCCATCATGGCCTTCGGTAATTCCAATGGCGACCGGGAGATGTTGGAATACACGCAGAGCGGCGGCGGGGCGCGCTTCGAGCTTTTGGTGCTCCACGATGATGGTGCGCGCGAATTCGCCTACGGGCCGGCAAGAGGACTACCTGATGTTCAGCTGGGTGCCTTCAAGCAAGACCTGTACGACCAAGCGAAAAAGGAAGGCTGGACAGTAGTCAGCATGAAGGAGGATTGGGAAGTGGTCTTCGGGTTTGAAAAGAATTGAAAAGGCAAGACACAGTTCATGCGCAACAACGCAGAATCCATGAATGAACCGAAGTATAACGTAGTCCGACCGATGATTGCGGTTGCGAAAAGTTGGAAAGGCCAGGCGCAGCGTGTTCATCGGGAGGCCCAGATTTTCTATTTGGCTTTCAAACATCCACGCGTGCATTGGTATGCAAAGCTGGTCGCCGTATGTACGGCAGGCTATCTGTTTAGTCCCATTCAGCTGATCCCAAGTTTTATTCCGGTGATTGGATTCCTGGACGACTTCCTCGTTCTGTTCCTGGGAGTGAAACTGCTTCAAAGAATTATTTCTCCGGACGTGCTCATGGAATGCCGCGAGTTAGCCAAGGCCGCTGAACTGCGGCGAAAAGATGAAATCAGATCGAGGGCCGCGATCGTGGCGTTCGTTGCAGTCATTACTGTGTGGCTCCTCGCGGCAATTATGGCCAGCAGACTTATGGCCGCCTATATCTATCGTTAGCCTTCTAAGACAGGGTTCTCCTACACTGCTATGAACAGATCTGTTGTTATAGGCGTTGATGGCACTGCGTTCCTCCTGAGGTTGTTGCCCCCGTTTGACGCTTGATCGCAACGCCGGGCGTAAACCGCCTGACTACGGCATTTCGGAGGAACTCCGAAATGTCGGGCACCCCCCCGTCATACTCAAAACGTAACCTAACCCAAGGGCAGTGTTTTCAGTGCATTAGTCGCATTTGAAGGACTTCCGCATTGGCGTGAGAGTTGCATCCTTAACGTACGTCGCATTTCGAATAATGCGTGGGGTCCGTAGAAGTAGCTAGAGCCCTCCCGTGCTCCGGGCCGAGCCAGTAATTTAAAGATGGGTTTCATGAGAACTCGCAGAATCGAGGCCGGTTTGATGGGGATTGGATTGACACTTCTGGTTGTTTGGGGCGGAGCCTGGATTCAGAGGACATTCTCCTCCCGCGCTGCCGTCAAGAAATTTGAGGCGGATCAAGCTCAGCCTTCGGGAGTTGCATCGGTGACGGTGAACGACCCTGCCTCCGGTTCTCGCGTTGATTTCAGTCTGTGGTCTGCGAAGCGTGTGAGTGCTTACAAGGAGAGTGTGGCCAACAAAGTGGATCGCCCCCTCGCGGTGCTTCGCATTCCCAAGATTCACCTCGAGGTGCCCGTCTATAACGACACGGACGACCTGACCTTGAATCGCGGGGTCGGCCGGATCCTTGGCACCGCACAAATGGGAGCACCGAGCAATCTTGGCATTGCAGGACACCGCGATGGTTTCTTCCGCGGCCTGAAGGATCTCGCGCCGGGCGATGAGATTGACCTCATTCGCACAGGCCAGTCAGACAGTTACGTAGTCGAGAAAATTCAGATTGTGAGTCCCGACGATGTTTCTGTGCTGAATCCGACGCGAGGGGCTTCGCTGACCCTGGTTACATGTTTCCCGTTCTACTACGTCGGGAGCGCGCCACGACGTTTTATCGTGCACGCCTCGATTGCGGGTTTAGGCCAGTCGCACCAGGAACCCAATCAGTCCAAATCTGCAGTTACAGAGATCCACACAAAGGAGAATCAGTGATGATCGCAAAGCAACAAACAACAAGAGTCATGAGAAACCTGGTGGTGGCAAGCGCTGCCTTACTTGCAATCGCCTTTACCGCACAGGCACAAGTCCAGACCTCGACGACGAAAACGCCACAAGGGGCCCCAACAAGGCAAATTAAGGTCGAACGCGGCGAAATCGTTTACGTCTCTGGCAACAGCGTCGTCGTTAAAATGGAGGACGGAACGCTCCGTCATTTCGACAATGTTCCCGAGAGTACAACCATAACCGTGGACGGAAAGCAGCTCAACGTCCATCAGCTCCAAGTAGGCATGAAGGTCGAAAGACAGACCATTATCACAACGACTCCAAGGATGATCACCACCATCAAGACGGTTACAGGCACCGTATGGCATGTAAGCCCGCCCAACTCAGTTATCTTGACGATGGAAAACGGCAAGAACCAGCAATTCAAGATCCCCAGCGGCCAGAAATTCACTATTGATGGACAGGTAGTGGATGCGTGGGGCCTGAAGAAGGGAATGAAAGTGGAGGCTCAGAAGGTGATCGAGCAGCCGGAGACTGTGGTTAGCCAGGAAGTGAAAAGGACGGGAATCGCGCCGCCGCCACCTCCTGCGCCAAAAGCGGATGTTCCGATTCTGATTTCTGTGCCGGTTCCAGCGACTGCGCCGGTCGAGACAGCCACTGCAGAACCAGCACCGACGAAACTGCCGAAGACCGGCAGTAATTTCCCACTGCTGGGCCTTCTTGGAGCCTGCGCGCTCGCGCTGGGTCTGGGACTGAAGGCACTGCGGCTCCGTACGGCGTAACTGTAACCGCGCTATTTGGGCCAGCCGGGGGTTTTCACCTCGGCCGGGAGTCAGCGAGGCCTCCCCATGAGCTAGAGCTAGATGGGGAGGTCACCTCCTGCCAAAACGACCGGTATCCGTAGTGATAAGCAGACCGCTAAGTGAAGCCCTCCGAAGCCGACATCGCGGAGAGACGAAAGGGAATCGAAGCTTGCGGGCCACGCTGCAGTTTTGCTTAGGCGAATGGGAAACCCTAGGAAATGCAAACCGTCTTCCAATTCGGCTTGCTGCTCTTCATCGGAGTATTCAGCTGTCAGCCGATTCCCGGACAGGATCTTGCACCGCGGGCTTATGTTGTTACTCCTCTCCATTCGAACGCAGTAACATTGACCTATTCTTATTCCGATGGCGGTGTTCTGTTCAACGGTCAGCTCCCTGTGCCAGACGCAACGGCGCAACTTCATGTACCGATACTGACCTACTTCCACTCCTTTAATTTTTTCGGGCGTTCAGCCAACGTCACTGCCTCCTTGCCGTACTCCGCAGGTCACTTCCAAGGGACATTCCAGGACAACGAAACCAATCTTTATCGGTCGGGCCTGCTGGATACGTCTTTTCGCGTGTCCATAAATCTTAGGGGCGGCCCAGCAATGTCTGTACAGGAATTTCGATCGTGGAAGCACAAAACCATTCTGGGGTTGAGTCTTAGGGTTGTGGCTCCAACGGGTCAGTACGACGCAACAAGGCTGATCAACAATGGCTCCAACCGTTGGTCCTTCAAACCCGAATTCGGTGTTTCACGACGCTGGGGGCATTGGGTGTTGGAGGCTTACTCGGGAGTGTGGTTCTTCACGACTAATTCTGAATACTGGTCGCATAACTCCTTCTATCCGGGCACCCGCTCTCAATCGCAAGCACCCATCGGCTCTCTCGAAGGGCATCTCAGTTACGATTTGAAACCACGGCTGTGGCTTTCGCTCGATAGCAATTTCTGGTACGGAGGGCGCACCACCGTGAATGGCGTAGAAAACACCAAGACCCTGCAGAAAAACTCCCGCATTGGGGTGACAGCCTCAGTTCCCGTGAGCAAGCATGAGAGTCTGAAATTTAGCTACAGCACTGGGGCCTATGTGCACTTCGGGGGCGATTTTCGGATGGTCTCCGTGGCCTGGCAGTACTCCTGGCTGGGCCGGCCGAATTAGCGGCCATTTTGTTTTGTTGTTGGAGTCAAGCTATGACCATAGCAAGTCGCCCATTCGGTAGCGCGGACCTTGTTCTTTTATTCCTGCTTCTACTGGCGTGCGCTTCTCCTCGCGCCGCGGCGGCAGGACGAAAAGACGTGATCACCATGAACAACGGAGACCGCTTCACGGGGGAAGTGAAGCGCCTACAAAACGGATTACTATACGTGGAAACTGACTACGCGTCAGGGAATATAGCATTGGATTGGAACCAAGTGCAGTCGGTCGAGAGTACGGCCACATTTAAAGTCGTGTTGAACAATGGTCGAAGACTCGAAGGAAAGATCGAAAAAGCTTCAGGCATTAATGCCAAGACTGACGACTTTCTAATCCGAGAAGCCGCCGAGGAAGTGGCCGTTCCTTCAGCGATTGTCGTGAATCTGGAAACTACAAAATCCACCTTTTGGCGCCAGCTGCAGGGTTCGCTCGATTTTGGTTACAGCTTCTCGAGTGGCAATAGTCAGTCAGCATTGAACGTTGACACAAGCAGCGCTTACAAGACTCCGGGATGGGAACTCACGAGTTCGTTTGATTCGACTTTTAGTGGACAGTCCGGGGCTACCAAAACGAATCGTGAAGACCTGCAGATTACGTTCAATAAGTTTCTGAGCAGAAATTCCTATGTTGGGTCGGTCTCCGACTTTCTGCACAGCAGCCAACAAGATTTGGAGCTGCGCACGACCCTTGGCGGTGGCTATGGCCGCTACCTGAAACGTACGACGAGCAGCAGTCTCAACTGGTTGGGCGGCATCGTGTACGCTCGCGAGTCTTTTAATACTTCTGCTGGTCAGCCATCAGGCCAAAATATGGAAGCTGTAGGGGGCTTACAATACAACTACATTCGGTTCAACTTTGGAGAGTTCGATTCGCAGGTGCAAGTATTTCCGGGACTGACCGACGCTGGCCGGGTGCGACTCAAGACAAACAATTCGCTCACGATCAAACTACGGAACAACTTTCATTGGAACTTCACGTTTTGGGATAACTTCGATAGCCAACCGCCGCCAACTGCGAAAAAGAATGAACTCGGGCTAAGTTCGGGAATCGGCTGGTCCTTCTAGGCTCGAAACTCAGTCATCGATCTCAAGAAAATTAGCCAGCATCAATCTGAAGCGACTTCTGATTTTCGATTGCTGTCTGATCTTGGATTACTGAATCACTAGGGGCTGTTTGTGGATGCCAAGTGGTATCGGGCGTTTTATGTTCCGTGTGGTGCGTGGTTGGAGCAGGTCTTGTTGGACGTAATGCGCTCTTAGAATATTCTGCCTAACTGGAAGAACCACTTGTAGTGGCCGGTATCGCTTGCGCTAGCACCAATGAATACAGGGCCCAACGCCGTCTCCGCGATCACGCCCATGGTACCGTCGCCTGAGAGATTCGGTGCGTGGAATGGGTCACCGTACATTTTTCCAACTTCACCGAAGCCCACAAAATAGACATTCTTTCCAACGAATGTAGGCAGTGTTAGGATCTTTCGCTTGTCGCCGACGCGGCCCAGAAAATATTGATTCCCCATCAGTTCATTCAGTCCGTAGGCGCTCAGTCTGCTCACTCCTCCAAGAAAGAACTGCGGTATTCCGGGCTGCTGATAGCCGAGAGTCGAACCGCCGGATGCAATGATGAAAATTGAATCGCGCTGGAACACTGGGTGGAAATACTCCGCCGTTGCCTCCAAGGTTGGAAAACCTTGTGGAGCATTTGGAAAGCTGTCGAAAAATTTGAAGTTAGTTTGGATGAAATAACCGGCTGTTGGAAGAATCGGATCATTCGTGTGGTCCAGGATAAACTGCGCTTGGGCGTGGCCGACCCGGCCACTATAGGAAGCAAAGTCTGGAGTTCCTAGTCGCAGATCCGCGCTCGCGTACAGGCCGCCCACCAACCCACCCATACTCGTTCCCGCAACGTAGTCCACGGGAATGTGGTGTTCTTCGAACCATTTCAACACTCCGATATGTGCTAACCCGAGTGCTCCCCCGGCTTCCAGTGCTACGCCAATCGTAGCGCGGCCCTTGGTTTTGGCTCGCGTCTCGCCCGGTGTGGGGTGTTGCTTGTCCTACGCAAAGCGACAGATGGACATCATACAGAGCAGAATTGAACCGAAGACAGCGACACGCATGCGAGTCACCTCGAATATTTTTTGAACAGCTCAAAATCTCGTACAGCTTCTGCTCGAGCCGCTGCTTGGAACTCACTTCGTGTCAGCGGGCCTCTGGCGATGTCTGTGGGCCCGCGCATAACCTCTCAACTCGCAGCTTGCCCTATGGGGTCTGCCGGAGTCCTGGTTTTTTTCATGAGTTTCGGGGCCAAGCTGGTAACGACCGCGCAGACGATCAGGTAGAGAACAATGGCCGGTATGGCTAGTTTCTGTTCTGGAAAATTGGCGTGCGCAATCGCCACCGCGATGCCCGGGTGACGAGAAGCAGTGGCGAGGGCAAGCACGGAGCGCTCCTCGGGGGCCGGCCCGCCAAGGAAGTAGCCAACTAAGTAGCCAATCAGCGCGAAAGCAGCCAAGCTAAGAAGCGTGCCGTCGCCAATCAGCGCCAGACTGGCCCGGACCGAAACAAAAAGGACCGGCAGTGCGGACAGAATCATGAGCACGGTAGCAACCATGCCGATGGGTTTCGCCACGCGCCCAGCAAACCACGAGGCAACCGCGCGCAGCCCAATCCCCGCCAGCAGCGGCGCCAATGCGGTTGTAAAAACTATCGTGGCAATCGACTGAGCTGACATGTGCAGCGGCACCCCGGCGACCCTCTCGAATAGCTCTATGGTGATCGGTATCAAAACAATTGCGATCAGTACTGTCCCGACGAGGAGTCCGATCGTGTAGTCTTCCGTGCCGCCAGCCCTGCGTGCACTCTTTGGAAAGATAGGCGGAACTGGGGAAACCGAAAGGGCAACCAGGGCAATCTTCACGGCTGGGTTAAGGTTGAAGGCCATAACCAGGACCAATGCAAGCAGAGGCATTAGTACGCTCATGGATAAAAACCCGCGAACAGCTAGCTTGGGGCGTCGGAACAGGAACGTTGCGTCGGCAAATGTTGCTCGCAGTCCCAGCGCGAACACACTGAGGAAAATACTGATTTTCAAGACGAGCACAATAAGAGTTTGCAGGGTCATTTCTCAGACTCCTTGTGCCTTGGTTCATGCAAGTAAACCACCAAGCGCGAGGAATCCTCGGTCCTCGCAATCTACTGAGAAAGAGACGTTTGTAGGCCTCCACGCCGTCGGCAGGTGCTTGCCCGCCACGATATTTCGGAGAGACTCCGAAATGTCGTGGCAGATTCCCTCAGGTACGTCTTCCTTCTGAGACAACAGCTCCGGTTTCAGTGGGTTAGAGATACGTTGGCTGTGGCGCATGGATTGCACAACATAGATAGTCCATGCGACGGGAACTCGGATATGGATGTGATCGTTCAACGGAAACATTGCATGGACCGAATGATTGTCGGCAACAGGCAAAAGCAAATTGAACTAAAGAAGGGAACCGACTATGAATTCTGAACTGGCGATAGCTAATCCGCGACGACATGTGCTACTCGGAGCTCTTTTCTTCTTGGTTTTCGCTGTGTCTCCGCTGATGGCGCGGGCGCAAGCTCCTGCAGATGTTCCTATTGTGGCGATCATTCCGGAAGGCAGTTCGGTAACATTTTTCGTGAAAGCATCGGTGAAGCTCGAGGGCACGTTCACAAAGTGGGATGCCAACATAATTTTCACCTCGACCGATGTCACAAGCGGTGTCTTAACGATCACGATTCCGGCGGACAGTGTCAGCACGGGAAGCGGCATGAAGGACGGCAAGCTAAAGAGCAAGGATTTCTTCAACGTCAAAGAGGATCCAACGATCACATTTAAGTCAACGAAACTAACCCAGACCGGGCTTGGCGCGTTTGAGATTGACGGTAACTTTACGATTCGGGGAGTCACTAAGCCCGAGAAACTTATCCTCAAATACGACGGCAATGGGACGGGAACGGGAACGATTAACGGGACGATGGCCTTTGACCGAAAAGACTACGGCATGAACAAAGGGATACCTCTTGTCAAGATCGCCAACCGCGTTGAGGTGACGGTGAATCTCAAAGTCAAACACGTCAGTGGGCCCTATGCGGTCTATCAGCATTAACTAGCATTGACGGAAGTCGCGCAGCTCTGACTCTAACGTATTGTCGTTCGGTGCGCCGGCCTCAGCAGATCGGCTCTATGTTCTTCGGTTCACAGATGAGCCACACACCTTAGTCGATAAGGAGATAAACCCATGAGGACTACAGGGCCCGGGGCAGACCAAAAGGGACTTCTCGAACTAGCTTTCGCCGGCAACGCTGAGGCATTCTCGAAGCTGGTTCAGCCGCATTGGGCGACCATCTACAGCATATCTCTCCGAATCCTAAAGAACCACGAAGACGCCGAGGATAATGTACAAAACGTTCTTTGCAAGGCCTACTTGAACATTCGGCGGTTCCACGGTGATTCCACGGTATCTACATGGCTGTATCGCATCGCTGTAAACGAAGCCTTGATGGAACTCCGCAGGCGTCAAGCCGCGCGCCTGTTGTCACCCGCGAGAACGTCAGAGGATGCCGAAGAACCTGTGGTCTCAGAGATCCCAGATCCACATCCGAGTCCGGAGCGCCGTTGCATCGCTTCCGACTTGGCCAGGAAGGTCCTGGTCGAATTCGATCCGGCGCTCAAGAACATCCTCGTCCTAAGCAAGACCGAAGGTTGGACCAATCGCGAACTCGCCAGAACCTTCGGAACGACAGGCCAAACCATCAAATCTCGAATATTTCGCGCGCGCATGAAGTCGCAGCAACGAATGAGGGCTCTTTCGGGAAAGCCGGCGGCGGGCTGCGTCAACTTGGAATTTGATCGCAACCTTGCTGAAGTCAGACGATAAAGCTGCCAGCGCGATGGGCTCCTCAAGAAGGTTCCTTGCAGGTCCACTCAGGTCGTTAGAAGACGTATTGGATACGTGTCTGGAGGATCTCGGTGAAGCCGTCGAGGCCGGAGCGGTCGAGGTGGGCAAAGCCGCCGGACACTGCCAGTTTGCATCTGCGGTTCATGAACCAGTTCAAATCGAGAGTTCCTTTATTCATTATCCCACCGTGGATCGACTTGTCGTCCAAATCGAGTCGTGAGTAGCGAGCCGTGAGTTCTACCGCCCCCCAGCGGCGTTGTGGTATTGGGCGCCGGGCGTAGGCGACATTGCGATCGTACGGCCGGTGCTCTCCGGTTAGGAACACCGATCCGGTAATGTAGAACCCGTAAAACGAAGGGTTGGCGATTTGAGTTGCATTCACCTGGGATCGAACATACTCGGTCAGAACCGAATAGCGATCGCGTGTCCAGAGAGCTTCGAGCCCAAACTCCTTCTGATTGGAGGCCGGAATGTTGCCGGTGTCAACGTAGTTCGACGACACGTTCGATTCGGCCTTGCCCCGCATGCGGACCGCGCCGGCGTCCGCTCCCGCGTAACGTACGCTCACGCCCACGTGCAGATACCTGGAACCGTCGTCATTGATTGAAATCAGCCCGGTCACTCGAGTCGTGAAATGATTGCCGGCAGTGTCAAAATCCTTCTTTTGCACCCACCAGTCGTTGGCCCACCCGCCCGCATACGTCATCCGCTTCTTGAAAACACTGTTGCTCAGGGTGAGGCCCACATCCCGGGAAGTGAAGAATGGATTCAAAACGCGCTCGAGCGAAGGGAGAAATGTGGCATCCCCCACGATTTCGTACACGAACTGCTCCTTGGTTTTGCCGAAGGTTAACGCGCCCAGTTTTCCGACGGGAGCGGTGATGTTCAAGTCAGGGAAGCTCCACGTTTTCATCTTATTTTCGTGGGCATCAAAACCATTCCAGGCGTAGGCTGCAAAGTAATGCAACTTGTAAGACTCGGGGCCGATAGTCCCGGTGACGATGAAGCGGCTGGAGCGGTCGTCCCATTGGTCGCGCTGGCTCCCCACCTGGGCGATACTGGCCGAGTCCTGCGAGAACGCGTTATAGTCGTAAACTCCGACAAACCCCAACAGGGTCGAGAAATATTTCCCGTGATAAGTGGGCACGCGTGCCCACTTGGGGGGGAGGTCTGGAGTGCCGAACTCTCGCTTTTTTACCGCTTCGGAATCTTGCGAACTGATCTGCTCTGTCCCGGAAAGTGCGTCTGCCTTCGAATCTGGCTGCGGGAGATTTGGATCCGTTCCGCCGGCATGAGGCGACTCAGGCTTTTGTCCCGTTTCAGGGGCCTGTTCCGGGAGTGGCTTGTCGCCAGTGGTCCGCGCCGCTTGAGGCTGATCAGGTTTTTGTTGATTTGTCTGCGCACCCTTGTCTTCGTCTGCGGCGCTGGCCGCTTGCGTCGCCTTGTCCTGTTGCGCAGCCTCTTGTGCTACCGCGGGTCTTACAAGAAGCACCGCGGCGAAGCAGGCGGCCAGCAGATATGCTGTGCAGAATCGCATTTCACTGCTCTCTTCCCTCTTCTCCGGTGGCCGTTTGCGATTTTTCTACACGCCTTCTCTTGTTACCTGGGTTTCGGGAACAAGAGTGTGAAGGACATCCTGAATGTCCAGGGTGACGTGCCCTGTGGATGGACGACGTTGCCGAAAAAGAAAGTTTGGACGTTCACCGCCTGGTGTCCGAATTTCCAGACGCGCCCGGGACCACCGCCGATAGGTACGACCCATCTTCCAGTGGTCTTTTCCCAGTTGGCTGTAATGCCACTAGTCTGAAGGGAGAGATACCAGGCCTTTTTCAAGTTGTAATTAAGGAACGGTTGAAGGTAGAACTGGTTTACGTCGGGCCGGTCGGCGTGGCCAGCCACAGACCAGATGTTATTGACGAGCACGCCGATCGTACCGAATTTCGGCTGTACCAGGGCGACAAAAGTCGGACCAATGCCGAATTTCCCCTGGCTCATAAAGCGGTAGGGAGTACCCATGGGCACCAAAAAAATCGGTCCTACGCCCCAGGTCACCACACTGTGTTTTTTGGGAGAGAAGTAAAACTGGGGTTGCATGTCTCCCACGCCGTAGGCGCCGGTTTGGTGCAGGGACCCGTCTGCCAGCGTTACGGCATAAGGTTGGTAGACGATGGGGGTAACCCAGCGCGTGATCACGTTCCAGTTCGAGCCAAGGCTGACCGGAATGACCGGCTGAATGACGAATACATTCTGGACACGATCAGAATTGCCGATGCCGAAATTCCAGTTCTCCTGAAAGGGTACGCTGATCATACTGGCAATCGGGTTCTGAGAAGCTTTTCGCGCTTTCTCCAAGGCTGCTGCGTCGGATAGGGGGGCAGCGGGTTGCTGTTGCTGAGTCGTTGCGGTTCCCTGCGTTGCCGCCGGCTGATCCGGAGGGGCCGACACTTCTTCCAGAGCTGGTGCGTCCGCTGCGGGGGCCGGTGGTTGTTGCTGAACCGCTGGTTTTTCTTGTGTTTGCGCCGGCTTGTCTTGAGCTGTCTGTGCCCAACCCGGTGCAGAGCTGAGTGCGAGCCATATCCCAACGGTCCCTATCGAAAAGAACCTTTGTACTCTGTTTGCCTTCATTAGCGTGCTCCTTCTTGAATCGATTCGGATAAACGATTCGGTTTCGGCAACTCTTCGTGCCCGCAACCCAAGAGATAGCGCGTCCTTAAGTCCGGTCCCGGCGCCCGAGTATTTCCAGACGAACTTCTCCAACGTCCCGATTCGAGTCCGTGTTCACTTCGCCTCGAAGCCAGCTTTGCCGTATACGGGCGATTAGGGTAGTACGCCGAGTGTTTTGGCAATTTGCCCACCAAATCGTTGAGGTCGATTCAGAAGTTGTAGATTGCTGAAAACATTGCGATTGCCGAAAGTGCGTTCTCGGTTCGGCAACGACTTCGCACGGCATTTCGGAGCAACTCCGAAATATCGTGTCGGATTCCCGATTTGCAGGGATGCGACATCTCCCATAGAACGATCCATGGAATCGGTACCACACAAGTTAGCGTATGTTTTCACCGCTCTGGCATTGCGCGGATCCGCAAAGTCACCAGGGAACCTATTCCGATAGAAAATGATGATGAATACTCTCCGACATTTCGGATGAGTCCGCGAAACATCGGAGGCAATCCCTCTAAGAAAACTACAGACACACGCGAAGTCTCACTTTTTCAATAGCTTGGAAGACTTACGACTTTGGTGGCTCATTTGCTGAATCGTAGGACGAAACGCTAATGAATGCACCCTGGTGACGGTCGCTTTTGTGAGTTCAGCAGAGAAAGAGTCGACGAGATGCGTTGGGAACTTCAAACCTCGTCGCCCGGCTCCACCGCAACTTGGTTCAGAGTGCTGCGGGCGATTGGAAACACGGTTGTGTGGTTTATTCTCGCGCTGCTCACTTTGTGGGCAGCAGCCGCTCTTTACTTCGATCTGCAGATTGCGCCATTACGTATTCCCGCGGCGCTCATCTACGTTTTTGCGATTGCCACAAATTTATTCAAACTCAAACGGTCTCGTGCGGCTGCAGCCTTGTGTCTCGTGGGCTTTTTGTGCGTCTTCGGGTGGTGGCTCACCCTGAAGCCCTCAAACGATGGCAATTGGCAAGCCGACGTTGCACAAACAGCCTGGGCTGAGATGGACGGAGACCGGGTCACCTTCCACAATTTACGCAACTGCGACTATCGCACGGAAACTGACTACGCGAATTGTTGGAGCGACCGCACAATCTATCTTTCACATATCCGGGCCGCTGATTTGTTCCTGACGAACTGGGGAATACCCCTCGTGAGTCACCCGATCGTCAGCTTTCAGTTTGGAGACGGCGAGCACGTCGCATTCTCGATTGAGGCCCGCTACATAGTTGGTCAGTCGCATTCGACAATTCTTGGTTTTTTTCGTCAGTACGAGCTGATTTTTATTGCTGCGGATGAGCGCGACGTTGTTCGATTGCGCACCAACTACCGTAAAAATGAAGAGGTGTACCTGTACCGCGACCAGGCGCAGCCGGATGTAGCACGCGCTATGTTCCTCACCTATGTCACCTACATGAACAAACTGAAAGATCATCCCGAGTGGTATAACGAATTGACAAGAAACTGCACGACGACCATTCAAAGAACGCTTGCTGCCGACACCGACACCCAGCAACCCTGGAACTACCAGTACATTCTAAATGGCACTCTGGATAAATTGCTTTATGAACGAGGACGATTGGTGACCGGTGGCCTTCCATTTCCAGAATTGAAGCAGCGTGAACATATCAACGCCGCCGCCCAAGCGGCAAAGGCGTCTCCAAATTTCTCTGCGATCGTTCGCATGGGGCGAATTGGATTCTAAGGTAGCGGTTGCTGAACGAAATGCAAATGATTGGTCGAGATTCCAAGTTGTTTGCCGGGCTGTCATGCTGTTTCCATGCTGTGAGTCTAGGCGTGCTCCTGGCACTGCTCTCGCCGCCGGCTCAGGCCCAGACCCAGACTTACCAAACCTGGCCTGAGGTCGATACTTACATAACTCTGAACCAAAATTTCAGGCTCTATTTTATTGCAACACAGACGAGAGAGAACGGCCAGGGAACAACTGCCGAGATAGCAGCGAACCTCGACTTCTTCTTCAAGCCTTTATTTCGGAGGAACAAGCTCGTCATCTACCAGCCGGACCAGGCTAAATCCAGACTTTTTCTACTGAGAGCGGGATATCACTATTTACCTTCTATCGATGGTCCCACCGAGCATCGTGGCGTGCTGGAGGTTACCGGGCGATATCCTCTGAAATCTTGGTTGCTATTTTCCGACAGAAACCGAACCGAGTTCCGATTCATTAACGGTGAGTTCTCATGGCGCTATCGCAACCGGCCGTCAATGGAAAGAACCGTTTCGATTGGGTCCTACCATTTCACACCTTACGTTCGCGGCGAGGTGTACTTCGACAGTAACAATCGAAAATGGAGCAGAACTTCGGAGGATTTGGGGGCTGCATTTCCAATCCGCAAACATACCGAGATTGAATTCTACTATGAGCATCAGAACGACACCAGTAAATCGCCGAATCGCCAGACCAGCGCTCTCGGGCTCTCGCTCAACCTGTACTTCTGATTTCGCCGTGACATCTACCAGTTGTAGCGAAGTGTCCGCAAGTTCTGCACAGCAAGAAGGCGGGCACATTGTTCATGGTTCGCCTAGCTCCAACATTTCGGAGGGGCTCCGAAATATCGTGGCTCGGTCGTGCCTTTCGAGTTCGTCGATACCTACAATCGCCTCTCTTTCAGTAGGTTGCTAGGATTACTCTATTTTGGCCGCCTGATTGCACAATCATCGCCGTGTGAACTGCTTCGGTGGTTGTGGCTTTGGTGAAAAGTGAAAGCGCAGCATCGCGACTAGAATGAAAACCAGGCGCACACAAAAACTCATTACGGCAACACTCGCGGTGCTCGCGCTGACTCTTGGTGCGCTCGCGTGGCGTCCACGAACCAGTCCAGATACTTCCGGAGGCCTGGTTTTCATTCAGCGCGCTGTGGCACACGAGCAGAACGGAGTGAAGGTCAGTGTATCAGTCCCAACGGATGAAGAAAGCAAGCGTTTTTTCGGTGGGCCTCTCGCTGGTTTTGGTGCGCAAGCCGTGTGGATAAAGATCGAGAACGGGACTGACGCGTCGCTCTATTACCTGCCGATCACGGCCGACCCAAACTACTTCTCGCCGCTGGAAGCCGCACAGCGTCTTCACAGATGGTTTTCCAGTGGGGTTAACAGTGAGATTGATGGCAATCTTGAACGGCAGTCGATGCCAACCATCGTGGCAGCCCACCAATCGGCATCGGGATTTGTCTATACCCATCGAGACAGTGGGTTGAAGCTTCTAAACGTTGGCGTGCTGGCAGGCAATGGACACGAACAATTCAGGTTTATCCTGCCAGTTGAAGGAAGAAAGTATGCGATGCAGAACGTGAATCTTGAAAAGTTATACGCGCCAGGCCACGTCGAAGAATTGGACCTGGCTGGGTTACGGAAGAAGCTGGAAACTCTTCCCTGCTGTGTAACGAACAAAGACGGGAGTCGGAATGGGGATCCGCTGAATTTGGTGATCGTGGGAAATGGTATCGACGCGATTTTCCCATTCACAGGCCGCGGGTGGAAAATGAACGAATCCGCTGACGTGAAGGGTTCGTATCAGATGGTCAAGGCTCTCCTCTTCCGTTCCGAGTACGACACAGCACCAGTCAGTCCGCTGTATCTATTCGGCCGGGTTCAGGACGTTGCATTAGAAAAAGCCCGCGAAACAATCAACGAACGGAACCACCTGCGGCTCTGGATGGCGCCTTTTAGGGTGGAAGGACAGGAAGTGTGGGTGGGGCACATCAGCCGGGATATCGGCCTCCATTTTACAACCAAGGCATGGTACCTGCTGACCCACCGAATGGACGAGCAGGTAGATCTGGATCGTACTTACCTGTTGCAAGACCTTATCATGTCGGGCTACGTGGAGCGATTCGGTTATGTGATCGGGGTGGGAGCGTCGGCGCCGGATCAACCGCGCACAAATATGACGAACGATCCATACGTCACCGACGGATTGAGAGTTGTCATCTTCCTGGGGCCCAAGTTAGTTCCGATCGAACAAGTTCAGAGGCTCGACTGGGAAATGCCTTTTGGCATATCGAGGTGAGGGAATTCGTCTTCAGCGGCCATGTAAGGAGCCGAGTTGAATCGAAAACTTGCGAGGAGGTACCATGACGCGAAATCTTCTGATAGTGGTCGCACTGTTCGTATTGATTGCCGGAGCTACATCGCCATGCCGTTCCCAAACGACTTCAGAACTGAATACCTATTTCCAACAAAATGTTGGGCTGAGTCAGAATCAGATTGCAGCTATCCGGGGAGGACAGGCGGTTGCGAAGGTGGCGAAGTCGCGCATTCCTGATGAAATTTTCGTATTCGGCGCGGTCTACGTTAAGGCGTCTCCAGAACGATACTTCAAACTTGCCTATGATTTTGACAAACTTCGCCAGATCCCGGGATACGAGGCCATCGAGAAATTCAGCGATCCTCCGCAAGTCTCTGACTTAGAAGGCTACGCCTACGACAGCGAGGACATAAAGGCGCTGAAGAATTGTAAGCCCGACAATTGTCAGCTCCAGTTGCCCGCCAGCAGCATCGAATATCTTCAGAAATCCGTTGATTTGTCAGCTCCCGACGCAGAAGAAAAAGTGAATCAGTATGTCCACGGAATTGTAATCCAGCGTCTGCTCGCTTACCAGAAGGAAGGAAACCAAGCCTTGGGCGTGTACAACGATAAGAAAAACGTCACTAAGGTGCAGGAGCAATTTGAGTACATGCTGGGCTACAGCCAAATCCTGCCAAAAATAATACCGGATTTTTATAAATACCTTCTCGATTATCCCAATTCCAAGCCCGCTAACACGGAGGACATGTTTTATTGGGACAAAGTGAAGTTTGGTTTGAAGCCGACCCTGCGTGTCGTGCAAGTAGTAAGTATGCGGAGCAACAATCCGCACGAGCCAGCCTACACGATTGCTGAGAAACAACTTTATTCCAGCCACTACTTTGAGACGGCCTTGGATCTCACGTTTTGCATCAGCGGCGACGATCCAAATCAACCTGGCTTTTACCTCATCAAGTTCATGGGATCGGAGCAGGCCGGGATGACCGGTTTTAAGGGGTCCATTGTCCGTAAGGTAGCGGTGGGCCGGTCAGCTTCCTCGCTTCAGAAATCTCTTATGGTTATCAAGGACACCTTGGAGAAGAGCCAATAGACTTCAGCCGGACGGAGGGCCTGTGATCCATTCAATTGCGAGTTTGTGCAAACGTATTTTCTTTGGACCGTGCGATGACACCGAACTCGAGAACCCTTGGGTGCGCGTTCCAAATGAGTAGCGAGGAAACAACGAGCGAACCCTTGCCGTTGCGGCAGCAACGTGTAATGCGCGTACTGCAGGCAGCTGCCTACGTCGTCCTCGTTGCTTGGGGAATTAGGACGACCTCACACATCCTCTTTCTCGTTCTGCTTTCGCTGCTGTTTGCCTACGTGTTCCTCCCATTTCCGAAATGGCTTATGCATCGTCTCCGGCTTAGCCAGAGCTGGGCACTTGTGTTAACGGTCGTTTTGTGGGCCGTAATTTGGTTCACGATAACGATTGCCTTGTTCGAGGCTGGCCATCGATTGATGGTCAAGCTGCCGATTTATGAGCAACGCATTAGCTGCCTGTGTCGGCAAATCGCCGTCTTCTTGAGTGCCCATGGGATTCAATTCACCAGCGACTCGGTTAAGAATTTGTATGACTCCAATCGCATCATCGGGTTCGCGCGCGAAGTACTCCCGCTACTGGTAGGCTTCTTCTCCGATCGTCTTTTGACATTCCTGCTGGGACTCGGCTTTCTTATTGAAATGACTTATGTTGATAGTGACAAATCCAGTCTCTTCGGTCGGAAGTTGGTCTACTACAGCAAGGACGTACAGAGCTTTGTCGCCATTTCTGCACAGGGTGGCGCCATCAATGCGCTGGCCAATCTGATCCTCCTCCTCGTTCTCGGGGTGGATCTTTCCTTCGTGTGGTGCTTTCTGTATTTCTTCCTCCAATTCATCCCCAGCATAGGGTTCGTGATCGCGATAGTACCCCCAAGCCTGATGGCGCTTCTGATGCTGGGTTGGAAAAGGGCTTTGTTGGTGGCGGGTGGGCTCTTCCTCACGCAGATGGTGGTGGACTACGCGATAAAGCCTATGCTGATGAACAAGGGACTGCATATCTCGTTTCTCGAGATCATGCTCTCGCTTGTGATCTGGGGCTTCCTCCTCGGCCTGGCAGGAGCAATACTGGCGATCCCGCTCACTTTGGCGATCCGGAGAGCCATCGAGAACCCTTTTGCGGAAGAGGAAGGTGCGTTGGAGCAGGTGCCGGGCTGATCCGTGACCAGCAGGTCGCACTGGAACGATCAGTCCCTTCTCTGAGAAAATCGTTGACGGCAACCAAGAGAACTTTGGAGAAGAGCTAAAAAGGTTCCGTCGAGGGCGAGCGGAGACAAAATGCATGGGTCGCTGATTCAGTCGGAATTGCACGGTGCAGCACTCGCTCAAGCGCAAAGCTCGACGGGCGCGATTGTCGGCCGACACTTCGAATTGCGTAATTGCAAACACGGAAGTACGGCCAAGAACGAACTAACCGGCTTGGACTGGAAAGCGATATTCGACTCGACCGGTGAATTCCAATCGTCCAGTCTCCCATTTGATTCCTACAGTGTTGCAATGTCCGCCAATAATCGGTTCCTTGCTGTCCCGTAATAGGCAGGTCGTCGACCCCTTCTCCTGCTGGTAGCTTCGTTGCTCCGCTCTCACGCGGGTGCATCTGTTCCCCCGCTCGCGGGGGCCCCTGATCCGCCAGCTAGTATTTCGTGCATCTCGACAACTCCGAAATATCGGAGACGCTCCGAAATGTCGGGCAAATAAGGCCCTTGCCGCCGCTCCGTCTTGCCCCGGATTTGCTCGCAATGCAAAGGAAAAAAAGCCGTTACGAACGCGTGCGTGGGCGCGCCGCACTCGGCATCATCCGTGCAAGTACTGAAGAGGAGTGCAGCGAGTCCCTCAACAATGGTTCGTCGGGACCGCAATTCTTTGAAATTGGAGAGAGCAATGATTCGTCACAATTACGCCTGGAGGCGGAGTGCGGCTCTATTAATGGGGCTATTCTCCGCTTGCCTGGGGGCTTCGGCTCAAGATGCCGCCGACAAGACTCCTCAGGGAATGCAGACGCCGCTACCGGTTGCAGCACGGACGAGCACACCTAACAAATTGGATTTGAGCTTCAGAACGAATTCCATCAAAACAGTGGATTTTTCCGTCCGTGGAATCGTGCTCGCTACAGCGACCCTGACACCAGGCCCTGATGGAGCTTACAGACTCACGCTGAATGAAGCGCAACAGGCCGCAGCAGCAGCGAGCAATCCACTCGTGCGTCTCGGGCAGCTCCAGGTCGAAGCTGCGAAGCAGCACCGGCTGGGCGTGCAGGCAAGTTATTTTCCGAACCTGAGTACCTCGTTTGTGGATCTTCACATCAACAAGCATCCAGGCGATGTGCTCACGCAGCAGGGTCCCCTGGGGAACACAATTCTGGTGCCCGTCAACATTATCAACAAGGATCAGAACATGGTTAACCTCCTGGGAGTTCAACCGATCACACCGCTTATAACGATTCATCAAGTCGTCAAAATCGCACGCGCGGACGAAAA
>Ga0335079_10002792_pt1 | contig 20097 bp, 9 predicted proteins | sample Lox_Sample_33_FD_206719 | JGI IMG/M metagenome (GOLD analysis project Ga0335079, IMG submission 206719) | Soil microbial communities from Loxahatchee National Wildlife Refuge, Florida, United States - Lox_Sample_3.3 | ecosystem: Environmental > Terrestrial > Soil > Wetlands | place: USA: Florida... | reverse complement strand
AATCTCACCGGGCTGCTGTCGCGAATCAAGTCCGCTATACCTGCAACAAAGTTTGAAGGCGAGAAGTCAACCAAGAATCCAGTTTACGTGGATGCCGTGGCGCGAACGAATGTTTCGTTAGTGCTGGCCGAAATTCGCCGCCGCAGTCCGATCCTGGAAAACCTGGAGAAGAAGGGAAATATTAACATCGCGGGCGCGATGTACGACCTCGCGACTGGCACCGTGCAATTTCTTGGTTAGTCCCTCGCTGGACGAAGATACCGTTGGCGTGTTCCTCCAAAAGCTCGTCTCGATGCATAGCTATGGAGGACCGCGAGCGATACGTGCAGGGTGAGACGCACCTTGGCCACAACCTGAACTGCCGAGCACCAAGGCTAGGCCCCCTCCACCATGACTGCCTTCTGCGGAGTCCGCACATCTTCCTCAGATGTACTTCCGGCATCACATGACCTAATTCTTTAGTGACCTACCAGGGACTCTCTCCCGAGTAAACAATGAAAACATTGGTTCGCGATTCGAACTTGCTCCGAGCGCAAGCCAAAGCTCCACCAATCCCCGCCGTGCTCGTTGAGCACGCGCAAAAGAAAGTGAAAGTATGAACCGTCTTGGATCCCCACTGAGACCGGTGTATTGGAGTCTCGTTTTCCTTTCCGTCATATCCATTGCAGGAACAGCCGCAGCCGACAGTGAGATTAGCGTTTCAAACGCTAATTTTGGCAGTGTCGCGGTTGGCAGTAGCCTGATCAGGCCCATCGCAGTGGTTAACGAGGGAAGATCGACTGTGACAATCTCCCAGGCCACGGCTTCCGGGAACGGCTTCAAGTTTGTAGGGCCTAATCTCCCCATCACCTTACATCCGCGCATGAGAGCGAACCTGTCAGTCTCGTTCACACCGCAGGCAGCAGGAGCCGTACGCGGTGACCTGACAGTGGCGTATTCGACTCCATGGGGTAGCCGCAGGGGGCACTCAAGGAGCGAGATCGGCGCCTTGTCGGGAACCGGGGCTGGAGCGGCCGGCTATCTGAGCTCCGCGTCCAGCATGAACTTCGGAAGCATCGCGGTCGGCACCAGTCAAACCCAGGCGCTTGCTCTGTCGAATACCGGGGGATCAAGCCTGACCATTTCAGCTGCCACCGTCACGGGCAGCGGCTTCTCGGTGAGCGGACTGGCTCTTCCCTATTCTCTAGCTGCGGGCTCGACTGCGAACCTGTCAGTCAAGTTTTCGCCCACCAACTCCGGAACAAATACGGCCAGCCTCGCCATCGCGTCGAATGCGTCCGACCCGTCCGTTATGGTCTCACTTAGCGGCACGGCGACCGCCACCAGCGGCACTCTGGGCGTAAGCCCCGGGTCCATAAGCTTCGGCAGCGTCGCGGTGGGCAGCAGCCAAACGCAAGCGCTTACTTTGTCGAATACCGGTACCGCCAGCCTGACGATTTCGGCTGCCACCGTCACAGGCAGCAGTTTTACCTTGACCGGACTGGCTTTGCCCTTATCTCTGGCTGCGGGCGCGAGGGCAAGCTTGTCAGTAACGTATTCGCCTACCAGCCCTGGGACAAGTACTGCCAGCCTCACCATAGCCTCGAACGCGACTGACGCGTCGGTTGCGGTGCCTCTGAGTGGGACCGCAACGACCACGAGCGGCACCCTCGGCGTAACGCCCGGTTCGATGAGTTTCGGCAGCGTTACCATCGGAACCTCCCACGCTCAGAGCGGGAGCGTCACCGCTAACGGCGCAGGCTTAACGCTGTCGTCGGTTGGTTCGAGCAGCGCTGCCTTTGCTGTGTCAGGACTCACATTGCCAGTGACGCTGGCCGCAGGCCAGAGCGTGCCGTTCACCGTGACATTTTCTCCCACCGCCGCAGGCGCGGCTTCGGCGAACATCTCCTTTATTGCCAGCAATTCAACTTCGGCGTCGGAAACGGCTACAGGTTCTGGTGCGACGATCCAGCATAGAGTCGACCTATCGTGGAATGCGAGCACGTCTGCTTCTGTCGCCGGATATAACGTGTACCGGTCTACGTCGGCCACGGGCTCCTACTCGCGTATTAATGCTGCGCTGAATCCATCCATGAGCTACAGCGACAGCACTGTTCAGTCCGGTCAAACCTATTACTACGCCACCACGGCAGTGGACTCGTCGGGAACGGAAAGCACCTACTCGAATCAGGTGCAGGTTGCCATTCCATTTCCATGATCGGCACGCGGGTTGAATAAGTCTCCGGTGGTGGACGTCTCGAGACGTCACCCTGGACCGGCAACACACGGCGCTGTCAAACACTGGACTGCGTAACGCAACGGCCGTCGTAATCGTTTCATTTTCGGGCGGCCGTTGCGCTGGTTCATTACAGTCCCCTCGTACGGTTGCACCCTTCTCTCCGCTTGATTACCATGCGCCTATCCCCCGATAAGTGCGCCCATGAACCAGCAGATCGTCTCGCATTACCGCATTCACGAAAAACTGGGCGCCGGAGGGATGGGCGTCGTCTATAAGGCGGAGGACATCCGCCTGGGCCGCATGGTCGCCCTGAAGTTTCTTCCCGAAGATTCAATCCGAGATCCCCGGGCGCTGGAGCGTTTCCGGCGCGAGGCCCGGGCAGCCTCGGCGCTCGACCATCCGAACATCTGCACGATTTACGAAATCGATGAGGATAAGGGGCATCCCTTCATCGCCATGCAGTTGCTGCATGGGCAGACCTTGCGCGAGCGCATTGGGAATAAGCCAGTGCTGCTGGGGACGCTACTCGACTGGGCGCTCCAGATCATCGACGCCTTGCAGGCGGCGCACGCGAAGGGCGTGATGCATCGCGACATCAAGCCGGCAAACATCTTCATCACGGAGCGCGGGCAGGCCAAGATTCTCGACTTTGGCCTTGCGAAGCTGACCGGCACAGATATGACCACTTCCGACGCTGACACGTTATCGTCGACTGGGCCGCTCACCCACACTGGTGCGGCGATCGGCACCGTGGCTTACATGTCTCCCGAGCAGGCTCGCGGCGAAGCGCTGGATGCGCGCACTGACCTTTTTTCGTTTGGCGTCCTGCTGTACGAGATGGCGACCGGTAAGCAAGCATTCTCCGGGCCGACGTGGGCCGTGACAGTGCACGCAATTCTGGGACAGGCTCCGATGTCGCTGAACGAATCGATGCCGGGCCTGCCGCAGCGAATTCAGGAAATCATCGACAGGTGCCTGATCAAGAATCGCGACCTGCGCTACCAGAGTGCGGCAGAGATCCATCACGACCTGCTGCAGTTGAAAAAAGACTTCGACTCTGGAAAGAAACTGAAGACTACGCAAACGGCGGCGAGATGGACGCCTCGCAGAAAACTAATGCTGGCGTTCGGCGCCGCCGCTCTGTTACTGGTGATCGCGGGGGTTGTATGGGGACCAGCAGCATTGCAAAGAATGAAGCCCTTGAGTGTCGGCGAGTCGCTCATCGCTGGCAGAAAGAGCGTAGCTGTGCTGCCGATTTCGGTCGGAGCTGATGATCCCAAACTCGCTGCCTTTGGAAAAGGCTTGCTCGAAGATGTTGCCGCGAAGCTCTCGCAACTGAGCGCGAACCATGATCTGGAAGTGATCCCGGCTCGCACCCTCGAGAACAGGAAGATTACCAATCTCGGTGATGCCGTGAAGGAGTTCGGAGCTAATCTGGGCCTGACGGTCTCACTGAAGCAGGAAGATCAACTGGTACGCGCGACGTACAGCCTGATTGATACCAAGACTGACAAGAACCTGGCAGCAGACTCTTTGACGGCGCCGCTATCAGACCTCTTCACCATCGAAGACAAGCTGACCAGCAGCATTGCGAATGCGCTGAACATTTCTCTGCGCACCGATGAGAAGCAGGCGCTGGCTGCCCACGCTACTACCATCCCGGAGGCGTATCAGTATTTTCTGGAGGGGCAGGGCTATCTCCGGCCGCAGCGTGAAGCGCTTACCAGTGCCGAAGCCATGTTCCAACAGGCGCTGAAGCTTGATCCTGGCTATGGTCCGGCGGAGGCAGGACTGGGCCAGGCATATTGGTTCCTGTACGACCTGACCAAGCAGGGGCGTTGGATTGAGATGGCGCAGAAGCATTGCGCCAAGGCGATCGAACTTGGCAATTCCGGCGCCGACGGTCATGCATGCCTGGGAACCATCGACAACGGCACTGGGAAGTATGAAAAGGCCGTGGAGCAATTCCAGCAGGCGCTGCAACTTGATCCCGCGAATGACCAGGCGTATTCGCACTTGGCCGAGGCCTATCAGAACCTGAATCAGCTCGACAAAGCCGAAGAAATCCTCAAGCGCAGAATTACGGTCCGCCCCGATTATTGGCGCAGCTACAGCGGCCTGGGTGTCTTCTACTTTGGGCAGGCCGAGTACGAGAAAGCGCAGACCATGTTCGAAAAGGCGGTCTCGCTGAGAGCCAACAATTACGGGGACTACAAGAACCTCGGTGCAGTCTTGATTTACGAAGGCAAGGATGAAGAGGCAATACGGGCCCTGGAAAATTCGATCGCCATTCGCCCCTCATACGGCGCGTATCAGAACCTGGGAGTCGCGGAATCGCGGGTTCGCAAGTTCGATCGAGCTGCGCAAGCAACTCAGCAAGCTCTCAGGCTGGATGACAGCGATTATCAGGTATGGGGAAATCTCGGAGACTTTTTGTATTACGGAGGCGCCCGGGCAAGTGCCACAGATGCTTACAAGAAAGCGATCTCGATGGCCGAGCAGCAATTAAAGGTCAATCCTCGCGACAACGGGGTTCTCAGCGACTTGGCCGACTACTATGCTATGCTCGGCGACCGCAAACAAGCACTCGACTATCTCGATCGCTCGCTCGCAGGAAAAGAAAAGGACAAAGATTTGCTTTTCCGTGCGGCCCTCGTGTACAACCAGTTGCATGAAACGGGGACTGCTTTGGAGTGGTTACGCAAGGCCCTGGCTGCAGGATTTTCGAAGTCCGTGGTAAGCAAGACTCCAGACCTGGATAACCTCCACGACAATCCTCAATATCAGGCCTTGATGCAAGAGAAGTGAACCTTTGGCTCAAGCAAAATTCGTCAGGAGGTTTCAAATGCCTACGATACCATCTGTTGACGTCAGTTCGGGAAACGTTACCAACGGGCCAATCCATTCTGGTCAAACCTTCGTTTGGACATCCAGCGCGGCAAGTGGCACAGCTATTACCGTGTATGCAAGAAACATGCCCACGGGACAGCCTTGGTTCCAATCCAGCCCAGTTACCTTCACCACCCCCAGCGCCAGTGCGCAGGTGACCGCTGAAGCGGCTGGAGCCTGGACCTGGACTGCAAAGGGAGTAAACGTGAATAACGGCGCCCATGTGAATGTTTCATCAACCTTGCAGGGAGCGCCGGAGGCTATGGCTAGCTAGCGGATACAAATCTGCTGAAGTTAACTTCACAGGGGCGGCGGCCGGTCCGCCCCTTCTCCACTCCAGAGTCGTGAAATGCAGGCTTCCAACAACAGATCCCGCAGAGCGTCGTCATGTCAGCAGCGTTGTTGAGACCTGCGCAGACGCGAGCGTATACTTCCGTCGCTTCAACTCTCGAACATTCCAAATTTCCCTGGAGCAGAGGCTGTCAAGATCCGCTCACCTGGAGGAACTATGCCGACACGCCGCGAAGTTCTCAAGGCTAGTTTGCTGGCGCCTGCCGCCGTCGCTGCAGCCAAGGGGATCAAGCCCTTCGACGTTGCGATGAAGGCGACCCCGCATTCTGAGTTGGTTGATGCGTTGCGCGCCTCTCCGACTCCAGGCGCGGGCCGTGAGCGTCTGCTCCTCGATTTCGGATGGCGATTTCACTTCGGCCACGCAGATGACCAGAGCAAGGACTTCGGCTATGGCGGTTCGACCTGGGGCAATTTTCAGAAGACCGGCAATTTCATGCCTGCCGGAGCACTCGCCTTCGACGATAGCGACTGGAGCGCGGTTGATCTGCCCCATGATTGGGCAGTCGAACTGCCATTCCAGAATGATCCGGATCTGGTGAACAAGGGCTTCTATCCCCTGGGACGGAAGTATCCGGCCACCAGCGTCGGATGGTACAGGCGCGTGTTCGACGTGCCGGCCGAAGATGCGGGAAAGAGAATCACGCTCGAGTTCGACGGTGCATACCGCCAGACCATGGTTGTGTTCAACAACTTCTACATCGGGTGGCACAGCGGCGGCTACGATCCGTTCAGTTTCGATGTCACGGATTTTGCGCATATCGGGCAGAGGAACGTATTGCTGGTCCGCGTCGATGCGACGCAGAGTGACGGCTGGTTCTACGAAGGTGCGGGAATTTACCGCCACGTGTGGCTGGTAAAGACCAACCCATTGCATGTGAAGAAGTGGGGTACATTCGTGAAGCCGCAGATTCGGGCAGGCGAAGGCTCGCTTTCCATCGTTACCGAAGTGACAAACGATGGAGCGGCGGCCAGCGAAGCGCGCGTCGTCTCAACCATTCTCGATCCGTCGGGTCGGCCGGTCGGAAAGAACACGTCCGACTCTGCGTCGATCGCTGCAGGCAACGACCAGGATTTCCGTCAAGAGATCGCGGTAAAGCAGCCGCGCTTATGGTCGCTTGAGGAGAGAAATCTCTACAAGCTCGTTACCGAGATTCAGTCGGGCGGGCAGATCGTGGATCGCTACGAAACTCCGTTCGGAATTCGCACGGTGGCATTCGACGCGGAGAAAGGTTTCCTGCTGAATGGAAATCCTGTCAAGTTAAAGGGAACCTGCAATCATCAGGACCATGCCGGGATTGGTGCTGCGCTGCCCGATGCGGTGCAGTACTACCGCGTCCGCAAGCTGCAGGAGATGGGCTGCAACTCGATACGCACCTCGCACAATCCGCCAACATCCGAATTGCTCGATGCGTGCGATCAACTGGGCATGCTGGTTTTCGATGAAACTCGCATGATGTCGTCGAACCCCGAAGGCCTCGGCCAGTTTGAGAATCTCGTGAGGCGCGACCGCAATCACCCCAGCGTGTTCATGTATTCCATGGGGAATGAGGAAGGCCAGGCGAATACGGCGAGGGGCGCGCTGATTCTAGGTGCGATGAAGGCGGTCGCGGTGCAGCACGATGGCTCGCGGCCAGTTTCGATTGCCCCCGCGGGGGCGATCGGTGTGGGCGGCCTCGCCGTGGGGGATGTTGCGGGCTACAACTACATGGACCCTGCGGCCGAAGAGTTCCACAAGAAGTATCCTGACAAGCCAGTCATGGGAACGGAAACGGTCAGCGCGGTCGGCACGCGCGGCATTTACATCACGGACCGAACGAAGGGATTCGTGAGTTCTTACGATCCTTACACGACGACGGGACGCGCATCCGCGGAAGGCTGGTGGAGATTCTGCAACGCGCGGCCGTGGCTCTCGGGTGGATTTGTGTGGACGGGATTCGACTATCGCGGAGAGCCTTCGCCGTATCTGTGGCCCAACATCAGTTCGCAATACGGGATCATCGACACCTGTGGTTTCCCCAAGGACTCTTTCTACTACTACCAGTCATGGTGGACCACACAGCCTGTGCTGCACCTGTTTCCGCACTGGGATTGGCCGGGATATGAGGGGAAGGACATCGCCGTGTGGGTGTATTCCAACCTGGATCGCGTGGAACTTTTCCTGAACGGCAAGAGCCTGGGGGCGAAGGACATGAAGAAGGACTCGCACGTCGCGTGGGTGGTGAAGTACGCGCCGGGATCGCTGGAGGCACGCGGCTGGAAGAGTGACAAGCAGGTGATGACCACGAAACGCGATACGACCGGCGCTGCCGCCAAGTTGATACTGAGTGCGGATCGCGCGGAGATCAACGCCGATGGCGAGGACGTTGCGATGTTCGCGGTCGAAGTGCAGGATGCCCAGGGACGCACTGTGCCGATCACCGACAACGAGGTGACCTTCCGGGTGTCGGGCGGGGGGAAATTGATCGGCGTGGGTAATGGCGATCCGACCGATCATGCTTCCGACAAGGCAACATCGCGGAAGGCATTCTCCGGATTCTGTATGGGGCTGGTGCAATCTGCGAAGACTGTCGGGAAGATCACAGTGGAGGTCACTTCTCCCGGGTTGGTACCGTCGAGCGTGACGATCGCGGCCAAGGCCGCGACGCTGCGTCCGCAGGTTGCGGTGTGGGAGCGCGAAGTGCCCAAGGGCGCCGGCGTTACCGGGCTCTGGAGACCCGTTCCTGCCTCCGGTCCATCCAATGAATTCGTTGCCATGCTGGTGGGTTCAAATACCGTCTACACGTTGAAACAGGATGGCAACAAGTTGACGGGCAGTGTGGAAGGCGGGGCAGGATTTTTCGGCGGCGACGATGTACCCGCACCAATTTTCGACGGGAGTATCGACGGCGATCAGATCACATTCAAGTCCGGCGACAGCAAGTACACCGGCTCGGTGAAGGGCGACCGCCTGGAACTGCAGCGCTCGATCACGCTGCCTTGGGAGAGCCCGACTCGTCCGAAGGAAGAACCGGGACGTCCGGCGATTGGGCCGGCGCCGGATGGATCCGATCCGTCGGTCGATGAGACATGGGAAGTCCCCAATGGCATTCCGGTGGTGTTGCGGCGGGTGGAACGGTAGCGAGCGCCAGTGAGTGCTTTGCGTTGCAAAGCGCCAGTACCCTCCCTCCTCTCGGTCCTCTGGAATGATGGGTTTAGCGCGAAGTTGGAAATAAACCATTGCGGCTCAGGATTTTGCAGGCAAAATATTGAAAATAAAATGTTTAGCCGAGGCACTCATATACTTCTTTTCATTCACGAATCTTGCAAACTATTGAAAAGGTTATAGTTTGCTCGATTGGGGATAGGGCAGGCCTCGCAAAATCTTGAATCCCCTAGACTTAAAGCCAAAATATTGTTTTCAAATAACTTAGCGGACAGCGCGAATTTCGCGTCTGCGCCTCTCGGCAATGCCATGATCGGACGCTGAGGCCGTGGAACGCAAGGGCAGATGTCACATTGGGAGCAGATTAGGCTGTGGAAAAGTCTCTGGCTTCCCTGACAGAACACAACGTCGGGCGCGGAGAGAGGACTTGGGAGATTCGGCAGAGTCGCTCAGCCTGTCGCAACGAACCTGGAAGGATGGGTCACCCGTTCCGATCGCAGCAGGGTCACGGCACTCCGACAATGTCCAAATGGCATGAGATAATTTCGCCTCGTATCTGGCATCACAGATTTTCCGCAACGAATCCTTCACTATCCGGCGCATGTGGAATCAGACGACTGTTCCAAGTGTGACGGCTTGGTTACGTGTCATTGTCCTCATTCTCTCGGTGGGGATGTTGGGCTCCTGCGGTGGCGGTGGAGGATCAAATCGTACTATCCAATCGATTACCGTCTCGCCCTCACAGGCGACGGTTGTGGCGGGATTGACCCAGCAGTTCAGCGCATCCGCAAAGTACTCTGACGGTTCGATGAGTGCGGCGATTGGAGTGACTTGGTCGAGTCAAGACGCATCGATTGCGACCGTCGACGGCAACGGACTGGCCACGACACACGTCAAAGGCGTCACAAGTATTGTCGCTACACTGGGCTCGGTGTCGAGCAGCGCGTCGCTATCTGTTTCGCCTGCGGTCCCGGTCTCGCTTAGTATCTCTCCCGCAAGCTCGACTGTGTTGATCGGAACGAGCGCTCCCACCACGCTCACCGCTCTTTTGATTTTTACCGACGGTTCATCGCAAGATGTTTCCGCTTCCGCCAGCTGGAGCCTGGAGAATTCCTTCACCGCTTCGATTGATAGTTCAGGGAACGTTTCCCCACTCCGGACCGGCTATACGACCGTCAGTTGTACCAGCGGAAGTTTCAGCGCAACGGCTGCGTTCGTCGTGATTGCAGAGCCACGATATCTCTACTTCATGAGCGAAACCGGCAGGCTGGCCTCCAAGGCGGTCATCGACTCCACCTCCGGCCAACTCCGTATGATGGGTTATATTCCGACCGGGGCGAACAACTATGCGGCTTTTCATTGCCCGACCATGGATCCAGCGAACAAGTTTCTTTATGTGGGATCCGCGATTAACGGTGGCCCTGGGGGAGAGATTCAAATCTACGATATTGATCCAGTCAAAGGTGGGCTCGCTGCGCTTGCCGGCAGCCCATTCTCTCAATCGGCACCGGTAGACTGTCTCGAATTTGAACCGACTGGAAAGTTCGCCTATGCCGCGAGCGCAACCAACAGCGCTGGCCAGCTTCTCACCTATTCTGCGGACTCCGTCACAGGTGCACTGACATTGCTGAACTCGACGAACCTGACAGGCGTTCTTTCGCGGGTAGCCATGGATCCGTTGGGGAAGTATCTTTACGTCGTTACCTTCTCCAATAATTACCTTCAAGCTGACGCGACAGGTTATGTTATCGACTCATCGACGGGTGCGTTGACGCCGATTCCCGGCACTCCGTTCCCGTTATCGAACATCGCCGGTGCATTCTCTTTCCATCCGAGTGGTAACTACGTTTATTTGGCCGATACCAACGGCGCGGCAATCGATACTTATTCGATCAATCGGGCTACCGGAGCCTTAACCAGCGCGGGAACGCTTGCGACGTGCATAAATCCATCCATTGTTCGATTTAGCCCCGACGGCCGGATGGCGTATACGGCCTGTTCGATGGATTCAGCTCATGATCCACACAGTGCATCCGTCGACAGCTTCAGCGTGGCCGTCGACGGCTCGTTGACTCATCTCAGTACTGCGCCATCAGACGACGGGCCGCTTGATTTGACCATCGACCCCTCAGGTAAGTTCTTATACCTAGCCGAAGTACACCCGTACATTCATCTCTTTCAGGTCGGCGCCGATGGCAGTGCTACCTCGGCACTTCGTTTTGGAGTCCAACCGAACTCTGGGATGACGATGGCAATAGTGCAAGGAACATCGGCCGTCAAATATACGGCCAAAGCAGCTTATGTTGTTTCCACGGGAGACAACAATTTACTGACTTACGATGTGAAGGCCGATGGCACATTATCCCTTCCCACGAGCACGATTCCGATTCAGAATGCTTTCTTCTCGCTCAGCCTCTGGCCATGGGGGACTGACATCGCGATGGCGTCTGCAATTCCAAGCCCGAATTTACTGGCATTTCCGCTTTCGGCTGACGGCTCGATCGCAACATCCGGCTTCCTGTTTGGCAATGCCACGTCGGGTGGAGGCGTCGCCATCGATCCTTCGGGACAATTTGCCTTTGTAAGCGACTCATCGCAAGGCGTGATCTATACGTATGGCAGGTCGGCAGCAGGTTGGGGCTTGTTCACCTATCAGCCTCCTCCGCCAGCCTCCCCGTATACCACCTTCGCTGCTGGAGCCGGTGCGGGTCCGATTGTGACGGATGCGTCCGGACTTCTGGTCTATGTTGCCAATCAAGGCGATAACACTATCTCGGCCTACCAGTATTGGGGAACCGACGCCGAATTATTTGAGTCGAAGGGTCAGTTCGTTTCGCCTTATAGCGACGGCTCGCCATTCGCTATCGGGGCCACCCCAATTTCGATGGCCATCGATCCCAACGAGACTTTCCTCTATGTCCTTTGCGGAGATCGCTCACTGCGGACATTTGCCATCGATTATTACAGCGGCGGTCATCTCGCGCAGATCGGAAGCATTACTCTTTCCGGACAACCTTCTGGTCTCACCGTCGAACCAACAGGCAAATACGTTTATGCCTCCGACAGCACCGGTGTAAGTGCGTTCTCCGTGAATCGTTCCTCCGGAGCGCTGTCTGCCGTTCGTTTGAGTCCAACCATCTCGCAAAGCAACATCACCGGCGTCTATGCAGAACCTTCCGGCCATTACTTATACGTATCGACAGGCGCCAGCAATGTCGCTGGCGCAGTGTTTGGATATTCGATTGGGTCGGACGGCAACCTGACCGCTATTTCTGCGCAGCCATTAGCGACCCCGAAACTGCCATCCTCAATGGTAGTCTCAGCTGACATTCAGTAGTAATTCGCGCGCGCCGTTGGTCAACTCTTCTCGGCTAAGTCCGGAGGGACGGCTGATTCAATGACGCTGACCGTGGAAAAATCGGGTCAGTCGCGGGATCTGGAGCGTAGCGTCGACGGTTTCTTCGGTCGCAACTCCCAGCCTACTCGCAGCGGAGAGAGATCAGGGGATCGATTCGAGCGGCGCGTTGCGCTGGAATGTAAGTAGCGAGCAGCGCGATCATCGCGAGCAACAAGGCGATGCCGGCAAAAGTGATTGGGTCGGTTGCTTCCACACCAAAAAGCAGGCTTCGCATCAGACGCGTAAGCAGGAAGGCTGCAGCCAGACCAATTACCACACCGGAGAAGACGAGCGCCATCCCATGCTGGACGACAAGACTCAGAATGCTGCGCCGCGACGCGCCCAGAGCGATTCGAATTCCTAATTCCCGCGTTCCCTGATTGACCAGGTACGACATCACGCCGTAAATGCCGATGGTGGCGAGAGCCAGGGCAACGACTGCGAAGACTCCCAGAAGCAACATCGAGAAACGCTGCCGGGCGAGCGATTCGTTCACCCGCTCGTCCATGGTTCGAACGTAGTACATGGGAAGATCGGGATCGAGGCTGCGCAACTCATTCTTGGTGGCCGACAAAATAGCGGCCGGATCGGTGCGACCGCGGAAGGCGACCGTCATGGCCCGCGAGGGAAATTGCGAATGCGCCACGTAGAAGGCGATGCGCGGATTCGAGTCGAGAGAATCCTGCTTCACGCGTCCCACCACGCCTACGACCGTCTGCCAGGGATCCTTGGCCGGTAGTTCGACGATATGAATGCGTTTGCCAATCGGGTCCTGGCCCGGCCAGAGTTCCTCGGCCATGTACTCGTCGACGATGACGACAACCGGTTTTGTCGTGTCGTCCTGCTCGTTGAAGAATCTTCCCTTCCGCAACGGGATTTCCATGGCTTCAAAGTAGTGCCCGCCAACGACCCGCTCATCTGCATTGAGAAATTTCTCGCCGGGAAGGGGAACTCGGCCCTCGACCGTGATCGGGGTCCAGGCAAAGGCGTCGCTCAGAGGAAGTGACGTAATTCCACCAGCGGCGATCGCTCCGGGTGCGTGTTCAAGCCGCTCCCACAGTTGTCGATATGTGTTCAATACGGTTTGCTTGTCGTTATATTTTCGACCGGTCATCGTGAGGTCGAAGGTGAGTACGCCGCGCGGGTTGAACCCTGGGGACACATTCTGCAGACGGGCGAAACTGCGAATGAGAAGTCCCGCACCGATCAGCAGGACCAGAGACAGTGCCAACTCCGAGACCACCAGTAGCCGTCGAAGATTGTTACCACGACCCCAGACCGCGCTTGTTCCAGCCGAGCCGCGGCTTGCGTCTTTCAGAGTGGAATTCAAATCCAGCCTTGCAACGCGCAAGGCCGGGGCGAGGCCAAAAAGAATTCCGGCGAAAATTGAGAGCAGCAGTGTGAACAGGAGTACTCGTCCATCGATGCCTACGTCCTGCAGCCGCGGGATGCTTTTTGTTCCGAAAATGTGAATCGACTTCACGGTGACAAGGCAGATGAAGATTCCCAGCGCGCCGCCGGAAAGGGAAAGCAAGAGACTCTCGGTCAATAGTTGACGAACAATATGCCATCGGGTTGCGCCCAAGGCCGTGCGCACGGCAATTTCCTGCTGCCGAGCCACGGCCCGCGAAAGCATGAGGTTCGCGACATTGGCGCAGGCGATCAGGAGCACGAAACCCACGGACCCGAGCAGCACCCACAGCGAGCGGCGTACGTTGCCGACAACCTGCTCAAGGAGTGGCACAATGCTGAACGTGAGGCCACCGTTGGGCGGATAGTTCTCCGGAAAATCGCGACGCAGCCGGGCCGTGATGGTATCCATTTCTGCCTGGGCCTGCTGCAGCGAGACGCCCGGCCTCAGCTTTCCGATGAGGTTGTAATCCTCGTGATCGCGTACTTGTGCAGCGGCAGGTGCGAGCGGCAGTGGCAGAAAAATGTCGGCCTGCTCCGTTCCGTAGAGCAAAGGAAGAACTTCCTGCGGCAACGAAAAACTCTGCGGCAAAATGCCGACGACTTCATAGATTTGTCCATTAATGATGATGGACTTGCCGATGATGCGCGGATCGCGGCCGAAATGCCGCGCCCACATTCCATCGGTCAGGACTGCGGTAGATGTTGCGCCGGGCGAATCTTCGTCCGGCGTCAGAAGGCGACCGAGCGCCGGATGAGCGCCGAGCATCGGAAGAAGATTCGATGAGACGCGCATGGCGCCGACTCGTTCCGGCTCTCCCTGACCGGTCAGGTTGAAATTGCCGCCAATCGCGATGGCGATCTGCTCAAACCCACGGTGGCCAGTCTTGATGTCGAAATACTGTGCCGTGGAAAACCAGTCTTGTGTGATGCCCAAGCCGAGGGAACGATTCCACAGGATCACTAACCGGTCCGGATTTTCGTACGGCAGAGGCCGAAGCAGTAAGGCATTCGCCACACTGAAGATGGAGGTGTTCGCTCCAATTCCGATCGCCAGCGACAAGACCGCCGCCAGTGCGAACCATGGGTTCTTGGCGAAAGAGCGAAGAGCGAAGCGAATGTCCTGGACCCATGGGTTCATTGGAGCGTCATCCTAGCATAGGGAGCGGGTAGCTCATCCGATTAGACGTCTCAGAATCGAGGATGGTGATCACGGGCATCGTGGGCTTGATCGATTTCGATCAGCTTGCGCGGAATGATCAGGGCCGGTCCGGCTCAATGAACGGTGAGATGAGACATCGGCTCGGGGTTGGGCGGCTGAGTGCCCTCGCTGTCGGCAGCATCGTAACCGCCCATGCAAACCATGCAAGGACGGCCCCGCACAGCGATGGTGGTTGGGGGAGATCAAAGGCCACCCGTCGTATTAGTCAAACGGCACGGGTCCCCATAGTCAGAGGACCAATGCTCGTGAGACCGGCTTGACAATGATGAGGTACATGCTATCTTTGTGACGCTTTTCGGATCCATCTGTCAGGAGGTGCCCGATGAGCAAAACGAATGTTGTTCGACTCGCGATTGCTGGCCTCGCCGTCGTTGCCTTAGCTGTGATTTACGAAGCATTCTTTATTGCCCTAATGCTCCAAATTGCGTTGTGTATGTGAATGCATCCGATCCAGCTAAGTGCACACTCGATCCCCCCGGCGTCAGACTGCACGCCACGGATACCCTTCAATTTCTGTACAAACCTGGAACCTCAGGTAATTACACTGTCCATTTCAAGCACAATACATTTCCCGTTAATACTTTTCCTGTTGGATATCCCCCGCAAAAACCAAACGCATGCTGGCTCCCCATTTTTGGTTGCGGTGATACGTACGTACTTGATCCAGCCTGTGGGAATGGCCAAAACATAGGCGTCCACGTGGATCATTAAAGGGGGACAGTTAGGACGACGTCGTAAGCTTCACGAACTGGGGATTATTTCTAAGGTGATCAAAATCCGGCGTGTCGCGAATGTTGGGGCGCGGGAGTCCGGCTTTCGCTGCCCTTTCCAGCCAGGCGAGCGCGCTGGCGTCGTCATCGAAATGGTTGAAGACAATTGCGGCTCGGAACATCACAACTGGATCGTTCGGGGCTAATGCCAGCGCTGCTTTGATGGATGCCATCGCTGTTTTCTTATCGTCGAGCATTGCACTATATTCCGCGATATAGGCAGTAGCATTTGCGTCCCGTGGATTCACCTCGACTTGCGAATGCGCTAGTGAGACAGCCTTCCGATAGGCATCTTTAGATTCTGGTCGTCGTCCAGGGATCCAGTAGAGCGCATCGCCGAGATTTCCCCAATCCAAGGGGTCTCGATCGTCGAACTGCAATCCTCGCCTGAAAATAGCCTCCGCTTCGGCGAAGTGGTGCTGCAAGAAGTAGGCGGCCCCCAGATTGGCTAGCGCATCGCGATTAGGCGAGAGTTCAATCGATCGATTCGCAGCTTCAATCGCGTCTGAGTATCGGCCCAGATACACATAAACCGCACTTAGATTTGAGTATCCGCGGTAGTTTCCCGGGGCCATCTCAATCGCTTTGGAGAACGCGTCGGCGGCCTCGGAATATCGAGCCTGATTAACATAAAATTCTCCTAGCCAGCTGTACACTCCCCAGTAAGTCGGTCGGAGAGCGATGGCTTTCTTAAAGGCCGCCTCTGACTTGGACAGTTCTCCTAACTTGGCATAGGCTGCGGCGAGCCCTTCAAGAGCGTCGTCACTGTTTTGATTCAGGTCGAGCGCACGCTGATATTGCTCTACCGCTTCTTCGTATTTGCCAGTTCCGAAAGACACATTGCCCAGACATATTCGACCCTCGGCAACCTGCTGATTGAGGCTCAGGGACTTCTCGCAGTTTCGAGCTGCCTGGGTAAGCCATTCCTTGCCTCGATTCATCGGCTGCTGAAAACCGATCCAATAGGCCTCGCCGAGACCGGCATACGCGGGGGCGTAATCCGGGTCGATTTTCAAGGCCTGGTTGAATTCCTCAATTGCGTTGTCGATATTTTCGGGTTTCTGATATTCCTGCAAATAGCCCCTGCCTCGGATATATGCCTCGTAAGCCGGGGGATGCGTGTCTGGAAGCCTCGCCAAGTCTCGACGTCGCTGGGGAGCAATTTCAGCAGGCAACATCTCTATGGTCCGATTCACAACTTCATCTTGCAGGCCGAAGATATCTGCGGCGTCGCGGGTGAAGGTGCGAGCCGCGATCTGTCGCGCGGTTCTGGAGTCCACAAGATTGCAGGTAATACGCAAAGTGTCGCCGACCCTTTGAATCGTGCCCTCGAGGACCAAGTCGGTGCCAAACTCTTTTCTCGCCTCCGAGGCATTTCTTACTGGCTTATCGCGCAGTTCGTGAGGTGAGACTAGTTGGATGCCATCGTCTTGACTTGCCTCCACCAATCGGGTCGCGAGCGTTTCCGTCAGGCCAAGTCCTAGAGCGTTGGTAACCGCATCTTGGCCTAAGGCATCGAAGGGCAGTACCGCCATGACACGCGGTTGGGCCTTGCTAACCAAGGGCGGTTTCTTGTGGCGCAGAACGACAAATGCTCCCAGGAGCGCCATGGCCAAGGCAAAAACTGGCAAATATTTTCGAAATATGAGCCCTATGCCTGGCCCGGGAGGCGCCACTGAGGTACGGCCATCTTTAATTCGCGAGAGTTGTTCCAGCAGCTCCTCAGAACTCTGATAACGGTGCAGTGGTTCCGTCTCCATGCACTTCAGGATCACCACTTCAAGAGCAGCAGAGATGCCCTTCCTGACGAGATGAGGCAATGGTGGTGATCCTTTGATAATGGCTTCAATGAGACCCTTACCATGCGGAAATGGCCGAGACCCGGTCGTCAACTCGTATAGGACGGCACCGGCGGAGTAGATATCAGAGCGGACATCAGCCTCCCTACCAAGCAGTTGTTCTGGCGAACTGTACGGCAAAGTGCCGGAGAAGCGAAGCCGACACGTCTCGGTTTCCGCTAACGTTCCCTGTTGGGGCAATATCGCTAATTGAGCGAGGCCAAAATCGAGGATTTTTAGCACGCCCTCAGGCGTTATTCGCAGGTTGCCAGGCTTGAGGTCCCGGTGAACGATATTTTGCGCGTGAGCCGCTGCAAGCCCGCGAGCTAACTGCAGTGCCAGTGCGATGGTCTCCGCTTCGGGAAGCGGTCCAGTTCTCAGACGTTCGTCCAGCGAAACACCTGGAACGTATTCCAGGACGAGATAATCAACACCATCTGCTGAATTAAAGTCGTAGACTGCCTCGACGTTGGGGTGGTTCAGGCGACTCAGCATCAGTGCTTCCCGACGAAAACGCCTTCGGGAGGACACATCACTAAGCATATTGGGATGGAGCACCTTTACTGCGACTTCTCGTTCTAATCTTTCATCGTATGCTCGAAAAACAACACCCATGCCGCCTTGTCCGATCTGCTCGACCAAACGGAAGTGGTTTAGGAGTTGTCCGGGACCCGGGGACTTTGGATCCATGTCGGTGAATCGTAAGCTCGTCTGCAACTGCGGTCAACCATCAATGCGTATAACTCCGCTTGTCTGGGTTGCCCCGTCTTTTCACCGCATACAAGAACGCAGAGAGCAGTCCGAGTTAGTCAGTCAGTACGAGTCGTGAAACGCCAGGCTCGCCAGTGAGTTCGTATGTGCCAGGGCTAAGCACTCAGTTGTTTTTAAAAGGAAGATTTTCCAGCTTGTCTCCGCCGGTCTCACAACGCTGGAAGAAGATTTTGCGTTGGTTGGGGAAGGGCATATTCGCTCAATTCGTGTTCTCACCCCTCGTCAGGTTTGACCCTTCTTTTCATGCGCATATAAGATCAAGGAGAGCACTCAGCAGTCAGCACTCAGCAGTCAGTGCACGTCGTAACACAAAGTCCCTCGACTTCGCTCGGGATGACAGTGTGTGGTGGCTTTCACTGGCTGATTGCTGGCCGCTGGGTGCTGACTGCTTTCTATGCCGCACGAACTTCCTAAAGCTTATGAGCCGGGCGCGATTGAGAAGCGCTGGGCTGACTACTGGATTAAAGAGAAGCTCTTCTCTGTCCCTACGCCGCCGCCCGGCGAGACTCGGCCGGTGTTCACGCTGCTGCTGCCTCCGCCCAACGTTACGGGACGTCTGCACATGGGGCACATGCTCAACCAGACGCAGATGGACATCATTGTGCGCTGGCATCGCATGCGGGGATTCATCACGCTCTGGCTGCCAGGGACCGACCACGCCGGCATTGCCACGCAGATGATGGTCGAAAAGCAGCTGGAGAAGGAAGGCAAGAAGCGCCGCGACATGGGGCGCGAGAAGTTCGTGGAGCGTGTCTGGGAATGGAAACGTGAGTACGGTGGGGCGATCCTCGATCAGATGAAGCGGCTTGGCGCATCGGTCGACTGGGACCGCGAGTACTTCACCATGGATGACAATCTCTCGCACGCGGTGCGTGAGGTGTTTGTCCGACTGTATGAAGAGGGGCTGATCTATCGCGGGAACTACATCGTGAACTGGTGCCCGTGGCACGGGACCGCGATTTCCGACCTTGAGGTCAAACACGAGGAAGTTGCGGGCAAGCTGTGGGAGGTTCGCTATCCCATCATCGGCACTTCGGAGTTCATCACGGTTGCGACGACCCGGCCTGAGACGATCCTGGGCGACACGGCGATCGCGGTGAACTCGAAAGACGAGCGCTACACGCATCTGCACGGCAAGAAAGCCCTCGTGCCGCTGATGAACCGGGAGATCCCGATCATCACTGATGAACTGGCGCAACCGGAGTTTGGCACGGGTGCGGTGAAAGTCACCCCGGCGCACGATCCCAACGATTTTGAGGCGGGCAAGCGTCATGACCTGCCGGAAATCAATGTGATGGACGAGCACGCGCACATGAACCAGAAGGCGGGTCCATACGCCGGACTCGACCGGTTTGAAGCGCGGAAACGCGTGCTGCATGATTTGCGCGAGCAGGGATTTCTTGTTGCCGAGAAGGATTACAAGCTGGCGATCGGCAAGTGCGATCGCTGTGGCACGATCATCGAGCCGCGCCTCTCGGAACAGTGGTTCGTGAAAATCAAGCCTCTGGCGGACCGCGCGCGCGAGGCCGTGGAATCCGGCGAGATCACGATTGTCCCGGAAAACTACCGCACGATCTATCTGAACTGGATGAACAACATCCACGACTGGTGCGTGTCGCGGCAGTTGTGGTGGGGACATCGGATTCCGGCATGGACTTGCGGATCGTGCAAGGAAGTCATCGTCGCGCGAGAGGCGCCTGCGAAGTGTCGGAAATGTGGCGGAACGAAGCTAGAGCAGGTTCCGGATGTGCTGGATACCTGGTTCTCGTCGGGACTGCTGCCTTTCACGACCCTGGGCTGGCCGGAGAAGACACGGGATCAGGCGGTGTTTTATCCGACGACTTTGCTGATCACCGCCTACGAGATCCTGTTCTTCTGGGTGGCGCGCATGATCATGTTTGGCTGCCACTTCATGCAGGGGCACCAGCAGGATTCCGCGATCAAGAAGGCAAGCGGCTACGAGGACAAGAAAAACGACAGCGTGCCCTTCCGCGAGGTATATATTCATGCGCTCGTCCGCGATGCCGAGCGGCAGAAGATGTCGAAGACCAAAGGGAACGTAATCGATCCCCTGGAGATCATCGACCGA
>Ga0335079_10002789_pt1 | contig 20103 bp, 17 predicted proteins | sample Lox_Sample_33_FD_206719 | JGI IMG/M metagenome (GOLD analysis project Ga0335079, IMG submission 206719) | Soil microbial communities from Loxahatchee National Wildlife Refuge, Florida, United States - Lox_Sample_3.3 | ecosystem: Environmental > Terrestrial > Soil > Wetlands | place: USA... | reverse complement strand
TGTCGATGCCGTTCTCCACCTGGCGCAGGCAGGTCATGTGAGCCGAGAGATACTCCACGTGGACGGTGCCTGTTCAGCTCGTCGTTGGCAAAGCATAAAAGGACTCTAACCACACGCTGGGCTTCCACGAGGTAGGCATGCCCCGATTGCTTTCAGTAAATGTCGGCCTTCCGCGCGACGTGACATGGAACGGCAAAACGGTCCGAACGTCAGTCTGGAAATCCCCGGTTACGGGACGGCGCATGGTGCGCAAGCTCGATATCGATGGTGATGCGCAAGGCGACCTCGCCGGTCACGGAGGGGAGCACCGCGCCGTATTTGTCTACCAGATGGATTCTTACCATTACTGGGAGCGCTTTCTGGGACGCAACGATTTTACTTTTGGCCAGTTCGGGGAAAACTTTACAGTTGAGGGACTTCTTGATAACGAGGTCTGCATCGGCGACCGATACCGCATCGGTGACGCGATATTTGAAGTGACACAGCCGCGCGTGACGTGCTACCGCGTGGGCATCCGCATGAATGAACCTCGTATGCCGGCGCTGCTCGTAGCCCATCACAGACCGGGATTCTACTTTCGCGTGTTGCAGGAAGGAGAAGTTGGCGCGGGGGATGACATCGTAAAGATTACTGACGATCCAAAGCGCATGACCGTAGCCGAGATCGATGCCCTCTTATATTTGCCAGGGCAATCCAGCGAGCAGCTGGAACGCGCGCTGCAGATTCCTGCACTTAGCAAAGGCTGGCGGGATTCGTTCCAGGCAATGCTCCAACAGGACTTGAGTTCCAAAACTACGGCGGGGAATCCGGGACTCGCCTATGAGGAACAAGCACCGGCATGGCCTGGCTTTCGACAGATGCGAGTCGCGAAAATTAATAAGGAGAGCGATAGCGTAACTTCTTTCGTTCTGGCGCCGATCGACGGGCAGCCGCTTCCACTCTGCCAAGCGGGGCAATTTGTGGTTTTGCGGCTGCGCGTTAATTCGGGCGAGGATCCGGACAAGGATCCGGGCAAACCGCCGGTTCTTCGCAGCTATTCGCTGTCTGATCTGCCGGCAGCCGATCATTTCCGCATCAGCGTCAAAAACGAATTGAACGGGATTGGAAGTTCATTTCTGTGCAACCGTACGAAAGAAGGCGATGTCTTGGATGTTAGTGCACCCCGAGGTAGCTTTATTCTGCGTCCCAGCCAGAATCCTGTGGTTCTGCTGAGCGCGGGAGTGGGTGCTACGCCTGTGATGGCGATGCTGCACGCACTCGCGGCTGAAAGATCGCAACGAGAGATCTGGTGGATCTATGGAGCGCGCAATCGCGCCGACCATCCGTTCGCAGAAGAATCGCGTTCATTATTGAAACAGCTTTCTCGCGGACGAGGATACATCGTGTACAGCAGGCCCTCCGCAAACGACCAAGTCGGAGTAGACTTCGACGCTCCCGGGCGCATTGACATTGCTTTGATAGAGAAAATTGGCGTGCCACAGGCTAGTGACTTCTATCTGTGTGGCCCTCCCTCATTCTTGCAGAACATGCGCGATGGCCTCGGAAACTGGGGTGTGCTTGCCGGAAATGTGCACACGGAAATCTTCGGTGCGCTTGAGAGCATTACACCTGGCATGACGCAGGTTGTTCACACGCCTCACCTGCCACAAGGGTCGGCCGGATCTGGCCCCCCAGTCTCATTCGCGCGTAGCGGAATCACCGCGGCTTGGGATCCGAAATTCGCGAGCTTGCTTGAACTGGCGGAAGCGTGCGACGTTCCGGTCAGATGGTCGTGCCGGACTGGAGTTTGTCACACCTGCATGACTGGCCTGATTGGCGGATCCGTTTCTTATCAACCCGAACCACTCGAGCGGCCCGCTCCCGGGAACGTGCTCGTATGCTGTTCCCAGCCAAACGCGGGTGTCACGCTGGATATTTAAGAGAAGATCTGGGAGAGGCGACTTTTGAGAGAAACAGGAGGAGTCCAATCATGCGTTCTGATATTGTGCCTGGAGGCATTTTCCCCGACTACGAACTGCCCGATCACACGGGCAAACTGCGCAAGCTCAGCGACCTACAGGGCGATGATCCGCTAATCCTTACGCTTGCGCGCGGCCACTATTGCCCAAAGGAGCACCAGCAGCATCTGGAACTCGCCGCGTTCTACCCGAAGATCGCGGTGGCATACACTCAGATCGCCACGATCGCCACCGACGATCACCACACTCTTCAGGAATTCCGTGCGTCAGTCGGAGCAGTGTGGGCCTTCCTTTCGGACCCGGACCGGAGGGTTCAGAAGGATCTCGACATCCAGGAGTACACCGACCCCGAGCACAACCCGATGATCCCGCATACGCTTGTGCTCAAGCCCGGCCTCGTGATCTACAGCATCTATAACGGTTACTGGTTCTGGGGCCGCCCGTCGGTCATCGACCTTTGGCACGACCTGCGCGCCGTGACCAGAGAAATCCGCCCAGACTGGGATCTAAGTACTCCTGGGCTCCGCGAGGCATGGAATGCGGGTGACTTTTCGCGTTTCCACGGGTGGAACAAGCATGCCAGTATGGAAGACGCCCGAATTGTACGGAACAAATAGCACAGCCACCAACTTCGCTCTACTGCGGTATCGAATGGCTCAGGAGGCAAATCATGGCAGAGACACCAGAGACGAACAAACCCGCAGATCTTTCAAAACAAAGAGGGGATTTGTGGTGCCGGGAGGGGGAGTTGAACCCCCAAGTTGAGCCGTTTTGCGGGCGTGAGCGCAGCGTGAGCCCGCAGGCGAAATCCTGAGCGCAGCGAAGGAGCTGAGTTTTCTCTGGTGCCGGGAGGGGGAGTTGAACCCCCAAGGTACTAAGTACCGGCGGATTTTGAGTCCGCTGCGTCTGCCAGTTCCGCCATCCCGGCAATTGGGAAGAACGTCAATAGTCTAAGGGACAGTTCCCGCCTTCGCAACCAATGGAAGGCGGCTCTTGCTTCAGGCTTCGACCGCCGCCTCGGTTGCCACCGGGAGTTGCGCCTGCTGCCAAGCCTCGAAGCCTCCGACAACGTTGATCACATTCTCGAAGCCCGCACGCTGCAAGAGGCTGCAAGCGATCGCGCTGCGATAGCCGCTCTTGCAATGGACGGCAAGCGGCGCGTTCTTATCGGCCATTGGCAAGGCCGCGTTGAATTTATCCAACGGCCACCAGGCCGCGCCCGCAATGTGCCCAGCTTGCCACTCCGCTTCGCGGCGGACGTCGAGCACTTGCAGGCCGTCCGCTCGCAGCCGTTGCTGTAAATCTTGGACGGTAATTTGTTGCAAGGTCGCAACTGGATATCCTGCCTTCCGCCATGCCTCAACGCCGCCTTGCAGATATCCACGCTCCGACTCAATCCCCACGCGGCTCAGGCGCAGACGAGCTTCCTGCAACTTCTCGAGCGAATCGGCCACCAGCGCCAAGTCCGAAGACAATCCCAGAAGCGCTCCCGCCCACGAGGCAAACTGGCCATCCAGTGCGATGTTGATTGAGCCGGGCACGTGAGCCGCAGCAAACTGTTCTGGGCTGCGCACATCGAGCACGGTGACACCCTGGTCCAGCATGGACCGCAGTTCGGCGGCCGGGAAACCGGGCAGTTCTGGCAACTCGGCCAGCGCGGGCGCGCCCTCACGATTGATCTCCGCGTCCTGCGCAAAGTACTCCGGACGCGCCGGCAGATTTGCCGTGAGCTGCCGCACGAATTCTTCGCGGTTAGGGATTTGCAGAGCGTAGTTGGTCAGCCGCTCAGTACCCACCGTCGAAGAGCGCTCGGCGCGCATCTTCCGTCCGCAAAGTGAACCCGCGCCATGGGCTGGATAAACCAGTACGTCGTCCGGCAATCGCAGCAACTTGCTGTGCAAGCTGTCGTACATCAGACCCGCCAACTGCTCCGGGGTGTGCGTCTTGGAGAGATCCGGGCGTCCGACATCGCCGAGGAACAAGGTGTCGCCGGTGAGAACCGCCCAAGGGGTGCCGGATCGCTCGGTGTCTGTCACGACCAGGCAAATGCTCTCCGGCGTATGACCCGGCGTTTCCAGAACCCGGATGCGTAGTTTCCCCACGGCCATTTCGTATCCGTCTCGCACGTCAACGTGAGGAAAAGTCGCACCCGCCTGCGCGCCGATGTAGATCTTCGCGCCGGTTCGTGCGGCCAACTCCTTGTGCCCGGAGACAAAATCGGCATGCAGATGGGTCTCGAATATGTGGCGGATCTGCAGCCCGCGCTCCTTCGCCGCCTCCAGATAAATGTCCACATCGCGCTGGGGGTCGATCACGGCAGCTTCGCCCTCCGATCCCAGCAGGTAGGAAGCATGGGCAAGGCAGCCCAGGTAAAATTGCTCGAAATGCATGGCGGTACTCCTCAAGCCTTGAAGAATCAACAGACAAGCGTGACGACAAGATCATACTCTCAAGATGGTTTTGTGGGCAGCCAACAAAAGTTGAATCCAGTCTAGAAAACCTGCCTTCTTCCACAGCGTTTTGCGTTAGAATCATCTGCAATTAGTCGCCGGGGCCGTTCGCCGTCGGCCCGGCAAAACCAGCACCAACACAGCCGTTCCCACCAGGAGGTAGTTTGATGTACCGGCCCTACGGGAATAATCTTCCCAGTCCCAATTCATTCCTGGATGTAGAGTCATCCATTCGTGGCCTGAGTCAGGATTTCTGCACAGCATTCAATACCGGCAATTACGATCAGGTAACTGCTCTATTTGCGGCGGACGGCATTTTCATGCCGCCGCGCCACGAGGCCGCGCAAGGCCGCAAAGCGATTGAAAAACTCCTACGCGAATACGGCGACTCCGGGTATCAGGACTTGCGCCTGGAAACGATTCGCGTCGACTACTCTGGCGACATGGCAGTCGAGGTGGGGCGCTATGTGGTTGCGATCAGGCAGGCGAGCGGCGCCACGGTCGCCGATCATGGCAGGTTTTTGCATGCCTGGCGTCGCCTGGGTGCATGGCTCCTGACTGCCGACTGCTGGAGCAGCAGTCTCGCCGTGCTCGAACAAGACCAGGCCGCATGAATCAGAATCCAACCGGGTGGCCGGTTCCCACGAGTCGCGCAGGTGAAAAAATCCAGAACGGGAGTGCCGCAGATTCGCTTCCTGCCGATCCCGTTACATTTTGTCCAAACTGCTCGTCCAAGCTCAAGGAGCAGGGCTGCAAATTAACCTGTCCGAATTGCGGTTTCTACCTGAGCTGCTCAGATTTCTACTGATTTCTGCAGGGGTGAGCGCAGGCCCAAGTCAGCCAATCTGACAGACTGGGGCGCGCCCGTCTACAATGGCACAGCAACAACTTCATCATTCAGGAGATTCGCATGCAACGTAAGGCAAGTGCGGTCTGGAAGGGTGGGCTGAAGGATGGCAAGGGCGCAGTTTCCGGTACGAGTGGTGTCCTCTCAAGCACTCCGTATTCCTTCGCCACCCGCTTTGAGAATACGCCAGGAACCAATCCGGAGGAACTGATCGCGGCGGCGCATGCCGCCTGTTTCTCCATGGCGCTCTCGGCACAATTGGGGAGCGCGAACCTGACGCCAGAAAGCATCAATACCACAGCTACCCTGAGCCTCGAAAAGCTCGATTCTGGCTGGACCATCACCGCGGTTCATCTGGATGTCGTGGGCCGCGTGCCGAAAGCCGATGCGGCCGCATTCGAGAAAGCTGCGAATGACGCCAAGAGTGGCTGCCCGGTCTCCAAGGTGCTCAAGGCGAATATCACGATGAGCGCAAAACTCGAGGCGTGAGGTGTGGTCTGTGCGGTGCGAGGACGCGCGGGGTCGGCGCCGCATCGTAGTTTGACAGCCCAAGCTGCCTTTGTAGAATATTAGGTTGCAGTCCTTTCCCGGGAGGCGGATCACCGCCTCCGAGTCACTTTTGCCGAAGTGGCGGAATTGGCAGACGCGCATGGTTCAGGTCCATGTACCCGCAAGGGTGTGGGGGTTCGAGTCCCTTCTTCGGCACCAACTTCTGGAAAATCTGAGCCCGCCTGCGTTTCCTGGATAAGCCGCCGCGAAACTTCGTTCAAACGAAGAAGCCAAGAAATGCGGATTCTTTCGGCACGCTGCAGCCGCGCCAGTTTGTTGACTTCCATAAGCCGGGCGTCCTAAGATGCAGCGTCGCCAGATGGTTTCGCCCACATCCGACACACGCTCGTTCGTAGGAGGCATAGGAATGGCCGGCTCCGCCCGTGTTCCTGCCCGCCGCATTTGCATTACCGTGCTCCTGCTCTTCGCGTCCATCGGTCTGGCGTGGGCGGGACCCGCGCAGGCACCTGCGAACCTGCCGGAATCTGTAGTGGCCATTGGTGACGTTCACGGTGACTTCGACGACTTTGTCGCCCTCCTTCAGCAGGTAGGCCTGATCGACGCCCAGCATCACTGGGCTGGCGGTAAAACCACTTTCGTTCAGGTGGGTGATCTTCTGGATCGAGGCCCGAAGCCGCGCGAGGTGATGGATCTCATGATGTCTCTGCAAAAGGAGGCCCCACAGACAGGCGGACGGGTAGTGGCTTTGCTGGGCAACCACGAGATGATGAATATGATGGGAGACCTCCGTTATGTCGTACCCGCGAACTTCGCCAGCTTTGCGGATGCGAATTCCGAGGGGCGGCAGAGGTCTGCCTATCAGGAGTACGTGAAATGGCGCACCAGCCATGCGCCGCTGTTGGCCGAGCTTCCCCAACCCATGGAGTTAACCGAAGCTGAGTGGATGGCCCGTCACCCTCTGGGCTACGTCGAGCAACGCGAGGCATACAGCCCCAACGGGACCTACGGCAGGTGGCTGCGTGAGCACCCTGCTCTGGCCGATATTGATGGAGTGATCTTCTTGCACGGCGGAATCAGTCCCGACGTGGCCAAAATGAAGCTTGACAAGATCAATGCCCAGATCCACGACGAAATCAAGACATTCGATGCCACCAAGAAATACCTGGAAGACGAGAAGATAATTCTCCCTTTTTTTAACATTCAGGAAATTACCAGCGTCGTCCAGGCGGAAATCATAGCCGAGCGCAAGGGGCTGGTGCCCTCAGACCCGCAACGTCAGGCGAGGCTCATTCAATTTCTGGGATATGGGGAGTGGCTGAGCGTGAAAGTTGATGGTCCACTTTGGTTCCGCGGTTACGACCAGTGGAGCGACGAAGAGGGTGCGGCCCACATAGGCAAAATCCTTGAAGCCTTTAAGGCAACCCACATTGTGGTGGGGCACACGGTTCAGAAAGGTGGCGTCATCCGGCCTCGTTTTGGAGACAGAGTGTTCCTGATCGACACCGGCATGCTCACCAGCTACTACCCCGGGGGCCGGGCATCAGACTTGCAGATCCAGGACGGTGCCAAGTTTGCGCCTGGTTATCTAAATCAGCAGGCAGCTCTACCCCCTGCGCAGAAGCAGGAGGTTACTCCACCGGTTGCCGCACCGCAATAGCGCAAGCTGATGAAAAGGCTCTGCCGATGAAAAGGTGGATTGAGCGCGCTCTGAACCTGCAGCCTGGCGACCTCGGCCGGGGTACCCTGCTCTCCGCCTGTCTCTTCCTGGTCATGACCAGCTACGTAGCTGGCCGAGTGGCGGGCTGGGCGCTGTTTCTCTCGCATTTTGAGGCCAAGCAACTCGCCTATGCCGACATGTTCAGCGCACTCCTGGTGGCGCTGGTTGTAGCAGGGTATGTCATCATCGCCCGGCGGGTCTCGTTGCTCAGTCTGCTGGTCGGCAGCATGCTATTTTTCGCCAGCAATTGCGCCTTGTTCTGGTTTCTGGCCCACTACCACCCTGGCTTGAGGTGGTTGTATCCGGCATTCTACATTTGGATAAAAGTGTTTGGAGTGCTCGCCCCAGCCCAGGTCTGGACGTTAGCGAATTACGTCCTGACCACCCGCGAGGCCAAACGGATCTTCGGAATGGTGGGCGGCGGCGCCATTGCCGGCTGGATATTTGCCGGTTTCATCTCCAAGACTGCGGCGAAGTCCTTCGGGACCGAAAGCTTGCTGGTGGGCATGGCTTTGTCCCTGGTTCTCTCGGCTGGGCTGGTGATCTTGATCTGGCGCAGTGGTCGAGCCGTGGTTAGCGAGGAGCATGGTGGCGTTCCGCAACGTACCGAAGCGGCGCCACGGAATCTTGCCCAGAGCATGCGGTTGGTGTTTTCCTCGCCATACTTGCGGGTTCTGGCTGTGGTAATCTGCGTTTCTTCTTTTGTCACCACCTTAACCGGATGGCAGTTCTTGGCCGTAGCCCAGCAGTTCCTGGTGAAAAAAGACGCTCTGGCGGTCTTTTTCGGAAACTTCAATTTTTATGCCGCTATTCTGTCGCTGTTGTTCCAGATGCTCATCACCACCAGGTTCCTGCGCCGCTTCGGTTTAGGGCCGTCGCTGTTCGCGCTCCCGAGCACAGTGTTCTTGGGTTCCGCCGGCTTGCTGGCTTTTGGCACACTGGGTGCAGCAACCGCTCTGAAAGGCTGCGACCAGGTGCTCCGCTACTCCCTGGACAAGTCCACGACCGAGTTGCTCTGGCTGCCGTTACCATCGAAGGTAAAGCTACAAGGCAAGTGGTTCATCGATACCGTGATCTGGCGTCTAGGGGACGGCTTGTCAGGATTGACGGTTCTTATTTTTGTCAGCACCCTGCATGTACCGGCCCGTCAAATTAGCTGGATTGCCTTGTTGCTGGTCAGCGTCTGGCTGGTGGCGGTTGCCGCTGCGCGCAAGCAGTATGTTGCCACCTTGAAAGAAAGCATCAGTCAGCATCGGGTGGATGTGGAGCAAGCCGAGATCTCGGTGCTGGACCGTTCGACCACCGAGCTGCTGGCGGGTGGGCTGGCGGCCTCGGACCCTAAGGACATCCTTTACGCCTTGAGCTTGTTTGAGGTTGAGAGGCAGAGAGCCGTACATCCCGTCGTTCGTAGCCTGCTGAACCACCCTTCCGCGGAAATCCGCCGGAAGGCAATCGCGATTCTGTCCGAATCGGGTGATAAGACGGTGCAGCCGGACATCGAACGGTTGGTAAGAGATCCGGACCTTCATGTGCGTACCGAAGCTTTGCTTTACCTCGCCCATCATGCGCATGTTGATCCCCTCGAACTCATGCAGGATGAGAGCGACTTCTCCGACTTCTCAGTCAGCTCGGCTGTCGTGGCGTTTTTGGCACGACCCGGGGAGACTCAGATCCTGGAAGCCGCGCAGCAGATTCTAACCACTATGGTCGGCGAACCCGGGGACGGACGGCAGCGGCACCGGGTGGAGGCGGCCCGTTTGCTGGGCGAGCTGCCAGACTGTTTTGATCCGCTACTCTCGAACCTGCTCGCGGATCCTGACTCTGCGGTCGCGCGGGAGGCCATCCATTCCGTGGGAAAGCTCCGCAAGCGCCGGCTGGTGCCGGAGCTGCTGGACCGGCTGACGAATCACGAGCTGCGTGCCGAAGCCGCTAAGGCCCTGGGGGAGTTCGGAGACACGATCGTTGGGGCCTTGCGCGACCACCTCGGCGACTCCTCAGTTGCGGTTGAGGCCCGGCGGGAAATCCCATCCATTATGGTGAAGATTGGGACGCCGGCGGCAGCCAGCGTGCTCATGGAAAACCTCATGGAAAGCGACACCACCCTGCGCTTCCGCATTATCAGCGGGCTGAACAAGCTGCAACGCCTTCACCCCGAGATTCAGACGGACACGCTGATGCTGGAGACGGTGTTGGCCGCCGAGATTCTCGGGCATTACCGCTCCTACCAGATTCTCGACAAACTGGGCACAACTGGAAGCGGCGAGGATCCCGTAACCCGGGCGTTGACGGAGTCCATACGTCAAGAACTGGAGCGCATCTTTCGTTTGCTGGGCTTGCTTTATCCCCATCTTGACCTGCACAGCGCCTACGTGGGTCTGCAATCCAAGAGTGTGTCGGTCTACGACAATGCGCTGGAATTTCTCGATAACGTCTTGAAGCCTCAGCTACGCGAAATGCTGGTACCCCTGCTGGATGGCAAGGTCACGGTCGCCGAGCGTGCCCGCCTGGCACATCGGCTGGTGCATACCCGGATCGAAAACCAGGAACAGGCAGTGGCGGCGCTTGTTACCTCCGACGATCCCTGGCTGCGGTCTTGCGGCGCGTATGCCATCGGAAGCTTCGGAATGAAGTCTTTGGAAAGTAATTTGATTCGATGTCTGAATGATGCGGATCCGTTGCTGCGAGAAACCGCACGCGCGGCCAAAGCGCGCTTGGAGCAGCAGGAGACGCGCCCCAAGCCCTAGTTCATGCTGGATTCTTGTTCCGGCATTGGGTTCAGGTCAAGGATCATTACTCAGACTGAAAAGATTGGAACAATGGTTGGTATTCAGGACACTTGCCGCGGCCCGCGGTAAGTTTTTGGTTGCCGGATGGCAGTTTCGGGGGTAGATTTGTCGGCGCGGTTTGGGGAGGATATTCGATGACAGTACTGCATCTGCATTGGCGGAGGCTGATTCTTGCGGTAACGATTTGCGTGCTTTGCGCAGGGCTAGGGATGGCGACCGACGAGACCACCCTTAACAAGGAACAGATCAAGCAATTCCTTCTCACAGCTAAGGTGGTGGCCAGCAAGCATACCGAGAAAGGTGTCACCAGCCCCTGGCGGCTCACATTGAGTGACGGCACGGTCACCCACGATGCCTCTTTCCAGGCTGTCGACGAGGAGAAGCCGATGCAGAAAATGGCCAATGGGACCACGGAACTCAACTTCACGGACTCTTACAAATACAACATTGCCGCCTACGCATTGGCCGAAATGCTTGGCATGGACGACATGATGCCAGTGTACGTCGAACGCAAATGGTCAGGCCATACCGGCTCGCTCAGTTGGTGGCTACCCGTAAAGATGGATGAGCTCGAGCGCGTCAAGCAGAAGATCGAGGTGCCCGATAATGACGCCTGGAACAAGCAGATGTATAAGATCCTGGTCTTTGACCAATTAGTCTACGACAAGGATCCCAACCTTACCAATTTGCTCATCAGTGACGACTGGAAGATATGGCGGATCGATTACACGCGCGCGTTTAAGCCTTCTAAGGACGTGGAGACCCCCAAGAATCTGCAACATTGCGACCGGCAGTTGTTCGAGAAATTGAAAGCGCTCGATGCGAACACACTGACGGAAAAAACCAAACATTATTTGAGCAAAGACGAAGTGAAAGGGGTAATGGTGCGCCGGGACAAGATCGTGGGGATTTTCCAGCAGGAGATCGCGGCAAAAGGTGAGAGTGAGGTGCTGTACTAAACGGACGGAGGCTAAACCGGGATCCCGGGTTTTCACCCGGAATTGCGGAACATCAAACAGGTTGAACGGGGCTTGTTCTTTTTAGCGGTAAGGTCTATTCTTCTGTGCCGAGTACACAAACTTTCCAGTTGAAAGGAAGAGGTTACATGGTGAAAAAGCTACTCACTCTATTGTTGGCTCTCGGATTTGCCTTCTCGCTGTCCTTGTTGGTGTCCGCACAGGACACCGCAACACCTGAGAAGAAAGCGAAGAACCGCGTCGAGGGCACTATCATAAGGAGCAGTAAGGACAATTCCACATTGACCGTGAAAGATGTCTCGGGATTCGAGAAAACGGTCCAGTATGGCCCCTCGACGAAATGGGTCAGTCAAGAGCACGGCAGCCAAACGGCTAACGACATCGATGCCAGCCAGGTGAAAGACGGGGATCGAGTAATCTGTCGGGGCAGCTACGACAGTAAAGGGGTATTTCAGGCTACCCTTATCAACAAGCGACTCACCCCGAAATAGACGACCATCGTCTCGATGGATGGCCCCGGACGTCGCTGTAGGCGGAGGGATCGGTTTGACCTCAAAGCCTGCACGCACGTGGGTTTGTTCACGCCCAGCAAATCTTCCGTCCGGGGCAAGGCCACACTTGGTCCGCTGAAAACTGCGAACACAGACTGCCTGACTGAGTGCGGGAAAGAAGTTGCCCTGCGGTGGTTCGTTGGGCTACTGAGCGGGCTTGCCCTCAACTCGAGCTTCTTCCGGGGGGTCGGAACTTAGCGTGGACGCGAGGCGGGCATAGTATCCTTTGCGCGCACGAATCTCCACCTTTCCTCCCTCTTTTCGCGTTTCGATTTTGATTTTTCGATAGCGGCCGTCGGGCTTGAAGTCTGCGGGCTTATAGGAAACCGCATACCGGCTGCGCAACTCTTCTTCGATTTTGACAAAGGCCTTGGCCACGTCATTGGGGGCACCGGGTGTGAGCATACGGCCACCGGTCTGTTCCGCCAGCTTGTGAAGATTTGAGTTTCCGCTCTCAGCCATAGCTTGCGCACTGACCGAATCTGGGCGGTAGTTCGTGCTGATGGTATAGATGGTGACACCGGCCTCCTGGGCGGCATCAATGGCGCTGTCCAAGGTGGCGAAACCGGCATTATTTTGCCCGTCCGATAGAACTACGAGCACCCGCGCCACAACATCCTCTTCCGACCGGTGCACCAGTCTCTGGCAACTGGTACGTACCGCATCATAGAGCGCAGTTCCTCCCCCGATTTTCAGACGCGCTACACCCTTGGAGAGTAAGTCCGCATCACCAACGAAATCCTGGGTCACCGTGGAATGATCGCTGAATCCCAGAACGAACCCCAAGTCGTGTTCTCGATTCACGACCTGGCGCAGAAATGCGCTGGCGGCATCTTGCTCAAACCGGAAACGCTGGGTCAAGGAATTGCTGGTATCAATCACCAAGCCCACGCGTAATGGCAGATCGCGCTCAGTTCGAAAGCCCAAAACAGCTGCAGGAGGCTTGCTGTCGTCCTGCACCAGGAGGTCGCTCTGCGCAAGATCGCCAACGGGTTGGCCGTGGCGCATTGCCACAAAGAGCACGTTGACTTCGATCACCTGCTTGGTCAATAGCCACTCGCCAGTCGACAGCGGGGCTTCCGGAGTGGCGTCGGGAGGGCGTTGAGCGGTGTCCTGCGCGTAAGCCGCTCGGCAGGCTACCCCAAGAACGGCGATACACACAAGCAGCCACAGAAATCCGCGCGGATCTAAATCTCGCCCAACCGTATAGACAGGACGGTGTATCTCCAGGATCCACCTCCACCCGAGCCTGAATCGGTGCCTGGCAAGCTACGCGCGCGATGCCGTTACCCGCGACTTGGCGAAGGCGGACAGGGGTTCTACGGCAAGCGCGAGCCGACGAGTTTCCGTCGCAAAAAACTGCGGGCTACCCTATCAGATACAGGCTATCTTTTCAAACACTAGTGCCCAAGGTTGACCAAGAATCGATTCGTGTTTCCGGTAGCACCGGCTACCGCGAGCGTTCAACCAAGAATCGCTCCCGCGCTAAACAGTAGGCAACGCATTGTGCTTGCCATCTGACTGCCACACGGATCATCCGATCCAGGTAGAATTGAACGAAGAACCAGCTAGCCCCTGACAAACGTCTGCCTTAAACGTTCCCAAATTCGCCCGGCTGGTCGATGTTGCTGGGAAGTGGGTCCGGGATCTTCCAAGCACGAGACATGCGTCGCTCGCTGCCCCGAAGAATTCGTAGTGTAGGGTTGGCCATCACTTATGGGTTCGCGGCATATTTCGCACCGTTCCATTTGCTGTCCGCTCGAGTGTGAAGAGTCTGCCACTGGCGTCGGCCAGTCGTCACAAGGACCCAGAAGGGTGCGCCACGTGAAGCCTTTGCTCTGCGCAGGCGGATTCTTGCTCATGCCCAAACCTCCTAGCGTCTACGGATGGCTTGGCTTCGCGGTCGGGGCGGGTGTCGGTTCCGGCAGGAATCTTAGCGTGCAAACATAGGCGAGTCAACGCAAGGGCTACGGTTCCAACATTTTTTGGCTTCACGTGGAGCAGCGACGGCTGGACCTCTCACGCGCGTGCCGATTCTCAAGTGAACCCCATCTACTTGGACAGGTTCTTAGGCGACTTCTTGTTCAACGCCGCTAACAGTTCCTTTGCCGATGGCGGCGCTGGTACCACACCGTTCATTACGATGTCTTTTGCCTTCAGTTCCTTTCCGTACAGGCTTTTGTTGGCATCATTGTCGGGCCTCAGGGTGGAGCCGGAAAGGGAGATCCCGGCGAACAATCCTCGGGCGCGAGAGTAAGACAGGATCTCAGCCCGCAGGGTGACATCGGTCTCGGCTGAGGCGTTCCGACCGACTGGACCGGCCGCCGCGGAGGCGTCGCCGCCGATCTTTACCTTGCTGGTAAGAATGTTGTCAGCCGAGCGGGTGGTCATCAGCAGCAGGACGAAATCCGTGGCTTGGCCTCCCAATTGCAATCCGAAACTTCCGCCCTCCAGAGCCATCATGCTGGGCGCGCCCCAAGGCCCGTGATAAGTTTTGCCGGTGCGGCAAGTCATCACCCCACGGCCGTAGCTGCCGCCAATTCCGATGGCAAATTTCAAAACCGACGGCAGAACCACCACACAGTCGGCCTTATCAAGGACGCTCTGCGGGATATCATCCGGGATATTCAGAATTTCGCTCATTACTTTGCCGGCATTCTCTACCCGCTCTTGTTCCTTCTTCTGCGCCGCGGCAGGCAATGCCAGTACGGCCATCAGGGCGAAAGCGAGAACTTTGCTTCTCATCTTGGTCTCCTGGGTGGAAGTTCCGATCGCAGCTTTTTAGGCTAACCCGGAGCTTCTGTCAAGCAGGCGTGACTTTCGCTTTCTTATCAATTGGTTGCAGATCGCGCAATTTCTCGAAGACGTGCAACCAAGAACCCCGATAATGCAACTAAGAAATTAGTTGACCAAACGCAGGGCTAGCCGTCTAAGCGCTTGGAACGGGCATTAAGTTTGGGAGTACAGGAGAGATTGGACGTGCCACCTAGGAAATCGACAACCCTGACTGAAGCTGAACTCCGGTTAATGGATGTTCTTTGGCAGAAAGGGCGAGCTACGGTGCAGGAAGTGCTCACGGGACTCCCGGACCGGCCTCCGTTGGCCTACAACTCGGTGCTAACGATCATTCGTATTTTGGAGCAAAAGGGATACGTAAGACACGTGAAACAAGGGCGTGCACATGTGTATGAACCAGTTGTGGAGCGGCAAGATGCGACTCGTTCCGAAATTCGCCGATTGGTCCGACGCTTTTTCCAGAATTCTCACGAACTCCTCGTGCTGAATATCATCGAGGACGGAACCATCGACGCCAAGGAGCTTAAGCGTCTTCGGGAAATGTTGGAGAGCCGCGAGGAGACGAAGTGACCAACGTCCTCAATTTGCAGCCAATCGCCCAAGTCTGGGCCGGCCACATGCTGAACGGCATTGTGGAAGGCACCGCGCTGGCCTTGCTTGCCTGGGTAGCGCTCAGGGTCATAGGCGGGGAGAACTCTCGCGCGCGATTCGTCGTGTGGTTCTCGGTGCTGGTGGCGATTGGCTGTGCACCATTTATCGACCAGCTGTACGCCGGCAGCGCTCCGGCCATGGGGCGACTGCTGCCTTCGGCGATCAACCTGCCGGAGTCTTGGGGGGTATACATTTTCGCCGTGTGGGCGGCAATTTCCAGCGTTGCACTGGCGCGACTAGGCTTTGGCTTGTGGCAGCTTCGCCGGTTGCGATTGAATGCGGTCGTCATGGACGTGGTTGATCTGGATCCTCTTTTGCAGAGACCTTTGGAGGAGTTCCAGGCGTCGCGGCCCGTGGAACTCCGCGTATCGGAGCGGGTACGTGTACCGGCGGCGATCGGCTTCTTCAAACCCACGATCATTTTGCCGGCGTGGGTGATGAGGGAACTGCCGGTTGAGCAAGTTCACGCGTTACTGCTGCATGAGCTGGCGCATTTGCAGCGGGGCGACGACTGGACGAACCTGATTCAGAAGCTGTTTCGCGCGCTTCTGTTCTTTCATCCAGCAGTTTGGTGGATTGACTCCCGCTTGGCGCTCGAGCGGGAAATGGCTTGTGACGACCTCGTGCTGGCTCGCACGGCCAATTCCCGGGCCTATGCGCAATGCCTGGTTTCTGTGGCGGAGAAAAACTTTTTCCGCCGGGGGCTGGCGCTAGCCCAGGCCGCAGTAAACCGGTTGCGGCACCTTTCCATACGGGTCGAGCAAATTCTGGGTGCGCGCAGGCCGCAAGCGAACGGGGCGTGGAGGCCGGCCCTGAGCCTGGCAGTTGTGCTGTCGGCGGCGATTGCAGTTTCGCCTCGTGCGCCCAAGCTGATTGCGTTCGAGGACTCACACTTGAGCCTGCCGGCAGCTGCGGCCTCCGGCCCGGACATTGCTGCGCTGGAACTGGCGGAAAGCGCTTCGGCAGTGAACGAGCAGATAAAGGATTTCTCACACGCTCACCTGATTCCGGCTGGATTCAAAAGTCCAGCAGCTAGACGGCCGCTGGCCAAGAGAGTCTCGCCCCGGCCCGAGTTGAGTTCTATGGTTTCGAAAGCTCAACCTGAACAGGGCGTTCGGGGAAGTGAGGCTTTGATCCCCGTGAGTGCGGCGACCAGCGTGCAGAAGGCGATGCCGCGCGAGGCCGTATTTGTGGTAATACGAACCCAGCAGGATGAAGCCGGCTTTTCAAGAAGTTGGGATGTTTACGTCATTCGACTGACGTTCCTACAGAACGCCCAGCCAGTTGACACCGGAGCTTCCAAGAAAACTTAGGAAACGGAGTTAGAGACGACATAGTGGTTTCGCTTGAAAAACTAAATAATTAGTAATTAGCCATAATCAGTGATTCACAAAGGAGAGAGAACATGACTAGCTGGATCCGCAAAACCTGGAAAACAATCCTGGCGAAACGGGTGGCAGTGCCTCTAATTGCGTTGACGCTGGCTGCTTCGTTCGCAACCTATGAGGTAGTCAAACCTGAGCAGGCGACCGCTGCCGCTGCGGCCGCGCCAAGTGCGCCGTCACTCGACGACAACAGCGTCGCAGCACTGCTGTCGCTGGATCGGGCGATGGAAACCCTGGCAGCGCGGGTGACGCCTGCCATCGTCAACGTCGCGGTCACATCCCGTACCAAGCCCGAGACAACCAAAGGGCAAATACCGGATGACATGCAGCAGTTCTTTGGTCCCTTCGGCGCTCCGTTTGGCCGACAGATGCGGCCTCAGCCCCAAATCGAACATGGCATTGGCAGCGGTGTAATCATTTCGCCGGACGGCTACATCGTCACCAACAACCACGTGGTGGATGGAGCGACGGAAATCAAAGTGACGATGAGCGACCGGAGAATCCTGACGGCGAAGCTGATCGGCGCTGACCCGCTTACCGATCTCGCAGTCATCAAGGTGGAAGGCAAGGATTTCCCCAGCGTACCTCTGGGTGACTCTACCAAGTTGCTTCCCGGCCAGACGGTTCTGGCGTTCGGTAATCCATACGGGTTCCGCTTTACGGTAACCCGCGGGATTGTGAGCGCCTTGAACCGCCCGAATCTCAGCAGCGATGATCCACGTAAGCCCGGTGCTTTCATTCAGACCGACGCCGCGATCAACCCCGGGAACTCCGGCGGTCCGCTGGTGAACGCTCGCGGTGAGGTGGTGGGAATCAACACCTTCCTGTTTTCGCCTTCAGGATCGTTCTCCGGAATGGGTTTCGCCATACCGACCCAGATCGTGCGCCCGACAACCGAAGCCCTGATCCGCTATGGCAAAGTCAGCCACGGCTACATGGGGATCGGCATTTCGGACGTGACTCCGGAGAACTCCAAGTTCTTCCAGGTCACCGACAATAAGGGAGCTGTGATTACTCAAGTCGAGGCCAACTCGCCCGGAGCCAAAGCCGGCTTGCAGGTTGGGGACGTGATCACCGGCATCAATGGGAAGGAGGTCAGCGACGCGAGCCAGCTTCAGGTGGAAGTCGGGCAGAATCGCCCGGGAACCACGCTCCATCTGCAGTTGATGCGCGACGGCAAGAACATGACCCTTCCTGTCACCATCGAAGAAATGGGTAGCCGGGACAAAGAAGGGACCGAAAGCGCTGGCGCGGAGCAAGGCAAGCCCCGTTGGGGCCTGGGGATTGCAGACCTGACCTCAGACGCACGCGAACAAATGCAGGTGCCGAGCGATCTCCACGGCGCGGTGATTCAACGCGTGCAACCCGGCAGCCCAGCTGATAATGCCGGACTGCAACCGGGAGACGTCATCATCGGCGTCAACCGCCATCCCGTTAAGAACGCAGACGAGGTGCGCCAGGCTTTGACGAGTGTGCCCAAGGGACAGGACGCATTGGTACTGGTGTGGTCCAACGGTGGAAGCACGTTCCGCGTGCTGCACTCCCTTGAGGGCGCCTGATCGCAGTGGTGCCGTACTTTGCCGGATCCGGACCTCCTGCGGAGGAAGGCAAAGTACGGCGCCCGCGACAGCCGAGGCAGCGCGGCCTAAACTCAGCACTTGAACTAGGGCTGCAAGACTAGAGTCTTTTCCAGCCGGAACCGCAGCGTGGTTTCGGCTGGAACTTTCACTTCCTTCCCGCGGGTAAACACTTGCGTCAGAAACCCTCCGCCCGCTCCGCTCGCCGCGCCGATTCCTGCGCCGCTGCCGCCGCCAAAGATTCCTCCGACGAGGGCTCCCAGCGCGGCTCCACCACCCAGGAACTCCGCAGTCCGGCGATTCTTGCCGACTCCTCTACTGTTGCTCTCGTCTACATCAGAGCTGAACACGTTGTAGGTCTTGCCGTCGCAAGTCACCGAATAAAGGTCCAAAACCAGTTCCGGACTGTGCACTCCCGGGCCCGCTCCGATCTTGCGAACCACCAGCAGCGCCGGACTGCCGTGGCGAATGGCAACGCCGCCATTGACATCAACTACGTCTTCGCTGATTTGCGCAGAGTAGGTTTGTCCCTGGGTCGACTGGGAGGAGTCGATGGTTTCGTTCGTATGCACCGAGATTTCCGTGCCGGTGGCGATTACTTTAGAGCCTATGGGGGGAACAGGAGCGGCCTGCGGGGAAGCGCTGAAGACCAGCGATTCGAGGTCGCCGATGGGAAATTGATACTTGACGCCCTGCATGTCCTCAAAGCCGATGGGGCTCGATCCGGTAAAGTGACCGGAATAGACTTTCCCGTCGCGCAAGGTCACGGTGTCGTTGGCAGAAGTGAAAACTAATGACTGAACATCCCGCAGGGGGAACTGGTACTGGATACCCTGACCGTCGGTGAAAGTAATGGCGCCCTTGCTCGCACTGGTGAACTGTCCGGAATAGCTGGAGCCGTTGCGCAAAATCGCAGTATCAGCCAGCGCGAGCGAGCTCAGGCAAAGAAGAAAGAACGAGGCCCAACAGCAGACGATCTTCATGCAGGTCTCCAATGAACCGCCACCCTTGCAGGGCCGGCACGCCATCGCAGGATTCGGTGCCCAGCAGTATCTCCCAGGCGGTTCTGGTCAGCAACTACTCTTGAACCATCCAAATGCTATGCTGTCAGGCTCGACAGGCCATAGCTGTACCTGAGAAGCTCAATTTGGCTCCAACCATGGTTCTGGTACTGCAATATTTCGGACTGGCATTCAGTGCGCTGTTGCCCGTCGTCAACCCCCTGGGCTCAGCCCTGGTCCTGCTGGGAATCGTGGGCCCGGCACCCGACGATGTGTTTCGGAAACTGGCACGGAAGATCACTTTGAGTACCGTGCTTTTTCTAACTGTGTTTGAACTTGTCGGTGCAGCCATACTGGGATTTTTTGGGATATCTCTCCCGGTAGTTCAACTGTCTGGTGGGCTGGTTCTGGCGGCCATGGGCTGGGGGCTGCTAAACCAGAGGAGTCCGGGCGACATGAAAGAGCCAGTCGCCGCTAATGCCAGCGAAGGCTCTCTCGAGGAGAAGATCTTCTACCCCCTCACTTTCCCGATCACCGTGGGGCCGGCATGTATCGTGGTTACACTCACTCTGAGTGCGCACGCGGCCAGGAACCAGGTTCATGGCGGCGTCGTGGGCAGCGTCCTGGCCCACGTAGGCATCCTGGCGGGAATCCTGGCAGTGAGCCTTACGGTGCTATTGAGCTACACCTATGCCCCCAAAATCACGCAAAAGATTTCGCCGCAAACCGTGCATGGCATCTTGCGGGTGATTGCGTTTGTGCTCTTGTGCATCGGGGTGCAAATCGCATGGAACGGCTTGGATGCCCTGCTGCGGAGTGTGCTGAAAGCGACGTAAACGCGAACCCGGGCGGTGAGTTTCCGCTAGGCGAACGATTCAACGGCCTTGTCTTCGGTAT
>Ga0335079_10002788_pt1 | contig 20103 bp, 15 predicted proteins | sample Lox_Sample_33_FD_206719 | JGI IMG/M metagenome (GOLD analysis project Ga0335079, IMG submission 206719) | Soil microbial communities from Loxahatchee National Wildlife Refuge, Florida, United States - Lox_Sample_3.3 | ecosystem: Environmental > Terrestrial > Soil > Wetlands | place: USA... | reverse complement strand
CCGATTCCGCCGAAACTCCGAGCGACCGTTCCGCTGCCGAGCTTTGCAACTCGTACGTCAATGTGTTGTCATTTCGGCCGTTGCAGTAGTGCAGAAAGCACCGAATGGCGCTGAGAAACTCGACTGCGCCTGCGGAAAGCTCCTCTTCGGACGTGTTGCCCCGCCATCCGGCTCGCTGCTCTGCGCCAATTTGCCTCAGCCAGACCGCCGCCTGGTAATCTCGTAATCCCCCGGGAGCGTCCTTCACGTTGGGCTCCAGGTGATAAATCGTATTGCCGTAACGCGTATGCCGTTCCTTGGTGAGTTTCGTCAACTCCGCAAGCAGAAACGGCCGCGCTTGCTTTTCCGAGGCAGCTAGCACTTTCTTCGCGAGGCGATCGAAAAGCGCTTCATCGCCGCCGAGTAGCCGGCGATCCAGCAGCGCCAAATGAAACTCCGCGTTGTCCTCTTCAATGCGCTTGCATTCTTCCAGCGTTCGCCCCGCAGAGCTGACCCGGAATCCAAGATCCCAAAGCGTTCTGGAGAAGTCCGCGATCAGCGGGCGGAATTCCGCTTCGGCCCGTTCGTGTCCAAACAAAAACAAAATGTCCAGATCGGAATGAGGAAAAAGTAGCTGCCGGCCATAACCACCTAACGCGATCAGGCTCAACCCGTCGGCATTCGCGCTGTGCACTCGCAGCACTTCGCCAAAAATCTGCCGAACGCTACGATCCGCCAAGTCGCACAACGCGCTCAGCGTATCCCGCGCACCCGTACCGGCTTCAAACTTCTCGCGAATGCGTCGCCGTTCGTCCTCGACCTGAGGTCCGAGAACAGATAAAGGGGTCAAAGATCCTTGCATCGTTGTGGCGGGCTGGTTGGCCGGAGCGAACCCTGCACTTGCCGCAGCTTTCACCTTATCAGAGCGCGTTTTCCCCACGCTCCTCGTTCCGAATCCGGATAGCTTCGTCAACCCGTGATAAGAATATTTTACCGTCGCCAATCTTTCCTGTCTTGGCCGCTTTCAGAATTGTGTCCACGGCGCGCTGCACCAAAGGATCTGGCAAAACCATCTCCAGTTTCATCTTTGGCAGCAAGTCGACCGTGTATTCCCGGCCCCGGTACACTTCCGTGTGGCCCTTCTGCCGGCCGTGCCCGCGCACTTCCGTCACGGTCATCCCCTCGATGCCAATCTCCCGCAATGCGTCTTTCACGGAATCAAACCGCGACGGTTGGATGATCGCCTCAATTTTCATCATGAACGTGTCCGCTCCGCGTACCGCCTGACAACAACTGCGCCTTTCTTCCTTCGTGTTGGCAATCGATCAGGATTCCAGATTGTAAGCCTCTTCGCCGTGCTGCGTAATGTCCAGCCCTTCGATTTCTTCCGACTCGCTGACACGCACGCCGGTAATCCAATCCGTGACCTTCAACAACACCAGCGTACCCACTACGGCGAAACCCCACGCGATCAGCACGCCGACAAGCTGATTTCCGACCTGCCCCCAATGCCCATCGAGTCCACCTACGGCTCTCCCAGCCCCAAAGATCGGGTTGATGATTCCCTGTGCGAATACGCCGGTCAGCAGCGCTCCAATCGTTCCTCCAGCACCATGCACACCGAAAGCATCGAGCGCGTCGTCGTATCCAAAGATCGCCTTTACTTTCGTAACCATCCAGTAGCACACCAGGCCCGCGATAAATCCGATCGCCAACGCCGGCATGGGCCCAACAAATCCGGCCGCCGGGGTAATCGCCACCAATCCAGCTACGGCTCCGGAAATTGCACCCAGTGCGCTAGGACGTCCGTTTTTCACCCACTCCGCCAGGCTCCAACTGATTGCCGCTGCTGCCGTCGCAAAGTGTGTGGCAATAAAAGCGCTCGTCGCCAGCGCCGTTGCAGCTAGCGCGCTTCCGGCATTAAATCCAAACCAACCCACCCACAGCAGGCACGCGCCAATGAAACTCAACACCAGCGAATGCGGAGGCATCGGCTGCTTCGGGAAACCTGTTCGTTTGCCCAAGTACAGTGCGCACACCAGTGCTGAGACACCCGAGGTGATATGCACAACCGTCCCACCCGCAAAATCGAGCGTGGGGAATTTGCCTCCGAGCGCCGCGTTCAGAAATCCGCCTTTGCCCCAGACCATGTGCGCCAGCGGCGCATACACCACAAAAAACCACAGCGTCAAAAACAAAACGGTCCCGCTAAATTTCATTCGCTCCGCCGTCGCCCCCGTAATCAGCGCCGGCGTAATGATGGCGAACATCAGCTGGTAAATCATAAAAGTCGTTTGCGGAATCGTTCCCGCATAGTCGGGGTTCGGGTCGGCGCCTACTCCACGCAAAAATGCGTGCTCGAAGTTTCCAATCAAAGATCCGCCGCCCCCGAAACACAGGCTATATCCGACCAGCGCCCACAACACGCTGATTAGTGCCATTAACAAAAAGCTCTGCATCATGATCGCCAGCGTGTTCTTGCGCCGAACCAGGCCTCCATAAAACAGCGCCAATCCTGGGCCGGTCATCATCAACACCAACGCCGCGCTCACTAACATCCAGGCGTTGTCGCCCGAGCTCTGCGCGGCGTTCACCTTCTGGTCCAATTGCGCTAACTTTTCGTTCACCGCTTTGGGGATTTCGGTGCTGGTGGAACTCGATGTGGCGGGCGTTGCGGAGGTGGCAGGGGGAGGATTTTGCTGCGCAAAACAAGGCGCGACGGCCAGGACCATGGTCAACAGCAAACAACACTTCCATCCCACGTGCTTCATATCTATGTCGACTCCGCTGCGATTGAGTTGCTCGGTCGGGCTCCGCCAAGCCATGCGTTGAAAATGGAACCGTAGGGGACACCACTTTTTCGCAGTGGATTATACGCGGGCGTAACGGGTTATTTGTTCAGAAATTTTCATCCAACCAATGAATTTCTCGAATCGACTTTTCGATCCACAGTGTTTGCTCAACGGTAGCATCGCCTCGCCGTTCCGTTCGCGACCCTTGTCTCCCGGCCTTGCCGTCGTATAATGCCCTTGCTGCCCCACAAGGGGAAGATTTCGCCGCCGGTCCCATGCCATCCCGGCGACCGTAAGGACTGCCACCGGCTCTTATGATCGAGCATGCTCCCATGCAGATTAAAGTCCGCCAATCCGGGGCGATTCCCATTCTGGACGTCAGCGGGCGACTCACGATCGGTGAGCCAAGCGAGCACCTGCATCAGGCTCTCGAATCGGTGATCAAAGATGGCACGCGCAATGTCATCGTGGACCTCAACGGCGTGCCGCAAATCGACAGCTCCGGCATCTCCGCGCTCGTTCGCATTTCCATCAAGCTGACCCGCGAAGGCGGCGGCCTGCGGCTGGTCTGTAAGCCAGGTCGTGTTCGGGACGCCCTCACGGTCACGCGCCTCATCGAAGCCATTCCGACGTTCGACACCGAGGCTTCTGCCCTTGCCAGCTTCCCGCAAGTCTCTGGCAGCGCCGCTTCCTGATTTGTTTCTGTGAATTAATCCGTCTGAAAACTTCGCGGCTCTACGATCGCCAGTGCAGTGTGACCGGTCCATCCATCGGATGCCGCATCGGCTCGCCGCTTCGCCGCGACTCCAGCAGACTCGCCTTCAACCCGAAGTACCACTTGGCCGGCCGGTCGGCATCGTCAATTAGCATCAATCGCGGGTTGTGCTTCAGTCCCTCTGCTTGCTGAATCATCGTCTCTTGGTCTTGCCGCAAGAACTTCTCCGCAAACATGCGGAAGATCCATACCGGCAACAGCAGATTCCACGCCGCCACAAAATCAATCCGGCACAAGTCACGGCGCACCGGCGTCACTGTCGCTCGGCTCGAAAACCAGAGTTTTCCGCTGCGAATCTCTTCCGTCCGCATATTCGGCAACACAAAATCGATGGTCGTGGTCACCGGCTCGCCAGTATATTTCTGCAACATCCGGTACGGCGCGCTGTTCGAACTCGGCGTGTGCGGGCTCATCCGAAAGCCGTTCGGAATCGGCTCAAACTTTTTCTCTTTCTCGTGAATGCTCGCGCGCTTCCGCCAGAACCACGACGCATGCACGAACGGACCGTGCGCCGGGTCCATCAGACCAATAATTCCATGATCGATGTGCGACGGCAGCTCGCATTCGAGATGCGTCGTTTTATATTTCTTGCTGAATGTCGCCAGCTTCGGCGCATCCGGCACTCCTTCGGGCAGTCGTGTTCCCGGCGCATTCATCCACACCCAGAAGTATCCGTCGCGCTCCTCGCATGGATAATGTCCCGCGAACACCCGATCCACTTTCAGCTTATCCTGGTTGGTCAGCGACGGTATTTCCACACACTGCCCGCTGCACGCGTCGAAACGCCAGCCGTGATAGCTGCACTCAACGGTTTTGCCGTCGAATCGCCCGTGCGACAACGGAATCCCGCGGTGTGGGCACGAGTCGCGCATCGCGAACGCCTGTCCGTCGCGCGCCCGCCCGAGCACCAGCGGCACTTCCAGCAGCATGGCCGTGACCAGCGCGTTCCCGCGCACCGCATCGCTGCGCAGCGCCGGATACCAGAAATCCCACAAAAACCCCGCATCGGCGCCTGCGGGAACTTCGCGATCCGCCTCCAGGCTGGCCCGCATCAATGTTCGGACTGCTTCGCTCATCGTTCTGGCATCGTAGTACATCGTTCCGCATCGCGGCAACGTCATCACTCATTTCGTTGCCCCAATTCAGTTTTTCGGCTATTCTTTGTTTAGACCAATGTACGCTTCCTTCTATTAGCTGCTCCCGCTAGGCTCGTTTCTGCGAGCTCCTTGTTTTACTACTCACTATTCACTGTTCACTACTCCCTTTTTTTTCGAGGAACCGCTATGCCAGTCGTCACGTTAACTGAAAAATTGGATCAACTCGGCGCCCGCTATGACGAGCTCACCCAGCAGCTCTCCACTGCGGAAGTCGCCGCCGACTCGTCGCGCTTCCAGAAAATCGCCAAACAGCACGCCGAACTCGAGGAAATCGTCAACAAACACCGCGAATTTAAGCAAATTGAGAAGGACCTGACTGGCGCGCATCAACTGATCCTCGAAGCTGATGACGCTGAAATGAAGCAAATGGCCCAGGAAGAAGAAAAACAGCTCACCGCGCGTCGCGAACTCGTCGAGCGCGAACTCAAAGTGCTCCTCTTGCCAAAAGACCCCAACGATGAAAAAAGCGTCATCGTGGAAATCCGCGCCGGCACGGGTGGCGACGAAGCGGCCCTCTTCGCCGCCGAGCTTTTCCGCATGTATTCACGCTACGCCGAAACACAGGGCTGGAAAGTCGAAGTTCTCGAGAGCTCACCGTCATCTCTCGGTGGCCTCAAGGAAATCGTCGCCGCGATTCAAGGCCACAAAGTCTACTCGAAGCTCAAATACGAAAGCGGCGTCCACCGTGTGCAGCGCGTTCCGGCCACCGAAACACAAGGCCGCATTCACACCTCGGCTGCAACCGTCGCGGTTCTTCCCGAAGCCGACGAAATCGACATCAAAATCGAAGCCAAGGATCTCCGTATTGACACCTTCTGCTCTTCTGGTCCCGGTGGTCAGTCGGTCAACACCACCTACTCCGCCGTCCGCATTACGCACATTCCCAGCGGTCTCGTGGTCTCCCAGCAGGACGAAAAGTCGCAAATCAAAAATCGTGCCAAAGCCATGCGCGTTCTGCGGGCTCGGCTCTACGAACTCGAACAGGAAAAGCAGCAAGCCGCGATCGTTGCGGAGCGCCGTGGCCAGATCAAAACCGGCGATCGCAGCGAAAAAATCCGCACCTACAACTTCCCGCAAAACCGCGTCACCGATCACCGCATCGGCTTGACCCTGCACCAACTCACCGATGTCATGGACGGCAAGCTGGCCGGGCTCGTCGACGCTCTCGTCTCCCACTACGAAGCCGAGCGCCTCGAACAAGAATTGGCGCAAGCGTGACCCTTGGCCTTGCTCTGCACCGCGCTGCGCCTCGGTATTTAACCAACAGGTTAAATAAGACCGACATGTTCCTATTTAACCTGTAAGTTAAATACGGGGCGGACCCCTCTCTTCCGTTTGAGGCTCCGGACTCTAAGTCGTTTGTTTTGAGTCTCGAGTGCAGAGTTTTCTCGGCCTTGGCGCACACCGGCTGACGTCATTCGGAAGCCTGATTCTGAGTATTCTCGGTGCTGTCATTCCGAACTTTGAACGTTGTGATTCCGAGTTTCTTAGTATTGTCATTCTGAGCGAAACGAAGACTCGGTCATGGACGTTCGAACCGCACTCAAACAAGGCATGGCGCGATTGCGCGACGCCAACGTTCCTTCCTTCACCCTCGCCGCCGAACTTCTCCTTCTTCACGTCCTCGGTCGCGATCGCACCTGGCTTTACGCGCATCCCGAGGAACCGGTCGCCATAGCCGACGCCGAAAAATTCTCTGTGCTGCTCAGCCGACGAGCCGCGGGCGAACCCACGCAACATCTCACCGGCACACAGGAATTTTGGGGCCTTGGGTTCGAAGTTACGCCCGACGTTCTCATTCCCCGGCCCGAAACCGAACATCTGATCGAAGTCGCTCTCGACCGCCTGGCGCTTCGCGAAATTCACGCCGGCCGCAAACAAACACTCACTGGCGAAGGCCTACTCATTGCTGACATCGGCACCGGCTCCGGCTGCATCGCCATCGCCCTGGCGAAAGAACTCCCCGGCAGCCGCATCGTCGCTACAGACATCTCCCCGGCAGCGCTCGCAGTCGCCCAACGCAACGCGGTTCAACACGACGTAGCTAATCGCATTCACTTCATCGAAGCGAACCTCCTCGCAAATCTGGAAAACGCCTCTGTAGTGGCGCAGCTTGCTGCGCCGGTATCGCACAACCAAGCTTCTGCTGATCCGAATTTCGCCGGCCACACTGCTCCGGGTCTCTTCGACCTCATCGTCAGTAATCCGCCCTACATCGGCCATCGCGAGAAAGATACGCTGATGCGTGAAGTTCGCGATCACGAACCTCAACTCGCACTCTACGGCGGCGACGAAGGCTACGAACTTTACGCCCCACTCATCGTCCAGGCCGCGAAATCTCTCAAACCGGGCGGCTTGCTCATTCTCGAACTTGGCCACAACTCCCTTTCCGCAGTACAGCCGCTCCTCGATGCACCACGCTGGACCAAAGTCAGCGTCACCAACGACCTCGCCGGAATCCCGCGCGTCATCGCCGCCGAACGTACCTAATCCTTAGAAATCTCTCCTTCGTGAAGAAGCTCGCCGTCAATGGCGAATGCCTGGCGAAAAGAGTAGCCTAGCTCCATGCTGGACCTCGCTCGCTTTCGCGCCAAACATGGCCCGCTCGAAGAGCGATCCTCCGATTCCGCTTCGTCCATTCTTCACGTCGATATGGACGCCTTCTTCGTCTCTGTCGAACTTCTCGAGCGCCCCGAACTTCGCGGCAAGCCCGTCATCGTCGGCGGCGGCCCCAATCAACGCGGCGTCGTCACCTCTGCTAGTTACGAAGCCCGCAAATTCGGCGTTCATTCCGCAATGCCGCTCCGCACCGCCGGGAAACTTTGCCCCCATGGCATTTTTCTCGACGGCCATCACGACAAATACATCGAATGGAGCGACCGCGTCGCCACCCTCCTCGGCAAATTCTCGCCCATCGTCGAAATGGTCTCCATCGACGAAGCCTATCTCGACCTCGCCGGCACCGAACGTCTCCACGGGCCGCCCTTCGCCGCTGCCGATAAACTCCTTCGCACCATTACTTCCGCCACGGGCTTGCCTTGCTCCGGTGGCCTGGCTGCCACGCGCCTCGTCGCCAAGGTTGCTAGCGATCAAGCCAAGCCCCGCGGCCTGCTCTGGGTCGCGCCTGGTCAGGAAGAACGCTTTCTCGCTCCGCTACCCGTCCGCAAGATTCCCGGCATCGGCGAAGTCACCGAACGCGCTCTGCGCGCTCTCGGCATCGAAACTGTCGCGCAAATCGCCGCTCTGCCGCAGCAGAAGCTCGAAAAAATCTTCGGCCAATGGGGCGACGCGCTCTATCGCAAAGCCCGCGGCGGCGATTCCTACGAATTTGTTATCGATGCCGAACCCAAATCCATCTCCCACAACCACACGTTCGGCGAAGACACCGCCGACACCGAAGTGCTCAGCTCGATGCTCAGCCATCTCGCGCAAAAAGCTTGCAAGCGCCTTCGCGAAGCCGGACTCTCGACAAGGACCATCACACTCACCATCCGCTACACTGGCTTCGACACCTACACTCGTGCCAAAACCCTCGCCGAACCCACCCAACTCGATACCGACATTTTTCGCGTCACTCAACAACTCTTCGCCGAACATCGCAACCCGAAACGCAAAGTCCGCCTTCTCGGCGTCGCGCTCAGCAGCTTCACGCACGGCGATGAACAACTCAATCTCCTCGACGCCCAGCGCCGCGAACGCCTCGAAAAACTCACGCACGCTGCCGACAAACTTCGCGACCGTTTCGGCTTCACGAAACTTCAGTTCGGCGGCTCCCTCGCAGCCGGTGGCGCCTCCAACCAACGCGACGACGCTCGCTGGGATACTCTCGGCCGCGCTAATCTAAAAAAATCCGGCGACTCGTAACCGCCGTCACCATCTTTTCCCCCGGATACCCTATACTTCTCGCATGAGTCCCGCCACGACGCCCAGTTCCGGCGCGCGCGCCCGCACCGGCGGTTTGCCCGGCTTCTGGCAGCGCATCAGCGAAGGCCGCCAGCTCGACGAACTCTGGTCGCAGTTTACTGCGGACGCTCGCGCCAGCTACGGCTTCTACATGACCGAAGCCGACGCCAACGAAATGGTGAACCGCCACGGCCGTCGCCGCTGGGGCCACATCCTCAAAACTCTCTTCATGTCTATGATGATGAAGCTGACGCCCGCCCGCCGCGTTCTCCTCATCATTGCCTGTGCCCTGCTTCTCGTGTCCAGCGTGCAGTTCAAGTTTGGCAGAAACGCCGAGCTCGATCTCAATTTCACCATTTTCTCCGTCCTCCTGCTTCTCCTTCTCCTCGCTCTCGAACTCGCCGACAAAGTCACGATGAAACGTGATCTCGAAATCGCCCGCGAAATTCAGAGCTGGCTTATTCCCTCCAATCCGCCCGTAGTGCCCGACGCGGACATCGCCTTCGCCACTCGCCCGCAAAACTCCGTCGCTGGCGACTATTACGACGCTTTCTTTCCTACGACCGATGCTGCCACCGGTGGCAAACTGCTCTTGGTCATCGCCGACGTGGCCGGCAAAAGCGTTCCCGCCGCGCTCCTCATGGCCACGCTCCAGGCCAGCCTCCGCACGATCGCCGGCGAAGGTGCTTCGCTCCAGAATCTCGTCATCCGCCTCAATCGCTACGCCTCCGCCTACAGTCTCGATGGCCGCCGCTTCACTACCGCCGTCATCGGCGAATACGATCCGGCCACGCACAAACTCTCCTATGTCAACGCCGGCCACAATCCGCCCATCATCCGCCGCCTCGGTGGAACCACCGAAACTCTCGAAATCGGAGGACTACCGCTCGGCATCGACTCCGCAGCCGTCTACCAAACCGGCGAAATTACGCTGCAGCGCGGCGACGCGTTGATCCTCTACACCGATGGCGTCGTCGAAGCCTTCAACGAACGCGGCGAAGAATTCGGCAACGCTCGTTGGCTGGAGGCTATTCGCGGCCTGCCCGATTGGGGCGCCGCCGAATCCCTGAACTTCCTCATGCGCCGCGTCGACGAATTCGTCCTCGCCACGCGCCAATCCGACGACATCACCTGCCTCGTCTTCCGCTGCAAATAAGGCCTTAGGGAGCGATGTTTAGGTCTCTCGTTTCAACCAGGTTTCGTATTGCTTCCAATCGCCTTCAATGACGCGCTTTTCCTCTTCGGGCGACACTTTGTCTCTGCCTGTGCATTTCTTTGAGTAACCCGGAAACTCAGCGGCGGCCAGCACGTCCCGATAGTCACACGCCGCAGCATCGATGCTCATGCGGAGGGTTTTGGGAGAGCCCGCCGCTAATTTAAGAACGGCGAGCTGTACACGTGGCTTCTCACGCTGCCACGATTCGACGCCGTACTCGTCCAGCACAGCCATGACTTCGGCGAACTGCTCTGGGGGAAAATCGCTACGAACGATTCTCTCCACGTCAGCTTGGGTCACCTCGGGCGTCGGCTGATCGCGCATTCTCGTGCAGGCTACCTTAGAATCGTAAAAGGTGTAAACAAAGCACAGGACTTGAGAGCCCGGAATTCAGGTGCTCTGAGTGCGACTGTCGCATAATGAGCTTATGACCTCTCGCGAGCTGGCCAACTCGATCTGCGACACGCTGCAGCGCAATGGATTCCAAGCCTTGCTGGTCGGCGGGTGTGTCCGCGATTTGCTGCTCAAGCGCGAGCCTGCCGACTACGACGTCACTACCGACGCCACTCCCGACCAGGTCATCCGACTATTCCCCGAAAGCCTAGCCGTAGGGGCCCAATTCGGCGTCGTCCTACTTCCGATCGACGGCCACAAAGTCGAAATCGCCACGTTCCGCTCCGATATCGGCTATTCCGACGGCCGCCATCCCGACCGCGTGGCCTATTCCAAGACTCCCGAAGAAGACGTCCAACGCCGCGACTTCACGATTAATGGCCTGCTCATGCGTCACGACACCGGCGAAATTCTCGACTTTGTCGGCGGCCAAGCCGATCTCCAAGCCGGCGTCATTCGCGCGATCGGCGATCCCGATCGCCGCTTCACTGAAGACAAACTGCGCATGCTCCGCGCCGTTCGCTTCGCCGCTCGCTTCGATTTTGAAATCGACCACAAGACCTTCGTTTCGATTCGCAAGCACGCCGGCGCGATCACCGACGTCTCCGCCGAGCGCATCCGCGAAGAACTCACCAAACTCCTCACCGAAGGCGCCGCCCGCCAGGGTTTCGAACTCCTCGAAAAATCCTGGCTACTAAGCATCGTCCTTCCCGAAATCGCCGCCATGAAAGGTGTTCAGCAGCCGCCCGACTTTCACCCCGAAGGCGACGTCTGGACCCACACTCTCCTCATGATCGAAGGCCTCCCCGCCGGCTCCTCGCCCACTCTCGCTTGGGGCGTGCTCTTCCACGACATCGGCAAGCCTCCCACCTTCAAACCGGCCTCGCAAACCGGCGATCGCATCCGCTTCGATCATCACGTGGACGTCGGCGTAAAAATGGCGCAAGCCATTTGCCGGCGCTATCGGTTCTCCAACGAAGAAACCGAGCAGATCGCCGCACTCGTCGACAATCACATGCGTTTCAAAGACGTCGGCCGTATGAAAAAATCCACTCTCAAGCGCTTTGCTCGCCTCCCGCATTTCGACGAACATATGGCGCTGCACCGCCTCGATTGCCTTTCCAGCCACCGCCATCTGGATGCTTACGACTTCATGCAGCGCTTCCTCTCCGAAACTCCCCCGGCCGAGGTCCATCCACAACGTGTCCTAACTGGCAATGACCTCAGCGAAATGGGCTATATACCTGGGCCCCGTTTTAGCGAAATACTAAGGGCCGTCGAAGACGCTCAGCTTGAAGGTCAAATCGGTAGCAAGCAAGAAGCCGAGGCGCTCGTCCGGTCACGCTTTCCGCTGCAGCCGGACCTGAGTGTCAGGCCCCAGTCTCGCGACCCGGACATTTGATAAGCATTCAGATTGGAAGGAATGTCTAAGTTTCAATAAGTAGCCCACTTTTAATAGTTTACAGAGAACTTGCCCATGCTGAACGAATAGGTTAGAATATGAGCGTATTCGACTAATATTTGTTGCTCTCGGAGTTCGTATCTTTGCCGCACCCTTTTCTTTTATAAGGCATCTAACCTTTTTGAGCGGCCCTCCTTCGGGAGGCCTCGAGTCTTAGGGGACAAACACCATGGCTGAAAAACGATATACGGTGCCAGAGATCCTCTCCATCCTCCCGGTCCGGGACACGGTGCTTTTCCCCGGCGCGGTTCTTCCGCTGACGGTAGGTCGCGAGAGTTCCCTGGCCTTGGTTAATTCGCTGGAAGGCGAAGAAAAATTGCTGGGCGTGGTCGCCCAGTTGGATCCGCGGATTGAGGATCCGGCGGCGGCCGATCTACACAAAGTCGGAACCCTCGCCAAGGTTCATAAGACCGTAAAAATGCCGAATGGCAACGTCGTGATCTTTCTGGAAGGCTTGCAGCGCGTAAACGTCGTCGAACTCATTTCGCTGCGGCCCTTTCTCCGTGCCCGCGTGGAAGCGCAACCGGAAATTACCGGTGAAGTCGATGCCGAACTGGAAGCACTGCAGCGCAACGCGCAGGATCTTTTCCGCGATGTAGTCGGCCACTCGCCGCAACTCTCTGACGACCTCCAGTCCGTGGCCCTGAACATTGACGACCCTGGCCGCCTCGCCGACTTCATCGCCGGCACGCTGCCTTCTCTCTCCACTCTGCTTCGCCAGGAGCTCATTGAAACGCCCAGTGTCCGCAAGCGCCTGGAAATCCTGATCCGCGAACTCTCCAAGGAACTCGAAGTTCTTGAACTTCGCTCCAAAATTCACGAACAGGTCCAGGAACAGGTCGGCCAGAACCAGCGTGAGTACCTTCTCCGCGAGCAAATGAAAGCGATTCAGAAGGAACTCGGCGAGTCCGACGATTCCACCCAGGAAATCGACGAACTCCGCAAAAAAGTTGACGAAGCCGGCATGCCCGTCGAAGCCAAAAAAGAGTGCGAGCGCGAACTCAAGCGCCTCGCGAAAATGACTCCGGCGTCCGCCGAATACATGGTCTCGCGCACCTATCTCGAGTGGATGACTTCGGTGCCCTGGTCCAAATCTTCCGGCGTCACGGAAATTGACATTGCCAAGGGCAAGCAGATCCTCGACGAAGATCACTACGATCTGGAAAAGGTCAAGGAACGTATCCTCGACTACCTGGCGGTCAAAAAGCTCCAACCGGGTATGAAAGGTCCCATACTTTGCTTCGTTGGACCTCCAGGCGTCGGCAAAACTTCGCTCGGCAAATCCATCGCCCGTTCACTCGGCCGCAAGTTCGTCCGCATCGCTCTCGGCGGCATGCACGATGAAGCGGAAATCCGGGGCCACCGCCGCACGTACATCGGCGCTTTGCCCGGCCAGATTATTCAAGGCCTTAAGCGTGCTGAAACCAACGACCCGGTCATGATGCTCGACGAAGTCGACAAGCTGGGGCGTGACTTTCGCGGAGATCCATCTTCCGCGCTCATGGAAGTTCTCGACCCGGAACAGAACAACGCCTTCCGCGATCACTATCTCGACGTGCCCTTCGACCTCTCGAAGGTTCTGTTCATCGCCACGGCCAACTGGATGGATCCCATCCCCGAACCGTTGCGCGACCGCATGGAGATCATCGAACTCCCCGGCTATTCCGGTGAGGAAAAGATCCACATCGCGCACAAGTATCTGATCGCCAAGCAGGCCCAAGAGCACGGCTTGAAAGTGGGTGAGCAGATCGAGTTCACTGACGCCGCTTTGCAGGAAATCATTCACAGCTTCACCCGCGAAGCTGGCGTCCGCAATCTCGAACGCGAAATCGCCACCATCATCCGCAAGCAGGCGCGCAAAATCGCCGAAGGCCATACAGAAAAAATGGTCGTGACTCCGGAAATTGTTCGCGAATTTCTCGGCGTACCCAAGTTCCGCGCGGAAAAAGAAGTCGAGGAGCGCGTCAAGAAGCCGGGCGTGGCTGTTGGCCTGGTCTGGACGCCCGTCGGCGGCGACATCGTCTTCATCGAAGCGAGCCGCATGCGCGGTGGCAAGCAGTTCACCATGACCGGGCACCTCGGCGAAGTCATGCAGGAGTCCATGACCGCTGCCTTGACCTGGACCCGTGCCAACGCCGAACGCTACGGCATTGATCCGGATTTCTTCCGCAAACAGGACATCCACATTCACGTTCCGTCCGGCGCGGTCCCGAAAGATGGTCCGTCCGCCGGCGCAGCAATGGTCACCGCTCTGGTCAGTTTGCTCACCAACCGTCCCGTCAAGGATCGGCTCGCCATGACCGGCGAAATGACCCTCTCTGGCGTGGTGCTGCCCATCGGTGGCGTGAAGGAAAAAGTCCTCGGGGCCAAACGCGCGGGCATTAAGGAAGTTCTCTTACCCGCGGATAACGAGCCCAACGCCGTGGCCGATCTGACGCCCGAGATTCTCGGCGATATCAAGATCACCTACGTCCGTAACCTTGACGAAGTTCTTGAGCACGCACTCAGTACAGAAGTCGTCGTTCCGCCACCCGTGCCGCAACCCGAACCCAAACAAAAATCCGTCACGCCCGAAATTCCTCGTGGCGTGCACTGACGCGCGTCGCACCTGTAGGGGCGGGCTTTAGCCCGTCCCTGTTGCGGCAAGATCGATGGCTGACGTGCAACACCAAAAGAGCCCGGCGTATTACGCCGGGCTCTTTCTGTTTAGGTCTCGTGTGCCGCTGCACCTGCCGTCGCAGGCGGCCCTGGTACGGCATTCTCAAATCTCGCCCGCGCACTCCCTCGAACAGCTGCTGCCCGTTTCCTCGCCCCGACTCGCCTGGCTCTCCTGCTACCATGGCCTTAGCACATGCCGCCGGCAAAACCACTCCCACTCGACGCTCCCGCCGAACTCGCGCTGCGCCTCACCGATGGTCTCAACCGCGAGCGCATCATCCCCCGTTTCGTCGATTCCTACGTCGTCGAAAACGGCCGTCACGCCCTTCAAGTCCACGCGGCTCTGTATCGCGACCTGCTTTCTCTTCTCCAACGCGAAGCCACTCTCGCACTCACGGCCCGCGCTCTCGAAGTCGCCTACGCCGAGCCTCTTCCCGCCGGCCGCGCTAAACCCAAGCCCATGCTCCGCAAAGATGCGGTCACTTTTCGCCGCAAGCTCCTCGCCGCGCTCACCAAGCAACACCAGTGGTCCGCCGGCGACGCTCTCGATTTTCAATCCGATTTGCAACTCTATGAAGAACTGCTCGCCCGCAATGCTTCGACGCGCCGCTACCGCAAACCGTTCGAAGCGGCCAATCACCCTTTTGTGGACCGCAGCGCCTTCGTCTTGGACTCCTCGTTCCTCGAAAAAGCTCGCGTCGCCGCCAGCCGCGCTCTCAATGAACTCGAAGCCCTCGCCGCCAAAATCACCGGCGCCGTCCTCCACGAACAATTCGCCAGACCCACTCGCTCCAAACGCTAGCGGTCGTTTCGCAGTCGGTTCTGCAGCGCCTTGGGGGGTCGGAGCTTCAGCTCCGACATCATGACTTTAGCGAGCGCCGGCTTTAGCCGCTGAGGAATTGCTTGTTCTTTTCGGGGCGTCTTCAAACCAGGTGGACAACCCAAAACTCGAAGCCGCTTATTGTTCAAACGCCTTCAGCGAAAATACCGGCTGCCCCGCCAGCGCCGTTCGAAACCCATAAATCGTCAACGCGGCAATCGCTGCCAACCCTGCCAACGAAGGCGCCGCATACCATCGCCCCAAATGAATTGTCGCCGGAAAAATCAGCAACACCTGCTGCACCACGAGTCCCACCACCAGCACCAGCAGCCCAAACCGCTTCAGGACCAGCAAAAACGAAATATACAAGACCACCAGCGCCAATGCACTGAACCATTGGTATTCGCCGCTGTTGCTGCCGAGTGACAGCAGCGTACCCGCCACCGCCACCACCAGCGCCGCAATCCACGTGCTCCGCAAAATCCGCTGCAGCACAAACAGCATGAAGAAAATCCCCAGCGAGTCGATCGTCTGGCCTAATACGTACAGCAGCACCTGAGCCAGCGCATGCCGCACTCCCAGCAACGACTCTGTCGAAACACTCCCGGGGAGCGGCGGCAGCTTCCCAAACAGCGGCAGCAGGAAATTGTCGCTCACTTCGAACAACAACAGCGCGACGCCGTACACCACGCCAATCAGCAAGTCTCGCCCCACCAGCGGATCGCGCAGCTTTCCCGCCAACAACCGCGTCCACGAAATCAAAATTTGGGGTTCGCGCCTCCGCACGAACGGCTCCAGGGCCACGTACAGCACCATCGCGAAAAACGCGCGTAGCGCCGCGGATGCGATAGCCACAATAAAACTGATCGCCTCCAGGAAACTCGGCAAATGATGCGTGCTCAGAATCCACAGCACCAGGAACGTCACAAAGATGAACGCGCCCAGCCGCGCTGCTCCGTTCATGTCCGCCCGGTTCGCTTTGATGTTCCACCGCGCCAGCGCCACTCCTCCCACGAACACCGTTAGAATGAGCACCACAATCACCACCGATGCGATCTTCTGCGAACCGGTCAAAGCCGTCTCGGTGTCCCGTCCCGGCTTCGTCCACGGAAACACCAGCCGGTAATACACCGGCTCGCCGTGAAATGCCGCCGCTTCCACGCGAAGCGGCACATCCGGGCGCTCGGGCAGGGTTCCGGTCCATGCCAAGCGCGCATCCACTGGCGCCAACGGCGTCCATTCCGGCTCGGCCGCGCGAAATTCTGCGATATTCAAGCCACTCGCCGCAAAAAAACTCGCCCAGTCTGGCGCTTTCGGGTTGGACACCGGTGAGCTTTTCTCCGGCGGCACTACTTGAAAACGCACTAGCCGTCCCGTCGTGTCCAATGTCACCAGCGCCATCGTGGTGGTGTCCATCGGTGGATCGCCCGGAAAGATTTGCCCTCCGCCCACCGCTCCCGGCCCAAAAAATTCCTGCGCGAAAAGCGGTTGCGGACTCTGCCGGTACCAGAACGTCATTGCCGGCGGACCATCTTTATCGAGTACGTCCCAGCGTTTCGCGCTCTTGTCGTGTTCCTGGATGTAATTCAGATACCCGCCGTTAATTTCGAATCCATACGCCGAATCCGCCGCTACATTCGCCGGCAGCCCCAACCGGCCCACAATTTCCCGCGCTCGCGTCGCCAAAACCTCGGGTGGATTTTCCAGCTTCACGCGATTCACCAGCTGCGTCGACTCGGCGATCAGCAACGACGCCACCAGGCCCGCCGCGACAATCGCCAGCAAAACCAGCGCCAGCCGCGGCCGCATTCCTTCCTTCGCGCCTGCCGCCGCTACCATCTCCGGCGATGGTGTTTCACCCGCTGCCAACGCCGCCGCCAACGGATCGCCCCCGGGCAACGCCGCCGCTACTTGCAAGGCCGACGACGGCCGCTGCGCTGGATCTTTCTCCAAACACCGCAGCATCACCCGCTCGATCAGCGGATCCAGATCCTTCACGATGCTCGAAGCGCTCGTCACCGTGCCTTGCTCGCGCAGCTTGACCAATTCCGGCAACGTCGCCGCTTCGAACGCCCGCTTCCCGGTTAACACTTCGTACAAAATCAGTCCGAGCGAATAGATGTCGCTCTTCGCCGTCACCTCTTTCCCCGCCAACTGCTCCGGCGCCATGTACGCCGGCGTTCCCGCGCGCACGTCCGCGCCCTGAATCGTCGCCGCAATTCCCGCCAAGCCAAAATCCGTGATGCGAATTTTCCCCGCGCCGTCGAGCATCACGTTCGCCGGCTTCAAATCGCGGTGAATGACTCCGCGCTCGTGCGCCGCTGCCAACCCCGCGCAAATCTGCCGCGCAATTTCCGTCGCGCGTTCCGGCGAAAGCCGGCCAATGCGCCGCACCACCGACGCCAGATCCTCACCGTCCACAAATTCCATCGTCAAAAACGGCAGGCCGTCCGCATCGCCAATATCAAACACGCGGCACACGTTCGGGTGCGACACTTGCCGCGCAATCCGCACTTCCGAATGGAATCGCGAAAGCGCCGCTGCGTCCTCCGCCAGCGCTTCCGGCAAAAACTTGATCGCCACGACCTGGCTGAGCGTCAAGTCTTCTGCGCGATACACTTCGCCCATTCCGCCGCGTCCCGCCAGCGCCACAATCCGATATCGCTCGGCAATGATCTGGCCGGGCGTGAATCGCCCGCCGCCGATGGAGTCCGAACTGGTAAGAAGTACCGTCCCGCCGCCCGAAGGTGTTCGCGCCGCTCGCGTAGGCGTTGGATGCGAAGGCGGCCGGCGCGATCCAACTGTCGCTGCGTTCGGAGCAATCGTTTCGCCAGCTGCTCCGCTAAACTCATCCGAGTCGATCGTCGCCGCACTTCCGAACTTCTCGTCGTTGGACTGCCCCGCCCCGGCGTCATTCGAATCCAGCGTTGCGCCAGTATTCAATTCACGCGCAGCAACTCGCGTATCGCCGTTTCCACTCCTCGCCGGCGTTCCCGCTTTCGTCGGCAGCGCCTCTCCACAACTCGCGCAAAACCGGCTCTTCGCCGCTACTTCAGCCCCGCATGCAGAACAAAACATAGCCCCGCGATTCTAGCATTCGTCTCCCCCCCTGCGACTATCACTCAATTTCAGCGGCAAGCAACATCAGCAATCCGAGAGAAAACTTGATGTACCACCGATAGTGGAGTGGACGGATCTCGCCATTTGCAGTACAAGATGCTCATGATTTCGGCGAGCCATTGGCGCAAAGCCCTGCCCTACTACTTGAAGGCTTCATTTCGTTTCTCACTAATCTTCTGGGTTCCTCCGCTGGCGGTAGTGGTGTTGGGCACCGTCTGGATTGCTGTCACAACTCGTCACGTCGTAGTGAGCCGCCCCGGTTTGGGTTTGGCGATAACCTTCGGAGCCGGCTTCTTTCTTCTAGCTCTCCTTACGTCTTTAGCAGCAGACCTCTACCGCAATCGTGAAGCTCGGGAAGGCACCATCGAATGGAATTCGGCTCTCATCTGGAAGACCTTTGTGTATTTCAGCGCATTCTTCTTTTTGATTGCGGCTTTTTTCGCCTATCACCAGGGAACCTGGCTCAGTGTCGGTTTTGTCGGTTTCTCTATCGGTTCTGCAATCGTTGCGACATTCTGCTTTCAGGACTGACCCGATGCCGACACTCAGCCAATACCTGCGCGTCCTCACTGTGTTCTCGGGCATGCTTTGGTTTGCTTCCGCTGCGTCATCGCAAAGCTCTCCGAACGCGACAGCGCAACGCGGCGCCTCTCTTGATCTGAACGGATCGGCGTTACCAGCCGTCAATCCTGGTAGTGCGCTGTAGGATTACCAGCTGACCGTAAATTTTAATCTGCCGCGTATCTCAAGGCTTCTTGTCTTTCGGCCCTTTGCCGGCAGCCAAATCCGGCGCCGTGTAGTACACCTTACTTCCGCCATTCTTCTCTACTTCCTCTGTAAACGTCGTCCCGTAGTCTCGCTTGGCATCGGACAACGCGTACGCTTGCCGTTTGTAATTCCAGCTTTTCGGATTCAGGCGCTGCGCTTCCTTAAAATGCGGAATAGCCTCGCTCAGGTGCCCCGCCTTATACAAATACTCAGCCAGTCCAAACTCCGCCGCGGCCTGCGTGATCTTCGCGTCCGTCACCGTCAGCTTTTCTCGCAACCGCTCCTCGCTCATTGCATAAACGCTCTTATCGCCCTTTTCCGCCCAGTCTCTCAGCGCGTTCAGATATGGCGCCGAATCCAGGCCGCTGAAATTCTTGAACCGGTCATCCACAAACGCCACCTCATTCGGCCGCACGAGCGTCCCGCCTTCGTTGATCCATACCCCCGTCGGCACATTGACCATGTTGTACAGCTTGGACACTACATGCTTTTCATCGATCAACACCGTATACGCCGGATGCGCCGCCTCAATCCACTGGCCCGCGTCCTTCACGCCGTTCGTGTCCTGCGCCACCGAAACGATTTCGAAATTCTTATCCTTCAGCTGCTCGTAAATTGCTTGCCAACCTGGCAAGTCCAGTCGGCACCCTCACCACGAAGCCCAAGTCAACAACAGCACCTTCTTCCCACGAAAATCCGAAAGTGCGTGCATCTTCCCGCCGACATCCGGCAGGCTAAAATCCGGCGCCTTCAACGACGCCAAGCTCTGGCTCTGATCCGCGCGCAACCCGAAATTCCAGGTCGCGAGCGCCTCATCGTGCGCAACCGGCTGTTGCACCAGCTTCGCGAACGCCACCAAATTAAACCAGGTTTTTCCTGCACGCTTCTGAACGAACTCTTCTCTCCTCGCTTTCGGCAACGGAAAGCACAGGTCTCCCCGGCACGCTCCCTGCGGCTTCAGTTCAAAGCCGGTGGCCCGCTTTAGGTCTTCCGTCGTAATCCAAAGCTGCCCTGCCTCTTCCTTCTCGGCGCTAATCTCGCTCGCTCGGTCGTCGTAAAT
>Ga0335079_10002787_pt1 | contig 20109 bp, 16 predicted proteins | sample Lox_Sample_33_FD_206719 | JGI IMG/M metagenome (GOLD analysis project Ga0335079, IMG submission 206719) | Soil microbial communities from Loxahatchee National Wildlife Refuge, Florida, United States - Lox_Sample_3.3 | ecosystem: Environmental > Terrestrial > Soil > Wetlands | place: USA... | reverse complement strand
AATCTCTGCCATCTTCTTGAAGAAGACCCCATCCTGCGCCATCGCCAGATACACCCGCGCTCCTGAGAGCGTGCAGGTGGCTGCCGCGCTGAAGCAGGAAATCGCAATCATGGCCGAAAGCCACACCGCCGCATGAGCTGAAAACAGCGCCGCCGCAGCGGCGTGGGCGATGGTCTCATGCTGTGCCACCTCCGAAAGCGGCATGGCATAGACGTAGGTCATGTTCATCGCGATATAAATCACCCCCACTGCCACCACGCCCAGCACCATCGCCAAGGGCACATTGCGCCGCGGCTCTTTCACCTCGCCCGCCACCCAGGTGATGTACACCCATCCGTCATAAGCCCAGAACACCGCGATCAGCCCCACTCCCATGGCTGAAATCCAGGCGCCGGGGCCAAGTCCCAGGCTCAGGCTCGCGCCCGGCGCCGCGTGAAAATGGGACCAGCTGCCCTTCCCAATGATGAATCCGAGAAAAACAAACGCTGCCATGGCCGTAAACTTCGTCCAGGTAGAGACGTTCTGCAGCAGCGCGCCCCAGCGCAGCCCCACGACGTTGACGTACGTCAGCACGGCGATCAGCACGATGCCCACGATGTGCGCTCGCGTCAGCGTGATTCCCAATACTGAGAGCACCACGTGCTCTTCTGAAATGAACGGCACCACCCGCCCCGTGTAGGCCGCCGCAGCCACGGAGAGCGCCGCAATGCTGCCGCCGTTGGCCACGCTGAAGAGCATCCAGCCGTAGAGAAAGGCGATCAGGTCGCCGTAGGCTTCGCGCAGGTACACGTATTGCCCGCCGGAGTCGGGGAACATCGAGCCCAGTTCGGCGAAGGCCACGCAGGCGAAGAGCGAGATCACGCCGCCCAGCACCCACACGCCAAGAAACAGAATGGGATTCGGCAGCGGCGCCGCAATATCCTTCGCAGTAAGAAAAATCGAAGACCCGATAATGCCGCTTACCAGCAGCAGAACAGAATCGAGCAGCGAGAGGCCGCGAATCAGCGAGGGTTGAGAGGCGGACTTCGGGGCGTTAGTCTCCGGAGCGGTGGCCATGTTATCCGATGCCCAGCTCGTCAGGAGATTCGAGCGGCGTGCCGCAGCGGCGGCAGATGACCGCGCCGCAATCCCCGCAGGTCAACGGATCGGCAACCTCCTGGCCGCACTGCGGGCAATAGAAAAGCGGTTGGGATTCAGGCTCGGCCTCAGGCTCCGGCATGAGGAAAAGAGAGTAGCACAGATGCGCTTTGTCTCTGTGTCCTCTGGGGTAAATACTCAACCGCCTGAAACCAGAAGAGGACGACCGCAGAATAGTGGTCGGAACCCAGGCGCAGCATGAGGTTTCGGAGACCTACGACTCAGTGCGGCCCGGCTTGTGACGTGCCGTTAAAGCAACTCTTAGGCCACAACACTTGTACTGCCACGGTGGCGGCAAGCGTGATCAGGAAACCTGCGAGCTGCGGATGAGCCGGCCATAAGAATCGCCCCATCCCCAGCCACCACGCCCATAGTCCGGCGCCGGTTCCAATCAGGCTTGCAATCCAGCTGATTTTTGTGGAAGGCTTCATGGGTCGCCCCCGTAAGTTACGAAAACTCGGGGAATTTGTTCCGCGCCGCATTATCTCATGCTGCTTCTTTCATTTGCCGCGCTGCAGTCTTTTTGGAATGGCCTGACGCATCCCGGTAGGGTCTCGTGGTATGAAATAGAAGACAGCGCCCAAACCGGGCCGCACCATGAAGAAATCACAATCGCCCGATCAGAAGCTGCAGCAGGAATTCAATCAGTGGGCCGAGCGCGGCGAAGGCGAGAAGATGCGCGGCCATCATCTCGACATCACCGAAAAGACCCTCCGCCTGATGAACCTCCGCCCCGGCGAGCGCGTGCTCGATCTCGGCTGCGGCTCAGGATGGGCCACGCGCATGCTGGCGCGGCTGGTGGGCGAAGGCCCGGAGGGCTTCGGCCAGGTGGTCGGCCTCGACATCTCGGACGAGATGATTCGGCAGGCGCGCGCGGAGTCAAAAGACTTCGAAAACATTCTTTACGTCTGGGGATCGGCGCAGCAGATTCCCTGGGAAGAAAATTTCTTCGACAAGATGCTCTCGGTCGAGTCGTTCTACTACTATCCCGACCAGGACCGCGCCCTGGCCGAGCTTTTCCGCGTGATGGCGCCGCGCGGCCGCATGTTCATCCTCATCAACCTGTATAAAGACAATCCTTACTCGCTGCAATGGGTGGACAAGCTGAAGGTGCCGGTGCAGGTGCGCTCCTCCGCCGAGTATGTGGAGCTACTGAAGCAGCATGCCTTCGAAAATATTGAGGCGCGCCAGATTCCTGACGACACGCCCACGCCCGACGACTACCAGACGAAGTCGTTCCACAGCATCGACGACCTGCGTGCCTTCAAACGCACGGGCGCGCTGCTGCTGATGGCCAGCAAGCCTGACCTGCGCACCCCCGCCCCGGGGTACACGATTTACTAGCCCTGCACGGGGCAGTACCTGTGTGGGGGCGGGGCTGTGCCCCGCCCGGTCGAGCGCAGCTCGGCGGCTGGCCGGAAATGCCCACCAATGTTCCCGCGGGAACACATCGTCATCCCGAAATCGCCAGCACAGATCTGTGCTGACAAATAACCCATAGCAAACAAAGGGCTTAGGGGGCAGCACAGGCGTTTCGAGGTCAAAATCCCCGCCCTGTGTCTGCACAGAACGCAGACACAAGAGCGGGGCACCCGACCGTTAAAAGTAAGAAAGGGGTATGGAAGCGCACCCACACAGGGGCGATGGATGTCGGCCTTGCGCGCCGCCTGGACGGGTCGGAGACCCGTCCCCACACGAGCGAAGTTCCCCGGAGACTGCCATTCCCGTGGCCCTACTTCACGCCGTTCTCCGGATTCCAGGAGCCTTGCAGCTTGCGGACGTAAATGATCTGCCCGATATGGTAGGCATTGTGGGTGCCGATGCGGGCGATGGTCGGAGCCCACTGCTCCAACTTTTTCTCGTCGGCGGCGGCTACGGCCTGCTCCCAGTCGGTAAGAACCTGGTCGAGCTGGTGCACGGTGTCGTTCCAGGTCTTGCTGTCGAAGTTGTTGAAGGTGTCGTCGTTCTTGCCGCTGTAGGGCGCGGGCCTTTCGCCCTTGAACCGGGCGAGCTCCTCGCGATTCCAGAAAACCAGGTGATAGGCCAGCTGGCCGACGGAGTGATTGCCGGCGCCGGGCGTCCAGCGGGCTTGTTCGGCGGTGAGTCCTTCGACGGCAATATTGGCGGGCACGAACCAATCTTTCTGATTGTGGGTGGTGCGCAGTTGCTCCAGCAGGATGCTGCGGAGGGTGGCGGGTTTTTGCTCCTGCGGCTTTTGCGCCTGCGCGAAGAGTGGAACAGAGAATGAGAGAAGAAGGATAACCCAGAGGATTCGTTGCATACGGAATACCTCCTTTTCGGAGCCGGCCGGATATGGGGCCGGCGTCGGGAAGACAGTGTACGCTCCCAGCGGGGGCCAAGCCGGGGCCCAAAAACTAACCGTCCGCCTGCTGGAGAAGCGCAACTGCACCGTCGAGATCGCCAAAACCGCTCAGGAGTGTCAGAGTCCTTCTGAATGAAGGGCATCATCGCTGCGGCCCGAGCTTCGATCAGGCCCGAATGCCGCCGGCCATCATGCGGCCGGCAGCACAAGGGCGGCGCCATTTATCCACCGGCACCGGCAGCGCCGGTACCTTGCGGCGGAATGTCTCCGCCGTTTTCTTTTGGCAGTACACGATCCAATTCCTGGAAAAGCAGGGAAGGATTGATGGGCTTCGAGAGGTAGCCATCGAATCCACAACCCAGGATGCGCTCTTTGTCTCCCTGCATGGCGTAGGCGGTAACGGCCAGCACCGGCAAACGGGCAAAGCGAGGGTCCTGGCGGATGCGGCGAACGGTTTCATAGCCATCCATCACGGGCATGCCCAGATCGAGCAGCAGGATGTCGGGTATGGCCTGCTCAAGACTCTGCAGGGCCTCCTGGCCGTTATGGGTTTCAATGACCTCATGGTCGCGCAATTCCAAGAGCTCGCGCAGTAACTCGCAGTTCACCGGATTATCCTCGGCGATCAATATTTTTTTCATGTGCGCCATGGAGTAAGAGTGTGTGTTTTCAGCCTCGCATAGCCGAAACGGGCTTCGCCAGGTTACCTAAGTTTTTCTTGAACTCTGGTTCCGCTGTAAACGCGGGTGCTAGTAGGCCACCAGGCGCAGATGAAGGACGCCTGTGTACTCTCCGGCAGGCGCGCCCAGGTCGTTGATCGGAGCCAATTGTACGTTCAGGGTATCGGTGCGGCTGGAGGTCAGGTTGGCGGTGGAAATCGCCTGATGGAAGAAAGTCCGGCTGGCGTTTGCGGTTCCCACGCGGGCGCTCTCGCTGAAGGATCCAAGTTCGCCACCGGCGATGCCGCCGAGAAGGTGGCTTGCCGGCAGCACATGCCCGGCAGCGTCTGACATGGCGGCTTGCGGCGAATCGAAGAACCCGACCAGTTCCACGTTGCTGGACTCTGAATTCAGCACCCAGGAACTAGTGACCGATACGGAAGCAACCGCAGTGCTCTGGGCCGGATCCGGAACATTTGCATCCAGCACGATATCGCTCAGACTGAGGCTTAGTTGCGCCGGCACCGTCGCGGTGAGCGCAATGGCGGCTTTGTTGCTCTGCACGCCGCCGGCGGACTGTGCAACCGCTTCGTCGCAGCAGAAAAGGGCCAGCGAAAGGGCAAGAATGCCAGTCAACAGCGTTTGGGCCGTCGGGCCGTATTTGATGGCTGAGTGCATGGGCAATATGCAGGAGTGCAATGTTGTGCCCAACCGCCGGCCCGGAATGAAATCTTCGGGAACAACTGTAAATACCTGTATCTAAAGTATTTATCTTTGATATCGGGCTGCAGTGCAGTGACGCCCGGGCTACCCGCGGCTTTTAAGTGTGCAAACTTCAGACACTACGTCTGGTTTCAAGACGCTTTAAGATCCAAAACATGACGGCACAGGACCCCCGAGAGGCGGGGCCGTGGCTAACAGCATCTCTTTGAAAATAAATGACTTGGATTACAACTGGGCGGCCTTCGCCTGGGGGCGCTTCAACACTCGGGCGATCTCAGCGATGAGCTGATGCTGCCACGATCCGTTCTTCTGGAAAAGGGCCTGGGTATCGCGGCCGAGCAACGAGATCTCCTCTGCCGTCAACTGCTTGCCGGTCATAACCAGGATGGGCAGCTGGCGCAACTTCTCCTGCTTGCGGATATAGCGGATCACCTGGAAGCCATCCATTCCGGGCATAAGCAAGTCGAGCAGCACCGCCGCAACCAATTTTGAGGAAAGCACTTCCAGAGCTCCGGCGCCGTTCTGGACGCTCTCGGTTGCAAAACCTGCCGACTGCAACGCCTCCTCCAGCAACTGCAGGCTTCTGGCGTCATCATCTACCAGAAGAATGGCGGAATCGTGCTGGCTGCGGGCAGGCACATGTATGCGGATAGTTTCGAGCAGGATGGAGCGGTGGATGGGCTTGACCAGGTAGTCGGTCGCCCCCAAGGCAAAGCCGACCTGCTTTTGCTCCACGATAGACAGAATGATAACCGGAAGGTTGGCCAACTCCGGCTCCTTGCGGAGGGCGACGAGAGTCTCGAAGCCGTTTCCTTTGCTCATCAGAACGTCGAGGGTGATGACATCCGGGGACAACTGCCGGGCCTTGATGAGGGCTTCGGCGCCGGATTCGGCTACGGCGACGTCGTACTCCGGCTCGAGGTAGCTGGAAAGGAGTTCTCGGGCGGAAGGTTCGTCATCCACGATGAGGACCAGGGGCCTGGCGCGTCCTGCCGCCGCTTCCAACGGAGAAGCCGCCGCCGGACCGGGCTGCGCCAGTTGGGTGGTGGCGCTGGCCAATGGCAGAGTAAAGGAGAAACAGCTGCCCTTTCCCACCTCGCTCTGCAGGGAAATCCTGCCGCCATGCTGCTCGACCAGGCGCTTGGTGATGGCCAAGCCCAGCCCAGTGCCCTCGCGGCTGGCCGTGCCTCCTTCGGCCTGGCGAAATTCCTCGAACACCAGCGCCTGATCTTCGGGGCGGATACCAATTCCGGTATCTCTCACGCTTACGCGGGCGAAACCGCCATCGCGGCGGGCGGTAACTTCGATGCGCCCCTCGGCCGGCGTGAATTTCACGGCATTGCTCAAGAGGTTGTACAAGACCTGCTTGAAGCGCACCCGATCGGCATGAATGGAGAGCTCCGGCCCCAATTGCTGCTCGATCTGAATATTCTTGGCCATGGCCAGAGCTCGAATGTTGGAGAGGACCTCGGGCAGAGCGTCCTTGACCACGAAATCCTCGCAATGCAGCTCGAGCTGGCCGGCTTCGATTTTGGAAAGATCCAGAATGTCGTTGATCAGTTGAAGCAGGTGGGCCGAGCCCTGTTTGATGTGGTTGACGAAGCGCTTCTGCTTGTCGTTGAGCTGACCGGCGGACTGCTCGGCCAGCAGTTCGGAAAAGCCGACGATGGCGTTCAGCGGGGTGCGCAATTCGTGGCTCATGCTGGCGAGGAATTTGCTTTTCAGCTGCGTGGCGCGCTCCACCTCGCGGTTGCGCAGCTCCAATTCCTTGTTGGCGGCCGCCAGTTGGGCGGTCCGCTCCTCGACTCGGGCTTCCAACTGGTCGTGGGCGTGCTGCAGGGCCGTGTCGCGCCCCTGGATTTGCCCCAGCATCTCGTTGAAGGCCCCGATCAGGGTCACCACTTCATCGCACCCCTTGGCCTCAGAAGCCCGGACGGAATAATCCTTATTGTGGGAAACCGCGCGCACGGTCTCCGCCAGATGCACCACGGGCCGCGAAATTGGGCCTTGAGAAAAGCGTGAGACCAGCAAGGCCACGATCAGAGAAATCAGAAGTACGGCGCAGGCGATGACGGTATAGGTTCTTACCCGGTCGGTGATGGCGCCCAGGTCTGACCGGAGATAGACGAAGCCAATGGTTTTGCCCTCGGAAGAAATGACCTCTACCAGGCCGATCTCATCTTGCCGGAACCAATGAGCCTGGTTGCTGCCGGGGGCCAGGGCGGGCAGCGGCAGGTTATGCGCGTGCCCGTTGCGCCAGTAAGCGGCGAAGGGACTGCCATCGGCGGTGTAGATTGCGCCGCTGATCAGGTGCGGCGAGGCCTGCAGCGCCGCCAGGCTGCGCTCGGCGGTCTGGGGATCGTTAAACACCAGCGCCGCCTCGCTGTTGGAGGCGATGATCTGGGCCTCGGTGGAGAGCGAGTGCACGATCCCGACCCGCGAAGTGTACATGTCATAGGCGAAGAAGGCGCCGCAGGCCAGCAGCAGGGCCGCGCCACTCACCAGCATGTTCATCCAGGTAAGCGTTTTGGAGATAGGAGCGTTCTGGGATTTCTGCATGACCATCAATTCCTGGCGGCAGCGTCCTTCCTGACGGCGAGCGCGACCTGAAGCAACTCCGCGCTCAAGCTGAGTCCGGCGTTCTGGGCGGCAGTCAGATTCACTTCGAAGCGAACACGGTCACCCTCCAGGACAAACTGAATCATGCCGCCGCGCTCCGTGAAGTGAGGCATGTCACTGACGGTGAGAATTGCCGCTTTGTCGAGTGAGCCGATAATTTCGCTGAGTTGCCCCTCCTCGGAGGGGCCCAGAAACAAAATCTGGCAAGCGCTCGAGTCTTTTGGGCTTGAGATTCGCCGGGCAGCTACCTTCCTGCCCGCGAGGCTTTGGCCGGCGAGGGTTGCATCCAGGGTTGCGCCGAAGGGGTCCTCGCCCAAAACGCAAATGTTGAAGGGGCTATCTTTGGGCGAATTCGCCGGCGCGGGCCACTGCACGAAGCGGCCGAAGCCATAGAGATAAGCAGCCTTCACCTGAGACTCGGTGGGCCGGGAATGCTGAGCCCACAGCAGGGGGCCGGCCGCAAGGGCGCACACCAGTGCCAGGGCATAGGGCCAGCGCAGGGCTTTTGGCGTGAGAATCAATCGGCCTCGCGCCTCCAGGTGATCTGCGCGTACACGCTTCTCTTGATGCCGACTATCGGCCCCGGATCGCTGGCGAACTCGGCATGCTCGGGTTGGAGCAGGTTATCGCCCATGACGGAGAAGCCGAGCTGGTGAGTGGCTTGCCAGCTGAAGCGAAGGTCGGCGGTGCTGTACCCCTCCACCTGCTGCGCCGGCAAGGCGCTGACATAACGAAACGTCTGGTCGAATTCAAAGTGACGAGGCAGGTTGAAGCGGGATTGAAAGCTGAGCTGATTGTGCGGGCTGGAGCCTTCGTCGGTGCTCACGGTCCCGGTATCGGGGCTGTTCGGCTTGAGTTTCAGATTCAGGTTCAAATAGGAATAGGCCGCCTTCAGCTGCAGCCATGGGGCTGGGCTCCAATCCGGGGCGACTTCAAAGCCATCGCCCTCGCCCTTCACCCCGTTGACCCAGGGAAAGTGAAAGGTGTAGTGCGCCGGAGGAGGAGAAGAATCCAGGCTCAAGACCGGCGCTCCCAGGCTGACCAGGTCGTTGTATTGGTTGTGAAACAATGCGAAATCGAAATAGAACTTGCGCGTCACCAGCCGGCGGTAACCCAGTTCGTAGCTAAGCAGTTGCTCGGCGGAGAGCTGCCGATTGCCATCAATCTCGACGTACGCGAGCGGCGAAGCCAGCAGAAAGCCATCATCTCTGAAGTCTTCTTCAATGCGCGACGGAGTGCGGACCGCCCGGGTCACGGCTCCCCACAGGGATTGCTGGCGGCTGATTCTCCACAGGGCGCGGGCGCTCGGCTGAGGTTCGAAGCCGGTGTAGTTATTGTGTTCGAGCTTGGTGCCCAGGGTGATGGAGAACTTGTCAGGCACGATGGCAATTTCATCCTGCACGAAGCCGCTATAGACGTTGTTGGCGATGTGGTGGGGGGTGAAATCCAGCGACGCGACCGTCTCGACGAAGTCGCTGGGGCTGATGCGCGCGCCGGCGCCCCAGATGAAGTCCTGGCGGCGGCCTAAAGTCAAATGGTGAATGAAGTCCACGTCGAAGGTATTGCGGGTTTCGCCATAGTGCGGGGCGAGGGCGTAAGTGCGATCGTAGTAAGCCTGTACCTGAACATCGGAGCCTTGCCGGAGCTGGCGGCGCCAGTGCATCAGTAAATTGCCGCCGGATACTGCAACGGCCTCATCGGAGACGAGCTGTTCCGGCGGAGAAAACGATCCCATGCCCACCCGCTCGCCCACCCCTCCCTTGTACATATCTCCCTGGAGGGTCCATTGGTCGGCGCCAGCGCTCCAGTCGGTGCGGAAGCCCAGCTGCCCCAGCCGCCCTTCATCGTAGGTGGCATCGTCGGAATGGTATTCGGGGCCGTCGCCGTAGGCCTTGCCATAAAAGCGATAGTTGAAATTGCGGCCATTGCCGTTTCCGTAGCGAAAGGCGGCGATGGCATGGTCCACGCTGCCTCCGCCGGTGGTCACCAGCATTCCATGCGTATCTTTCGCATTCTTGGTGATGATGTTGATGACGCCATTGACGGCGTTGGCTCCCCAGATCGTCCCACCGGGGCCGCGGATCACTTCAATGCGCTCCACGTCCTCGAGCATGATGCCGTCTTGCAGCGCCCAATAAACCCCGGCAAACAGCGGCGTGTACAGACTGCGGCCATCAATGAGCACCAGCATGGATTTGGAGAATTGGTCGGCCAAGCCGCGGATGCCGACCGCCCAGTGGTCCTGATCAATGCGGCTGACCTGCACCCCGGGCACCAGCCGCAGAGCCTCGGGAATGGTGGTGACGCCGGCGCGGCGAATATCTTCCTGGGTAAGCACGAAGACCGCTGCCGGCGTATTCCAGACTTCTTCCGGCTCCTTGGAAGTTGTGGTGACTTCCACTGTACCCAACTGGGCCAGGCTCATCTGCACCAGGCTGCGGTCGGCGGTTTGCCCGCTCTGCGCCAGGCCGCGATGGGGCCATCCCATTACGCCTGCAAGGGCTGCGATGAGCAGGATATGGCCCACCGGCCGTGGCGCAAGGCTCTTGCTCCATGTGGCAGTGGCTGTGCCCCCTGCTGAGTCATAGGTCAAGAAAAAAGCCCGTACTCTCACGGCGTACTTCCTTTCCCCAATTTTTCCGCGTCAGTCTTGAGCGCCGGCCGCCGCGCCCCGGGACAAAAATCTTGCGGTGCCGCTTCTCACAAATTTTTCGAATTCGGCGAAGATGTGCCGGTCCCACCAGCCGCGCTCCACCTCCAGCTTCATGGTCTGCAGCGCATCTGTAATGGAGAAGGCAGGCTTGTAGGGCCGGACGGTGGTGAGCGCGTCGTATACGTCCACGATCTGCAGCACCCGGGCGGTGACGGGAATATCTTCCCCGCGCAGGCCATCGGGATAACCCGAGCCGTCAAATTTTTCGTGGTGATGCCGGATGATGGGCAAAACTGCGCGAAAGGACTTCAGGGGCGCGCAGATGCGCTCGCCGATGACCGGGTGCTCGCGCATGATCTTCCATTCCTCAGGCGTGAGGCTGGTGGGCTTGAGGATGATGGAGTCGGGCACGGCGATTTTTCCGATATCGTGCACCACGCCGGCGCGCCGCAGGGCGACGACCTGCTCCACCGGAAGGCCAAGGTGGCTGCCCAGCGCGGCAGAATACTCGGTCAGCCGCTCGCAGTGCCCATGGGTATAGGCATCCTTGCCTTCGATGCTGCGGGCCAGCGTGAACAAGACCGACTCCGCGCGTTCCAGCTCATCGGTGCGCTGCTTGAGCTTAAGCAGCGATCTGACGCGGGCCAGGAGTTCGATGCGGTCCACCGGACGGCTTAGAAAATCGTCCGCTCCTGCCTGAATACCCTCGATCCGGTCCTGCTTGTCGGAGAGCGCGGTGACCAGGATGATGGGGATGAGCGCAGTCTCCGGGTTGTTTTTCATCTGCCGGCATACGTCGAAGCCGCTGAGGTGCGGCATCATGACGTCGGAGATCACCAGGTCCACGGGGCTGCGGCCGAGCTGCCGCAGGGCGTCGGAGCCGTCGGCAGCGGTAAGAATGGTGAATCCCTGAGTATCGAGGAGCTCTTGGAGAAGTTCCCGATTCGAGACCTGGTCATCGGCGACCAAAATGGTCTCTTTAGCTGGGTGATTTGACTGCGACGGCATGCCCCGACCCGCTCGTTTGGGTTAATGCGTGCTAGTGTCGCACGGCGAAGGAAGCTGGCAGAAGTTACCGAAGTGATCAGGGTAATAAGTCTTAGGCGGGAAGCCACTCCGGCTTTTCCAGGTGGGCAATGAAGTCGCGGATATGCTGTTCGCTCTGACTGTTCAACTTGCTGAAGCGGATACCCTGGCGCTCGGCCTTGGACCAAATCACAACGCCCTCGGCCTCGACGACGGCGTTCGACCCAGGAAGCGAAAACGAAATGTGCACGGCCTCACCCGGTCTTAGGCGGGCGGTTTCAACCTGCATGCCGCCCTGGCTGATGTTCCAGACCTTGCCGCGCTCGGTGTGCGAGTTGGTGGTGCAGGTGACATCGGTCTGCAGGGAAACGCGCACGGACCGCCGGCGGTTCTCAAACAGGGTGCCGCGGACAGCACGGAACAGGATGGTCAGCTTCTGCCGGTCAACCGGTTTTTGCAGGAAGAAGGTGGCGCCAATGGCAAATACTTCGCGCATGGTCTGCCGTTCTTCGCGGCCGGTGACGATGACGATGGGGGTGCCTTTGTTCCAGGACGAAGCCCTTACCATCTGCGCCAACTGGAAGCCGTTGGGGCTGGGCATTTCAAGGTCCAGGAAAATTCCGTCGAATTTTTCCTGATTGATCATGGTGGCGGCCTTGCGGCTATCGCTCATGGGGTGCACTTCGGCCTCGAGCGACGACAAGACCTCGCTCATGAGCTCCAGGCTGGCCGGATCGTCTTCAACCACCAGAAGCTTTAGTGAAACCATAATCCTCTCGCAATCGGCGGTTTGGAGGCGCGCTAGTCCCATTATGAATGGGGGAGGGAAGCAGGCACAAATTACCAGCGGGAAGGGTATTACCAGGTTACCTCCGGGCGGGCGGAGGCGTTTAGGGCCGGAAGACCAAACCCCGGGGGGACAAGATAGAACCTGTTCAGGGCAAGCCCGCCGGAGTTGCCCGCCATGCCGAGCAATCCTCATGGACCAATACCGCCTTCTTCTATTCGTCGCGGTGAAATTTCCTGCCAAAACCCGGCCCAGAGCTGGAGCCTGGAAATGGGTGGACTGAATCCCCCAGTTGAGGCGACAATAGGGAGCCGTCGCGTCCACGATCCACCGGCGGAATTGGCCAGTGATGCGCGCATGGGGAAGACAACTGCCGCAGTGGGTACCTTCTGACCCGCCCTTGCCGGAAATAACGCATATCGGGGCGAGATTTGATAGGCACAGTTACCCGGAAGAAGCCCTTTCTATCCATTCCCTGCATAGCCCGATCGTAGATCGGCAAGGCAGGCCGGCGGCGAAAATCGAGGGCAACCATTTCGCCGCGGAACAGCCGGGCGGCCTCGTTCGCAGCCTCTGCAATGCCGGGCGCCGCGGCCAAGCGATTTCATGAAAAGACCCGGCAAGGCGCTGAACAGGTGGCAATGGTGGCGCTTACTGAGAGCTGGCGCCGCGCCGCGCCATACCGCGTTCCCTCTCGCTCTGGCAGGTGGCGTTGTGTTGTTGCTGTGTCTGGGAGCTGGATATTTTCTCGTGCCTATGGTCCGCGCCGGTCAGCAACCCAAATCAGGCCAGGCCGCCGGGCAGGGAGCGGGAATGGTTTCGACCTCCGGCCAATACGCGCCGGTACTCGATTCAGAAAAGCGCCCCATCACCGCCGGCGGATTCGTGGATGCCGGCCCAGTTGTTTTTCAGAATGTTGCGGAGAAAGCGGGCCTGACCGAATGGACCCACGTGATGGGCACGCCGGAAAGAAAATTCATTCTGGAGACGGTAGGCTCCGGTGTTGCTCTGCTCGACTACGACAATGACGGCTGGCTCGATATTTACCTGGTAAACGGCTCAACCTACGACGCGATGCTAGGCAAGACGGAACCGCCACACGCCGCCTTATTTCATAACAACCATGACGGCACTTTTACCGATGTGGCTGCCAAGGCGGGCGTAACCAATGACCGCTGGGGATTCGGGGTGGCGGTGGGCGACTATGACAATGACGGCTGGCCCGATATCTACGTCACCAATTTCGGCAAGAACCGCCTCTACCATAACAATCATGACGGAACCTTCACCGATGTCGCGGAGAAGGCGGGCGTGACACTGGGCAACTGGTCCACCGGCGCGACGTTCGGCGACTATGACGGCGATGGGTATCTTGATTTATTTGTCCCCGGCTATGTGCACTATGATCTGGATCATCCCCCGGCGCCCGGCTCAAGCGTGGTGAAGTTTTCCACCTGCGAATTCCGGGGCATCAATGTGATGTGCGGCCCGCGCGGTCTGCAGGGCGAGCCCGACCACCTGTTTCACAACAACGGAAACGGAACTTTTTCCGATGTCAGCGAGAAGGCCGGGGTGAGCGATCACAACGCCTATTACGGGCTGACCTCGGTGTTTGTTGACTTGAATAACGATGGCCGGCCTGACCTGATCGTGGCCGACGATTCCACGCCGAACTATCTCTATCTCAACAAGGGAAACGGAACCTTCGAAGACGCAAGCTATGTTTCTGGTTACGCCTTGAACGAAAATGGGGGCGAAACCGCCTCCATGGGCATTGCGATTGGCGACTACCGCAATAATGGCCTGCTCGACCTTTACAACACGGTATTCTCCGACGATTACAACCCGCTCTACCGCAACGACGGCGGCGCCAACTTCACCGAGATCAGCTACCAGGCGGGCATCGCCGAGCCCACCATCCCCTTTCTCGGCTGGGGCGCCGGCTTCCTCGACTTCGATAACGACGGCTGGAAAGATTTGTTTGTAGTGAATGGGCACGTTTATCCGCAGGTGGACCAGGCCGGCTGGGGCACGACCTTTGCCCAGCGCCCGCTGCTTTTTCATAACCTCGATGGGAAAAAATGGGAACTCATGCCCGCGGTGAAGGGTACGGGCCTGGCGGAAGTGTTTACCGGCCGCGGCGCCGCCTTTGGCGATTTGTTTAACGACGGAAAGATTGATGTTGTGATCAACCAACTAGGGCGCGTGCCGGCGCTGCTGCGCGACGTAAGCCCAGATCGCAACCACTGGGTCGGGCTGAAGTTAGTGGGCGGACCGCGTAGTCCCCGGGACGCCGTCGGCGCTACTGTTTATCTGACCGCCGGGGGCGTGCGCCAGCGCGCCGACGTGCTGAGCGGCGGCAGTTTCGCTTCTTGCAACGACCCGCGGGTTCACTTTGGGCTGGGGGCGCAGGAGAGCGTGGACGAGGTGGAGGTTCACTGGCCGAGCGGCAAGATTCAAAGGTTCAAGCTGCCGGCGGTTGACCGCTTCTACACCGTGGAGGAGGGTGCAAGCCCTGCGGCGGCGGAGCCAGGAAAATAAACTGCTCTTTCCGATAAGACCGTCGTCTCGCCAGTGTTGGATGAATCCGGGCCGCAGATTTTCCACCATAGCAGGGGGGAACGGCTGGCCCAAGGTGCCAGGAAGGGCAAGAGGCGCTGGCCGGAATGGAAGGCGGCCAACCCGTACTCCTGTGGTCCGAACCTGATCTCAGGGTTCCTGCGAGAGGCTGCGCATGATGTCAATTTCCCTCTGCCGGTAAGGCGTACCGTCGGGATGGAAGACCTCATGAAACCAAACTGGCGGCTGCAGCAGAACATAGGGCCGCTGCCAGGAATCCCAGGGAAGATAGGTCTGGGTCTTGCCCGCCACCAGCCCCCAATTGATGGCGGCAACATGTCGCTTCTTCGCGATGGGCAAGATGGTGTCAAAGGTGCTGCCCACCGGACGCGCCATGAACTCCGTGCACAGAATCGGGCGGTGCAGGCGCTCCAGCCACTGGAGATGCTCTTCGAAGTCCTCCGGCCAGGAATAATTGTGGAATGAAATCACGTCCGATTCGCCCAGCTGAATCCGTTCCATCGCGCTCAGTTTTTCATCCGAAGACCAATCTCCCTGCCAGACTCCGCTGGTGAGCGGCTGCGAGGGATTCTCAGCCTGCGCCCATTCATAAACCATGGGCAGTAGCTTGAGCACGAGATCCACTTTGTCTTTCGGTTCGCGCGCCCGATATGAGCCGCCGTTGGTGTTGTCCGGCTCATTCCATACATCCCAGGCCAGCACGCGGCGGTCGTTGGCGAAGGCTCCGACCACCCCCTGCACATAAGCCTTCAGGCGGGGATATTGAGAGGAATCGGCCAGGGCGACAGCTCCGGGACTTTGCACCCATCCGGAGTTGTGGACGCCGGGAACTGGCGGGTGCTGCGGCCCAAGTTTCGGGAAAGGGTCCCAGCAGGAATCGAACAGGACGAAAATGGGGCGGATGTGGTGCTTATCGGCGATGACCAGAAAGGTCTGCAGCCGTTGCTTGAAGCCGGCCGCATCCTGCTGCCATAACAGATCGTGCAGAAAAACGCGCATGGTATTCATGTGCGCGCCCTCGGCCCAGGCGAGTTCCTTGTCAATCTCTTGTGGATCGAAGGTCGCGGCTTGCCACATCTCGAGCTGATTGATAGCTGTGGCGGGAATGAAATTGCTGCCCAACAGCCACGGCTGGCGCTGATACCAGGCGGCTGCTTCGGCCCCACTCCACCGCTGCCTGGGAGCCGCCAACGCAGAAGAGATCAGGAGGAAGAAGACAGCCAGTTTCAAACAGCGCATGGAGTCTCCTCGCATGGGAGTTTATGCGATCTCCACTTTAACAAAACCCCAGAGCCGAATTCGATTGCAGGAAGGGTCGGCCGCGGATTTCCTCCCAAAACCGCGAATGGATTTGCCGACGTATAATCGGGTGCCCATGCTCGAACCCCGAGGTCGCTTTGGCTGGAAGGTCTCCGTCGGATTGCTGCTGCTCGCATTCGGCACGCCATTGTTGGCGCCGCAATCTGACGGCGCCAAGCCAGGGCCCGCAACTACCTTTACCAATCCCTTGCTGCCTACGGGGCCCGATCCCTGGGTGGAACACAAGGACGGTGTGTATTACTACATGAATACCACGGGCGTAAATCTTACGCTCTGGAAGACACACAGCATGCCCGCATTGAAGTCAGCGGAGAAAAGGGTGGTCTGGATTCCGCCGGCCTCCGGCCCCTACTCCCATGAGATCTGGGCCCCGGAGATTCATTTTCTCGAGGGCAAGTGGTACATCTACTTCGCCGCGGATGCGGCTACGAACATTTCTCACCGCATCTGGGTGGTGGAGAATGCTTCTGCGGATCCGCTTCAGGGCACGTGGACGCTGAAAGGGAAGGTGAGCGCGCCCTCCGACAAGTGGGCCATTGATCCTTCCGTCTTCGAAGACCGGGGCAAGCTTTACTTGATCTGGTCGGGCTGGGAGGAGGACGAGAACGGCACCCAGAGCCTCTATATCGCCCGCCTGAAGAATCCCTGGACGGTTGAGGGTGTACGCGGGCGAATTTCCACTCCGGAATATCCCTGGGAAAAGGTCGGCGATGTAGATGCTCGAGTTCTTCCCGATAGTCCCCCGCACATTGACGTCAACGAAGGCCCGGAACTGCTGAAGCATGGCGATAAACTGTTCCTGATCTATTCGGCCAGCGCCTGCTGGACCGACGCTTACTCGCTGGGCATGCTGACGGCCACTTCCGGAACCGATTTGCTGAATCCGTCTTCGTGGAAGAAGTCGCCGCGGCCAGTGTTTCAGCAGGACCCCAACGCCGGTGTGTACGCTCCGGGCCATAATTCATTTTTCAAATCGCCTGATGGAAAACAGGACTGGATTCTTTACCACGCCAACTCCGCCCCGGGTCAGGGTTGTGGCGAGCACCGCTCGCCGCGGGCGCAATCATTTTCCTGGAGGCAGGACGGCACTCCGGATTTCGGCAGGCCCCTGGCCACCGATACACGTATTCCGCTGCCATCGGGCGATTCCGGCACGCCGTAGGTTACCGGCTCGATCACAATCGCCAGCGCTCCTTGAAGCGGCCCCGGAGGGAGCGGGCGCAGCTTCACCAAGCGCCACAGTTTTAGTCCACAGACAGCGCGCTGATGGTGACGTAGTATCCGTCCGGATCCCGGACGGAGAACTCGTTGGTTCGAGTGTTCGGATTGAGGTGGGGTTCCTGTTCGAAGCGAGAGACGAGAGAGCGCGCCCGGTGCAGCGCCTGTTCGAAATCATCAACACGGAAGAACAACAGCAGGCCGTTGCCGGGGGTCCCGTGATCGGGGCCCATCAATGAGGCATGCTCGTGAGCACCCCATTGGTGGAGGCAGAGCAGGACACTTCCATCTGCATCGAGGATCTGGCCAAAGTAGTCGTGGGCGGGAAGGGTGGCGGGGTGACCGAACAGCGCCTGATACCACTGGAAACTGCGCCCGACGTCACCCACCCCGATGATCGTCCAGATGCGCTTCATGGATGCCCCCCGCAGCCTGCTTCTTGCCTAGTGTAACTTTGAATTCTTTCCAAGAGGAGAGAGCAAACCGGCGGGGAATTCCTTTTGGTGAGGAAGCCTCCCGATTTGCAGATCAGCGCGGGCAATATTAACCTGTTCGCCACTGCCGATTGCAGCAGAAACCGGAATGAGCCTGAAGCGAACACGGGGATCGCGCCACGTCACCATCCGTGATGTGGCAAGGTTGGCCGGCGCCTCGGTCTCCACCATTTCGGCGGCGCTCAACAACTCCGACTATGTGAGCGCGGAGATGCGAGGCCGCATCGAGCAGGCCATCAAGGACCTGAAGTATCGCCCCAACGACCTGGCACGGTCGTTGCGGCTGAAGAAGACGCACACCATCGCCATCGTCGTTCCCGATCTTTCCAACAACTTCTACCTTGACCTGGTGCGGGGGGCCAAGGACTATTCGGCATCGGCGAGCTATACCATGCTGATCGGCGACTCGCGCGAGAGCTGGGAGGAGGAGCGCAGTTACCTGGATCTGTTCCATCGGCGGCGGGTGGACGGGCTGGTGCGGATTCCAGCGATGAATTCGCCGCGGGGGCGGCTGGAGGCGGTCATGGGAGATGTTCCGGTGGTGTACGCGGACCGTTTGCCGCCCATCCGCGATCCGCAGACGCCGCGCGTGGGTGTGGACAACCTGCGCGCCGCTGACAGCGCCATGCGCTACCTGGTAAGCCTGGGGCACCGGCGCATCGCCATCATTATCGGCGACCCTTCCAGCGGAACCTCCTCGGAACGCCTGGCGGGATACATGCAGGCGCTGAAAAATGCAAAGATTGCGCCGGATGAATCGCTTATCCGCTCCGGCCACAACGACCTGGAGAGCGGGCACTCGCAAACCATGCAGCTGCTGACAGGGAAAAACCGGCCAACGGCGATTTTCTGCACCAACAACCTGATGGCGCTGGGAGCTTTTTCTGCCATCCAGGAAATGGAGCTGCGGTGTCCGGAAGAAATCAGTCTGCTGGGATTCGACGATTTCTACTGGGCGACGTTGCTGCGTCCGAAGCTGACGGTGGTCAGCCAGCCGGCGCGGGAAATCGGAATCACGGCAGCGCGCATGCTGATCGACCAGATCGAAGGAGGACCGGCGGCCCCAAGCCCAACGCTGTTGCCCACCAATCTGATTGTGCGCGACTCCTGTTGTCCGCCGCCAGCGGCGCACTCGCCGGCCGGCGCCGCCGGAGGGGCGGGCGCCCGTGCCCGCAAACGGCGTCCCTGAAATTGAAGCGGACTGTATTGAAGCGCTGTTCGAGGGGGGGCGCGTGGGGAATTCCGCGCTTCCTAACGAATCGATTCGGCAGCACGATTCTCGCGGTTAACATAGACAACGAAGAGCGCTTCGGGCTAACCTTTGGCGGAAGAAAAAATCATGGACAAAATTACGAGAAGACAGGTGCTGCGCACTAGCGCGATCGCTCCCGCCCTGGCAACGGGCATGGGGCTGGATGCCTGGGGAAGCGAAGAAGGCAAACGGCCCGTCCGGCTGGAGGAAGTGATTGGTTTCGAGACCGCCGAGGCGGTGGCCTCGCATCCACTGGCGATCCTGCCGCTGGGCAGCGTGGAGTTCCACGGGCCGCACAATCCGCTGGGGGCAGATTCCATCATCATCTCGGGCATTGCGGAGCGAGTGGCGGCGCGCACAAACGGGCTGCTGCTGCCGACGATTTGTTTCACGCAGTGCCCCGCCCACACCGCGGCCTTCCGCGGCACCATGTCCATCCGGCCGGAAGTCATGACCATGTACTTCGCCGACATTCTGCGCAATGTGCTGCAGTTCGGATTCAAGCGAATCTTTGTGTTGAACGGCCACGACGGGAACATCGGGCCGGGCCGGGGTGCGATTGCCGAGGTGGCGCACGAAGTGGGGGACGCGGCCATCCTGTTCGCCAGCTGGTGGGAGTTCCTGCCGGGAGAGATGATGAAATCGCTGGCGCTGTTTCACCAGGCCAACGGCGGCCACGGGCATGGCGGTCCGCTGGAAACCTCGGCGGTAGCGGCTTTTCGGCCCGACCTGATCCATCTGGACAAGGCGCGCGATCTGCCCGAGCCGCCCGACCTCTCGGGCGGGCCGCCGTATTTCCTGCAGAAATCCAGGGCGGAGAACTGGCCTGGGTACTCGGGTAAAATCAGCGAAGCCTCGGCGGAGAAGGGCAGGCGGCTGGTGGGGATCAGCGAAGACGGAATCGTGAAGCTGGTGGAAAACTGGCTGAAGAACCCGGACGCTCCGGGAAGCTGGTGACGTGAAGCGGGTTGGAGCAGGCTCTGCCGCGGCGATATGAGGGTGATCGTCAGGATTTCGGGAATCGCGGCAATCGCGCTGGCGCTTGCCTGCGACTTGGCGGCACAGAGTACGTCCGCGGCGACGAATCGCGAGCCGGCAGCGGTAGCGCAGGCCGAATCCCTGCTGGCGCGGAAACTGCCGCAGCAGGCAGTCAGCGTGCTTACCGCCTATCTGCAAGACCACGCCACAGATGATTCCGCCCGCCTGCTGCTGGCCGAAACGCTGCTTTCGATGGGGCAAAGCCAAGCGGCGCAGGAGCAGTACAAGACCCTCCTCAAAAGCGCTCCGAACAACTACATTGCCCTGGCGCGGCTGGGCG
>Ga0335079_10002784_pt1 | contig 20119 bp, 12 predicted proteins | sample Lox_Sample_33_FD_206719 | JGI IMG/M metagenome (GOLD analysis project Ga0335079, IMG submission 206719) | Soil microbial communities from Loxahatchee National Wildlife Refuge, Florida, United States - Lox_Sample_3.3 | ecosystem: Environmental > Terrestrial > Soil > Wetlands | place: USA... | reverse complement strand
AGCCTATAATCAGCATGACGTTGGCTCCTCTCACGAGCCTTGGTCTTGTTTCATCGCAACCCAATTTACTCGCGATGGGCCATCGTCGTTATCCAATCAAGCGCGTTTTGTGCGCTCAGGATCTATGCATTTTGCCCGCACCAAGTACATTCCGTGCAGCGCTAAAACCTGGCCTCGGTTCGTATCAGGGCATCGCTTCAGCGATGCCACAAGTGATGCAAAATCAATGTCACCTTTAGGCGCTGGAGGGTATCAAAGGGTGTGCAAATGGTCTGGGGCGGGGCTCAATCCGCGCGCCCATTCTAGTTTCAGATCCGCGAAACCCGTGGCAAAAGAAGTTAGTCCCGCACCTATCCAACGCAACGAATGACGCAATCCTGGGGTTTCAGGACGCGACATTTGGTCACAAAAGCAAAAGCCCCGAGAGTCACTCGGGGCTTTGATTTTGGATACTAACCGCCGCCTGCATTTTCCATTCTAGTTCAGCTGAATCGTGCCCTGTCACAAATCAGCGTCGATCTGGGAAATCCGCGGAGAAGAATTTAGCTTCTCACCCACAAACCCCGGCAGTTCCGTCATGCGGCGAACGGCGCAATTTGGGAAGCGGGATATATGCGACATCGTCCACAAAAGCGAAAGCCCCGAGAAAACTCGGGGCTTTCAGATACCAGACGGTGTTTGCCAAACACTTGCCATGATAGATAGGCCGACCCAATTGTCAATGAACTTAGTAGGGGAAAACAAAAAGGCACGGCCAAAGCCGTGCCTCTTCTCATTCTAGATCTGCGCAAATCCGTGGCTAAAGAAGTTAGTCCCGCACTCCATCCATAAACGCCCGCAACTTCCGCGAACGCGACGGATGACGCAGCTTCCGCAGCGCCTTGGCTTCGATCTGGCGAATGCGTTCGCGAGTAACCGCGAAGCTCTGCCCGACTTCTTCCAAAGTGTGCTCGCTGCCGTCTTCGAGTCCGAAACGCATTTTGATGACTTTCTCCTCGCGCGGAGTCAGCGTGCGCAGGACCTGTCCTGTCTGGTCCTTCAGGTTCACGTTGATCACCGCTTCCGCCGGAGAAACCACCGCCCGGTCTTCGATGAAGTCGCCGAGGTGTGAATCTTCTTCCTCACCAATCGGCGTTTCCAGCGAGATCGGTTCTTGCGCGATCTTGAGCACCTTGCGCACTTTCGCCACAGGGATATCCATGCGCTTGGCGATCTCTTCCGACGTAGGTTCGCGTCCCAGTTCCTGCACAAGCTGACGCGAGGTGCGGATCAGCTTGTTGATCGTTTCGATCATGTGTACCGGGATACGGATCGTACGAGCCTGGTCGGCAATCGCGCGAGTGATAGCCTGCCGGATCCACCACGTCGCATACGTCGAAAACTTGTAGCCACGGCGGTATTCGAACTTGTCCACGGCCTTCATCAGTCCGATGTTGCCTTCCTGAATCAGGTCGAGGAACTGCAGTCCGCGGTTGGTGTACTTTTTCGCGATCGAAACCACGAGACGGAGGTTGGCCTCGATCAGCTCACGCTTGGCCTGCTCCGCGTCCATGTCGCCCTGGATGATCTCGCGCTGTGTGCGCTTGAGCTCCTGGAACAACACGCCCGTTTCCTGCTCGAGCTTTTCAATCTCGGCACGGATAGAGCGAGCTTGACGCCGGTATTCTTTCTTTTGCTCTTCGCTGCGGGTTGCATCCGCCTTGCGTTCGAGATTCGTTGCCTGGCGGTCGAGCGAACGCATGCCGTCGACTGTCTTGTTCAGACGTTCGATCAGGCGCTTGCGTTCCGCGTTGGTGAAGCCGAGTTTTCGGACGGCGATGGAAGTCGCCACGATCGCGCGCGCCAGCTTGCGGCGTGCGCGCCGGTGATCCTTCGGCTTCTTTGTCTTCGAGACTTCCTGGAACTTCTCCTCGAGGACCTGGGCCTTCTTGTACAGCTTGGCCATGTCATCGATCTTGCCGGTGAACTCATTCAGTCGGTTCTGCAGGATCTCGTCCGTGATCTCTTCTTCATCGAAGGTCACGACTTCCTTGATCGAGCGAACGTTCTTCTTGAGGTCTTCCCCCAGCGTGAGGAGTTCGCGGATGACGATCGGAGACCGCGAGAGAGCTTTCAGCACGCGCAGTTGTCCGCGTTCGATGCGCTTGGCAATTTCAACTTCGCCTTCGCGTGTCAGCAGCGGAACAGTTCCCATCTCGCGCAAATACATGCGGACGGGATCGTTGGTCTTCTCTAGTGCTCCGGGGGTGAGGTCGAGTTCGACATCCTCCCCTTCTTCAATATCTTCAAAACCTTTCTTATCGAGTCCTTGCGAAGGAAGTTTTGGTCCTTCCAGAACATCGATTCCTTGCGTACCAATTGTTGTCAGCAGATCGTCAAGGTCTTCGGGACTGTGCACGTCATGCGGTATGAGGTCGTTGACCTGGTCATACGTGAGATATCCCTTCTCTTTTCCTGTGTCGATCAGCTTTTTTATGTCGTCGTACTTGTCGTCAAGCGCCAAAGAGGTGTCCTTAAACTGTCAACTCCGCTCCACAGGAGCGTGTGGTAAATTACCTTTCAAAAGGTGGGAATGTGGGTATAGCGGGATTGTGCGACTAGCACAAACCTATTGAGTTTAGCACGGAAGTGCTTTCTCGTCTATCGGTTGCCCGCCTTACTCCCTGCGCCCGCCGCTATCTACAGGAATACTTAATCTCTTAGATGGTTCACGCGTAGTTTTTGTTTCAAGCAGTTTTGCGGTTTCTGGCCTGTTTCAGCCCGTCTTCCGCCAAGCTGGGGTCGCGAAGGGCGTGACTGATGCGTTCCAGGTCCGCCAGCAGATCCTTCAAGCGTTCTCTATCGGCGGCCACTCCCGGCTTCTTCAATTCCTGCTGGACATGCTCTTGCTCGCGTTTCAGGTGGATGCGGCGGAGCGCGCGGACTGCGGCCTCGAGGATCTCGGCGGTGAGATTCTCCTCTTCTTTCAGCAGGATCGACGCGAGCATCCGACGGTCGGCTTCGGTAGCCGGGACCTGGAGTACGTCCGGGGCGTCGGCGCCGGCGGTGAGCAGCGAATCAATCAGCGACTCAGTGGCCATGCCGCGGTGCAGGCCCTCGCTGCTCAGAGCGTAATGAGCCTGCCGAGCGGGATCGAATTCTTCTTCAGCGCCGTCGCGCGCCGACAGATGCTCTTCGTTGGGCTGCATTTCACGGCCGGAAGCGAGCGCGCGAATCAGGATCTTTTCGGCGTCGGTGACTTGAACTTCGGCTGGAGCTTTCACCGCTGACGCGGAACGCTCCGTCGCGACGTGGCGAAGTTCCTGACGGAGCACCGCGGATTCAATGCCGAGTTTTTGCGAGATTTCGTGGGCCAGTTCATCGCGGATGATGCGGCTGGGAATTCGCTGGATGTGCGGGAGCAGGTAGTTCACCGCTTTCACTTTGCTATCCGCGTTGCGTGGCGGGAATTGCGAGCGCGCGCGTTCGATAAGGTAATCGAAATATTTCTGCGAATGGCGCAAGGCGTCCTGGTAGGCGTCTTTCCCTTTGCGGCGAATGTAGAGATCGGGATCGAATCCCTGCTCGAGCGTTAGAACTTTGATCTGGAATTCTTCTTCCACGAGCAAGCCGATCGTGCGTTCGGCCGCCTTGGCTCCGGCCGTGTCAGGATCGAAATTCACGACCACGTTCTTGCTGAAACGGCCGAGCAGCTTGGCTTGCAGCTCAGTGAAAGCTGTGCCGGAGCTGGCGATGACGTTTTGGAATCCCGCGGCGTAGACCGAGATGCAATCCATCTGGCCCTCGACAAGAATCGCGTACTCGAACTTCTTGATCCATTCTTTCGCGAGATCGAGATTGAACAGCACGCGGCTCTTCGAATAGATCGGGGTCTCGGGCGAGTTCAAATATTTCGGACCGGATTTTTCGTCAGACGCGAGGGTGCGTCCGGTGAAGGCGATGACCTTGCCCACTTCGCTCGAAATCGGGAACATGACGCGGTTGCGGAACTTGGAGTACATGGCGGCGACTGCGGCGTCAGACCTCGGACCTCGGGCTTCGGACTTCGGCTCCACGGTCGTTGGTCGCTGTTCGCTGCCCGCTGGAGCTTGCTCTCTGTTGTCATACCGGGCGTTGCGAGGAATCTGCTGAGGTCCAAGGTCCGAGGTCTGACGCCCGTCTTCCTGCTTCCACGAAAACAGGCCGCTTTCACGCAGGACTTCTTCTTCGAATTCCCCTTTCAGACGATCGCGCAGCAAGAAGCCGGAATCGGGCGCGTACCCGATGCGGAACTTCGCGATCATGTCGTCGTTCAGGCCTCGTCCGGCGAGGTATTCGCGGGCTCGGGCGCCCTCGGGACGGCGCAGGCATTCCTGGAAGAACGCGACGGCGCGTTCGTGAACATCGAGTAGTTGTCCGCGGAGCCGAGCTTCCTTGGCTTCGCCGGGCGTCGAATAGCTGGCTTTGGGAAGCGGGATGTTCAGCTTCTGCGCGACAAGGCGAACGGCCTCAGGAAACGTGATGTTCTCGATCTTCTGGATGAAGCTGAAGACGTCTCCAGAAACTCCGCAGCCGAAGCAGTGATAGAACTGCCGCGTCGCGTGGACCGAGAACGAAGCCGTCTTTTCGCCGTGGAAGGGGCAAAGTCCGGAGAAGTTTTGCGCGCCGGCCTTCTTCAGCTTGATGTAATCGCCGATGATGCGGACGATATCCGCCTGCTGCTTTACCGTGTACGCGAAATCGCCCGGGTTCGCCATTCGGAGATAAGAGTCTACGTTAATTGTGGGACAGAATCCGTATCGGCGAAAGACCACGATCGGCCGGCGGCTGTGAAGAAGCTGTGGGAAACACGGGTTTGCGGTTGATAGTCGAGGAAAATCTGGTCATACGCCATGAAACGCCTCTGCAAACGAACCGCAACGCTGGCAGCGTTCGTGGCGGTCCCACTCTCGCGCAGAACGTCGGAAGGCGGGTCATACCAGGTTGTGCCGCGGTGCAAGGATAGCCTACCAAGGCTCACGAATTGCGCTTCAAGACCACGGCAGCATTCTCGTCCGCGCCGATAATTCCCTGCATTTTTCGCAATTCTTCCACGCGCTGCGGTTGAAGCAATACTTCCCTGCGTATGAATTCGCGTGAATAGCGCAGTTTTTTCCCGTCGACTTCAAATTTGCTGTGGTACGCAGCGAATCCCATGTCAACATTCACCGGGTCCGGTAGATCATCTACGGTGTACTCGGCCGGTAACTCGAACTCGAAAACGTCGGTCTCGCGGCTTGTGTCTTCGAACGAAAACGGAAAGTGCCGCGGCTTGCGATCAAGCGAGAGGCCTTTTTCGCCGATCACTCGCGGCCGCAATAGCATGAGCGGACCTCGAATCTGGCCGTAGCCCGGACTCGTCAACTTAAGCGCAATCTCAAGGTTCGTATTGGTATCGTCGAGATGCCGGAAATCGACGCTCTCCAGAGTGAATCCTTTCAAAGAGCGGGTCAGCCGATGTTCGATTTCGTCGGTGCGCTGCAGTTGATTCGCGTGGATCAACGAAGCCCGTTCACGAAAGGCGTGGTCGCCGCTGCGAGTCTCCAGGATCTCGCCTCCGATCGTACCGTCTGCGGCAACCGTGAAGTGGCCAGTCCGAGAAAGTTCATTCGCCTGAGGCTGAGCGAGAGGCGTATGAATCAGTTCACCGCCCTCCGCCGTTACCAGCAACGCATAACTATCCTGCAGATCGCCTCGCAGGGCTCCCATTGGCGTGTAGGGATCCGTGGGATCAAAAATCAGGTACTGCTTCCCCGTGTTGCTTTTGACAACGGAGTGGTAAGAATCGGTGGGAGTTCCGGCGGGTAGTTCGAGAGCGAGGATGGCATGGTTGAAATGTGGTGACGACACGGCTGGATTGACAACTCCGCGATGAGTATCGATAAGAACATAATCGGATTCGATACCGACCTCATGGAGCATTGCGCTTAGCAATGTCGCCTTGTCCTTGCAGTCTCCGTATCGTGCGCGAAAAATATCGACCGCCGGATGAGGCTGATAACCGCCGATGCCAATTTCGATTGCGACATATCGGACATCCGTCTGCAAGAAAGAAGTTAAAGCGCGAGCTTTGGCGTCGAAGTCGGCCTTGCCTGCGGTCAACTCGCGCACCTTCTGGGAAAGGTCGGGAGATGGCGCTCGGCGGTCGGAAGTAAGTTGGGTATACCAACGCCCGAGAGCCTTCCACGATCCCGCGCTGGTCTCGCTTGGAGCTGATCCAAAATAAGTCAGCCCCATCCGCAGGGAAAGAGCCCAAGTGGAAGCTCGCATAGGTTCGCGCTCGATCGCCGGAAGATCGCGCAACGTCCATTCCCAGCCGCTGTCGCCAACCTTGGAAGGCTCGACCGGCTCTCCATTTGCCCACTGGATCTTGTATTCCCAACCTGGGGGAAGTCCCAGGAACACGCGCGATTCATGAACCGGGATCGACTCCTGAAAGCCCCATTCAAACTCATTTACCCAGCTGTGTCGCTGGACATCGTATTCAAATGCGACCACCGAGCCGGGGTCAGCCGCGGGGCACCTGCCAGTCCGTTCCCGCACGTCGTTGTAGAGGTCGAATCCGAAGAAAACCCCTCGCTCGCTGAAATCTTTGTCCTTTAGTTCGAACTCCTTGCCGGATTTATCCAACGACCAACAGTGAATCGAATGAAGTTTCTCGTTCCCCTCAAGGTAAACCACCAAGTCCGCTTCATCGCGTCCTTCTGGACGAAGAATCTTGACGACTCGCCGGTAATGTTCCACATATTCACTCGGACCCAAGACCTTGATGTTAGCTTCATCCAAGAGAACGACGGCGTTTGTCTCCGCATCGTAGGTGGGTAGTGTGGACGCGGCGGCCTGCCGCATCCAGTCCGGCGTAGTTGCTTGTGACGGCGCGGCGAGACCCAAAGCCGACACCAAGAGAAGCCACACGGAGATGCTACTTAACTTCCGCATGCGCAGATCCTTTGAGAATCATCTGCTCGTCGTCTCCGACCTTGACTTTGTCGTAAAAACCTTTGATTTCTTTGTACATGTTTGCCGGAAAGGCCAAACCGCCCATAACCAGGTCGCGCCGAGCGACGATGCTGTTGGCCGATTCCTGTTTTTGCATTGTCGAATAGATGGCGTAATCCAGCTTGACCGAGTCATTGTTGGGCAGGCTTTCGACTTCCAGAGATGCAGGGTCGACCGTGTAATAGAACTGCACGCGGTAGCGGAGCATGGCCGCGGGGGGCATGAAAGGCTCATCAATCAGCGCCGGGACGTCGTTCATTGAAAGATCCACGTACTGATCCGGCGTGCGGCGCGTCGCAAGCGAGGTCGTCATCAAACGATGCCATTCGGGTTTGGCGTCTTTAGGTAAGTAGGATGTCCAGGCACTTCCTCGTCCAACACGGTCGTGGGCCATGATCAAGTCGCCCGAATACGGAGTGAATTTGAACGAAACACTCTTCTGAAATAAATCTGTCTGGATCATCCACTCGGGAGGGGCGAAGAGGTGGTCATCGTAGCGGAGGGTGTAACGAACATCCAGGATGCTTCCCACCTGTACATCCGGAAGCGTGAATGACTTTACATGAACGCGCACTTGCTGCCCACGCCCCCTTCTTTCCTTCACAACCATTTTGTCGAAAACTTTGCCGTTGAATTCGACGATGGATCCGTCAGGGTGAACGGTTCTTCCGCTGACTCCGTCAACCCTGAAGTGTCGCCGCAAATAGGGAATCTCAACATCGGCATAACGCCGCCCAGCCTCGGTGAGAATCTTGATTCGCATGTATACGGAGTGATAGTTCTGCGGATCATTCGCTTCTTCTTCCCGCCGCAATACAACGGCAGGAGCGCCCTTCTGCTGTGCTAGATCCGTCAACTTGAGGTCTTCAGGAGCTATGGCCGGCCAATCGGCCCAAGCCGGCAATGTGAATAGGGTTAGGGCCAGTATTGTGAGTGAGAGGGCGCTGTAACTTCTTACCTGGGACATAGGCGCAAACCGATAACTAGTGCGTGCGCACTATTGTTTCGGCGAGACTCATTATGAGTAAGGTATGTAATCTCCGCAAGTATCTTGCGTTACCCTCGGATGGAACTCCCGGGAGCTCAATCTGATAGCCTCGCCGCGGTAGATTCCAGCCCCCTCCCGCACGGAACACGGGAAGTGTGGGGCAACCGGTTCAGTTACTCGGCGAAATGGAAGGCCGCCGGCCTATTTCGAACTCTCTTGCTTGTGGATTTCGTCCAGCCGCTTCTTCAGATACTCGCGGTATTCCTGCTGCAGCTTGGGATCCTTGGGCGAGCTATAGATCTCCGACGATTTGTATTTCCCTTCATCAAACTTCTTCTTCGTCCATTCGTCATGGATGTGAACCTCATCCGCATGATCGAGCACTTCTTTGACGAATTGGGGTGGAATGAAATAGACGCCTTCCCGGTCGCCCACCACCAGATCGCCGGGCATCACGGTCACGTTGCCGATGCGAATGGGGATATTGATTCCGGTCAGCATTACATTTCCGATGGGAGTTGGATCGACCGAACGAAAATAGGCGGGCATGTCGATTTGCGCGATGCCGTCGAGGTCACGGACACTGCCGTCCACGACAAGGCCTCCGCTATGCGTGGCTTTCATGACGTAATAAAAGAGGTTGTCGCCGACGATGGTGCCGTCCATCTTCTTCCCGAACAGATCGACAACCAGCACATCTCCGGGTTGAAGCATATCGATGGCAACTTGGTTCGTGAGATCTTCGAGTCCGTGTTGCTTTGCTTTCTTGATCGCAGTTTCCTTGACGTCGGCACGCAGCGGCATAAATTGCACCGTGAAGGCGCGGCCAACCATGGTCTTGCCGGGCTGCAAGACCTGAAAGCCATCGGCGTACTGATTCCTGAAACCTTTGTGATCTTCGAGTCCAGACCACACTTCCTCTGAGGACAGATCTCGAGCCCGTTCGACCAAGGAGTCGGGCACCTTGGGGCGTCCATCTGGAAAGCGCTCGAAGGGAGAATCAGCGGTGTAGTCGATCAGTTCCTGTTTCGAGAAGGTATACAACTGCGCATTGGCGCAAGTTGAGGCCAGCAAAACGAGGACGTAAGCAGATTTACGGAACGTTGTCAGAAATGTGTTCCAGCGCGTTGATGGGTTCTGAATCATCCCTGGTCTCCTGGCGAAGCGAGTTTCGCAGCAGTATTTGGCAGCGAGTTTACAACTTTATGTGACAATCGCACGGTTTCCGAACGCAAATGGGCGGGTCGCCCGCTTTTCAGCAGCGGACACCAAAGCTCGGGATGTACCCCGTTCGCACTTTGCGAAGGGCACGATATCATTTCGTAATTTGATTCAAGCACTCGATGCGCGAAGGCCAGCGCCGCGAGCACCGGTTATCGCTCGGCATCAGATGACCTTTTCTCGATCATTCCTCCGACGATTCGTGATCGGCGTTGTGTTGCTGGTCCTATTTCTTTGGGCACTGGCCGCGCTCATGCTGATCGCAGCACGATGGATCGATCCGCCGACCACGGCGGTCCACATACAACGCCGGTTGCAGGCCTGGAGTCACGGCACGCCATATCGCGAACGATACAAGTTCATTTCGCTCAGCCAGATTTCACCCGATCTGCAGCATGCGGTCATCGCTGCGGAGGACACACGCTTTTACCAGCACAATGGATTTGACTGGCATGAGGTTGAGATCGCGGCGAGAGAGGATGTGGAAGGCGAGCGCACTCGAGGCGCCTCGACTATTACGCAGCAGCTCGTGAAAAACCTGTTCTTCGGAACGGGCCGTTCTTTCATTCGTAAGGGGGTGGAGGTCACGCTGGTGCCGGTTGCGGAATCGGTCCTCGGAAAGAAGCGCATTCTAGAGATCTATCTGAACGTGGTGGAGTGGGGGCCCGGTGTCTACGGTTCCGAGTCGGCATGCCGCTATTACTACAAGACCTCAGCGCGAGAGATCGGGAAACAACAGGCGGCGCGGCTCGCCGCCATCCTGCCGGCCCCGCTGAAGCGCCGACCCGAGCGGATGAACAGCTACAGCGCCATCATCCTTAGACGGATGGGCCAAATGGGATGGTAGACACAGCCCAAGTCCCATTGGCAGGAAGAGAAGTGCGAGCGACCAGCCTCCCGACGTGAAACGTCGAATACCTCCGAGTTACTCGGCAATCCCAGGCTCCAGAAAAAATCGCGGGAAGCGTGGGGCAACCTCGGGCCGTCAAGACAGAAATTTCGCCAGCGGCTCCCAGTAGTTGCCTTTCCAGCCCGCTGCGAGATGCTCGGCCTGTCCCTTGGGGAAGCCGGTGTGGTCGAACACCAGCTTGGTTCCCGAACCTTGCTCAACGAGTACGAATCTGGCGATCGAGAAAAGACCTGGTTCCCAGTCGACCACTCGCCAGGCCTGAACGATTCTTTCGTTGGGCACGAGTTCAATTTGCCGCCCCACGATGTGTCCCATGAAAATGGTGAATGAGCCTCCGACCTGAGTACTGATCTCAGTCGGCGATGTTCCCAACGACATGCCAGATTGCATTGCAGCGCCGACATGAGTCACCTTGTCAAACTGGCTCGTGGTCGTGAGCGCTTCGTATACGCGCTTGCGATTCGCCTTGAAGTTCACTTCCTGATGAATGGATTCGGCAGAATGCGAGATCTCTTCGCCTTCGGCCCGAACCTGATTGGACCCAAGAGTGAGAATCCCGGCCGTGGCGGCAAGTCCTGAAATGATCTGCCGCCTGCTGAGTGTCGCGCACAGTGTTACGGGATTGAAGCAATCGCGCATCATTCCTGTATTCCTCCGGAGTTGAGTGCTCCCTGGGCAAGCTAGTGACGTCCCGCATGGTCCCATCCAAGAAAAATATGTTCAAGATAATATTGTCCGGATTCACGAAACTGAACCGTGGGAGGTCCTATGCCATACCCGCAGGGCCATCGAGAGAAGACCAAGAAGAAAATCATTGACAGTGCCCGCAAGCTCTTTAACCGTCACGGTTTCGAAACGGTCAGCGTGCAAGCCATCATGGCGGGAGCCGGACTGACGCACGGCGGGTTTTATAGCTACTTCGACAGCAAGAGCGACCTCTACGCCGAGGTGCTGGGGTGTTTCTTTACCGACCCGGAGTGGAAGAACTGCTGGGAGGGAGTGCACGTCGATCTCTCATCGACAGATGTCGGGCCGCAAGTGGTTCGCGCCTATTTGTCGAGGCAGCACTACGAAGACGTGGAGAATTCATGCCCGATGGTGGCGTTGCCAACGGACGTAGCCCGGAGCGGCAAGCGCGCAAGGCTCGCCTTCGAAACAGTATTCAAGGCGATGGTGAGTGTGTTGGAACGCAGCTTGTCCCGCAAGAATCCAGAACGCCGCATCACCGCAGAAAGCATCGCAGCCATGTCGATCGGAGGGATGATCGTGGCCCGCACCATCGTCGACCGCGCTCACGCGGATGAGCTACGGTCCGCATGCATGACGATGGCGATGCAGCTTGGCGGCTGGGGACGACGAGCAAACCACTGAATTCGCGGACGTCGTCGCGCGTTCGTATCAGCCCCGGCGCGCTGCATCGATCTTGGCGACGTCGATCTTCTGCATGGTCATCATCGCCTCGAAGGCGCGCTTCGCCTCACCGCCTCCTGCTGCGAGCGCGTCGGTTAGCGTGCGCGGGGTAATTTGCCACGAAAGGCCCCAGCGATCCTTGCACCAACCGCAATCGCTTTCCTGGCCGCCATTGCCGACGATCGCGTTCCAGTAGCGGTCCGTTTCTTCCTGATTGTCGGTCGCGACCTGGAAAGAGAAAGCCTCGTTGTGCTTGAACATCGGGCCGCCGTTGAGCCCCAGGCAGGGTATGCCGAGAACAGTGAATTCCACAGTCAGCACATCGCCTTTCTTCCCGCTCGGGTAGTCGCCGGGCGCATTGTGAACAGCTTTCACTTTACTGTCCGGAAAGGTCGCTGCGTAGAAGCTGGCTGCATCAAGGGCATCCTTGTCGAACCAGAGGCAAATCGTGTTCTTTGGCGTCATATTTTGTACTCCGTCTGAGTAGGTAGAAACTTTATCGTAATGGTTTCATCGCGGCGATGACATTTGTGAATTCTATTGCTTGGGGAACGTAGTTGGTGAGCTGGAGCGATTGAGTCCGGTCGCTACGTGGAGTCGGTATGCGAATTGGATGCACGTGATGTGCTCGGGTTGTTGCGGATTTTGACGCTGTGGGGCGTGAGGACAATCTGCTCACCTCAGGCGCTAAAGCGCGATTCATCTCGGTAACTCAGCGGCACGAGTGAACTCGTTCCCTTCCCGCGTCCGCTCAACAAGGTTCGGCGTTCGGGAAGACTTCGGCTGCGAGGGCGAGACGCCCTCGCGACAGCCGGCGGGACGCCGGCGCTACGAGTTCTCCGATGCAAGGAATGTGACCAGAGTTACTGGCGACAGTCGCGACCAGACCTATACTTGCCCCAAGGCTGCACATAGATGGAGGCAGCGATGCTTAAGTCCTTCCGGCTTGCGTCCCTGGTTGCCGCATTTGTGGTCTCCCTTGGATGCGGAAGTAGCCAGCAGAATTGCGACCTGACAGCATTCTCGGTCTTGCCATCAAGTGGGACCGCAGACCACGCCGTATCTTCACCTGGAAATCAAATTCAGTTTTTCGCCACTCCTGTCACGAAAGGGCAGTGCGCGTCCGCAGCGTGCGTAAACTGCTGGGGCCAGACCTGGACGGTGTCGGATACGGTGAATGTTTCGATCAGCAACAATGGCATCGACAACGGAACTGCGACTTGCGTAGGAGCAACAAACGGAGCAGTTACGATTACTGCAACGGCTCCAGTTTCAGGCAAAAGCACAAAAACTGTGACGGGAACGGCTACGCTCACTTGCAAATGACGGATCGATTCGGCCGTGTGGAACTTCACGACAGGAGGTCTAGGACAATGAGTTTCGGGAGGGTGATAGCGGGGATTTCCGTCCTAGTATGCGTCATCGGGATCACAGCCATTGGGCAACAACAAGATGTTCCTCAGCCGTCAGCGCCGAAGACGCAGCTTGAGAGTTGCAGGGAAGCCATGCCTGCAATTTATAAGAATTACAACAATGCAAAATATGCCGTGTTCCTGGCGCGACAGGGCGGCGATCACACTGGTAATTATGTCCTTACTGCCCAGGTCGCGCTCGATGCCATGGAGCAGCCGCTCAAGGGCTGCTATGAAGCGATGCTAAACACTCGAGGTGAAGCGGAGCTGGACAATAAGAAGTGATTGATTCAGCAACATCGACATATCATGCATCGTCCTCAAGCATTCCCACGCGAAGTCACCGGCGACACCTCCACATTGAAGCCGCGCACCAGCATGCGTGGAGACTCGCCGCGGGTGTCCGCGTGGTTCAGTTCGGTCTCGATGACGCGTTGCTCTCCGGGCATGAGCGTGAAGTAGTTGTCGTTGTAAATTGCGGGAAGAATACGATCGCCGCTTTTTTCGCGCACGACGGTCAGCTTGACCATGAGCGCCGGATGCATGGTGGGATTCTGCACGCGAGTCGTTAAATGCCATTGTTCGCCGCGGCGCGCGGTCTGAGTGGAAGCTTTCAAGCGCACTTTCGGCAACTGGCGGATAGCTCGAAAGTTCCCTTCTTGTACTCCGCGCAGATAGAGATTGGTTGAGATTGGTGCCCCTTCGCGCGAGAGAGTAAGGCGGACGAAGTGGACCTGCGTCAGATCGGCGGGAAACTCCATCTGTATGCAGGTGACGACACTGTCTTCGATGCTATCGACCGAGGCAGACTTCTTCCACTTCACGGCTCCGTCGATGTTGAGCACTTCGGCGAGCGCGGTGAGCCCATGGATATCCCCGGCACTGTAGTTCACAACGTCAACCGCATCGATCACACGGTTCCACTGAATGTGGAGCGGTTCGCACACTTTCTTGCAGGCGAAATATGCGGCCATCGGTTCGAGGAAGTAATCGTAGGTTTGCCACAAAAACGATGGCCAGCAGGGATGGCTCATCCACAGCAGGAGGCCCATGCGGTACTTGCTTTGCGCTTCAAACTCGGCGCGGAAACCTTCGTGGTCGACAAACTGCGCAAGTGAAATCCATTCTTCGAGATTGTTCGTCCCGCCGTAGCTCTGCTCGACTGTCGTCAGGAAATTGCGGCCTTGCGGCGCGCCGCCTTCACAAAAGTCGTGCAGTCCCCATTCGAGACCGGGCGGCCACAGGGCGCCCTCGGATAGCATCGCTCGAACGCTCTCGGCTGACGGAATCGTGGGCATGCCGATCTCGCTGTGCAGCTTCGAGTACTGCGCCATGGTTGGGTAGAAAGTCAGCGGCATGGCAGCGTAGGGCCCGCCGCCGCCGACAACGTTGTCCGCCGAACTTGGAATGTAATGAAGCCCGGGATGCAGTTCCGCCAGGGTGCTTTGAATTCCGTCGTCAAGAGGCTTCGGCGGGAATCCTTCGTTGCGCCCGCAGTAGAGAGCGAGTGAGGCGTGATTGCGAATCCGGAGCACCGTGTCGCGGACGTTGCTCAGGAACAACTTGTCGTCATCAGGATCTGGACCATCCCAGGGATTCGCGAGCCAGAGATCCTGCCACACCATGACACCATGACGATCGCAGGCCTCGTAGAAATCGTCATCGCCGATCTGCCCGACCCAGTTCCGGATCATGTTGAAGTTCATCTCGCGGTGATAGCGCAGAGTAGCGTCGTACTCTCGAGCGCGGTAACGCAGCATCGATTCGCTGAAGCCCCAGTTGCCGCCGCGAGGAATGAAGCGTCGTCCATTGACGAAGATCTTGAGCGTTTCATCATCCTCGGTGTACGACATGTGGCGGATACCGGTTTTGAGGGTCTTGCCGTCGGAGCGGACGCCGTCTTCCATCTCGAAGCGCAGTTCGACGTCGTAAAGATGAGGGTCGCCGTATCCGACCGGCCACCACAATTTCGGATTTTGCAGCTGCAACTGGGGATGGGTTGTGGAATCCAGACGCACATGCTTCCTGCCGGAAGCCTGGCTGGAGCCGTCGAGTTGGACCGCTTGCTCAAATTGCACGTCGCCGAAGTGACCGCGGAGCTTTCCGGAGATCGCCTCTGACGTGTGGTTGACGAGATCGACTTCGATGCTTACGTCGGCGTGGGATGTGTCCGGGGCCGCCAAGGTGGTTCTGACGAGCGGATCGTCTACGGTTACGGGACCGGTTGATTCGAGATAAACGTTGCCGATGATGCCGGTGTTGCGGCCTCGAATCGTGGGAATCCAATCCCAGCCGACAGATGCGTGATAGGTAGGGTTGTCGGCGCCGAGAGCGCCGCCGTTCGGCCCGTTGCTTTCCCACGTCTTCTGCTTGCAGCTGCCGGGGGTGGCGTTCTTTTCGATCCGCACCGCGAGGGCATTCTTCTCACCGAAGCGCAGCCTCGAAGTAACGTCGAAGCGGCCGCGCATGAACGCGCCTTCGATCCGGCCGATCGATTCACCATTCAGGAACACTTCAGCTTTCCAGTTGATGCCGTAGAAATTCAGCCAGAAAGTCTTTGCCGTCCCCATTGAGGGTGCGGTGAAATCGGCGCGATACCAGAAGTCGGAATAAAAGTAGGAGTCGGAGATGTATAGCTGGTTCTTGCCAAAGTTGGGATCAGGAATCGCTCCCACGTTGAGATAGGAGCACAGAACCGTGCCGGGAACGGTGGCGAGGATCCAATCGTCGTCCGAAAAACCGGGCGTCGAAATAGCGGCTGCATCTTTGCTGATTTGTGACGCTCGTTCCAGGCGCCACTGGCATGCGGATAGACTTACCGGCGCTCCAACAGGGAGTTCGAGGACTTTCGGCTCCGGATGTCGAAGATGAGCGACCGGGCCACCGCGGCCATAGACCTCGATCTCGCTTAGAACATAGCCATCTGGTGAAGTGGGACGCTTCATCAGGACTCGCACGTACCGACCGCGAGCCAGTTGAGGAAGCTTCACATCATCGATGAGTCCAGATTCCGCCGCGAAATGGTGAAGATCGGTCCAGTGACGAGCGTCGTCGGAGACCTGAATAGAGCCTTCGGCGGCGCGCGCAATCCAAAACAGCTTGATACGATCGAACGAGCAGCGCGCACCTAGATCGACGTACACCCATTCCTCGCCCAGGCTTTCGCTCATCCAGGCGCTTGTGAAGTCGTACGGTCCACCGATGTTGACTCTTTCGCCGCGCCGGAAGAAGGAAACCTCGCCGACACGCCACTGCGAATAAGGAGACAAGGACACGTTCTTAACGTCGCATGCAATCTGGTAGAAGCGGCTGCGGCAGACCTGGGTGAGAGAAATCGAGGGCACAAACAACTGTCCGGCCCGCGCGAAGTCCTTGGGATAGCCCGCAACGGAGGCCGGCTCGGGGCCGGTGACAGTGCCAACGGTTTGCCAACTGCGCGAGTCTTCGGAGGTCGAAACCGTAAACTCCAGATTCGACGGAGGAGCACCGAAAGGTGGAATCACGACCACGTCAATGCGATCGACTTCCGGGACGGTCTTGCCTCCTCCAAGCTGGATCTGGACGGAAGCTGGCGTTCCGTGCACATCCGCGGTGGTGGTTCGAGCGTGGTCCAGCACGAATTCGCGTTGAACTTTGGAGAGAACGCCAGACGAACTGGTGGAGGTGGCGACCCAGCTTGGCCAATCGGTGTCTTTGATTCCGTCGGTGACAAGTTGAGCAGTGAGATTGTAATCGTAACTGCTCGAGTGGTACCCGGGCCGATGCAGCGCGAGGTTGCGATAGATAGAGCTGTCGACCACGAGTTCAGGGCTGAAGTCGTCACGGGGATCGCCAGGATAGATGCCGAGGCCGCGAGTGAAACGAGCAACGTCGGAGGTGGCGTCCGTATGCGGATGCGGGTGAGGGTTCTCATCGGAGAAGGAATTCTGCGAGAGTAATGCATCGCTCGATTTCGGGAATGCACCGAGAGCCATACCGGCGCCTGCAACGGCAGTGTTCTTCAGGAATGTGCGTCTGGATGCCGGCACGTTGACTTTCCTCCTTACGGATGCGGAGCCTGCACTGGGCTCCAACTTACGACAGGAAGCTTAAACCTTAGACTCACACAGCGCGAGTCTTGGCATCAGGCTAAGCGAAGTCCCATCTAATATTCAGCGACTACGTCGATCTTTCCTGACATTCCCGCCGGAATCGTGATGGTTTCATCCTGCGAATTAAAATCGGTCCACGATTTGCCGTTCACGTGCACGGATTTCAGAGGAACATTTCCTTGAGTGCGCAGGCGGAGTTTTATTCCGGCTGCGAATTGATCTGGCGGCAGACTTAATGTGGCTACGATCTTTCCTTCCTTCAAGTGAGACGTAACAGAGAAACCGACCCGTCCCCATTTCGTTGGTACGTTTTCTGCAGAGATGGCCTTTCCATCTTCGAGCCATTCGCGCGGCATGGCTTTCCCAATCCAGAGCGTCTCCGACATGGGGTCTTCGAAGACGAGCATCCAGCGTGTCAGGAGCGCGACGACCAGTTGGGCAGGAGTGCAATACGGCGCGGCCGGATCGTCGAGAAAGACTGGCCGTGTTTCAGGAGCGGTCCAGGTGCCGCGCGTGAACTGGTGTGCCATGACCGAGTAGAGGAGGAGCAGGGCTTCCCGCGTCATGTCGTGCTGGATGAGTCCGTAGCCGTGGCCGTACGAGAGAAATCCGGCGAGGTCGCCAGTCTTGTATCCATAGGCGGTGGGGACGCCGAGAATCGTGTCGTGATGATTCTTGCGGTACTGCACGACTAGCGCGACTTGCTCTTTTGTCAGGATGCCGGAATACATCATCTCCATATAGGCGCGGTAAGAACGGTATTGGGGATCGGCAGGGTCTCGGGAAACGACGACATGGAAGGGCTCGGTCACTCCGGCGATCGAAGGCAGGATCGTTTCGCCGTCCATTGTCAGAAGCGATTTTGAGATGGCGTTTTGAATGTCGGCCTGAAGTTCTTCGGACTCGCGGATGAGGCGTTGGCCCCACGCAGTGAGTTTCGGTGACTTTGTTCGCTCGCCAATTTTCACCCAGACTCGTCCGAGATCGCGGAAGCCGCGGGCGGCCTCGGTGCTGTTGGAAAAGTAGGGCTGCATGTAGCGCGGGGGGTCGGGATCGAGGCAGGCGTCGGCTTCGCTCCATCCGGCGATCATTCCGTAAGCGGGGTTTGTCTTTGGCAGCTGCTTCGCTCGTTCGCGCAAGCCGAGAAGAAGATTGGTTACGCCATCGATGCGGCTCTCATTCTTGAGCAGCAGAGCGGGGTCGCCGCCGTAGTTCACATATTGCGCGACGACCGTTAGCATGCGGCCGTACTGGCCGGTTTCGGGGCCGCGATAGAGGATGGATCCGTCATCGCGAACGAACTTCCCAAAATAATTGTCGATGAAGCGTCCGGCTACATCGATCATGCCCCAGTTGAGCATGGCCGCCGTATCGACTGTAAAGGTGTCGGGGAATCCGTCGTGCTCACTGCCGGCATAGTCTTTGTCGACGGCGCCGTACTTGGGGAAATCACCGACGCGTGTCATCAAGTCGCGCACGAGAGCGAAGCGGGCCATGTTTTCGAGGCGCTGGTCGGGGATGTGAAGTTTCATCGCCGGCGAGAGGGTTTTGTTCCAGTCGTCATGCAGCGTGAGCAGATCGCTGTAGAAAATCTTGGGATCGAATTCAGTGCGCGGAGGGAACGGGTGATAGGAATCGATGTAGTGCGACCACTTCACCACGCCCGCTTCGATGTGAATGATGCGGTACCAGACAGGCTGGATGCGATCGTTTCGATTCGTGATGCGAAGAGGCGCAAAGGCCAGCATCTCTGTCCATTTGTCGGGCGACTCCGGATAAACGAAGCGCAAGACCGGCAAATATCCGCCGACGAGGCCGTCAAGAACTTTGCCCTGGTCACGGATTTCTTTGATTGGACCGTAGTACGCAGCGGGATCAAAGTCGGGTGATCGACCTCCGTAGTTGAAGCCGACCTTGTCCATGGTCGCGTTCGTGCCGACGAAGCTGTAGGTGGGCATTCGCCGGATCGGAGGAAAGACGGCGGCGATGTCGTCGTAGCTGGGATCTCCGGGGCGGGAGAGGATTTCATCTGCAAGCATGTCGGATGGGCTATCGATAATTCGTTGCAGCTTGTGTCCGAGATAGAGCTTCGCGGGGTCCGTCGCTGTGGATTCGAGAGACTTGGGAAGATCGAGAGTGATGCCGCGCGTGTCGATGAAGAGCAGGTGACCGGCTTGCGAAGTGAAATCTTCGAGAATCGCTTTCGGATGGCTTGGGTCTGCGATGAGTTCCATCAAGGTCCAAGGTCCGCAGCGGTCGCCGATGTGAGCGACGCAGGTTTGACCGCTCAACGAAATCTCGGCAGTGGATGTGTTCGGGACGCGGAGCAGCCTTATTTCGTTGTTGGCGGCGAAGGCGTGAGTGGAGAGGAAAAGGATGATGAGGGCAAGGAGATGCGACGTTGATAGCGGCATGTGATTTGAGTTTAGCCCTTAACGCGGCCCTGAAGGGCCGCTCTTCCACGGCGGTATCAACGGCAGTTGCGCCAGGTTGCCGTTCTTCCACGGAATCGTCTAGACATTCAATTCCACGACCGTGGCCCCGCCCCCGCCTTCGTTCTGCGGAGCTTCAAGCACAGACGAGACGTGCGGGTGCTGATGCAACATCTGGCGCAAGGCTTTGCGGAGAATCCCCATGCCGCTGCCATGAACAACACGCACCCTCGGGAGACCGGCCAGAAACGCGCGGTCAACAAACTTCTCGACTTCACGGCTGGCATCGTCCACCGTTTGGCCAATCACGTTGATTTCCGTTGGGATGTTCGCGCCTTCGCTTTCGAGCGAAATGGAAATACCTCTTGATCTCGCTGCCTTGACCGGGGTTTCGGCGACAGGGCGAGCACTTGCCAGAACTTCGGCAATGTCGTCCCGGCCGATCTTCATCTTGAGCGGGCCCATTTCGACTTCGAAGTGATTGTCGTCGATCTTGCGGGCGATGCGCGCGGAGCGTCCGGTCGACTTCAGTTTGACGGTATCGCCCTGGCTCACGTGTTTAACGATTTGGGGCTGGGCGTGAGGATCGCCCTGGTCGGCTCCAGTCGAATGCGCGACCACTGTAGAGTCGAACTGCT
>Ga0335079_10002783_pt1 | contig 20123 bp, 13 predicted proteins | sample Lox_Sample_33_FD_206719 | JGI IMG/M metagenome (GOLD analysis project Ga0335079, IMG submission 206719) | Soil microbial communities from Loxahatchee National Wildlife Refuge, Florida, United States - Lox_Sample_3.3 | ecosystem: Environmental > Terrestrial > Soil > Wetlands | place: USA... | reverse complement strand
GGCCGGTGCCACGTTTCGTCGAGAAGCTCACGGGGCGCTGACCGCCGCGCGTGGTGAGGCACATTTTCCAGGAGTCCCCGGAGAGTTCGAAGATGCCGAGCGCGGTGTTGCCTTTTTCCGGACCGGTGGTGAAACGAAGGTCGAATTGTTTCGGCTGCGACGCGCCATCGAGCTTGAGGTCACCTTCGTATTCGGCGCCCATACTGGCCGTCGTGAAGCGCGCGCCGTTGACGGTGAAGGACGCGCCGGGCGGTATCGCGCCCATGGTCATGCCGTCGATTTCGAGCGCGGCGACAAGCCATGTGCCCTGCAGGGCATCGAGGTCAGGCATCAGAGCAGCTCCCCGAGAAATTATACTCGGATCAAGATGCTGCTTGCCGCAGTGGTCGAAACATCACGCCGGGTAGCCGACACCTCCAAGCGCCTGGAGAAGGTGGATGTGCTGGCGGGACTGCTCAGACAGCTCGATCCGGAAGAAGTCGAGATCGTGGTGGCGTTCCTTTCCGGGTACACGCGCCAGGGGCGGATTGGGATCGGCTACGCGACCCTGCGGGCGGCGTCCGCGGAGGTGGCCGGGACGGCGGGGCTGGAGATCCACGAGGTGGACCGCGCGCTGACCGAGTTGGCAGCCGTGCAGGGCGCGGGGAGCGAACGGCGGCGAAGCTCACTGCTGCACGGCTTGCTGGCGCGCGCGACGGTGGCGGAGCAGCGGTATCTGAGCGGGCTGCTATTGGGCGAGATCCGGCAGGGGGCGCTGGAAGGCATCATGCACGAAGCCGTGGCCAAGGCCGCTGGGATGCCGGGGGCGCAGGTGCGGCGCGCGGCGATGCTGGCGGGCGATATCGCGAAGGTGGCGCGGACCGCACTGGAGGCGGGGGCGGCCGGCCTGGCGCAATTCGACGTACAGCTCTTCCGCCCGGTGCAGCCGATGCTGGCGCAGACGTCGAAGGACATCGCGGAAGCGCTGGGCGAGCTGGGAGAGGCGGCGCTGGAATACAAGGTGGATGGCGCCCGGGTGCAGGTGCACCGGGCCGGCGACGAGGTGCGCGTGTTCTCGCGTGCGTTGAACGATGTGAGCCGGGCGGTACCCGAGATTGTGGAGGCTGTGCGCGCGCTACCGGGCCGGGAGCTGATGCTGGATGGCGAAGTGATCAGCTTGACGCCGGAGGGACGGCCGCAGCCGTTTCAGGTGACGGCGCGGCGATTCAACCGGAAGATCGATCTGGAACGGATGCGGAAGGAACTGCCGCTGACGCCGTTCTGGTTCGACTTGATGTATCTGGATGGGCAGTCGCTGCTCGACGAGCCGCAGGCGCGGCGCTTCGCAGAGCTGGCGGGGATTTCGCCGGCGGGGTCGCTGATTCCGCACCTGGTGACGGCTGATACGGAGCGCGGGGCGGAATTTTTTCACGAGGCCCTGCGAAGCGGACACGAAGGGGTGATGGCCAAGGTAGTGTCGGCGCCGTACGCCGCGGGCGCGCGCAGGCAGAACTGGCTGAAAATCAAGCGGCCCCACACGCTGGACCTGGTGATCCTGGCGGCGGAATGGGGGAGCGGGCGGCGCAAGGGTTGGCTGAGCAATCTGCACCTCGGGGCCCGAGATACGGAGAAGGGCGGGTTTGCCATGCTGGGGAAGACGTTCAAGGGGCTGACCGATGACATGCTGAAATGGCAGACGGAGGAGTTCCTGAAGGCGGAGATCGGACGGGACGATTACACGGTGTACGTGGCGCCGAGGTTCGTGGCGGAAATTGCGTTCAACGATATCCAGATCAGCCCGCACTATGCGAGCGGGCTGGCGCTGCGGTTCGCGCGAGTGAAGAGGTACCGCATGGACAAGAGGGCGGAAGATGCGGATACGCTAGAGATGGTGAGGGAGTTGGCTGGCGCGTGATGGGAAGCCTGGTCGGGATAGTGGCGTTTTTCTTTGCGCCGGGGGCGCCGACGTTTTCGCACGACGTGGCGCCGCTGTTGTACAAGCGGTGTGCCAATTGCCATCACGCGGGCGGCGTGGCGCCGTTTGCGTTCTCGAGCTACGCCGACGCAGCGAAACGGGCGGGACTGATCGCCCAGGTCACGGCCAGGCGTTACATGCCGCCTTGGCTGCCTTCCGAACCCAAGTTTCAGAACGAGATGAAACTGACGGACGCGGAGATTGCGCTACTCGGTCGGTGGGCGGCCAACGGGGCTCCGGAAGGCGATGCAAAAGAGGCACCTGCGCCCCCGCAGTTCGCGGACGGGTGGACGTTGGGCAAGCCGGATCTCGAAGCGGCGATGCCGGTGGCCTTCGCGGTGCCGAGCGAAGGGCTCGATCTGTACCAGTGCTTCGTGATTCCGGCCCCGAGCGCGCGCGATCATTGGGTGCGCGCGCTGGATATCCGGCCGGGAAACGCGCGCGTGGTGCATCACGTGATCCTCTTCCAGGACACGACGCGGACAGCTCGCGCGCGGGATCACGGCACGGGGTATCCGTGCTTCGGCACGCCGGGATTCCTGCCGGCGCTGGGACTGGGCGGGTGGACGCCGGGGTTTCTTCCGGCGCGCAATCCGGACGATATGCCGGAACTGCTTCACGGCGGCGCGGACCTGGTGTTGCAGATCCACTATCACCCCACCGGGAAGCCGGAGACGGACCGCACGCGCCTGGCGCTGTATTTCACTGACCAGCCGCCGAAGCGGCGCGCGCAGGACATTCCGCTGAGCTCGAACCGGATCGACATTCCGCCCGGAGACCGGACTTACAAGGTGACCGACCACTTCACGATGCCGGTGGACGTGGATGCGATCGCCGTGATCCCGCATGCGCACTACGTGTGCCGGTCGATGTACGGGTACGCGGTGCTGCCGGACGGCACGCGGCGCACGCTGTTGCGCATCCCGGACTGGAATTTCAACTGGCAGCAGCAATACCGGTACAAGGAGCCGATCCGGCTACCGGAGGATACGGAAGTGTTCATGGAATTCACCTACGACAACAGCGAGGGGAATCCGCGAAATCCGAACCATCCGCCGGCACGCGTCCGGTTCGGCCCGGGGACGACCGACGAGATGGCGGGGCTGCACATCCAGGTGATCCCGGTGCGGACGGAAGATGCGGAGGAACTGAGCCAGGCACTGTGGGGGAAGATGATGCGAGCTTTGGGGGGCGGGGTGTACAGGAGGTAGCGGGAAAAGCGGGAATTCAGAAGTCAGGAGTCAGAATTCAGAATAACGGGCGTATCGGTGGGCGGAAGGGTGATCCTGGGGGAATTAGTTGGTGGGCAGGTCGGGAATCTGCCCCACGGGCAGCCAGGAGAGAACCGTGGTGAGGCCGTGGCGCTGGACCAGCGACGCGACGCGCTGGATGGCGGCGGCGTAGGCCCGGCGGGCGCGAACTTCGTCGGCCATCTGGCGAAGGTCGGCGTCGGAGAGCGCCGTGGGCGCGGAGCGGGCGCCGTCGAGGTAGCCGACGAGGCCTTCGCGGAACCAGATGGGAAGGCCGGGCCTGGCTTGCGACTCGACGAAAATGTGCAGAAGCTCGTGGCGAATGGTGGAATCGAGCGCGCCGCGGGCGGAGAGTACGTTGGCGGGCTGGATCTCGATGCGGGTGCTGGCCGTATGGGCGGCGACCCAGCCGGGCTCGCCGGTGGCATTGCGGAACGTGTCCAGATCGGGGTAAACGCGGAGCTCGATTCGGCCGGGAGGGGTCCAGCCGGTCTGGCGCGCGATGTCTTTCACCTGGCGCTCGGCTGAGGCGAGCACGGCGCGATCCTGGGTGGGCTGAGTCGTCTGCATCACGACCGATTCGCCGCTCAGGCGGGCCCAATGCAGGCCTTGGGCCGTGAGGCCGAGGACGGTGCCAGGGTAATAAAAGGCGAGGATGTCGCGGTAGCCGACGCCTTCGAGGCCCATCTGGTCGGCGCCGCGCTGGCACAATCCGACGCCGTGGCCTTCGCCGGTGCCGTGGAAGAGGAGGCGGCTGCCGTCGCTGGCGATTTCAAAGCGGTCGCTACGCACGGTGGCCCACCCGAGGATGCGGCCGAGTGCGAAGCGAAAGGAACTGGCGGCAAGCGGAATGGCGTCGTCCGCGCCTGCCAGGAGCAGAACGCGGGCGCGGCCGGAGGGGGTGCGCTGCGCCACCGTGATCTGGGTGAGGTCGGAGGGGGCTTTCAGTAATGCCCGCTGCAGCGCGCGGACGACGTCGGTAATCGGCGCGCTCCACTCCCAGGGGGTCGAGCCTTTGCGGGTGCAGTAGGGGTCGGGGTGGCTGGAGAGGAAGGGCAGGCCAAGTTCCCCCCAGACAGCAGCGGCATCCTCGGTGACGCCGCCGCAGTTCCGAGAATAGCAGGCGAAGATGGGTTTGCCCTGGTACCACAGGATCTCGCCGGCGGTTTGCGCCGCGAGAGATTCGATGCGAGCCGTGACGCCTTTGGGCTCGAGGTGCTGGCAATGGGTGGTGGAGCAGAGGTCGTAGCCGTCCTTGGCGTGGCGGCCGCGCCAGTGCAGCCCGTAGCTGCGCGCGGCGACTGCCATGGCTTTCAGCGCTTCGTCGGATCGAAAGCCGCTGCTCTCGCCGGCGAGGACGGCGGCAACGTACTTCTCGACGGTCATCTCGGTGACCTGGGTGCCGATGCGGACTTTGAGGGTGGCGGGGGCCGCCAGCAGCGGAAGCGGGAGGAGGATCGCGGCGAGAGTTTTCATAGAGCCTCCTTCTGAATTCGCCCGGCAACGGGGGAAGTATCGGAGCCGCCGGAGCGGCCTTGCACCAGGACGATCAGAATAACAGATGGCGCGCGCCTGGGGGCTAACCCGGCGAAGGGCTCAAGCGTCGAGCCGGGAGGCGCGGGCCCAGGGGGGCCAGAGACGCAAGGAGCGTGGCATGCGCGCTACGGCGTGGCATTTCTGCGTCGTCCGGCGCGGTAAATGAGGATGCCCGCCATGTTGCTGACGACCACCACGGCCACGATTTTCTCGGCATATGCCGTGCGGCTGACGACATCGACCACGGGGTAAACGGCGATGAGCAGCGAGATAAGGCTCGCGGCCATCCCGGCTGCGGAAACGAGTTTCAGCCAGCCAGGCAGGCAGCCGCGAAGAGCGGGCGCTCCGAAGATGGGCAGGGCGAAGAGGGCGATGTAGGCGATGGCATAGTGCACGATCGAGGCATTGGCGAGCAACTGGCTGGACTCCTGTTCCTGCACACCAATTAGACTGAGCACGATCAAGGCCATGACCAGTGCGCCGACAAAGAGGATGGAGTTGACCGGCGTGCGCCGGATGGGGTGGAGGCGGGTGAACCACTGGGGCAGCACGCGGTCCCAGGCGGCGGCCATGGGGAGCCGCGTGACCCCGGTAAAGAGGAGGCTGCCGGCCGCGACGGCGCGGGCCATCAGGAGGGAGATGCCGAATTGCGCGGCCCAGTTGGCGGCGCCGGAATCACCGAACGCCAGGCGAAAGGTCTGGGGGATAGGACCGATGATGTTGATGGGACGCGCGCCGACGAACGCCAAGACGGTGCTGGTCCCGAGAATGAACATCACTGCGATGACGGGCGCGGAAATCATGACGCTCTGGCCGATGGTACGATCGGCGCGGCGCGATTCGCCGGCGAGGATGGCGATGTACTCGAAGCCGCTCAGGCCGCCGACTGTGATCTGGCCAAAGATGGCCAGGCTGAACCAGTCGAACCTGGGGAGCGCGAGAGGGAACGGTTCGAAGGAGTGGAGCGTGCCGCGAAGAACGCCCCAGACGGGCAAAGCGAGGAGGATCGCGTACGCCAGGAGAATGAGGACGCTGCCGGCGTTGTGCAGCAGCTTGCCAATATCGAGGCCGTGGATGGCGACCAGGATCGTGCCGATCATGACAGCGCCGGTGATGGCGAGCGTGGCCGGCGCGCTCTTGGGCAGCCACGCCCATGAGGGGCCGAACATGTAGGCGAGGTCGGTAGGGATGACGAAGATGATGCTGGCGGTGGCGGCCATGCCGTACACCCACAGGTTCCATGCGATGAGGAAGCCGGGAAGCTCGCCGAATCCCTGGCGTGCCCACTGGTAGAGGCCGCCTTCGAGAGGCATGAGGCGGTTGAGAAAGATCACGACGGCGGCGAGAGGCAGGAAGAAGAGAGCAATCGCAGTGAGCCAGAATACGAGGTGCGGTCGGCCGAGCTTGGCGGCTATGCCGACCCAGGAGGAGCCGACCACGCAGAGCACCTGGGCGAGCACGAGGTCCCACAGCCCGAGTTCTTTGCGCAGGGTGCGGTCCTGGGCTGTCGCCATCGAGACATGATGCCACAGCAGCGCTCGAAAACGCCCTGGGCCCGCTGCCGGCCTATCGGCTGCTCGCCACGTTGAGCACCGCCTGCCAGAGAAACTGCACCAGGCCGTGCAGAGACTCCTCGCTCAGGCGCTCGACGTCGCTGTGCCAGCCGTGCTCTGCGAACTCCGACTCCTCGTATCGCGGGCCGATTCCGTAAGCCTGCACGCCTTTCGCGCGAAGCTCAGCAAGATCGGTAGCGCCGGTGACCATGCCGGGAATGGTGATGGCCCCGGGGTAGAGCCGGCGCTGCGCGGCTTCCAGCGCACGGAACATCTCGGTGTCCAGGCGGCTGGGCGGCGCCGGAGGATGCGTGGCCGTGCCGGGAACGATCTGGATCGCGGAATCGGAGACGATGCGCGCCATTTCGGCATAAAACTTCGGCATGTCTTCGTCGGGCAGCGCGCGGATATCGAGCATGGCCTCGGCCTGCGAGGGGATCACGTTGCGGCGGAATCCGCCGTTCAGCATAGTGGGCGAGATCGAGGTACGCAGGATGGAGTACTTGGCCAGATCGTGCTCGGCGAACCAGTTCTGGATGGCCGCGCTCTTGTTGGGGTCGACCAGGCCGTTATAGCGCGCCGCTTCCTCCGGCGGGCTGATGGTGGCCAGTCGCTCGAAATAGGCGCGGGTCACGTCGTTGAGGCGCATCGGCGGCTCCCACGTGCCGATCTTACTCACCGCGGTGGAGAGGTGCACGATGGCGTTGTCGCGGCGCGGGCGCGAGCCGTGGCCCGAGGTCCCCGTGGCCACCAGCGTCACCCCGCGTGAAACCTTTTCGGTCGCGGCGATTTCTACGTAGCGCACGCGGCCGTTTTCGGCGTGCACGAACCCGCCTTCGGCAAGCGCAAACTCGGATTCGATCTCCGGCCAATGTTCTTTGATGAGATAGTCGATGCCGACGCTGCTGGTGCCTTCCTCGCCCGCTTCGGCGATGTAGATGACGTCGCGGTCCAGCGGCACACCCAGGCGCTTGAGCTGGAGCATGACCATGAGGCCGGCAGCCACGCAGTCTTTGTTGTCGGTGGTGCCGCGGCCCCAGATGTAGCCGTCTCTGAGCAAGGCGCTGAACGGGTCGACCGGCCACTTCTCGCGCTGGATGCCCACCGTGTCGGTGTGACCCAGGATCGCGACCGGTTTCCCGCGGCCGTTCCCCTTGAGTCTGGCAACAAGGTTGGCGCGCGCGGGGTCGAGAGCGAAAACCTGGTTTGCAATTCCCTCGCGATCGAGAACCGTTTTCAGATAGTTGACCACCGCGGTCTCTTTACCGGGCGGATTAGTGGTGTCGATGCGCACCACGGCCTGATAATGCGCGAGTGTCTCGGACCGTGCCTTGGCCCAATCCACTGCGGGATCGGCAGCCGGGGCGAGGCGGGTCAACAGGAGGACGAGAGCGGCTTTGCGCCATGCAAGAGCGGCCATGGGGTGCATGTTAGCAGAGCCGCCGCGCGGGACGATACAATCCGCCTATGATCAAAGGCATCGAACACACCGCCATCGCCTCGGCGGACCCGCATCGGTTGGCGGACTGGTATGTCGCCCACCTCGATTTCGTGATCAACTATCGCTCGTCGCGCAGTAAGACGGTCTTCGTGAAGGCGTTCGACGGCTATATGATCGAGATCATCGAAGCCGAACCGGGCACCACCCCCGCAGAAGGTATGAAGGCAGCAGGCTTTAGACACCTCGCATTAGCGGTGGATGATTTCGACGCTACATACGCCCGCCTGGTATCCAAAGGTGTGGCTTTTCTGACAGAGCCCGAAAGAGCCAGCGGCAACACAATTGCCTTCTTCCGGGATTGTGACGGCAACATATTGCATCTGCTCCACCGCGAAAAACCGCTGCCATAGGCCACGAGCGTGGCTTTTTCACAACAGTCTGCGATGCGCTGGCGACACGTTGCAATGTGTATCGTTTTGACCACACTGTAACCACCGAAAGTCCTTTTGCATCAAAAGGTTGAACTTTCCCTTACCAAGTTGGTCTAATAGGAGTTTCAGATGGTTGTTGAGGTCGACTTTGCGATTTGAAACCACGATACAGCGCCCGGTGGAAGCATCCGGCGTCGGATTGCACTCGGGCGTTCCGGTTCGAATTCGCATTCTGCCCGCACCGGCCTCGGCCGGTATCGTCTTCCTCCGGACCGACCTCGACAAGGATCCCTTTCCGGTACCCGCCAGCTGGCGTAACGTCGCCCGCGTGAGCTACGCAACCAGCCTGATGCGACAGGGCGTACTGATCTCGACCACGGAGCACCTGCTGAGCGTGTTTTACTCGATGGGCATCGACAATGCCTATGTCGAGATCAACAACCTCGAGGTGCCGATTCTGGACGGCAGCGGGCTTCCGTTCGTGCGGCTGATCGAGCAGGCGGGGATCCGCCAGTACCGGCGCAAGCGGCGGTACCTGCGAATCCGGCGTCCCATTTCGGTCGAGGACAAAGGCAAGCGGATCAGCATTCTTCCGGCGGAGAGTTTTCGCCTCACCTGCGACACGGACTATCCCGCGCCGGTGGGGCGCCAGTCGCTCGAGCTCGAAGTGACCCCCGAGCGCTTTGCGGCCGAGATTGCGTTTGCGCGGACCTTCGGATGGGAAAAGGATCTCGACCAGATGCGCAACATGGGCCTGATCCGCGGCGCCAGCCTGGAGAACGCGGTTTGCTTCACCGATGAAGGAGTTCTGAATCCCGGCGGTCTGCGGGCCAGGGACGAGTGCTGCCGCCACAAGGCGCTGGACCTGATCGGCGACCTGGCGCTGCTGGGACGTCCGCTGCTGGGCCACGTAATCGCCGAGCGCGCGGGCCATGCGATGCACGCGGCGCTGGTGGCGCGCATCATGAGCGACCCCTCCCTTTACGAGATCATCACCTTCGACCAGTTGGCCTCGCGCGTCACGCAGGCGCTGGTGTCCTGAGGGCGGATTACTTTCCCGCCGCGAGCCAGATCGCCAGCCAGATGATGGTGAGGAAGGCTGCCGTGCTGCCGAAGATAATCCAGTGAGCACGGTCGAACCCGCCGCGCGCCGCTGCAATGAGCGCGGGTATGTTCTGGTTGGCTGACTCGGGTACGGGCGCCGGCGCGGCGGCCGGATTGGGAATCGGTGCAGGCGCAGGCGCTGGAAGATCGGCCAGTGCGACCGCTACCGCAGCAGCGGCGCCGACCGGGACCGGCGCCGAGGCGGATTGCGCGGCCACAGGCGCCCACGCAGAAGGAGTTTGAGGCGCGGGTGCCGGCGATAGCGCTGGTGTGCGCCGGACTTCCGAAGCCAGCCGGACGGGAACCGGCTCGGACTCAGGTTCGAGCGCGGGTGGTTGAACCACCGCGGCTTGCGCAACGATGGCCGCCGCTTGCCAGAGCGCTCCTTGCAGTTTTCCGTTGGCGGTCGCAGCCGCGGCCATGACTGGTGCCGGCTCGCCGGTTTCTACTGGAGCGGGCGGCGCTACGAGATCCTGCGCTGGAGCGGGCTCTTCCACGGGCGCGGCAGCGACTGCCGCCGCGACCACCGGTTCGAGGACAGGGGGCTCAGCCTCAGCCGCCAGGACTGCTGCCGCGGGTTCCGGGGTTGGTGCGGGCTCTGCGGGAGGTTGTGTTTCGGTTCCTGCCGCCACGACCGGCTCCGGTACAGGTGACGGATCTGGAGCGGTCTCGTGCGCCACCGGCTCGATTGCTGCCGTTGCCACCGGTTCGGGAATTGTTGTGGGCTCCGCGGACGCGGATTCGACCGCGGCAGCTTCCGCCGCGACCGGCTCCGGTGCGGCTGGCGGAGCGGGCGGGTTCTCCGGAGCCACCGGTTCAATTTCCGCTGCAGCTACCAGTTCAGGAAGTGGCGTGGGTTCCGCGGGCACGGCTTCGACCTCGGCCGCTTCCGTCGCGACCGGTTCCCTGGCGGTTGACGCAACTGAGACCGTCTCCGCCGCGGCCGGTTCGATTGCTATTGCTGCCGCCGGTTCGGGCGCCGGTGTGGGCTCCACGGGTGCGGCCTCGACCGCGACCACTTCTACCACCGGCTCGATGACGGTAGCAGGCGCTGGCTCGACTGCGGGTACCGCTTCTACCGGCATCGGTTCGCAACCAGCGCTCTCGACAGAGAGGGTTTCGGCCACAGGCTGCGGTCCTGGGCCCGGCACTGCTTCCACGGGCGCCGGCTCGACCGCTACAACTTCGACGGCTTCCACAACTGCGGCTGGGACTTCGGGTTCGGCGGCCACAGACGCAACTAGCGCCGTCTCCGCGGGTTCCGCGACGGGTAGTGTCTCGGGCACCTCCGGCGCGGCGGCTTCGGCAGCCTGCGCTGGTTGGGCTATGGCGGCAGCCGGCGCTTCCACACCCGGCTCCGCTGCCTCGACCGCCGGGTCGGGCGGTTCCTCGGAGGGCTGTGCGACCGCGAGCCTCGTGGTGGCCTCGCATACGGGCGCCGGCTGGGCTCCGGCAACCGGCTCCGCCGCCTGCACGACCACCGCGGCCACCGGCTCGGCCGGCTTAGCCACCACCGCGGCAAACGGCGCGAGCTCGGATTCGGTGCTCTGCGTCTGCGCCGGCGCTGCGGCCAATTCGACGGCCGAAGTTTCGGCTTCCGCGACCGTTTCCGGAGTCTCCGACCCGGCCGCCAGCAGCACGCCGGCGAATTCGGCCGCGGATTGATAACGCGCGGCCGGCTCCTTCGCCAGGGCCTTAAGCACAATGAAGTCCAGGAATCGCGGGAGGCCGGAGCGCATCGCGCTGGGAGCGGGCGGCCTCTGGTTGACGTGCGCGAGCATCAGCTCGAACTGGCTCCGGGAATCGAACGGCGGCCGGCCCGTGATCATTTCGTACAGCACCGTGCCCACGCTGTAGAGGTCGCTACGATGATCCAGGTCCTGGGCGCCCTTCACCTGTTCCGGAGAAATATAGTGGGGATCGCCCACCATCGAGCCGGACTCGGTGTCGCCGTTATTCAACTGGTAAGCCAGGGAGTAGTTGGTGAGCTTCCAGATGCCGTTGGGGCCGAACAAAATATTGGCGGGCGTGATGCCGCGGTGGATCACCTGGAAATCGTGGCCCGCGCCTACAGCGGCAAGCACCTGGCGGGTCGCTGCCAGCGCTTCGCGCCAGGGCAGCGGGCCCAGTTTCAGGCGCTCCGCCAGAGACACGCTCTCGAACAGTTCGGTGGTCATCACCAACTGGCCTTCGAGAGGCAGCGCCGTGTAGAAGGTCACCACGTGAGGGTGGCAGAGACGGGCGCGAATCCGCATTTCGCGGAGCAGGCGCTCCGCAGCATCCCGGTCGTCGCGTACACCCGCCGGCAAGGCCGTGAGAACCTCGACACGCTGGGCGAGCGTGTTCTCTACCCGATACACGACTGCGCTGCGGGAACGTGCCACAACGTCCAGAAACTTGTACCCGGAGTAGGTGCTTCCGAGTTCGAACTCCATCCGACCAGCCTCCTGACCGGCAGCGCGCGACACTGCGCCCGTCGCCGAAACATTGATTCTAAAAGCTGTGGGGGGTACGATCAATTTGCCAAACGATAGTACTCGTGGGACAGCAAAACCCGACTGGTCGAAAGATAGCGGCGTCGGCTAGCGCTTCCGATACATTTGAAAAGAAGTAACCTTCAGCACAAAGTATGCGCCCTACTGCCAATCCCCGTTACGACGGCGGGCGCACCACTCCTTTGCACGACGTGCGCCCGCATCCCCTACACGGATTCGAGATCCCATCCTTTGCGGTATTCGCGCGCCAGGTAGAGGTTGGCGTCGGCGATGTTGGTAACGCGGCCTGCTGTCGCGTCCCACACCAGCCGCTTCCCGGTGCGCAGCGCGATCGCATAGAGGTTCACCGCCTCGGAGATCGGGCCGGCGTTGATGAAGGCGCCGGGCGATTGCGCGCCGCCCTTGCATGCCTGCGCCCACTGGCGGAGTCCCGGAGATAGCTGCGGCGGTCCGCCTTCGCGGCGCGCGCGCACCGGAGGCGCTTCGCGGCCGGCCATCAGGCTCTCCGGAATCAGCCGCGGGCCGTCCACGTGGAAACCGGCAAGGATCTTGCCTTTGTCGCCGACGAACATCATGCCTTCGGCTTGCAGTTCCTTGCCATCGCCCAATTCCTCCGGTGTCGGAGGCTTCACGCCGCCTTCGTACCAGATCAGGTCGATCGCGGGCCGGGGACCGCGCGCCGGGTATTTGAATCGCACGATGGACGCTGTGGGGAAGGAGAAGTCGTTCTTCACCGTCGAGGATACGCCGTCGCGCAGCACGCAGTGATGGCTGAGCATCGGCTCCACGGAGGTGGGTCCGGAAAGCTCCAGCGCGTTGAAGACGGTCCAAAGGCTGTAATGGCCCATGTCGGCCATGGATCCGCCGCCGAAATCGTACCAGCCGCGGAACACCATGTGGGTGTAGGTCGGATGATACGGGCGCGCGGCTTCGGGCCCGAGCCAGAGATCCCAATCGAATCCCTCCGGAACCGCCGGCGTGTCAGTGGGCAGCGTGGGATACTGCGGCCAGACAGGACGGTTAGTCCAGTTGTGGACTTCGCGCAGCGTACCGATGGCGCCGTCCTTGATCCAGGCCATCACCGGCTCCATGTTGCCGTTGGCGTCCCAGGGCATGAAGTGAGTGGCCACGCCGGTGCGCCGCGCGGTCTCGATCACTGCCTGCGCTTCCTTCAGCCTGTTGGCGATCGGCTTGTGCACGATGACGTGCTTCCGCCGCCGCATGGCCGCCATGGAGATCACGCCGTGCAGATGGTCGGGGGTCATGATTTTGACGGCGTCCAGGTCCTTCTCCTTTTCGAGCAGCTCGCGGAAATCGGCATAGGCGGTGACGCCACGGAACTTGTCGGCGGAACGCTGATTGGCGTAGTAGGTGTCCACCACGTCCTTGCCCACTTCGCGCCCGCCCGGGATGGTGCCCTCCGGACCCGGCCGCCAGTCGGGCTTGCCGAGCGTATTGCGGATCTGCCGCAGGAGTCCTTCCTTCGACCAGTCGCCGTACCCGGTGGCGTAGCGGTTGGGATCGCAGATGCTCACGATCTGGATCTCGGGAATCGGCAGCAGGTTGACCATTTCGCGCAGGCCCTGCGTGCCGGTGCCGATGTAGGCCAGCGTGATCTTGTCGCTGGGCGGGACTTCGTTAGGCCCTCCGAGCACGTGGCGGGGGACGATGGTGAACGCGGCGGCTCCGGCGGCGGCGCCGATGAACTTGCGGCGATTGGATTCGGAATTCATGCGGAAACCTCGCCCGGCATCATATCCGGATGCGCGCAAGGGAGCAAGGGGACGGCGTAGTATCATTCACGAGATGGAGCGACTGGCGGTGACAGAAGAGCTCAGCACGCTCGGTGTTCGGCACCTCAAACGTTTCTGGTCGCGCATGCTGGCGCAGCGCCAGGGTTTGTCGAACGGCGCCGAGAGCGACGCCGATTGGGTCGCGGACAACACGCTGCTCTGCGGGCTGCGCGTGGGGTTGCGCGAGACCATGCAGTTTGTGTGCGAGCAGGCCCCGGCGTTCGCGGAATTCGAGAAATGGATACTGGAAAAGAACGGCGGATGGATCGATCCGGCTCGCATCGCGAGAATCAACCTGGGGTTGTCCGGCGGCGTCCCCGATCTTCCCGCGGAGATGCGGGGCGAGCCGCCGCTGACCCCGGAAGACCTGGCGTTATGGGAGGAGAACGGCTACGTGATCCTCCATGACGCCGCGCCGCCGGCGCAGTGCCGTGCCGCGGCGCACGCAATCTGCGAGTTCCTGGGCATGGATCCCGAGCGTCCCGACACGTGGTATGGCGGTCCGCAGGGCCACAGCATCTGGATTCCGCTGCTGCACCATCCGGCTTTGTGGGCGAATCGCGATTCGCCGCGGATCTACCGGGCGTTCGCACAGATTTGGGGGCGGCCCGACATGTGGTGCAGCGTGGACCAGGGTGGCATGAATCCGCCGGAGCGTCCGGGGTGGCGTTTTCCCGGCCCGCATCTGCACTGGGACGTAAGCGTGGCGCGCCCGATTCCGTTCGGCGTGCAGGGAATCCTGTACCTAACCGACACCGCCGCCGACCAGGGCGCCTTCACCTGCGTCCCGGGATTTCATCGCCGGATCGACGCCTGGCTAGACAGCCTGCCGGCCGGCGCCGACCCGCGGACCGAGGATTTGGCGTCGCTGGGAGCGGTTCCGATCGCGGGCCGCGCGGGCGACCTGATCATCTGGCAGCACGCTCTGCCGCACGGCAGCAGTCCCAACCGGGCGCAGGTGCCGCGGTTCGTCCAATACATAAAGATGCAACCCAGCGCGTGGGAGCACAACCCGGTGTGGAAGTAGAACTGTGGGGCGGACGTTCGGTTTTTCTCGTCCGCTCAGCTCGCGCAGCGGGCCCCCCGGGCGCCCGGATGTACAATCGCCTGTATATGAGAATCTGTGCACTTCTGCTGTTTGCGGGCTCCGTGTTCGCCGCCGAGGAGTTCGCCACTTCCGAAGGGAAGGTCGAGATCACGCCGATCCAGCACGCCAGCCTCATGATCAAAGAGGCCGGCAAGATCATCTATGTCGATCCGGCGCAGGGCAAGTACGACGGCCTTCCGCAGGCGGACTACATCTTCATCACCGATATTCACGGCGACCACCTGGCGCCGCCGATCGTTGAGAAGCTCAAAAAGAGCGGCACCGTCATTGTCGCGCCGAAGGCGGTGGCGGAAAAACTTCCCGGATGCACTGTGATGGCCAACGGCGAAACCCGGACCGTCGGCGACATCAAGGTGGAAGCCATCCCGATGTACAACCTGAAGCCCGCGGCGAACGGCCAGACCTATCACGAGAAGGGCCGCGGCAATGGGTATGTTCTTACGATCGGCGGTATGCGCTTCTACTTCGCGGGAGACACCGAAGGCATTCCCGAGATGCGCGCCCTGAAGAATATCGATGTCGCGTTCATTCCGATGAACCTGCCCTTCACCATGACTCCCGCCGATGCAGCGGACGCCGTAAAGGCGTTTCATCCGGCCGTGGTATATCCGTACCACTACCGCGGCCAGGACACCAAGATCTTCGCCAAGGCGCTGGAAGGCACGGGCATCGACGTGCGCCTGAGAGACTGGTACGCGCAGTAGAAACCGAACCTCCGGCCCCGGGCCCTCAGTGCATCGACTCCACCGTTGGCGTCACCCAGGAGTACAGAAAGCTCGACAGCGAGGGGAACAGGTGTGCCAGCAGGCCGATGAATGGCAGGATCCCCATCCCGATCAGCCGGAACCAGAACTCCTGGTTGAGCTCGCCGGGTTTGGTCCCCGAGAGAAGGCTCAGAATTCCGTTTCGTTCCATGCCGGCAAAGACCCGGAAGACCAGTACGCCGGTGAGCAGGAACACGACCGCGAGGAAGCGGCTCAAAAGCAAGGGCGCCTGCGGAGTGTACGAGTGCAGGACAGCCATCAGCATCAACACGCCGAAAGAGATGACCCACGCGATCATCTGAAGGTGTCCGACCACGTAGAGCAGGTAGCGCGAGAATTGCATTGCGACAAAATCGCTCGAGTAGCGGGCAAGTTTCTCTTCTTCGCCCGGCTCCCCGCCGTGGGGAGTGCCTTCCTCGGCCAGGTTTCTGCTCCAGATGGGAACCAGGTCGTTCATGACGATCTTCGCGAGCAGCGACGCGCACATTCGTTCGTATGCGCGGCGGGCCAGAAGAAAGCGGCAGAGTGTCCTGGTACGCAGCATCGCCGGAGGGAATTTCTTTTCCGGCGGCGCTGGGAGTCCCTTGGCCACGGGCAGGTCGCGCGGATCGAAGCGATTCGGCAGTGCGGCCCAGAACCGCAGCACGTCGGCATTGGCTTCACGCGTGGCCACAACCACGCGACGATTGTGCAGCGCCACGAGCATCTGGCGCGCCAGGAAGGCTTTTGACGCAGTCTGGTTCGAGACCCAAATCGGGCGTTTCGGCCAGTCCTGCGTGATTCGCTGAAAGGCAGGGCGGAGGGGCAGCACTTCGATGAGCGCCAACAGGCGGTCGAGATGGTTCCAGATCGCAAACAAGTCGTAGCATGCCAGCACGAGACAAAACAGGACCGCGGCGACCGTGGCCGACAAGGCGCGGTTATACCACGGGTTCTCGAAAGCCGAAGCGTAGAGCGAAGGGCGAAAGACAATCAGGCAGGCCACCAACACGGCGCCCGACCAGAACAGCCGGCGCTGCCACTCGGTGCCGGTGCCGGCGGGTCCGGCAATCTGCCGATTGATGCTGTCATAGCAGTGGACCAGCGGCCCGCGCAGCGATTTGAAGTGGATCAGCCGCAGGCATGGGCGGGCGAATCCCGCGCGGGCGAACCGGTTCACGTAAGAAATCGAGCCCGCCAGAATCACGATGCCGAGAATCATGAGGGGTAGAGCCGGAGAAGAGCCGGAATAGAGTTCGATCGCGCGGTAGCAAAAGAGGAAACTCGCCGGGGCCGGCCGCAGCACGCAGCAATAGAAATACGGCACCGTCACCACCACGTAGACGCCGATAATCATGGTCAGATAGAGCGCGGTCTGCGGTTCCACCGGCTTGCGTGACGCTTTCCGCCAGATCCAGGCCGCCGCGGCTAATGGCAGAATCCAGCCGAGGAAACCGAAGGGCACCGACCAGCAATACCACGGCCAGTGGCGCTCGAAATCCGACACAGCCACCGGCAGGAACAACACCCACTCGATGGCGCTCGCCGCCAGGCAGCAGGCAATCACGCTCACCAGCCGCGGAAAGGCCAGCCGGCGGCCGTCGCACACGGAGAGCCACACGGGCCAGCGGAGCAGGGGCGTGACATTCACCCAGAAAAGCAGCAGGCAGCCTCCACAGGCGAACACGGAAAAAGTCATGGCGGTGGTGAACCAGGCTCTCTGCGGAACCGGAAATTCTGGTCTGTGGGTTTCCATGGCGGTTTGGGGATTGAGTTCGAACCAGCGGTCAGTCTGGTCCTTGCCCGCGTCGATCAGATCGATTGGCGCGAATCCCGTCCGGTTCAGCGTAAGCAGCCACAGACCGGGGTAGGGCATTGGCTTCGGAGTCTGTCTGTAGCCGCGGAGGTTCGGCTGGTGCGCCGCAGAGATTCTGGTAAGCAGAAACTGCGTGGCGTTGTAGAGTCCCTGCGAATCGGGGGTGGGCAGCATGACCCGCTGGGTGGATTCGCTCCCGGTGGCCAGCCATTGGTCCCCTTCAAAGAACATGGGGTACGTAGAAAGGAAAACGGAGCCGGCCAGGTCGGCTTGTGTCGCCGCGGCGACGAACAGGACGTCGGGATTGTCCGCCAGAACGCGCGTGTCGGGCGCTTCCCGCCGCACCACCTGGGCCAGGAAGAGCGTGTCGAGCACGTTGGTTGCGACGATACGGACGATCCGCGTCCGGCGCCGGCGCAGATCTTCCATGATCGACTGAATCACGGCATACTGCGAGAGGGGGGTCTGCAAGTCGGAGAACGTGGGCACGCTGTCTTCGCCGCTGCCGGAATTCTTGAGCGAGAAATTCAGGCCGGTCTCCGATGGCGCGTTGTTCGAGGGGCGTGCGGCCTCCTGCTGGTAGATGTCCCGGAGGTGCGCAATGTCTCGCGGGAAAACGTATTGCGTGATCGCGCCGCAGTAAGCGCCGGCTGTATCCGCCATGTGGGCAAAGGCGGTCTCGTCTTCCACTATGATGGCGACGTCGCGCGAGTTGATGCCGTACCGCGCCAGAACTTCGCAGAAGACCCGGTTGTAGTCCTGGGAGGATGCGATACCGCTGCGGAACTGCGCGTGGATCTCCGTGCTGCGCGTGAAGGCCTGCGCGGCGGGCTGCGACGAGATCGTTCCACCGTAGAATACCTCGCCGATCCGGATGAGGTCTTCATCATTGGCGCCATGGGCGTGGTTCCACTGGTTCACCACCGTGGAAAGCGGCGCGAACGAACCCGAAAAGCTGGGCGCGAGGAAGCCCACATGTGCCGGCGGCGAGAGGGCGTGAGCCAGGCGCAGCGCGGCATAGAACGTGGGCCCGCTCACGCCGCTGGTGGGCGTTTCGGGAACCAAGTAGAGAAAGAGCACGTCGTTCCTCAACTCTCCCTCGACGACGCCAAAACGCCGGAAGATCAGGATGCCGGGCACCTGCTCCTGCTCCCGCTGAAGGTGGCGCTGGCGGCGCTGCTCGTTGGTGTTGCTGCCCGGTTGGGAGGCGCGATCGGACCAGGGCAGCCACTGGCCGGCGAGATCCCACTGGGCGGCGTGCATAGAGCGCTCGATGGCTTCGACCTGGCGGTCGAAATACAGGGAGAGGCGGGTGTGCGCCGGGTCGGCGACGGTGGCGACGATGCTCCAGGCCTGGTTTCGATTGAAGTCCGCGGGAGCGCCGAGGAATGCGCGCAGGCCGTCGGTCTGCGGCGGATGCTGCAGGTCGATCAGGCAGGCGAGGCTGGAATCGGGGTCGACGGCGCAGGGCGATGGCGGACCGGCGGGTGGCGGGAGAGGCGGTTCGCCGGCGTGGAAGTAGGCGCGGGTGGCGATCCACGGGCCCTCGCGGCGGTGGCCGCCTGCTGCCTGGCTCTCGCCGCCCTTCTTTTCGGCCGCGGGATTCTGCCGCGAGTTTCCAGTGGTCTCGCGCCCGCCTGGGGCGCCCAGGTGCAGTAAGACTGCAAGCAGTGCGAGGATACCCGCGGATGCGCCGACCTCTCGTTTCACGGTTGACCTCCCGTCTCCGGCGTGGCGGCCGGGGACCGGAATCGGGCCTTGTCAAGATAGTGAACGAGAGATGCCGGCCGTTTCCTTCAGACGGCGGCTGGCCTGGCGACTCGCAGCGTGGCTAGTGCTTCTTTGCACTTTTCCAGCAGAAATACGTGCTCCGCGGCAACCCCGACGAAGCGCATGCCGCGCTCGGCCCATGTCCTGGCCATGGCAATCCCGCGGGTCTGAATGCCTGGCACCACGCCGTGACGGTCGCAGGCGGCGATGATACGCTCCACGGTCTCGATCATCTTCGGATGATCGAACTGCCCGGGAACGCCCAGCGACACCGAGAGATCGGCGGGTCCGACCATGATCACGTCGAGTCCCGGGAGCGAGAGCAGCTCATCGGCGGCCTCGACGGCGCGGACCGTCTCCATCTGCACGACGGCCAGGGTCTCACGGTTCTGATGCGCAATGATCTCCGGCATGGTGCGTGATTCGTACTCGATCATGGTCGGATTGATGCCGAATCCGCGCTTGCCCATGGGCGGGAAGCGGAACCAGCTCAGGGCGTCCTCGAGCGCCTTGGGCTCTTCCACGCGCGGCAGGATGACTCCCTGCGCCCCCTGGTCGAGCAGGCGCGCGCACAGCGTGTACTGCAGCTCACCGACACGCACGATGGGTGTGATGCCGCAGGTCTTGCTGGCGATGATCATGTCGTGCACGGTTTCGAGGTTGAACGAGCCGTGCTCCTGGTCGATGAAGACGTAGTCGAAGCCCGCAGCGGCAAAACAGCGGACAATTTCCGGAGCGCGGTATACCTGCAACCCGCAGCCGTACACGATCTCGCCTTTGGCGAGGCGCTCTCTGGTGAGATTAGGACGCATCCATTCCATGCTACTCTAAGCCCGCTACAGCAAGGCGCCGTGCCGGATGCTAGAGCAGTTGATGGCCGATTACGTGAGCGACCATCTCACGCCCGCGAGGGATCGTCTCCGGCTGATCGATGGACCCTACCGAACTTGCCGCCGGAGTCCTGGTATTTCCCGCACCAGGCCACACGCCCGGGCACGCGCCGGTGCTGGTTTCATCCAAGCGACAACAATTGCTCTACCTTGGCGACGCGCTGATTCATCCGGCACAAATGGAGAATCCCGGGTGGACACCGCTTTCGATCTGGCGCCCGCGCAAACAGTCGATACGC
>Ga0335079_10002782_pt1 | contig 20124 bp, 15 predicted proteins | sample Lox_Sample_33_FD_206719 | JGI IMG/M metagenome (GOLD analysis project Ga0335079, IMG submission 206719) | Soil microbial communities from Loxahatchee National Wildlife Refuge, Florida, United States - Lox_Sample_3.3 | ecosystem: Environmental > Terrestrial > Soil > Wetlands | place: USA... | reverse complement strand
GCCACGGCTTGAGGCGGGCTGCCAGGCGCTCGCTCCACACGCCGGCCGTGTAGAACGCCAGCGCCGCCACCATGAACAGCGCCCCCGTGCGGGCCGCCGGCGTCATGGGCCCCTAAGAAACACGCGCGCTGCACCGCCGCAAGCGTCCGACCGCCGAGCCGACGGTGCACCGAGGCTTCCCTTCCCGTCGGTGCGGAATTTGCGATGCTTCCCAGCGTCCCACACGGTGGTCGGATGGCGGCTCGGCGGCAGACGCTGGACCTGTGCTTCCCACCCAACTGCCCCATTGCTGGCCGGGGCCTGCCGCTCGACGCGTCCATCCCCATCCCGACACCGCAACTCCGGTTTGCCCGCGCCTGCGGCCTGTTCGCGACGTCGCTCCTGGCTGCGGCGCTGCTCGCGCTCGGCCCCGCCGTGGTGATCGCGAAGATCGGCGCCCGGGTCCCGGTCGTCGTGCTCGCGAGCGCCGCGGAGCGGGCGGATGCCGCTGAGCCAGCGCCCGCCGCCGTCGCGCTCTGCCGCGGGGCGCTCGCGCGGACGCCGTTCGTGCTGCGGGCGGAGCCGATGATCGTCCCCGCCGGGACGGGCGCGCCGCGCAGGCGCACGAGCGTGTCCGCGGCCGCCGGCGTCGGCTTCCGGGCCGCCGAGGCCCGGGGAGCGGTGCGGCTGGCGGCCCGCCGGCGTCGCCGAGGCGTGCGAGCACCCGACCCGCCCACCCTCGAACGTCGTCAGCGCCCGCCTCCTCCCGGGGCCGCGCAGCAACGCGTTCCTCCGACCGTCTTCGCTCCGGCCACACCGCCGCATGTCGCATGGTGTGCGCCGGTTTTTTTGTCCCCCGTGACCTGAGAGAAAGGAAGGCCCGGATGCTCCATCTCGACACGGGCAACACCGGCTTCATGATACTCTGTTCGAGTCTCGTGATGCTGATGACGCCCGGCCTCGCGTTCTTCTACGGCGGCCTGGTGGGCCGCAAGAACGTGCTGGCCATCATGATCCAGAGCTTCGTCTCGATGGGATGGACGACGGTGCTCTGGTGGATCTGCGGATTCTCGCTGTGCTTTTCCGGCAGCTACCACGCGGGGACCGACTACTTCGGGATCCTGGGCAACCTCGACTGGGCCTTCCTGCGCGGCATCACGCTCAACACTCCCTCCCCGAACGACACGATCCCGATGATCGTGTTCTGCGCCTACCAGATGATGTTCGCCATCATCACGCCGGCGCTCATCACGGGGGCCTTCACGAACCGCGTGACGTTCAAGGCGTACTTCCTGTTCCTCACCGGCTGGCTGCTGTTCGTCTACTTCCCGTTCGTCCACATGGTCTGGGGCGGCGGCATCCTGCAGCAGTGGGGCGTGCTCGACTTCGCCGGCGGCATCGTGGTGCACAACATCGCCGGCATGGCGGCCCTGGCCTCGGTGATCTACCTCGGCAGGCGCCACGTCATGGACCGCGGCCCGCACTCGATCCCGCTCGTGGCCCTCGGCACCGGGCTCCTGTGGTTCGGCTGGTACGGGTTCAACGCGGGCAGCGAGTTCCGGGTGGACTCGACCACCGCGGTCGCGTTCCTGAACACCGACGTGGCGGCATCGTTCGGCGCCGTGGCCTGGCTGTTCGTGGACTGGCTGTTCGGCAAGAAGCCGCACTTCATCGGCCTGCTGACCGGGGCGGTCGCCGCCCTCGCGACGGTGACGCCGGCGGCCGGCTACGTCTCGCCGGCCACCGCCGTGCTGATCGGCTGCGTGTCCGGCATCGTCTGCTACTTCGCCGTGTCCCTGAAGAACCGCATCGGCTGGGACGACGCGCTCGACGTCTGGGGCGTGCACGGCGTCGGCGGCCTCCTCGGCATCATCATGCTGGGGATCTTCGCCACCACGGCGTTCAACCCGCACAGCACGGACGGCCTCCTCGCGGGGAACGGCGCGTTCTTCGTCAAGGAGCTGGTGGCCGTGGTGGTCTCGTCGGTGTGGGCGTTCGTCTTCACCTACGCGATGCTGGCCATCATCAACCGCCTGACGCCGGTCCACGTGTCCGACAAGGTGGAGGAGATCGGCCTCGACGAGTCGCTGCACGGCGAGAAGGCCTATCTCGACGCGGCGGACTGAGGGACGGCGTCCGATGCGTGCCTTGCGCATCCTCGCGGCCGGGGCGGGTCTTGTCCTGCCCCGGCTGCTCGCCGGCCAGGCGCCGCCGGCGAGCCCGGAGCCGGGGCACCAGGCCATCGAGTTCCACGGCCTGGTGTCCACGAGCTTCTCCTACAACCTCAACGAGCCGCCGTCGCGCACCAACCAGCTGCGCGTGTTCGACTACGACGACGACGACTTCCGGATCGACCTCGTGGAGCTGGTCGTCCGGCGCCCCGCCCCCGGCCCCGGCGACTTCGGCTTCCGCGTGGACTTCACGGCCGGCGCGGTCTCCCGCGTCGCCGCCTCGCGCGGCATGTTCCGCGATTCGACCGGGGAGGGCCAGGACTTCGACGTGCACCAGGCGTTCGTGAGCTGGGTCGCGCCGCTCGGCTCGGGCCTCCATCTCGACGCCGGCAAGTTCGTCACCGGTCTGGGCTACGAGGTGATCGAGGGGTACGACGGGTGGAACGACGACGCCACGCACGCGTTCCTGTTCGGCTACGCGATCCCGTTCACCCACACCGGCGTGCGCGCCGCGTACAGCTTCACGCCCGCCCTCTCGGCCATGCTGATGGTCGCCAACGGGTGGGACGACGTCGAAGACAACAACCGCGGGAAGACGGTCCACGCGCAGCTCGGCGTGACGCCGTCCGCGCGGCTCTCGTTCTATCTCAACGGCATCGCGGGTCCCGAGCAGAACGACGACGACGTCCACTTCCGGGACGTGCTGGACGTGGATGCCACGTGGAAGGCGACGGACCGCGTGACCGCGGGCTTGAACGGCGACTGGGGCCGGGAGACCAACGCGGCGCCCCTCGGCCGGATGGCGGTGTGGCGGGGCGCGGCGCTCTACCTCGGGGTGGCGGCGAACGCGTGGTTCTCGCTCCACGCGCGGACGGAGGTGTTCGACGACCGGGACGGCGCCCGAACCGGCACCGCGCAGACGCTGTGGGAGGTCACGCTGACGCCCGAGATCCGGCTCGGCCCGAGCGTGGTGGTGCGCAGCGACCTGAGGCTGGACCGGTCGAGTCGGAGCGTGTTCGCATCGCGCACCGGCCCGGTCGCGATCCAGCCGACGGCGTCGCTCAACGTGCTGTACCATCATTGAGGGCCGGTCCGGGGCCCGGCTGCGCCGGCTCCGGGCCGTCGGCGGCGACGGGCCGGTCGTGACGTGGCCAGGCCGGCGCCAGGCACCGCCAGCCGCGGCGCTCGAAGAAGCCCGTGAACGGCTCCCGGCAGCGCGGCGGCATCCACGCGCCGTGGATGAACACGGCGTTCCCGCTCACGGCGACACCATCTGCATCCACAGTTGCGCGATGGCGCCGTGGCCCGCCACGGTGGGGTGTACGCCGTCGGCCGCCCAGTACGCCGCGCTCGCACGGGCCGCCAGCCGGTCGAACATGGCTTGGAGCGGCACGAACGTGGCGCCGGCGCCGGAGGCCACGCGCGCCGCGGCGGCCCGGCGCAGGTCGAACTCCGGGAACCAGGCGTCGTTGACGGCTCCCGTGCGCAGCACGAACGGCTCGAGCACCACCAGGCGCACCGCTGGCAGCGCGCGCCGCGCGCGCCCGAGCAGCGCTGCGTAGCCGGCCTCGTACTCCGCGACGGTGCCGGTGTAGTGCCCCGACAGCTTGTGCCACAGGTCGTTGACGCCGATCAACACGCTCAGCACGTCGGGCTTGAGGTCGAGCGCATCCGCCTGCCAGCGCGCGTCCAGGTCCGGGACCGTGTTGCCGCTGACGCCGCGGTTGAGGACGCCGAGCCCGGCCTCGGGCCGCGCCGCCAGGAGCTGCGCGGCGATCAGGAGGGGATAGCCCGTGCCCAGCGCGGCGGCGCGGTTGGACTCGGCCACGGCGCGGTCGCGCCCGCAGTCGGTGATCGAATCACCCTGGAACAGCACCGTCGCGCCGGCCGGTGGCGGTGCGCGGCGTGCCGTGTCCCACAGGCTCGCGGGCGCCATCGCCGCCGCGGCGGCGCTTCCCGTGGCAGCGACGAATTCGCGCCGCGAGATCCGGTCGTTGCCGTCGTGCATCGCGCGTCCCCCGTTGAGTGCAGGCACGGAATCCTGCCCGAGCCCGCCGAAACCGCAAGGCGGCGGGCCGGCGGACGCCCGCGCAGCCTGGTTCCCTCGTCCGATAAGTCGGGTTACACTCCGCGCCAAGCCGTGGGACGCCGGACCGGACGGACCGTGTCATCCAGACGGGTCGCTGGACGCCAATTCAGGAGAGGCACGATGGGCCGGAAGAAGATCGAACTGACCATCACTCAACGACGGAAGATGGTCGAGGTGGTGGCTCGGAAAATGACCGAGCAGGCGAGCACGGACGACTGGAAGGACGCGTACTTGGACAAGATGATGAAGTTGATCGATGAGAACATGGGGAATGACGAGTTGGCCGAGCAATTCCATAAGGCAGAGAATACGTAGGAGCCAACGGGGCGCCTCGGGCGAGCGGCCAAGGGTTGCGACGGAGCGCCGCCGTAGCGACGTTTAACGCCCTGACGGACCGAGACTTCGAAGGTCAGGGAGTTCCGCCCGGAGAGGTGGCCGAGAGGCTGAAGGCGGCGGTTTGCTAAACCGTTTAACGGGCTAATACCTGTTACGAGGGTTCGAATCCCTCCCTCTCCGTTGGTGTTCCGCGTTCGACGCGCTCCATCCCCGACCGGCACCCTGAAGGCCGGAGGGGCCCAGAGGAAGGCCAATGCCTGACGCCGCCCCCCCCTCCCCGGCCAAGCCGGGTACCGACTTCATCCGCGACATCATCAAGGCCGACGGCGTCTCCGGCAAGCACGGGGGCCGGGTGCACACCCGCTTCCCGCCGGAGCCCAACGGCTACCTGCACATCGGCCACGCCAAGTCGATCCACATCAACTTCGGTTTGGCGCGCGAGTTCGGCGGCCTGTGCAACCTGCGGTTCGACGACACCAACCCCGCCGCGGAGGACGTCGAGTACGTCGACGCGATCCAGGACGATGTCCGCTGGCTGGGCTACGACTGGCAGGACCGCCTGTACTACGCGTCCGACTACTTCGAGCGGCTGTACGGGTACGCCGAGTACCTGATCGAGCACGGTCACGCCTACGTGGACGACCTGACGACCGAGCAGATCGGCGAGTACCGCGGCACCCTGACCGAGCCGGGGCGACCGAGCCCGAGGCGCGAGCGCCCGGCGGCGCAGAGCCTGGAGCTGTTCCGCGCGATGCGCGCGGGGCAGTTCCCCGACGGCGCCTGCGTGCTGCGGGCGAAGATCGACATGGCGTCGCCGAACATGAACCTGCGTGACCCGGTCCTCTACCGGATCAAGCGCGAGTCGCACCACCGCACCGGCGACGCGTGGTGCATCTACCCGATGTACGACTATGCCCACCCGGTCTCCGACGCCATCGAGGGCATCACGCACTCCATCTGCACCCTGGAGTTCGAGGACCACCGCCCCTTCTACGACTGGGTGCTGGACCACCTGCCGGACCTGCCCCATCCCCAGCAGATCGAGTTCGCGCGGCTGAACCTGTCCCACACGCTGATGAGCAAGCGCAAGCTCCTGGACCTCGTGGGGCAGAAGATCGTCTCGGGCTGGGACGACCCGCGGCTGCCCACCATCGCCGGACTGCGCCGCCGCGGCTACACCCCCGAGGCCATCCGCGCCTTCGCCGAGACCATCGGCGTCGCCAAGCGCGACAGCACCATCTCCTCCGCGCTGCTCGAGTACTGCCTGCGCGAGGACCTCAACCGCCGGGCGCGGCGGGTGATGGCGGTGCTGCGGCCCCTCAAGGTCGTGATCGAGAACTACCCCGAGGGGCGGGTGGAGTGGTTCGACGCGGAGAACAACCCCGAGGATCCCGCCGCCGGCACCCGCAAGCTCCCCTTCTCCCGGGAGATCTGGATCGAGCGCGACGACTTCCGCGAGGACCCGCCCCGGAAGTTCTTCCGGCTCTCGCCGGGCCGGGAGATCCGGCTCAAGTTCGCCTACTACGTCACCTGCACGGGGGTGATCAAGGACCCGAAGAGCGGCGAGGTGACGGAGCTGCGCTGCACCCACGACCCCGCCTCGCAGGGCGGCACCACCACCGACGGCCGCAAGGTGCTCGGCACGTCCCACTGGGTGTCGGCCGCCCACTGCCTCACGGCCGAGGTGCGGCTCTACGACCGGCTCTTCCTGGGCGAGGACCCGGCGGCCGAGCTCGCGCACAAGCGCTACGCCGACGTGCTGAACCCCGCGTCGCTGGAAGTGCTCACCGGCTGCATGGTGGAGCCGGGACTGGCCGAGGCGACGCCCGAGCAGCCGCTGCAGTTCCTGCGGACCGGCTACTTCTGCCGCGACCGGGTGGACGGCCGGGGCGACCGGCTGGTCTTCAACCGCGCGGTCACTTTGCGCGACACCTGGGCCAAGATCGAGAAAGCGGGCGCGCCGGGCGCGTCAGCGTCGTGATCCGCGTCCGTTTCGCCCCGTCCCCCACCGGCAGCCTGCACGTCGGGGGAGCGCGCACCGCGCTCTTCAACTGGCTGTTCGTCCAGCATGCCCGGACGCACGGCCCCGACCGCGACGCCACGTTCGTCCTCCGCATCGAGGACACCGACAAGCAGCGCTCGACCGACGAGTTCACCAGGGTCATTCTCGACGGGATGACGTGGCTCGGCCTGACCTGGGACGAGGGCCCGCTCTTCCAGGGCGCGGGGCTCGCACGCCACCAGACCGACGCGCGCCGGCTGCTCGACGAGGGGAAGGCGTATCTCGCCGACGGGGCCATCCGCTTCCGCGTGAGCCACGAGGAAGTGGCCTGGGACGACGCGGTCCACGGCCCGATCAGCTTCCACGGGAAGGACCTCGAGGACTTCGTCATCCTCCGCGCCGACGGCACGCCGGTGTACAACTTCGCCGTGGTCTCCGACGACATCGCGATGCGGATCACGCACGTCTTCCGCGGGGACGACCACATCTCGAACACGCCGAAGCAGATCCTGCTCTACCGCGCCTTCGCCGCGAGCGTGCCCGTCTTCGGCCACGTGCCGATGATCCTCGGCACCGACGGCAAGAAGCTGAGCAAGCGCCACGGCGCCACCGCCGTGGCCGACTACCAGCACCAGGGCATCCTGCCGCGCGCGATGGCGAACTTCCTCGCGCTCCTGGGCTGGAGCCCGGGCGGCGACCGCGAGCTGTTCTTCGACCTCGCCGAGTTGGTCGAGGCGTTCACGTTCGAGGGCGTGCTGGCGAAGGCCGCGGTGTTCGATCCGGCGAAGCTGGAGTGGATGAACGCCGAGCACCTGCGGTCGCTCGGCGCGGAGCGGGTCGCCGGCCTCCTCGGCGACGCGCTCGCCGGCGTCGACCCGGCGCGGGCCGTCCGACTGGTGGCGGCGGTGCTGCCGCGTGCCCGGACGACGCTGGACGTGGCGCACCGCGCGCGCCTGCGCGCGGGCCTCGATCCGGTGGTGTTCGACGAGACCGCCACGGCCTACGTGGCGAAGGACCCCGCGGGCTATCGGGCCGCGCTGGAAGCGGCGCGGTCGTCGCTCGCCGGCGTGGCCGAATGGACGGCGCCCGTGCTCGAGGCGCACCTGCGGCAACTGGCCGAGGCGAAGGGGATGAAGCTGGGCGCGCTGATGCAGCCGGTGCGCATCGCCCTCACGGGCGCGACGGTTTCCGAGCCGGTGAACGAGCTGCTGGCGGTGGTGGGGAAGGACGAGGCTGTGCGACGGTTACGGGCTGCCGCGTCGGCCTAGCTTCTGGTCGGAGCCTCCGCCTTCCACACCCGCGTCAGGAACGCGTCGCAGTACCCCTCGGTGAGGAACACCTCCACCGCGTCGGCGGTGGCCGCGCGGTCCATGCCCCACAGGCTGGCGCGCCGCTGCTCGCCGTCCCAGGCGCCTTGCACGAACACGCGCTCCTCGCGCTTGACCAGGATCGGCAGCTCGTTCACCAGGCTCGCCGCCAGGGCGTTCACGCCGGGGCCTCCCACCGCGACGACCGGGCAGAGGTGGAAGATCCGGTTCTGGGCGAACCAGGCGTCGGACACCACCAGCCCCGAGCGGAACGGCCGGCCTCCGCCCCTCCGGTCGATCTCGGCCTTGAGCCGATAGGCGAGCGGGCGGTCGTTCATCTCGGCGGGCACGTCGATGCCCGTCACGATGAGCACCGTGTCGTCGGTGTCGACGAGCTTCACGGCTGCGCCGGCTGCGGGCTGGCTGGCTGGGGTGGCTGGTGCTGCTGCTCGTGCTCCTTCTCCTTGCGCGCCCGGATCTCCCGCACCGCCTCGCGGAAGTCCTCCTCCGTCTGCGCGCGCGCCGCCGCCCGCAGGATGTCGGCCCGCATCGCCATGTAGGCCTGGTTCGCGCGCGCCTGGTCGATGTTGCCCTGCGGCGTCGAGAGGAACGCCAGCACCGCCGTCGGGATCGTGAAGTCGCCCAGGTGGATGCCCTTGGAATCGATTCCGTATGTCTTGCCGCCGACGCGGAAGGTCCAGGGCTTCGACACGTAAGGGTCGGCGTTGGGGTCGGGCGACGGGTTCTTCTCCATCGAGTCCGCCAGCTGCCGCATCCGCACCGCCACGGCCGAGTCGATGCGGATCTCCCGGCTCGCCGTCCCCGCTCCCGCTCCCGTTCCCGTCTCCGGATCCACCCAGGGACGCCCGTCGCCGAACTGCGGCGTGTAGTTGATGACGCCCCGGACGCCGCGCCCCGACCCGGACCGCGGCCTGGCGACCGCCACCACGGCGGTGTCGCGACCGCCGGCGCCGGTCCTCGCGGCCGGCATGCCGCTGTCGGCCGCTGCGGGCGGCGCGAGCACGGCGGGCGCCGTCACCGCGGTGGCGCGGCCGGCCGCCTCGCCCTCACCCGCGCCGCGCCGGGCGGGTGCCGAGGGCAGGTAGAGGACGATCCGCCGGGTGCTGTCGCCCGGCTCGGCGCCGGTGAGCACCAGCCGCCCGCGGGACGCCGGGCCCCCGAGGTGCCACGACATGCTCGATTCCACCAGCGCCGTGAGCACCACGAAGTGCGCCGCGATGGACGCGACCAGCCACCACCGCGGCCACGCGCCGCCCGTGGGGAGCGTGAACGCTTTACGCTCGCGCAAGCACCCGACCCATCCGCTCCGCCGCCTCGACGAGCCGTTCCTCGCCGACGGTGAGCGCGACCCGGAAGTACCCCTCGCCCGACGCGCCGAACCCGCTGCCTGGCATCACGATCACGCCTTCCTCCTCCATCGCCATCCGCGCGAACTCCGCCGACTTGAGCCCCTCGGGCAGCGGGACCCACAGGTACAGGGTGGCCCGCGGCGGGGCGACCTCGAAGCCGGCCGCGGTCAGCGCCTTCACGGCGGCGTCGCGCCGCGCCGCGAACCGCGCCACCGCCTCGCGCGCCACCGCCTCGGCCTGGTCCAGAACCGGGACCGCCGCCTTCTGGACCGCGAGGAACGGCCCGGTGTCGTGATACGACTTCACGGTCGTCAGGGCCCCGATCAGCTCGCGGCCGCCCACCGCCCAGCCCAGCCGCCATCCCGTCATCGTGAAGGTCTTCGAGCACGAGTGGAACTCGACCGCCACCTCGCGCGCGCCCTCGATCTCGAAGATGCTCGGCGCCCGGTATCCGTCGTAGGTGATCTCGACGTAGGGGTTGTCGTACGCCAGGACGATGCCGTGCTCGCGGCACACCGCCACCGTCCGCTCCAGGTAGTCGAGCGGCGCGACCGCTGCCGTCGGGTTGTTGGGATAGTTCAGGTAGACCAGGCTCACGCGGCGCAGCACGTCGCGCGGCAGCTCGCCCAGCTCGACCAGGAAGTCCGCGTCCGCGCGCAGGGGCGCGACGTGCGCCTGGCCACCCGACGCGATGGCCCCGCCGATGTAGCACTGGTAGCCCGGCTCCGGCACCACGACGACGTCACCGGGATTCGTGGTGGCCAGCGCGAAGTGGGCCAGGCCCTCCTTCGAGCCGAGGAGCGGCAGCACCTCCGTCATCGGGTCGAACGCCGTGCCGAAGCGGCGCCGGTGGTACCGCACCACCGCCTCGCGGAACGCCGGCAGGCCGAGCTGGAAGCCGTACTTGTGCATCGCCGGGTCGCGCAGCGCATCGGTCAGCGCCTCGAGCGCGAGCGCCGGCGGCGGCTCGACGGGGTCGCCCGCGCCCACGTCGATCACGTCCACGCCCCTGGCGATCAGCTCGCGCTTCAGGCGCGGAATGTGAGCCAGCGGATAACCCGGAAACATCCCCACGCGCCTGGCGATGTGCGCCACGAGTCGTCTCCCCGTCCCGCGAAGGTCGGCTGCGGGGGCGGCCGGCTGACGCTCCCACGCGCCCCGGCCGCGCAGACCTTGATACCCCGCTGCTCTGCAAATGTACGGCCTCGAGCCGCAACCCAAAACCCGGTCGTCCGCGGCGCTTGCGCGGACCCCTGCAATTACCGCATCTTGGCGTCGCATTGCCACCAGCCTTGCGGCGATCACCCATGGCTCCAGAGGCAGACGCGACCCGGCCACCCCCGCTCGCCCGCGCCTTCGCGGCGCTCGTGGCGGCCGTTCTCGCGGTCACGTTCGCCGTGCCGTACCTGCTGCCGCACGCCTCCGCCCTCGCCGTCGCCGCGATCGACGCCGCCATCGTCGCGACCGTGGCGGCGGGGCTCGCCTGGCGGCTGATCGTCCGCCCCCTCGGCGCGGCCGCCGTCGCCGGGCACGCCGACGCGGGACCGCGGCGGGCGGCCGAGCAGGCCCTGCGCGACTCCGAGGAGCGCTACCGCCTCCTGTTCGACGCCAATCCGACGCCGTTGTATCTGTTCGACCCCGTGACGCTGCGGTTTCTGGCGGTCAACGAGGCGGCGATCCGCCAGTACGGCTTCACGCGCGAGGAGTTCCAGCGGATGACCGTGGTCGAGCTCCGGCCGGCCGAAGACGTGCCGGCGCTGATGGAGCACTTCGCGGCGCCCGCCGCCGACGGGGTGCGCCGGGGGCGGTTCCGGCACCGGCGCAAGGACGGCACCGTGTTCGAGGTGGACGTGGTCGCCCACGCCATGGACGTCGGGGGGACGTCGACCCGGCTGGTGATCGCCACCGACGTGAGTGAGCGCACCGACCTCGAGCGCCAGCTGCGCCAGGCGCAGAAGATGGAGGCGGTCGGCCAGCTCGCGGGCGGGATGGCGCACGACTTCAACAACCTGCTCAGCACCATCCTGACCACGGCCGAGTTGATGGGGGGTGAGCTGCCGGCGGATTCGGCGCTCCGCGACGACCTCGAGACCATCCGCACCGCGGCCGGCCACGGCGCGACCCTCACCGCCAAGCTGCTCGCGTTCAGCCGCCGCAAGACGCTCGAGTACCAGACCCTGGCGGTGGACGAGCTGCTCGCGGACTTCGGGCGGGTGGTGCGCCGCCTGATCCCGGAGAGCATCGAGCTGACGCTCGCGCTGGGCGCCGCCCAGGCGCGGATTCACGCCGACCCGGGGGCGGTGGAGCAGATCGTGATGAACCTGGTCACCAACGCGCGCGACGCGATGCCGGGTGGCGGCACCCTCACGATCGCCACCGCGCGCACGACCATGGACGAGGACTTCACCCAGAGCCACGCCGGGACGCGCCCGGGCGACTACGTCGTGCTGTCGGTCCGGGACACCGGGGCCGGCATGGACACGGACACGCTGCGCAAGGTGTTCGAGCCCTTCTTCACCACCAAGCCGGTGGGCGTGGGCACGGGGCTCGGGATGTCAATGGTGTACGGGCTGGTGAAGCAGCACCAGGGATACGTGGACGTGGCGAGCCGCGCCGGCTCCGGCACCACGGTGACCGTCTATCTGCCCGTGGTCGAGGGGGCCGTGGCGCCGGCGGCGGCCGAGGAGCCCGCGCGCGCGGGGGCCAGCGCGGGCGAGACGATCCTCCTGGTCGAGGACGAGCCGGCCCTCCGGCGCGCCGCGACGCGGGTGCTCGCCAAGTCCGGCTACCGCGTCCTCACGGCGGGGGACGGCCGCGACGCGATCGACCTCCTGGAGCACGAGCCGCGCGTGGACCTGGTCATCACGGACGTGGTGATGCCGCGGCTCGGGGGGAACGAGCTGATCCGCGAGCTGCGGGAGCGCGGCCGCCACGTGCGGGTGCTGTTCACCAGCGGCTACCCGGGCCGGGGAGACGAGCGGGAGGAGATGGAGCCCGGGTTCCCGTTCCTCACCAAGCCGTGGACGATCCCGGAGCTGCTGGGCGCGGTCCGCGCGGCGCTCGACGCGCCGGCGCCCGGCGCGGCTAGCGCACCGCGGACCTGACCGGGTTCCGCAGCACCCCCACGCCCCCGACCTCCACCTCGACGACGTCGCCGTCGGCCAGCGGGCCCACGCCGGCCGGCGTGCCGGTGGCGACGAGGTCGCCCGGCTCGAGTGTCATCACCTGCGAGATGTAGGCGACGAGATCCGCGATGCCGAAGACCATCTCGGCCGAGCGGCCCCGCTGACGCTCGACGCCGTTGACGCGGCACCGCACCTCGAGGCCCGCCAGGTCGAAGTCCGCCGCCACCACGAGCAGCCGCGGGCCGACCGGGCAGAAGGTGTCGAATCCCTTGGCGCGGGTCCACTGGCCGTCGGCGTTCTGGAGATCGCGCGCCGTCACGTCGTTGACGCAGGTCACGCCGGCGATGGCGGCGCGCGCCGCGGCCGGGCTCCCCCGGCACAGCCGCGACCCGATCACCACCCCGATCTCGCCTTCGTGCTCGACCTGGCGCGACGCGTCCGGCAGGACGATCGCCTCGCCGTCGCCGATGACGGCCGACGGCGGCTTGAGAAACAGCAGCGGCCGAGCGGGCACCGCATTGCCGAGCTCCGCGGCGTGCGCGGGGTAGTTGCGGCCCACACAGACGATCTTGCCGGGTCGTTTCACGTCTCACCCCTCACGGCTGGAAGCGAGAGCAGTGAGCGGTGAGGGGTGAGAGGTTCAGGTGAGAAGTGAGAAGCAACGACGTGAGCGGTTCAGGTGAGGGGTCAGAAGCAACGACGTGAGAGGTGAGACGCGAAAGGCGTGAGAAGTCGCCGACCCCGCCCTCTCACGCATCACCGCCTCTCACTTCTCACCTCTCACTGTCCCCTCGCACTTCTCACCCCTCGCTTTCCCTTCTCACCTCTCACCTCTCACGCCCTCCACACCATGCAGCTCAAAGAACTCCTCGATCTCACCTCTCAACTGGTCCCACGGCCCAATCACCCGCGCCGCCTCCGGCAGCCCCTCCAGCAACGCCCCCCCGTACCGCTTGCGCAACACCCGGGGATCCAGCAGCACCACCACGCCCACGTCGCTCCGCGAGCGGATCAGCCGCCCGAACCCCTGCTTGAGCTTGAGCCCCGCGAGCGGCACCAGGTACTCGTTGAACGGGTCGCCGCCCGCGGCCTGGATCACCTCGCACCGCGCGGCGGTGAGCGGCTCGGTGGGCACGCGGAACGGGAGCTTGGCCAGGAGCAGCGCGCGCAGGGCGAAGCCGGGCACGTCCACGCCCTCCCAGAACGAGTCGGTGCCGAGCAGGATCGCCGAGCCGGCGTCGCGAAACCGGCGCAGCAGCTGGTCGCGGGGCGCATCGCCCTGGACCAGCAGGGGCCAGCGGCCCGCCACGTCGGCGCGGCGCCGGAGCGCAGCCGCGGTCTCGCGCAGCGCGCGGTGGCTGGTGAACAGCACGAACAGGCCGCCGTCGGAGGCGCGCGCGAGGTCCGCCGCGATCTCGGCCACCCGGGCGCCGTGGGCCTCCACGTCGTCGCGCGGCTCGGGGACGTCGTCGGGAATGGCGAACAGGCACTGGTCGCGGTAGTTGAACGGCGAGGGGAGCACCTCGCGCGCGCCGGCGCACGCCGGCGGCCGGTCGATCCCCAGCCGTCCCGCCAGGAACTCGAACGACCCGCTGGTCGCCAGGGTCGCGCTGGTCAGCACCACGGTCTCGACGCGGTCGAACAGCAGCTCCCTGAGGATCGGCGCGAGCTCGAGCGGCACCGCCGCCAGCGCCACGTGCGTGCCGCCGCGGCGCTCGATCCACCGCACCAGCGACGCGCCCGGCGGCGGCCGCAGCGCGGTGCGGAGTGCGTCCCGCGCGCCCTCGAGGCGGCCGGCGATGCCCTTGAGCTCGCCCAGCAGCGACTGGATGCGGTCCGACGGCTCGGCCTCGCCGGCGAGCCGGTCCGTCAGCGCCAGCAGCGCTTCCCGCAGCAGGCCGAGCGCGCCGCCGAGCCCGTCGAGCGCGTCGCCGAGACCGGCCGTCCAGACGGGATCGTCGGCGAAGTCGTCCGCGAGCCGCACGACGTTGTCCGTGCGGCCGGCGAGGAAGGCGTCGAGCAGCCGGAACAGCGCCTCCGCGGTGCGGCGCGCGTCGGCGAGCGCGGGCGCGACCCGGGCCTCGAGCACCTCCGTCGCCGCCTCGCGCAGCAGCTCGCCGGCGTCCGTGGCGAGCGCGCCCCGCAGCGCGGGCAGCACGCCGCGGCTGCCGCGCTCGAGCCTGGACAGCAGCCGCTCGACGCCGCGGGAGGTGACCTGCGCCCCCAGGTGCTCGCCGGCCGTATCCTCGAGGTGGTGCGCCTCGTCCACCACGACCCGCCGGTACGGCGGCAGCACGGCCGCTTCCAGCCAGTTGCCCGCCGCGCCGCGCACCGCCAGGTCGCTGGCCAGGAGGTGGTGGTTCACGACCACCACGTCCGCGTCCGCCGCCGCGCGGCGGGACGCGAACACGAAGCACCGCTCGAAATGCGGGCACCGCAGCCGGGTGCACAGGTCCGACTCGGCCGCCACCTCGTCCCACAGCTCCGGGCTGGGCGTGAAGCTGAGGTCCGACAGGCTGCCGTCGGCGGTGTGCGAGGCCCATTTCCCGATGGCCTCCAGCTCGTCGCGGCGGTCGGGCTCGAGCAGCGTGCCCACGCTGCGCGCCGCCTGCTCGAGCCGGCTCAGGCACACGTAGTTGCGCCAACCCTTGAGCAGCGCGAAGCGCACCGGGCGGTCCGCGGTCCCCAGCGCGCGCCCCAGCAGCGGCAGGTCCTTCCCCACCAGCTGCTCCTGCAGGTTGATCGTGTTGGTCGAGACGATGGTGCGCTCGCCGTTCGCCACGGCCCACTGGATGGCGGGCACCAGGTAGGCGAAGCTCTTCCCGACGCCGGTGCCGGCCTCGAGCAGCGCCACCCCGCCCTCGTTGTAGGTGTCGGCCACGTAGGCGGCCATGTCGCGCTGGCTCTGGCGGTCCTCGTGGAAGCCGAGCGCGCCCGCGACGGGGCCGCCGGGCGCGAGCAGCGCCGCGACCGCCACCGGGTCCAGCGCCTCCGTGGTGCGCGGCTTGGGGACCTCCACCACGACGTACAGCGCCGTGGCCCCGTTGTCCACGATCCCGAAGCCCACGCCGCCGTCGTGGAGGCGCACCGCCACGTCGAGGTCGGCGTTGGACGGCTCGAGGAGCCCGCTGGGGTGGTTGTGCAGCACCATCTGGCCGCGCGCCGCCACCCCCGGCAGGGCGAGCACCGAGTCCACCGTGCCGCGCGCCACCGGCTCCGCGCGGACCACGGTGCCGTCGGGCGCCAGGTCGGCGACGAACGACACCTCGCGGCCGCCGGCCGAGGCGATCGCCTGCGCGATCGCCTCGCGGGCGGCGGCGCCGAGCCGCCCGCCGGTGGCACGCGGGCCCGGGCCGGATCGAGCGGGCGGCGCGGCGGACGCCTCCGCTACCCGTCCGCTTTCGTCCGGCGCGGTCACGTCTTGAGTTCGCGCTTCCTGGCGGCCGGAAACAGCACGTTGTTCAGGATCAGCCGGTAGCCCGGGGACGTGGGGTGCAGCGACAGGTCGGTGGGCGGCGCGCCGATCTGGTGCTGCGGGTCTTCGGGGTCGTGCCCGCCGAGGTACGTCCAGGTCCCCCTGCCGAGGTCGCCATGAATGTACTTCACCCACGGCGCCCCCGGCTCCTCGGCCAGCACGACGTCGGCGGGCTTGAGGGTGCGGCGCGTGAAGCTCGTGGTGACGCCGTAGAAATCCGGGATCACCTGCCGGTGGCACTGGACCAGCATCGTGTACGCGGGATCGATCTTGGCGCTGAAGTTGAACAGCTCGAAGGCGCCGAGCGGCTGGCGCAGCGCCGGGTTGTTGACCTGGTGGCCGTCGATGTCGGAGAAGACCGGGATCGCGGGGTTCTGCTCCAGGTGCGCGTCCCGGCACGCCATCGCGCGCGACCAGTCGAGCTTGGCGTCGGCGTCCGGGTCCATCGGCGTGCCGTCGGCGAAGGCGGCCGCGATGTCCACGTCGTGCGCCGCCAGCGCCAGCTCCAGCGTCTCCGTGGCGGTGCACATCGCGAACAGGAAGCCCCCGTTCTCGACGTAGGACCGGAGTCGCTCCGCCACGGCCTTCTTGAGGGCCGGCACGGTCGCGAAGCGCTGCTGCCGCGCCGTGGCCTGGTCGGCCGCGACCATGTCGTTCAGCCACGACGCCCCGGCGTAGGTGAGGTAGAACTTGGAGTCCTGGCCGGTGAAGTCCTCGTGGTGCAGGTGCAGCCAGTCGAAGGCCGTGAGCCCGCCGCCCAGGACCTCGGGATCCCACACGCGCGTGAACGGGATGTCGGCGTACTGCAGCGCCATCGTGACCGCGTCGTCCCACGGCGGCGCGAACGGCGGCGCGTAGATCGCGACCCGCGGCGCGCGCTCCAGCACGACGGCGTCCATGTTGTTCTGCTCGATCGTGCCGCGGATGGTCAGCAGCTGGCTGTCGTCCACGCCCTCCACCGCGACGCCCGCCAGCGTCGTGGCGCGGCGGACCGCGCCGTCGTCGGGCACGAGGAACGAGCCACCCCGGTAGTTCAGCAGCCACTCGGTGTGCCCGCCGCGCCGCACCGCGTCGTACGCGATGCCGTACGCCTTGAGGTGGTTGGTCTGCGCGTCGTCCATCGGCACCAGCAGCAGCGAGCCGTCGCGCGGCGCGGCGCCGCCCCGCCCGTCCGCGACCGGCGGCAGCGCGCGGGCCGCCCGCGCGCCCGCCAGCCAGCCGAGGGCGCCGCCCACCGCCCGGAGAAACACGCGCCGCTTCACGGCACCATCCCTCGTACCCGGTCCAGCTCGCGGCGCGCCTCGGGCACGAGGGCGCTCTGGGGATGGCCGAGGATCATGCCCTCGAGCCGCGCCCGGGCGCCGCGCAGGTCCCCCCGCCGCTCGAGTGCGCGGGCGAGCGCCAGCTCCGCCGCGGGAGCCACCCCGGAGGCGGGGAACCGCTCGGCGACCTCACGCCACAGCGCCTCGGCGCCCGCCGCGTCGCCGCCCGCGGCGGCGAGCCGCGCGGCCCACAGGAGGAGCGCGGGCTCGCCTTCGCCGCCGACCTGGCGCGCGATCGGCACCAGGGCGCGCGACGACGCCGCGGAGTCGCCGCGCACCGCCAGCAGCAGCGCCGCGCCGAGCGCGGGCAGCGTGTCGCGCCCGACCGCGTCGAGCAGCGCGACCGTCGCGGCGCGCTCCGCGGCACCGTCCGCTTCCCCGCCCGCCGCGCCCGCGCCCGCCAGCGCGTCCCGCGCGGCAGCCAGGTGGCCGCGGCACAGCTCGACCCAGCCGCGGATCTCCAGGGCGTCGAGCGACCCGTCGTCCTCGATCGCGGCGCCGGCGCTGTCCACCTCGCCGCGCCGCAGCCACCCGAGGGCGATGCGGCGGCCCAGCGCCTCCCGCTCCGACCCGGTGAGGGCGGCGGAGTCCGTCGCCAGCTGCTGCGCCGCTCCGCCCGGATCGCCGGCCCGCACGGCCAGCTCGATCATCACCGCGATGGCGGCCGAGCGGTCCGCGGGATCGGCCTCCGGATCGGTCGCCAGGGGACGCAGCAGACGCCGCGCCGCGGCGGCATCCCCCGCGGCCGCGTAGGCCCGGGCACTCTCCACCCGCGTCGCGACCGCCGCCGCCGCCGGCTCGATCTGCGCCAGCATCTCGTACGCCTGTGCCGCCGCGCGCTGCGCCGCAGGCCCCGCCACGGTGCGCGCCCGGTCGGCGAAGGCGCGGAGCGCGTCCGCCGCGAGCGGCCCGGGAGGCGGAAGCTCGGAGCGCAGCAGCGCCCAGGCCCGCGCGGCCTGGTCCCAGCCCAGGAGCAGGTCCGCGGCGAGCCGCCGGCCGTCGCTCACCCCGGCCCCCGGCGCCGTCAGCGTGGCGAGGATGTCGTCGCGCGTGCCGGCCGGGGCCGGGCGGAGACTGAAGGCGGCGGCCCCGGCCACCTGCGGCTCGGCGGTCACCCCCGCCCGCCACTCGGCGGCAGCCCGCATCCAGTCGCCGGTGGCGACGTCCACGCGTGCCATCTCCGGCGCGAGCAGCGCGGGGCTGCGGAACCGCTCCCGCGCCCGCTCCACCGCCGCGCGCGCCTCGTCCACGCGCCCCGCCGCGAGGCTGAGCTGTGCCCACTCGCGGTAGGGCAGCGGGCTGCGCGGGTCGGACGCCAGCCACCGCACCAGCGCCGCCGCCGCCAGGGAGTCTCGCCCCAGCGCCCGCAGCCCCCGCACCTCGACGCCGCGGGCCGTGTTGTCGGTCGAATCCCGCGCGATCGCACGCTCCGCGTACGCCACCGCCGAATCGCGCCACCCCACCTGCTGGCCCACCCGCTCCAGGCCCAGCAGCGCGATGGGGTTGTTGGGCTCCGCGCGGAGCGCCGCCGCGTAGAACCCCGCCGCCGAGCCGAGGAAGCCCTGCTGCTCCAGGTCCAGGGCCTGCATCACCGCCGTCTGGCCGGCGGCGCCCGCCGGCAGCAGCACCAGGAGCCCGGCCGCGAGGCTAGCGATCCTGTGCATTGAGCCGCTCGAAGTAGTCGAGGACCATCGCCCGCTCGACCGGGGAGAGCGCCTTGAGCTGCTCCCACGTGGGCGGCGGGTAGCGGAGCGCCGCCTCGCGCGGGACGACGGCCGGCGGCAGGTGGGCCGGCTGCTCGCGCGCCGTCTCGCTGCGACGCTCCGGATCGTTCTCCTGGTCGTTGCGCATCGTGCGCCCGGCATCGAGCAGGTGGCGGTACAGCTGCTGCTGGCGCTCCAGGGTCGCCCGGTCGAAGTGACCCGACTCGAGCTGGTCGGCCAGGCGCCGCGCCTCGGGCGCGAGCTGCTCGGGACGGCCGGGCAGACCGAGGCCCCCGAGCCGTTCCAGCTCGTTGGCCAGGGCCCGCTGGCGCGCGGCGAGCGCCCGCAACTGCAGGAGCACCGCCTCCTGGGCCCCGCCGGCGCCGAGCATCGGCAGCAGCCCGCCCAGCTGGTCGTTCAGTGCACCCTGGCGCCCCGCCAGGTCCGCCATCCGCTGCAGCGCCTCGGCCAGGCCCGAGCCCGACTGGGACCCGGCCACGTCCCGTCCGGCCTGGCGGATCTGGAACGCCGCGGCCGCCAGCGACTGCGCCGCCGCCTCGGCGCCCTGCGCCGCCTGGTCCGGGTCGGCGCGCGGCCCCTCCAGCGCGCGCCGCGACTGCTCGATCTGCGCGCGCGCCTGGCCGAGCGACGCCCCCAGCCGCGGAGAGACCAGTGCGTTGGAGCCGGACGCCTGCGCGAGCTGGCGCGCGAGCTGGTCCACGCCCTGCTCGAGCGACGACTGGCGGCCGCCCATCTCCCCCGAGCCTTCGCCGCGCCGCAGGGCGGAGGCCGCCTGCTGCTCCTCGAGCGCCAGGGCGACCGTCTCCGCCTCCGCATCGTGGAGCTGCTTCACGACCTGCGCGCGCCACGCCGACGACATCTGCTGCCGGCGCTGGCGCAGCGAATCGGCCACCGGCTGGAGGGCACGCGCGGCGCCCTCGGCCTGCCGCTGCGCCGAGTCCTGCTGTCCGCCGGACATCGAGCCGGCGGCCTCGGACATCTGGCGCGAGGCCTCGGCGACCTGCTGCGCCGCGCGCTCCACGGCGGCGGCGGTGGCGGTGTCGGCCCGCTGCCGCAGACGCGGGCCCAGGGCGGCGAGGCCCGATCCCAGCGTGTCGGCCTGCCGGTCCAGCGCGCGCTGTTCCCGGGCCGCGGCCGCCGTGTCGCTCCCCCGGCGCTCCGGCGCGCGGGCGGCCCACTGCTCCTCGGCGCGCCGCAGCTCGTCGGCGTGCTGCGCGTACGCCT
>Ga0335079_10002780_pt1 | contig 20138 bp, 12 predicted proteins | sample Lox_Sample_33_FD_206719 | JGI IMG/M metagenome (GOLD analysis project Ga0335079, IMG submission 206719) | Soil microbial communities from Loxahatchee National Wildlife Refuge, Florida, United States - Lox_Sample_3.3 | ecosystem: Environmental > Terrestrial > Soil > Wetlands | place: USA... | reverse complement strand
CTCGCTGCTCGGCATCGCCAATTCGTTCGACGCGCCGGCGCGCCAGTCGTTCGTGAGCGAGATGGTGTCCCCCGAGGACCTGACGAACGCCATCGCGCTCAATTCGATGATGTTTCAGGCCGCCACAGTGGTGGGTCCCGCCATGGCGGGCGTGGCCTACGCGCTGTTCGGACCCGGGTGGTGCTTCACGATCAACGGCGTGTCGTTCATCGCGGTCATCGCGGCGCTTTCGGCGATGAGGCTCCCGCCCGTCGCCGCGCGCCGCCGTGCCGCCTCCGCTGTTGCGGAACTTGCCGAGGGGGCGCGCTACATTCGTTCGCAGCCGACCATACGCGTCCTGATCTGCATGATCGCCGTGTCGAGCATGTTCGGGCTCTCCTTCGCCACGCTCATCCCCGCCTGGAGCGTGAACGTGCTGGGGGGCGGGGCCGAAACCAACGGCCTCCTCTTCTCGGCGCGGGGGGTGGGCGCCCTGCTCGGCGCGCTCATCATCGCTTCGCTCGGCGCCCGCATCAGGCGGGGAAGGCTGCTTGTGGCGGGTTCGATGCTCTGGCCGCTGCTCTTCGCCGCGCTCTCCCGGACGAGCCGGCTTTCCCTCTCGCTCCTGATACTGGCAAGCGCCGGCGTCGGCAGCATATTCGTCAACAACCTCTCCAACGCGCTCGTCCAGACGGCAACGCCCGAGCGGCTGCGGGGGCGCGTGATGGGCGCCTACACGTGGATATTCTTCGGGTTCATGCCGCTCGGCGCTCTCTGGTCGGGCATGCTGGCCGGGCGGATCGGCGAGCAGTCAACGGTGTTGATCAACGGGGGCATCGCGTTTGCGTTCGCACTTGCCGTGGCGGCGCTCTATCCGAAGCTCCGGGAGGAGTGAGCGGCTCAGGGCTGCCAGCCCGAGAGGCCGGCGGTGAGGACCGTGAGGACGATCAGCGTCAGGAGGACGTAGAGCCAGTCGCGCTGCCTGGCAAACCCGAAGAGGGAAAACGCGACGCGGAGAACGGGCGTCGCGATGAGGATCAGGAGGCCCGTCTGCACAATACCACCGGCCCTGAGCGCGAACGCCTCCGACAGTATCCCGCCGACGGAGCGGAGCGGCGCCTCCGCACCGACGAATGTCGCGTACGCGGACTTCGCTCCTCCGCGCGCGAGGAGGAGGTAGAGGCCGCCGGCGGCAACCACCGCGGCGGCGACAAGCACGCCCGCCTGCAGCAGCCGTCCCAGCATGACCTCCAGAGCCTCGTCGCCGTCGCCCGGCGCCGTGCCGCCCGGCTTCGTCATAGCTTCCCCGCCAGCCCGTTGTAGATCATCTCGAGGGCGAGGATGATGATCACCCAGGCAAAGACGCGCCTGAGTATGCGCGAGTGCGCAACCACGAGCACGCGTGATCCCAGGAGCGATCCCCCCAGCACGCCCAGCATCACCGGCATCGCAAGCTCGGGCACCACGTATCCCCTCCCCACGTAAATCCCGGCGCTCGCCGCCGCCGTCACGCCGATCATGAAGTTCGACGTGGTCGTTGAGACTTTGAACGGGATGCGCATGATCCTGTCCATCGCGAGCACTTTCACGGCGCCGGAACCGATCCCGAGGAGCCCGGAGAGTCCCCCCGCAACCACCATGAGGGCGAATCCCGGACCCACCCCCGTGACGCCGTACGCCTGCCAGCCCCCGCCCTCCGGGTAGTGTCCCGGTAGCCGCAGCCGGACGGCCGCGGGACTGGAGACCGCGGCGCCGGCGATGTCGTGTGTCGCGCGGAACGTCTGGAGCCCGGAGGAAAAGAGGACGAGTCCGAATATCACGGCAATCACGGCAGTGGAGACATGGCCGGCAATGACGGCGCCCGCGACCGCGCCGAGCGTCGTGGCGACCTCAAGAAACATCCCGATGCGGATGTTGGTGAACCCCTCGCGGACGTACGCCGCGGCGGCCCCGGATGAAGTGGCGATGACGGAGATGAGGGATGCGCCTATGGCATACCGGATGTCGATGCCGAGCGCGAGCGTCATCAGCGGGATGATCACGACGCCGCCGCCGAGGCCTGTGAGGGCGCCCAGGAACCCGGCCACGATCGAGCCGGCGCAGAGGAACGAGGCAAGAACGACGTACGACATCCGGGGCAGCAGAAGATGTGAAGGCAGGATAAGCTACGGCATTCCTGCCACGCTGTCAAGCGCGCTAGATGGCTTCGGGGCGCCAAAGGCGCCCCTCGCCATGACCCGCTCCGCGGGTCACTTGACAAGCAACATCTTGTGCAGGAGCGTTTTGTCGCCGCTCACGAGCCTGTAGAAATAGGCGCCGTTGGCGAGCGAGCCGCCGTCGAACGCGACGGTGTACTGCGTCCCGGGCTGGGCAACGGCGTCAAAGAGCGTCGCGACCTCCGCGCCGAGTATCGTGTAGACCTTCAGCGTGGTGGCGCCCGGCTTTTCGACGGTGAATGCGATGCGCGTCGTCGGGTTGAACGGATTCGGATAATTCTGCTCCAGCGCAAAGACCGCCGGGACGCGCCCGTCGCCCGCCGAAGGTCCGCTCCCCGAAACGACTTTCAGGGCCTCCGTGTAACGGACGGAGCCGTCGAGGTCGACCTGCTTCAGCCGGTAGTAGCTCGTTCCCGCCAGGGGACTCCTGTCCGTCCATGCGTACTGGCGGGGCGACACCGTCGTGCCCGCCCCCGCGACGAAGCTCCCGGCGATATCCGCAAACCCGGACGAGGCAGTGGCGCTCCGCTGCACGTAGAACCCGTAGCTGTTCACCTCGGAGGCGGTCCCCCAGGTGATGTTCACGCCGCCGGAAGTCCCCGCCGACGCCGCGAACGCCGCAAGCTGGACGGGGAGGGGAGCGGCATTCTCCCCGATCGCCCATTCGCCGAACCCGGTGAGGTTCGTCTGCCATACGCAATGCGCCACGGTATCGGCCGGAGCGGCCGTCCCGACATTCGCCCAGCCGCCGCTCGCATTCTGCCAGAGCGTGTATGCCGCCTGGTTGCCGCGCGCCTCTGACGGGGCGTAGGCGAGCCAGAGCCCGTACGTAAACCCGTCGCCCACACCGCTCGATGAGATCACGTAGTATCGCCTGACGACAAGCGCAGTGTCCGCCGCATGCGGGAGGCCGGGGGGGTTGACCCCCGGGTAGACAGTGGCCGTGATCGTGGAGGGGTTGCCCGTCCCCCCGGGAACTATGCATGAGGCGGCATCGAACAGCCGGTATGTTCCGGCGGAGCCGGATGCGATCGCGCGGGAGATCGTTCCCGTGACGCTCCACGCCCCGGGGGTGAATGACGCCGGGTCGCTGGAGGCAATCGCAAGCGTGTGGGGCCCGGTCGCGATATTGCCCGCGGTGACGACGAGCGACCCGCCGGGCGCGATCGTGACGTCGCTGTCCAGCGTCGCCCCGAGTGAGTCGTTCAGCACCATGTTATAGAACGTCGAGTTCCCGATCGTCCGGCCGAACCGGCCGCCGAAATTCACCGTGGACGTCCCGCAGTTGAACGCGCCGGCGTTCGTCCAGTTGCCCCCGACTGCGTGCGTAAGCCCCGTGCCCGCGTTGAGCGTCCCCCCCGGCCCGATGACGACGTTCCGGATCACGGTGAGCCCGCTCCCCGCCGTCATCGTCCCCTGGACAAGGAGATCGTAAAAAGTCTGCGCGGAGGGGGAGCCTCCCATCACCGTGTTCACGAAAATCGACTCGGGGGTATACCCGAAGCCCGGGGTGACGCTCGGCAGGTATGTCCCGTAGTTCAGCCACTGGGCGCCCGTCATGTGGAGGACGGTGATGCCCACCGATGCGTCGATCGTGCCGTAGTTGATCACGTTGCCGCCGAAATAAATCCTGAGGACGTATGTCGAGACGTCGAATGTGACGCCGGCGCCGACGGTGAGCGTTCCCGCCACGCGAAACGTCGTGTCGACGTTGATCGGCATGGCGGTCTTCGTCCCGCTCCCTCCCAGCGTCAGGTTCCCGTAGACGATTGCCCTGGCAGCATCGCCGGAGAGGACCGGCTGGTCTCCCGCGCGGGTGAATTCTTCGGTGCTTGCGGGGTCGAAACTGTAGGAGTCGAACGACGGGTTGGCCGCGCTGCCGCTGATCGTCATCTTCCCCCCGGCCCCGATCGAGAACGCGCAGGCGCCCGCAGCCTGTTTCGCGAGCGTGCCGCCGGAGCTGAGCGTCAGCGTTCCGTTGACAGTCGCCGCGCCCGGGTTGCCGTCGACGCTGACGCCGGCGTTCCCGTCGATGGCAAGCGTCCCCCCCGTCTCCACGATGAGCGCCGCGCAGTCTGCCGCCGTGGCGCCTGTCGTGACGGTATTGCCTGCAAGTATGTCAACCGTGTCGACGGCTGTCGGGACTCCCGTCCCGCTCGCCCCGCTCACGAGCTGCCATGTCCCCGGAGCGCTCCAGGAGCCGCTGGCCCGCGAGGCGAACTTCGCCTGGGATTTCACTTCCGTCGTGGATCCCGCGACTGCCAGCGCAATCGTCATGCTCAGAATCAAATTCGTCAGGTCGTGCTTCATACACCCCCCGTGCGGTCGAGTCTCGATTTTTTTTCTCCCCTTCGGACCCATCACCCCACATAAGGAACCGGCACTCGAAACAGATTTCCCGGCCCTGACTGAATCTAGTGCGTATTTGCAGAATTTGATGTGATCATACGCAAACTTATCTCAACACATATGTGATTTCATGACAACAGGCTCATTAAAACGGACGGAAATGTAGAATCCACATCTAAATGGGCATTTTTGTGGACACGCGGGAGGAAGTAGCGTGCGTGACGGAGGGCACAGATGCAGGCTGGCTGTTGTGCGGAAGCCCCAGGGGGGACTCAGCGCCTCACGATGCGACAGAAGAAGATTCGAACTCCACTCGCGGCCCTCCCCGGGTTGAACCTGACCGTCAGTCCCCCTTTTCCCTGCGTCAGCTCACGGGGAAGCTCATAGACCGCGTCGAAAAACTCTCCGGGGCGGTTCCTCTCCAGCGTTTGCGAAGCGACCGTTCTCCCGTCGACGACGATATCGAATGCTCCCGTGCGGGAGTCGCTCCCCCAGTACGTCACGACCAGGTCAAGGGGCCCCTCGGGACGGGAGGCAAACTCGAACGAGAACCAACCGGGTGCCGAGGCCTGCCTCCAGCTCCTCTCCCGGTAGCGGCCGACTGTCGTGCTCTCGCCCGCGAGCCGGTGCGCGAGCTCGCAGTCGGAGTCTCCCGCAATCACGGAGTCGAGCGTCCGCGACTGGAGCGATCTCTTCCGCGCGGACTCGGCCCTGTCGGACTTCTGCCTGTCGGCCCACTCGGCCGCGGTGAGGCAGTCGAGGTAGATCGCGTAGCGCCTGTCGCTCAGTGAGTAAAAGGGGATGAACGTGACGTCCGCGGGCCGGCCGACGCCGTGCGTCGCGAACGTGAGCGCCCTGGGAGGGAGCGGGCGCACCCAGGACTCAATCGCGCGGCCCTCCGTGACCAGGACGGGAACGGGGCGGTCCGACGCCACGGGGCCGAGATCGGCCGCCAGAAGCACGGGGCCGTACATCAGCGCTGCGCGGGAGGCCATATCAGGCGTCGGCTCGAGGCGGAGCGACATCGGAAGCGAGACGTCGATCGTGTCAGCCCCTTTCCAGAGGCGGGAGACCATGGCATACCCGGGAGAGGCGGAGTCAATCGCCAGGAGCTTTCCGTCGAGCGCGATTGTCACGCGGGGCGCCCAGAACGGGTGGCGGACCTTGATCGCGGCTGCAACCGGCGACGCGCACGTGACGACGAGCCGGGTCGCGCCCGATGCGGGGAATCCGGTGGTCTGGACGACGCGGATTCCGCGGTCGCGCCAGAGAATCTCGGACGCGATGAAGAGGTTGACGTAGAGCGTGTCGCGGTCGTGGAAGTAGATGCTCTCGCCGTACCGGGAGTGGTTTTCGATGCCGGTGCCGAGACAGCAGGTGAAGTCGTCGGCGGGGGTGCTGAACTGCTTGTGCGCGCCGGCGCCCATCGGCACGAAATAGCAGACCATGCCGTCGGCCGGGTTCTGCGACGCGAGGATGTGGTTGAGCAGCGCCCGCTCGGTGAAATCGGCATACTCCACGTCGGGACGCTGCGTGAAAAGCAGCCGGGTGAGCTTCAGCATGTTGTACGTGTTGCAGGTCTCCATCGTCCCCTCGCTCAGCCGGTCGCTGAGCCGGCGCGGGGCGCCGAAATGCTCGTACTCCCCGTCTCCTCCCGCGGCGTAGGAGTGGTTCCTGGTGACGGTTTCCCAGAAAAACCGGGACATCACGCGGTAGCGCTCCTCCCCCGTGATCTCATAGAGACGGGCGGCGCCGATCAGCTTCGGAATCGTCGTGTTGCCGTGCAGCCCCTCCAGGCGGTCCTCCCGGCGCGCCATCGGATCGGTGACCGCGCGGTGGTCAAAACGGGCCGCCAGGTCGAGGTATTTCCTCTCCCCCGTCATGGCGTACACGTCCGCAAGGACTTCATTCATCCCGCCGAATTCGCACGCGAGCATCGACTGGAAGAGGGAGTCGGAGAGGCCTTTCGTCGTCTCCAGCGACCAGTCGGCCATGCCCCGCAGCACAAGGGCGGCCCGCGCGACCCCGGCGAGGCGGTACGCGTCGCGGAGGCCCGCCATGATCTTGTGCACCGTGTACCACGGGGACCAGACGCCGTTGAGCTGGAACGCGGAGGAGCGGATCCTGCCGGCCTTCACCTCGGCGAACACACGCTTGCCGTCCGGGATCCCGCTCACGTATCCGTTGCCATTGGCCTTCTGGCACTCCGCGAGCTGGTCGACGGCATACGTGATCCGGTCGAGGAACCGCCGGTCGCCGGTGGCGCGGTACTGGAGGGCGCATGCGGAGAGGTAGTGGCCGAGGAAGTGGGACGAGAGCCCCTCGCGCTCCCACCCCCCGTACGTCGAGTCGCGTGGAGCCAGGCCCGCGTACTCCCTGCACCGCGCAAGGAGGCGGTCCGGCTTCAGCGAGAGGATATAGGCCTGGTCCATCTCCATCGCGTGGCGGAAGGGCCCTTCCAGGAGATGGACGTCGCTCAGGTCAAATGTCCCGATGCGGGGGGGCGCGGCAAGCGCGGCCTCCTGCGCCCGGGCCTCACGGGGCGCGGCGGCTGCCGCGAGCGCCGCGATGCCGCATGCCAGGACGCGCGCGAACCGGTGCATCGATGCTCCTTCCCGTCCGGGCTTCAGACGATCCGCTCGAGGGGAACCTGGAAGAGCCGGATCCGGTCGTCGGGTCGCGCGATGGCGGCGTTCGTCTCGGTGATCTTCCCGATCAGGGCGTCGAGCGCCGGCTGGTCCGTAAAGGCGATCATCAGCATCGTGTTCACGCCGGGGTAGCTCCGGGTGCCCAGGTGCGCCTCGGTGCCGTGCCCCTTCCCCTTCACCTGTTCCCAGCGGGAATAGTAGTCGATGCCGAGCTTCTCCAGGAGCTCCATGACCCGGGCGGTGTAGACTTCGTTGCAGACGACAAACGCGATCTTCATGTGCGCTTTTCCTTTCCTCTGCCTGACGAAAGATCGTCGATGATCGAGTAGACCACCGGGACGATGAAGAGGGTCAGCAGCGTCGACGTGATCAGCCCGCCGATCACCGCCTGTCCCATCGGCGAGCGGAATTCGCTCCCCTCGCTCGAGGCGAGCGCCACGGGCATCATCCCGAATATCATGGCAAATGTTGTCATGAGTATCGGCCGGAGCCTGGTCGCGCCGGCGTTCACCAGCGCCGTCGTCCGGTCCTGTCCCCGCTCGCGGAGCACGTTGGCATAGTCGACGAGGAGAATCCCGTTCTTCGTGACAAGCCCCATCAGCATGATGATGCCGATCAGCGAGATCACCGACAGCGCGCTCCCGAACGCGATGAGCGCGAAGACCGCCCCGATCAGCGACATCGGCAGCGCGAGCATGATGGCGAAGGGATGGAGGAAGCTCTCGAACTGGGCCGCGAGCACAATATACACAAAGACGACCGCGAGTCCCAGCGCCACGAGGATATTGACCATGGACTGTGCCTGCTGCTCGCCGGAGCCCGTCACGCTGACGGTGTATCCGGGCGGCGGCGTGAGGCGCCCCGTCCGGCGCAGGATATCCCCGATCACGTCCCCCATCTGGCGCCGGGATGTGTTGGCGTCGATGCGGATCTCGCGCTGCCTGTCGAACCTGTTGATTTTCGACGGGCCGGAGCCGGGCCCGATGTCCGCCACGGAGGAGACGGGGACCAGGAGCTTCTCTCCTCCGGCGCCGTCTTTCGTCCCCTTGATCGTCAGCGTCCGCACGTTCTCGAGCGATGTCCGGTCCTCCTTCGCCAGGCGCACCCTGACGTCGTACTGGTCCCCCCCCTGGGAGTACTGCGTCGCCACCGCCCCGTCCACCATGGCCCGGATCCCCGTGGCGATCATGCCGACGTTCAGGCCGAGGTCGGAGGCCTTCTCACGGTCGATCGTGATGCGCATCTCCGGCTTGGAGGTCTCCAGGCTGTTCTCGACGTCGACCGCTCCCGGCGTGGTGCGCACGATCTGTTCCACGGACGCGGCGAACGCCTCGAGCATCGCCAGGTCGTCCCCCCGGACGCTCATGACCACGGGCTTCTGTCCCCCGCCGGGTCCCTGCGACACGCTGATGCTGAAATTCGCTCCCGGCACGTCGGCGAGATCCCGCCGGATCTCCTCCATGATCAGGGCGATCCCCTTCGCGCGGTCCTTCTTCTTGACGAGCTTGACCAGGATATTCCCCTTCGTCACGGGGTCGTTTCCCGCGCCTATCGTGGTGAGCGTCGTCGTGACTTCCGCACGGCGGGCGAGGATCCTCTCGACCCTCGCGCAGACGTCGCCGGTCCGCTCGAGCGAGCTGCCCGGGGCGGCGTTCACGCCGATCGTGAACTCGCTCTGGTCGCTTTCGGGGAAGAAGGCGGACCCGAGAAACCTGGTGAGGAAGAGGCTCAGGGCGAAGATCCCCGCCGCCGCCCCGATCACCGCCAGCCGGTGCGCGAGCGACCAGGCGATGGCCTTCTGGTAGTGCCGGCTCAGCACCCCGAAGAAGTGGTTGAACCAGTAGAGGATCTTCCTGAGCACGGACCCTTCCGCAGACAGCTCTTCGTCCTCGCTCCTGAGCCAGCGGGAGGCGAGCATCGGCGTCAGCGTGAACGCCACGAAGAGCGACACCAGGACCGCCACGGCCACCGTGATCCCGAACTGGTAGAAGAATCGTCCGATGATGCCGCTCATGAACGCGACGGGGACGAACACCGCGACGACGGTGAACGTGGTCGCCATGACCGCGAGACCGATCTCGCTCGTGGCGGCCTTCGCCGCCTCCATGGCGGTGGCCCCCTCGTGGAGGTGCCGGTAGATGTTCTCGATCACCACGATGGCGTCGTCGATCAGCAGGCCGACGGCCAGCGAGAGGGCCATCAGCGACATGACGTTCAGCGTGAAGTTGAGCGCGAACATGATGATGAAGCTCGCGATGATCGACGTCGGGAGCGCGATGGCACTGATGAGCGTCGGGCGGTGGTTCGCCAGGAAGAGGTAGACCACCACCACCGCGAGCAACCCGCCGTACAGGATGTCGAAGATGACGTCGTCCACCGTCTCCCGGATGAACACGCTGTTGTCGCGCGCCAGCGTGACGTGCATGTCGGGAGGGATCTCCTTTGCCAACCGCGCGATCTGCTCCTTGATCGCGTCCGCCACCTGCACGGTGTTGCTGCCGGACTGCTTCTGGATGTTGAGCCCCACGGAGGAATTCCCGTTGACCCGCGCGAGGCTGGTCCGCTCTTTCGTCCCGTCGGTCACCGTCGCGATGTCGCCCAGGTGCACGACCCTCCCGCCCGGGGACGCGACGATCACGCCGCCGAACTCGCCGGCGTCCGCGTATTTCCCCATCGTGCGGAGCAGGAGCTGGCGCGGCCCCCGGATGAGGTTGCCGGCCGGCACTTCCATGTTGGCGGCCGCAACGCTCTGCACGATGTCGGTGATCGCAAGGTTGCAGGCGTCCATGCGCGCGGCATCGACGTCGATCTGGATCTCCCGTTCGTCTCCCCCGACGAGGTCCACGGAACCGACCCCCGGGACGTTCTCGAGCCGTTTCTTGACCACGTCCTTGGCTTCCGCGGTGATGTCCCTCCCGGACCGGCTCCCGGAGAGCGTGAGTGTCATGATGGGCAGGCTCGCCGGGTCGAACCGCGTGATCACCGGGTCGTCGATCTCCGTCGGGAGGTTCGCCCGCGCGGCCGCGACCTTCTCCCTGACCTCCTGCGCCGCGACCTTCCCGTCGACCTCCAGGCGGAACTGGATGACGACGATCGAGAGTCCCTCCTGGGAGGTCGACTGGATGTGGTCGACCCCGGCGATCGTGTTCACGGCGTCCTCGATCTTCCGCGTCACGTCGGATTCGATCTGTTCGGGTCCGGCCCCGCGGAGGACCGTCGTCACGGTGACGTAGGGGATGTCGACGTCGGGGAACATGTCGACGCTCAGCTTCGAGTAGGAGAACACCCCGAGCACGATCAGGGCGAGGATCATCATCGTCGCGAAGACCGGCCGTTCGATCGAGACATCGGCGAGTTTCATGGCGCGCCTGCCGGACCGTGAGCTGTGTGCGTCATCTGTCCACCGGCCTGACGAGAATGCTGTCCCTGAGGTTGTTGATCCCCACCGTCGCCACCGTGTCGTGCTCGGCGACCCCCCCCAGGATGACCGTCCGTTCGCCGTCGGTCACGCCGACGTCGACGTTCCTCCGGAATGCGCGCCCCCCCCGGAGCACGAAGACGCGGCGATCCGTGCCGTCCGTCAGGATGGCGGCATTCGGGAGGAGGAGCGGGCTGCCCGGCGGGGAGATCGCCAGGCGGACCTTCACGTACATCCCGGGCCTGTACCACCTGTCTGCCGTGTTGGGGAACATCGCCTTGAGCTCGAATGAGCGGGAGCGGACGTCGGCGGATTTCGCAAGCTGCACGATCGTCCCGCGGGCGTCCCCCCCGGGCCGGGCCTCCGATGAGACGGTCACGGGGGCTCCCGGGGTGACGTTCGCCGCGTCGGTCTCGTTGAGGCTGAACGTGACCTTCATCCTGTCGACGTCGGCCACGGTCACGAGCACCTGCCCGGGGGCGGTGAGGTCGCCGAGGCTGCAGTTGACCGCCGTGACCACCCCGCCGATAGGCGTGGTCAGGACCACCGCGCTCCGCGCCCCCTCGAAGTTCGCCCGGGCGACATCGTAGGCGGTCTGGGCGCCGTCGAGCGCCTGGAGGGGGACGGCGCCCTCGGCGTAGAGCGACTTCATCCGCTCGAGCGACTTCTCCGCGTTCCTGTACGCAGCCTGCGTCTGGTAGTACTGGGAGGATGTGCCCGAGCGGTCGAGCTCGACGGTGACCTCCCCCTTCCTGACGCGCGCGCCGACGCGGACGGGGATTGCCGTCACCCGTTCGGCGATCTTCGCGACGATGCCGGCCTGCTCCTGCCCCTCAAGCGATCCGGTGAAAAGCCGTGTCACGACGAGCGGGGAGCGTTCCGCAAGGGCGGTTTCCACGGGGACGACCCGGGGCGCGACGTCCCGCGCGGGATCGCTGTCGTGCCCGGGGCCGCAGGCCGGGGCAATGAGCGCGCATGCGCCCGCCAGGAACGCCGTCCTCCACATGTCTGGTGTCATCGGTCTTCTGCCTCTCCTGCGTTGCTAGCGCTGTGTCGAAATGCCGGCCGCGTTTTCCCATTCGGCCTGCGCGATCAGGAAGTCGTAGAGCGCCTGGGCCCGCGTCGCCCGGGCGCGGGTCATCGCCGCCTCGGAATCCATCAGCTCGAGCTGCGTGCCGACGCCGTTCCTGTAGCGCGTCTGGGCTATGCGGACGGCCTTTGTCGCCTGGGCGATATTCTGCTCCTGACCCCGGATGCGCCTGGCCGCCTCCTGCATTCTCAGCTCCGCCGCCTGGAGCCGCAGGCGCAGTCCCTGTTCCGCGCTGAGCAGCGCCAGGTGCGCCCTGTCGCGGTCGATCACCGCCTGATCGATGCGCGCGCTGCTCCGGAATCCGTCAAAGAGGGGAAACGAAACCTGCAGCCCCACGCTGAGCGACGTCGCCCAGAGATAGCTCCTGAACGCGAACGTGTTGTCCTGCGTCTGGTACTGGTACGACCCGATGAGGCTCAGCGTGGGGAAGAGGCTCGCGCGCTCGATGCTGATGTTCATCTGCAGCATGTCTTCCTGGAGCCTGAGGCCGAGGAGCGCCGGGTTCGCACCGGGGGCTCTCTCCCGGGCGTCCTCCAGCGCACGCTGCGGCACCTCGCGGAAGGCGAATTCCCCGACCACGTCGAGATCGGCGTCCAGGGGGATCGCCAGGATTTCCTTCAGCGCGTTGAGCGAAAGGACGAGCGCGTTGTCGGCGGCGATCGCCAGGGGCTCGGTATTCGCAAGCTCGACTTCCGCCCGGAGGAGCTCGTACTCGGCCGCGCTCCCGTGGTTGTAGAGAGAGCGGACATTTTCGACGTTCGTGCGGACGACCTCGAGTCCCTCCCTGTTGACCGCGGCCAGCTCGCGCGCCAGCAGGACGCCGTAAAATGCCCTGCGCACGGCAAGCGTCACATCCTGCGACGTCGCCCGGTAGGCCTGTTCGGAATAGTCACGGTACGTGTTGGCGATGTCGAGTGCGACCCCCACCTTGCGGCTGTAGAGGGTCTGCGAGAGCGTGGCGCCCAGGAGGTAGGAGTTGTTCGAGCCCAGCTCAAGCGTTTCCGTCGAGTTGCCCGGGTTGAATACGGTGTTGGGAGGGAGAAACAGGACGGGGAGCCTGACGTTGCGCGTGTAGAGGCCCGAGACAGAGAGCTGGGGGAGCGCACCGGAGGTGGCCTCCGCGATCTGCGCATCCGCCCTGTCGCGTTCGCGGTCCGCCATCAGGACCTCCCGGTTCTGCGACAGCGCGAGCGTCACGGCGCTGTCGAGCGTGAGGCGGAGCGCCGGCGCTTCCCGGCGGAGTGCCTCCTGCTGCGCCTCGGCGCAGAGCGCACCGAGTCCCAGCGCGAGGCCAAGTATGGTCGACCTGTTCATAGCGCTTCCGGAGAACATGCCTTCGACTGATGGAGAACGGGACGAAAGATTATTCGCGGGGGAGTGACGACGTGATCTTCCTGTACAGCGCCAGGAGCTGTTCCTGCTCCCGGTCGTCCAGCGCGCCGAGCATTGCCTTGCCGAACCGGACGAGCGTCGCAAACATGATCCCGTGGATCTCCGCTCCTTCGCTCGTCAGTGCCACGCGGACGACGCGCCTGTCCTCGAGGGAGCGATGCCGCGACACGAGCCCGCGGTCAACGAGACGGTCGATGATGAGCGTGGCGCTGCTGACCGTGAGCTTGATCTTCTGCGCAAGCTCGCTCATCGTGCAGGCGCCGTCCTGGCCGAGCATGAGGATCACGCCCGCGTCGCGCTGATTGAGATCGGCCAGCTTCTGATGGACGAGATCTTCCTGCCAGTTCATGAAGCGCCCGGCCATCTTCCTGATTTCGCCGATCAGGGCCGCTGCCCGTGCTTCTATCCTGTCCATGACACTCGGGAGATTCAATATTTGAAGAATTCGAATATCGAATAATACAAATAAATTCTGCCACGCGCAAGCGAATTTGGAGGATCGCCGTTCATTCATTACTATGGACAGGAATTCAACATTCACATTCACGCGGGCAAAAATGGAAATCGTCGTACTGGACGGCTTCACGCTCAACCCCGGGGACCTCTCCTGGGAGGGTCTCCGCTCGCTCGGATCGTGCACCGTGTACGACAGGACGCCCGCCGAAGAGGTGGTCCCCCGGGGGCGCGGCGCGGAAGCGCTCCTGACGAACAAGACGCCCCTCGGCGCCGACGCCATCGCGCGTCTCCCGCGCCTCCGCTATATCGGCGTTCTCGCCACGGGCTATAACATCGTCGACGTCGCCGCGGCAGGGGCGCGCGGCATCGTCGTCACGAACGTGCCCGCCTACGGCACGATGTCCGTCGCCCAGGTCGTGTTCGCGCACGTCTTCAACCTGACGCACCGCGCCGCGCAGCACGCCAGCGCGGTGAGAAGCGGCCGATGGTCTGCCTGTCCGGATTTCTGTTTCTGGGACGGCCCGCTGGTGGAGGTGAGCGGACTCAGGCTGGGGATCGTGGGACTGGGACGGATCGGCGGGGCCGTCGCGCGCGCGGGCGCGGCGTTCGGCATGGAGGTGGTCGCGTCTGACCCCTCCGGGGGGAAGGGATTCCCGGAAGGAGTCAGCCCCGTCCCGCTCGACGAGCTCTTCCGCACGGCCGATGTGGTGAGCCTCCACTGCCCCCTCACCGGTGAAACGAGGGGACTCGTGAGCGCCCCACGCATCGCGCTCATGAAGCGGACCGCGTTCCTCATCAACACCAGCCGCGGTCCGCTCATCGATGAACGGGCACTCGCCGACGCCCTCGATCGCGGGGGAATTGCCGGGGCGGGGCTGGACGTGCTCTGCGAGGAGCCGCCGGCGGCGGACAACCCGCTGCTGAAGGCGCGGAACTGCTACATCACGCCGCATTACGCCTGGGCGAGCACGGCGGCGCGGAGGCGGCTGATGGAGGAGGTGACGGAGAACCTCCGCGCGTTTCAGAGAGGGGAGCGGAGAAACGAAGTCACGGGCTAGATTGCCACGCCAAAGAGGGCGTGGCAATCTAACGCCGGTCCGGGCTGAGCGCCTTGACGACCTTGAGGGCGATCTCCGCACCGACCCGGTTCTGTGCTTCCACGGTCGAGCCGCCGATGTGCGGAGACACGCTCACGCGCGGGTGGGCGAGGAGTCCTTTTTCCGCCTCCGTCGGGGGTTCGTGCGTAAAGACGTCGAGCGCCGCCGCCGACACAATGCCGGCATTGAGCGCCTCCAGGAGGGCCTCCTGATCCACGACGCCGCCGCGCGAACAGTTGATGATCACCACTCCCTTCTTCACAGACGCCAGCTCCTTCTTACCGATCGAGGGCCCCAGTGCCGGGTCGAACGGGACGTGGAGCGTGATGAAATCGGAGCTGGCCAGGAGCTTCTCCTTCGTCGTGATCTCGACGATGAACTCCATCGGGGCGAACGGGGGATCATAGGCCAGCACGGTCATGCCGAACCCGAGCGCGCGGCGGGCGACTTCCTTGCCGATGTTCCCCAGCCCGATGATGCCGAGCGTCTTCCTGTACAGCTCGGTGCCGGCGCCGTATTCCTTCTTCGGCCATTTCCCCGCGCGCATTTCCGCCGTGCTCACGTGCAGGTAGCGGCTCACCGCGAGCATGTGGCCGATGGTCAGCTCCGCCACCGAGACAGCGGAGGCAAGGGGGGTATTGAGGACGCGGATGCCCTTCCCTTCCGCGTGCCGCACGTCGATGTTGTCCACGCCGACGCCCCCCCGGGCGATGACCTTCAGCCGGGTGCCGGCCTCGATCACGTCGCGCGTCACTTTCGTCGCGGAGCGAACGATGATGCAGTCGTATTCGCCGATGCGGGCCAGGAGCTCGTCGCCTTTGAGCGACAGCTGTTGCACGGTGTGGCCCGCGTCGGCCAGGATTGTTGCGCCTTCTGCTGAAATTCCGTCGGTGACAAGGATATTCATGGAGGTCTCCATCGGGTTGGTCACACCAGAAAGGGCGGAGCAGCAAGCCCAATATACGGAGGGGGGCATGTGTTGTCAACCTGAGGGACCCCTCCTTGAAGCAGGAAATCCCCCGCGGTATATTGGAGACCGGCACCCGGATTCACGGCCCGCGCGGAGCGGACACGCACACATTGGAGGAAGCACATATGGCTACTGGGCGGCACCGGGCGGCGCTGGCAATCGGCCTGATCGTCGCGTGCGGAAGACTGCAGGCACAGGCACCACGGGAAGAACGGGAGACGGACCCGCTCGTCCTGAAGAAGCTCGAGTGGTTCAGGGACCAGAAGTTCGGGCTCATCCTCCACTGGGGGACGTACGCCCAGTGGGGGATCGTCGAATCCTGGTCCATCTGCAGCGAGGATGAGCCATGGTGCACCAGGCCGATCGACGACTACTGCGAGTACTGCCGCCGGTACGAGGCGCTGCAGAAGACGTTTAACCCCGTCCGGTTCGATCCCGATGCATGGGCCGCTGCGGCCCGGGAGGCGGGGATGCGCTACGTCGTCTTCACGACGAAGCACCACGACGGCTTTTGCATGTTCGACACGAAAGAGACCCCCTACAGGATCACGGACACCGCCTGTCCCTTTCACACGAGCCCGCGCGCCAATGTCGCGCTCGAGGTGTTCAATGCGTTCAGGCGGAACAACCTCGGCATCGGCGCCTATTTTTCGAAGCCGGACTGGCACTCCCCCTATTACTGGAACCCGCGCTGGGCGCACGCCGACAGAAACGTCAACTACAGCATCGCGAAACACCCCGATCTCTGGCGCTCCTTCCAGTCGTACACGTTCAACCAGATCCGGGAGCTGATGACGGGCTACGGGAGCATCGACATACTCTGGCTCGACGGCGGCTGGGTCAATCCCGGAAACCTCTCCCAGGACATCCGGATGGACACGATCGCCACCATGGCGCGGTCGCACCAGCCGGGGCTGATCATTGTCGACCGCGCTGTCCACGGCCGCTACGAAGACTACAGGACCCCCGAGCAGGAGGTGCCCGACACACCCCCGGACTACACATGGGAAACGTGCATGACGATGGGGCATTCGTGGTCGTACGATCCGCACGATACCTACAAGAGCGCGAGGACGCTGGTCCACACGCTCGTCAATATCGTCGCCAAGGGTGGAAACCTCCTCCTGGGGATCGGGCCCGACGCGAGCGGGGAGCTTCCGGCCGAATCGGTGAAACGCCTGAAGGACATCGGGGCGTGGCTCTCCGTGAACGGAAAGGCGATCTACGCAACACGGGCGATTCCGCCGTACGTGGACGGGAATTTCCGGTTCACGCGCGAAGCAGGCGGAGCGATCGACGCGATCTATCTTCCGGCGGAGGGGGAAGAGGCGCCCCCCGCCAGGATGACGATCCACGCGTTTTCGCCCGCCGCGGGATCCGCCGTCACGCTGGTCGGGACGCCGGGCAATGTCGCCTGGCAGGCAGGTCCCGCCGGGGTCATGATCGATCTGACCGAGGCGCAGAGGGGGCATCTTCCATGCGCGTATGCGTGGACGTTTAGGATTGAGAGGCCTGAAAAGAAGAGGTGATTGTCCCGCCTTCGGCGCCTGCGGCGCCGCAGGCGCCGGGACGCAAAGAACGCGCCACGCCAAGCAGCGGCGTGGTCCAAAGAGCGGACTTCGCAAAGAGCGCTCGCAATGACAGGGACACACATGAATCGAATTTTCGTTTGCGCGATGCTGTACCTCCTCACGGGCGCGACACAGGCGACTGCGGGAGAAAGCGATCTCCGCACTCTGCTCAAATCGCTCCCGGGAACCATTGTGAGCGGCTACGACTCGGCAATCGGTGGAGGAACAATCCTGTATCACTCTGCAAACCCCCACGCGCGCATGGCGCTGATCGCACGGGCGACCGGAGGCGAGGAGTATGCCGAGTGGCTCACGTCCCCTGTCCCCTCCAGGGCAGGGGAAAGAGTCGTCTTCGCGTGGCTTGCCGGGGTTTCCGGGAGCAAGGGGGAACACGCGTTTGCCCTGGATGTCAACGGAAGGGAGATGGTGCGCTTTGTGACGCCTCCCGACACATCTCATGCAACGATCGTCGATTCGGGGTCGGAAGGATCGACACTCACGTTCTGCGCGACCGGGACCGACAGATACGGCGACCTCTTCGGGTACATGTTCCTCTCGCTCAAGTGCGACCCCCGGCTCTCGGGAAGTCCGCTCAGGATCCGCGTCACAGGCCGGAACGACGGGAGCCAGGCGTGGGTGATGATTTTCGAGCACCCGCTCGTCGAGAGGGCGTGGATCAGTCCCTGCCCTGCGCTGCGTAAGGGGAGTGCGGGGCCCGTCCGGCCCACGACGGTTGAGATAGAGCACTACGGTCCTCCCGTCGCCTGCCGTATCGCGATGGAGGGAGGCACCGGGAGCGCGGGGCGGGCCGCCTGGGGCCTCACGCCGTTCACGGCAGGGAGCAGGCCCGTCGCGTGGCCTGTCACGCGCAGGATTACCGTGCGCGCCGGCAGTACGCTCCTGGCCGACACGGTTCTCGTGCTCCTGCCGGTGCACGACCTGACGTTCTACCTTCTTCCCCACTCGCATACGGATATCGGCTATTCGGCGTATCAGCCCGTGGTGGAGAACAACCACATGCGTTACATCGACAGCGGGATCGCAATCGGCCGGCGTACCGCGTCATACCCCCCTGGAGAACGCTTTAAGTGGAATATCGAGGTCATGTGGCCACTGGAGAGTTACTGCCGGAGCGCCTCACCCGGCACGCTTGCACGGCTCGCCGCGGCGATCGACAGCGGGTGGATCGGGCTGAACGGGCTCTACGCGAACGTCCTCACGGGGCTCTGCACCCCTGAGGAGTTCTATCACCTCACGGATTTTGCCCGCGCGACAGGAGCGCGGTTCTCCCGCCCCTTGCGCGCGGCGATGATCTCGGACATCCCGGCCTACAGCTCGGCAATCGTCACCGGCCTTGCGAGGGCCGGCATCCGGTATTTCTCCAGCGGGCCCAACTACGTGCCCACGATGCCTGACGGTGGAGACAGGATAGGCGGGGCACTGAAGGCGTGGGGGGACAGACCTTTTTACTGGATCTCGTCTTCAGGCGCTGACACGGTCCTCTTCTGGATGGCCGGGCATGGCTATTCCTGGTTTCACGCGCTCAACATGGGGGAACTCAGCAAGGCGGCGCCGTCGGAGATCTTCGACTACGTGGCGGAGCTCGACGCGAAAGAGTACCCGTACGACATGGTGCAGGTCCGCTACACGATCGGCGGGGACAATGGTCCGCCGGATCCGAACCTCTGCGATTTCATCCGGAAGTGGAACAGGGAATATCTCTCGCCGCGGTTTGCCATCGCGACGACAGAAGAGCTCTTCGAGCGTTTTGAGAGAAAGTACGGCGCAACGCTCCCGCTGATCACGGGCGACCTCACCCCCTACTGGGAGGACGGGGCGGCCTCGACGGCACGGGAGCTCGCCGGGAACCGCCGTGTCGCGGAGGAACTGACGCAGACGGAGGCGCTCTATGCGCTCCTTGCACCGGGACGGTTCCCCGCCGAGAGCGCCCGCGCTGCCTGGCGCAACGTCGTCCTCTTCGACGAGCACACGTGGGGAGCGTCGAATTCGATCAGCGATCCGGACAACACCGACGTGAAGGCGCAGTGGGAGTACAAGCGCTCCTACCTCGATTCCGCCCGGGCGGAGGAGGTGAAGCTGAGGCGCGCGGTCCTCCCGCCGGGGACCGCCGGCACGGTCCGCACGGTCGACGTCATCAACACCTGTTCGTGGCAGCGGACGGACCTGGTAGTACTGCCGGACTCCGTCCACACGCCGGGGCTCCGGGCACATGACGCCGCCGGCCGGCCGGTGCCGGCGCAGGCGCTCGCTTCCGGAGAGACCGCATTTCTCGCCGTGGACGTCCCCCCCTTCGGATGCGCGCGCATCACGTTCGAGGCAGGGAGGGCGTACGTCCCGGCGGCGCCGGCCGTGGCCGGGGGGACGCATGCGGGGAACGAGACTGTGGAGGTCGCGGTGAACCCCAGGACCGGCGTCATCAGCCGTCTTGAGAGCGGGGGACGGAACTTCGCGGACACATCCGGGGGTGGAGGGCTGAACCAGTACCTCTACGTGGCCGGGAGGGACCCGCGGGACGCCGCGGCCGACAGCGGCGTCACGGTGAGCGTGGGGGAGGCGGGTCCGCTCGTCGCCTCGCTGCGCGTCGCATCGCGTCCGCCGGGAGGGGGACTCCTCGTGCGCACGATCCGTGTGATCGCCGGTATCGACCGCGCGGACATCGTGGATTCGCTCTGGAAAGACGCCGTGCGCTCGAAGGAGAGTGTCCACATCGCGTTCCCATTCCTCGTCCCCGGCGGCCAGACGCGGATCGACAACACGTTCAGCATCCTCCGCCCCGACAGCGACCAGCTCCCCGGCTCGTGCAGGGATTTCTTCTGCGCGGAAAGGTGGGTGGACGTGGCCAACGGCACGGAGGGCGTGCTCACTGCTCTTCCTGATGCGCCGCTTGTGGAGACGGGGAGGATGACCGATGAACGACAGGTGAACGACGGC
>Ga0335079_10002776_pt1 | contig 20151 bp, 15 predicted proteins | sample Lox_Sample_33_FD_206719 | JGI IMG/M metagenome (GOLD analysis project Ga0335079, IMG submission 206719) | Soil microbial communities from Loxahatchee National Wildlife Refuge, Florida, United States - Lox_Sample_3.3 | ecosystem: Environmental > Terrestrial > Soil > Wetlands | place: USA... | reverse complement strand
TTTCGATGCTGATGCTGGTGACGGCCTCCAATTTGCTCCAGCTGTACGTCTTCTGGGAGGCGGTCGGTCTTTGCTCGTATCTGCTCATCGCCCACTGGTACGAGCGGCCCGCGGCCGCGGCGGCCGCCACCAAGGCCTTCCTCGTCAACCGGGTGGGGGATTTCGGTTTCGCGCTCGGGATTTTCCTCGTCTTCCGCCTCGTCGGTTCGCTGGACTACGACCGGGTGTTTGCCGAGCTGCCCAAGCACGCGGGCGAGGTGATCACGGTCGCCGGGTTTGACGTTCAAGCGGTCACGCTCGTTGCCCTGCTGCTTTTCATGGGCGCGGTCGGAAAATCGGCCCAGCTTCCGCTGCATGTCTGGCTGCCCGACGCGATGGAGGGCCCGACGCCCATCTCGGCCTTGATCCATGCGGCCACGATGGTGACGGCCGGCGTCTTCATGATCGCCCGCTTGATCCCGATCTTCAGCCTGTCCGCCGCGGCGATGAGCGTCGTGGCCGCGACGGGGGCCGCGACCGCCCTGTTCGCCGCCACGATCGCGCTGACCCAGAACGACATCAAACGCGTCGTGGCCTACTCGACCGTGAGCCAGCTGGGCTACATGGTGATGGCCTGCGGCCTGGGGGCGTCGACGGCCGGAATCTTCCACCTGCTCACGCACGGGGCCTTCAAGGCCCTCCTCTTCCTCGGCTGCGGGAGCGTGATCCACGCGCTGGCGGGGGAGCAGGATTTGAGAAAGATGGGCGGACTGAAATCACGGCTTCCCGTGACCTACTGGACTTTTTACATCGGCGCGCTGGCCCTGGCCGGGATCCCGCCGCTCGCCGGTTTTTTCAGCAAGGATGAAATCCTGGTCCGGGCCTTTCTCTCCGGCGGGGCCGGGATTCTGTTCTGGGGCGTCGGGGTCGCGACGGCCTTCCTGACGGCCTTCTACATTTTTCGTCTGATCTACGCCGTTTTTCACGGCGCGTCCCGGCTCGATCCGAAGACGGCGGCCTCCGTGCACGAGTCGCCGCCCGTGATGACGGTCCCCCTGGTCGTGCTGGCCGTTCTGTCGGTGACGGTTGGATGGGCGGGGCTGCCGATTCAGGGTCTAAACGGGATCGAGGCCGTGCTCGGTCCGCTGCTCTCCCCCGGCGGGTCGTCCGAGCCGGTCTCCGGACAGGCGAGCCTCCTTCTCCCGTTGATGGGAATTTCGGTCGCGGCGGCCCTCTCCGGTTGGATGACGGCACGGTATTTTTATTTGACCCGGCCGGAACTGCCGGAACGGCTGGCGACACGCGCGCCCGCGCTTTACCGGCTCTCGCTGAACAAATGGTATTTCGACGAACTGTACGACCGTGTCATCGTCCGGCCGACACGCCGCCTCGCGGACCGGCTTTGGCGGACCGTGGACGTTCATACCATCGACGAAGCGGTCAACGGGGTGGGGAGGGAGACCCTGGCCGGGGCCCGGATCCTCCGTCTCATTCAGAGCGGCCAGCTCCAGCATTACGCGCTGGTGATGATGGTGGGCACCTTCGTGATTCTGACGGTTTACTTGATCGTGCAATAAGGCGGGGAATGAACATCGACCGATGAACGGGAATATGGGACATCTCTTGAGCATCCTGATCTTTCTTCCGCTGGCGGGGGCGGTCGTCCTGGCCTTTTTCCCCGGCAACGACGCCGGCGTCCGCCGGATCGCGTTGGGCCTGACCGTCGCCGCTTTTCTCGTCTCGATCCCGCTTCTCGGGTCCTTCGATCCGTCCTCGCAGGGGATGCAGTTCGTCGAGCGGGTTCCGTGGATCCCGTCGTTTCATATCGAATACGCCGTGGGCGTGGACGGGATCAGCCTCCTGTTCGTTTTGCTGACGACGCTGCTCTCGCCGATCTGCGTCCTGGCCTCCTGGACGGCCGTGACCGCACGGGTGAAGGAGTTCATGATCGCCCTTCTCGTGATGGAGGCGGCCATGATCGGCGTCTTCGTCTCGCTGGACTTCGTCCTGTTCTACGTCTTCTGGGAGGCGATGCTGATCCCGATGTACCTGATCATCGGAGTCTGGGGCGGCCCCAACCGGATTTATGCCGCGATCAAGTTCTTCCTGTATACCCTGGCCGGAAGCCTCCTATTGCTGGTGGCGATCATCGTGCTGTACTTTTCCGGGGGGCGGACCTTCGACATCCTCCATCTGATGGGCCAGCCCTATCCGGCCGCGGTCCAGGTTTGGATTTTCTGGGCCTTTTTCCTCGCGTTCGCGATCAAGGTTCCGATGTTTCCCTTCCATACCTGGCTTCCGGACGCGCACGTCGAGGCGCCCACCGCCGGCAGCGTGATCCTGGCCGGCATTCTGCTGAAGATGGGGGGATACGGCTTCCTTCGCTTCTGCCTCCCGATGGTGCCCCAGGCCTCGCGGTCCTTCACCGGGATCGTCCTGGCGCTTTCGGCGATCGCGATCCTGTACGGCGCGTACATGGCGCTGGCCCAGACGGATCTCAAAAAACTGATCGCGTACTCCTCGGTCTCCCACATGGGGTTCGTGACGCTGGGGATCTTCGTCCTGAACGCCCAGGGCATCGAGGGCGCGCTGCTCCAGATGGTCAATCACGGGATCACGACCGGGGCGCTCTTCCTCCTGGTCGGCATGCTCTATGACCGGACGCACAGCCGGCAGATCGCGGACTACGGCGGGATCGCGCGGCCGATGCCCCGCTACGGCGCGATGCTTTCGATCTTCGCCCTCTCGTCGCTGGGCCTCCCGGGGATGAACAGTTTCGTGGGCGAGTTTCTGGTGCTCCTGGGGGCCTTCATGACGCATGCCGGCATCGCCGTCGCGGCCACGCTGGGCGTCATCCTGGCCGCGGTCTATCTTCTCTGGATGGTCCAGCGCGTCCTGTTCGGGCCGATCACGACGTCCGACAACGCGCGGCTGATGGACCTCGGTGGGCGCGAGATGGCGATCCTCGTCCCGCTCGTCGTCCTGGTGTTTGCCATCGGGTTCTATCCCGACCCGCTGCTGTCCCTGATGCATGCCAGCGTGAACCATCTCCTGACGCAGGTCAACGTGGCCGCGCCGCTTCAGCTTTCGGAGGTCTGGACGCGGCCATGAATTTTTCGGTCGCCGACATCGGCGCGGTGCTTCCCGAAATCATCGTGGCGGTCTACGCCTGCGCCGTCCTTCTGATCGAGCCGTTTCTTCCGAAAGACCGCCGGGACGTCCTGGCCTATTTCGGGTTCGCGGCGCTGGGCCTGGCGTTCTGGGGGACGTCGCGCGTCATGTGGACCGATCTTTCGGTCCTGAACGGCATGTTCGTCCTGGATCCCTTCGGCAATTTCTTCAAGCTGCTCCTCTACGTCGCGGCCGCGATGACGATCCTGCTCTCGATGGGCTATCTCAAGCGCGAGGGAATCCACCTGGGGGAGTATTACGCCTTCGTCCTGTTCGCCACCTGCGGGATGATGATCCTGGTGTCCGCCTCCGACCTCATCACGGTCTTCCTGGGGCTGGAGCTGATGTCGATCACGTTTTACATCCTCGCCGGCTTCAAGCGCTTCGAGGAAAAATCGCTCGAGGCCGCGGCCAAGTACTTCATCCTGGGCTCCTTTTCAACCGGGATACTCCTGTTCGGAATCTCGCTGCTGTACGGGCTGTCCGGGACGACCAACCTGCAGGCCCTGGCACTCCATCTCCGGGGAACGGAGCTCCAGAGTCCGGCCTGGATCCTGGCGATGATTCTGCTCGTGGTGGGGTTCGGATTCAAGATCGCGGCCGTTCCGTTCCATATGTGGGCGCCGGACGTCTATGAAGGGGCCCCCACGCCGGTCACGGCGTTTCTTTCGGTCGGCTCCAAGGCGGCCAGCTTCGCCGTCTTCATCCGGGTCTTCATCGAAGCCCTGGGCGGGATGCAGTCCGACTGGCGGCCGCTGCTGATTTCCCTCTCGGTCGTCACGATCGTGACGGGAAACGTCGTGGCGCTGGTTCAGACGAACATCAAGCGGATGCTGGCCTACTCCAGCGTCGCCCACGCCGGATACGCCCTGATCGGCCTGATCGTCGGCGATGCGCTCGGGATCTTCAGCCTCATGCTCTACATGCTGGTCTACGCCTTCATGACCCTCGGCGCCTTCGGGGTCGTGACGCTGCTCCGCCGGGAAGGGGTCGAAGGGGACGAGATCCGCGACTTCGCGGGCCTGGCCCGCAAAGACCGGCTGACGGCCTTCGCGATGCTGATCTTCATGTTCTCGCTGGCCGGGATCCCGCCGACGGCCGGCTTCGTCGCGAAGTTTTATATTTTCATGGCGGCGGTCAACGCGCACCTGACTTGGCTGGTCGTCCTCGGGGTGGTCTTCACGGCCGTCTCGGCCTATTTCTATCTGCGGGTCGTGATGGTAATGTACATGAAGGAGCCCGACCAGGCGGTCCAGCTCGTGGCCCCGCGGGGGGCCGTCGTGGTCCTGGCCGTCGCGGCCGCGGCGGTGCTGCTGCTGGGAATCTATCCCAGCCCGTTTTTGGATTACGCCCAGCAGGCCGTGCTCAAGTTGCGCTAACCGTTTGAAGCGGAGGAATGGTTGAAGTGAATTCCATGGTTAGATTGTTGCGGCGCGGGTTGAATCGTTCACCGCGGGCTTTGAGATCCCTGTTGATCCTAATCGCCGTTTTCGGCGCGGTCGGGACTGCGGCGGCCGACGCCGACGTCAAGTTCGGCGGCGAGTTCCTCACGCGATATTTTTACGACAATAACATGACCGATCCCCGCGGCAACGGCGTGGGCCCCTGCCGGGGGCCGGACGGGGTGCCGGGAACGGCCGACGACAGCTGCAAGGACCAGGAGTCCTTCGCCGACGCCCGCTTCCGCTTGAAGATCATGGCGACCGAGGACATCGTGACGGGCGTGGTCCTGGTCGATTTCTTCAACGGGCGGCAGGGTCGGGACGCGGCCACGCTCAACGCCCCGTTGACGGGCAACGGGACCGGCGATCGGATCCTGGGGAGCCAGGGTTTCGGCCAGAGTTTGAACACCGTGGACCTAAGGGAAGGGTATCTCCGGATCAGCTGGCCGGCGGCCCACCTGGTCATCGGCCGCCAGGCCGTCACCCTGGGCCACGCGATGATCCTGGACGACACGGCGGACGCCGTCGCGGTGGCGATCCCGATCGGATGGGCCAGCTTCACCGTCATGGATCTATTTCTGGACAACACGGCCAACGGGACCGGGAGCACGTCGGCCTATCTGGCCGATTTCAACATCGACCCGACGGCCGCGTTCAAATCGAGCCTCTTCGCGTTGTTTCTGAAGGACCGCGGACCGAACCTTTCCTTCGGCCAGACCGCGTTCTTCGCCCCGTGCGGGATCGGGACTTCCGCCGACTGTCCGGTTTCCAATTTCGGAGACGACCAGGCGACGGTCGCGACCCTGGGATGGGCCATGGATCGTCAGGGGGCATCCTTGCGTTGGGCCACCGAGCTGGATTTCCTCAAAGGCACGATCCACACCAACGATCCCACCGTTCTGAATCCGTCCGGGCGCGATGTCAAGCTGAAGGGGGGAAACGCCCTCGGAGAGTTCGGCTGGACGGGGGGCCGGCTCGACGCGCTTCTGACCGGTCTGTACACGACCGGACAGAAGGCCGCCGACCTTCCGCCGAACGGAGGCAAGATGAACATCAACGCCATCTCCCCCAATTTCGTCCTGGGCAACATCCTTGTGAACAACGAGACGACGAGCGATCGGGACGGCGGGAACATCGGGGGCCTCACCGCGGCCAAACTGGCGATCGGCTTTAGACCGGACGCCGTGTTCCGCGCCGAGCTGGCCGGGATCTGGGCCCGGCTGACGGAAGAACCGGCGGCCCAGGCCTCGCGCAGTCTCGGCTGGGAATGGGACGCCAACGCCGCCTGGCAATTGGACCCGCACCTCGTCTTGACGGGCGGTTTCGGCTTCCTCATATCCGGCAAGGCCTGGACGGTCCTGTTCAGCGATCCGCGGGTCAACAACATGATCAAGGTCTCGACGAAACTGAGCTACACCTTTTGAACCCGGGACGCCTTTTATTGTATATTATTCGTAAAACAAAATTGGAGGACATGCTCATGAAATTCATCAAGATCTTCATCATCGCGGCGGGGGCGGGTCTGTTGACGGCCGGGGCCGCCCTGGCCGAAAACAGCCTCCAGTCGGGCGCCAAGGCCCTTTCGTTCGGGATTGTCGACCGGGGCGTCGAGATTTCCGGAAGAGTTTTTCCGAACAACGACCTGGCGGTCCTGGGGGGAATCGGCATCGCCCACGCAAGCAACGACGAAAGCACGACGGATTACAGCCTGTCGGCCGGGGTCCGCAAATACCTCCGGAGAAGCGACCTGGCCCCCTTCGTCGGCGGGGAGGCCTCCTTCAAGCGGAACGACGTCGTCGTGGGCTCCGGCGGGGGAACGGACGTCGAGTCGGAGAAGACCTTCGAGATCGACGGCGTTTTCGGCGTGGAGTATTTCTTCGCCAAGCAGGTCAGCGTCGACGCCCAGGTCGGGGTCGGCATCTCCGACATCCACAACGTCAACGGGAGCGGAGCGAACGAAACGCAGTTCGGGACCTTCAGCTCGGGCGTGACGGTGAACTTCTATCTGCCGTGACGAGGGACCCCCTATTTTCTTATGATTAAATTTACGGCCTATAACAACGTCGCCATCCCTTCCTTTCTGTACGGAACCGCCTGGAAGAAGGAGGCCACCGCGAGACTGGTTCAGCTGGCCGTTGCTTCGGGCTTCACCGCCGTCGACACGGCCAATCAGCTCATCCATTACGATGAAGCCCTCGTGGGCGAGGCCCTGCTTGCGCTCGGCCGGAAGGGCGTCAAGCGGGAAGCGCTTTTTCTGCAGACCAAGTTTACGCCGGCCGGGGGCCAGGACCATCGCACGCCCTATGACGCCTCCGCGGATATCACCACCCAGGTCGGACAGTCCTTTGAAAGCTCGCTGAAACACCTTCATACGGACTACATCGACTCTTATGTCCTGCACGGACCCTATTCACGCGCGGGACTGGGAGCGGAGGACTGGGAGGTTTGGGCCGCGCTGGAAGGGATCCATCGGTCGGGCAAAGCGAAGATGATCGGCATCTCCAACGTCAACGCCGGACAATTAAGACTGCTGTGCGAGAAGGCGGCCGTCAAGCCCATGGTGGTGCAGAACCGCTGTTATGCCGTTACGGGCTGGGACCAAGACGTCCGGGAGGTCTGCCGGGCCCGCGGGATCATCTATCAGGGCTTCTCGCTCTTGACCGCGAACCGGGATATCCTGGGCGATCCGGACATCGCGGCGATCGCCCTGCGCCTGGGGACGGGTCCTCTTCAGGTCATCTTCCGCTTTGCGATGCAAATCGGGATTCTGCCGTTGACCGGAACGACGAGCGAGCGGCACATGAAGGAGGATTTAGAAGCCCTGAACCTGGAACTCACCCCGGATGAAACGAAGTTGATTGAAACGATCGCGGTGTAATGATGGGCACCGCAATATAAAAACCTGAGGATACCGGCCATTCTAAGAACTCCGGGACTCCGAACCTTCCATGGGTACTCGAAAGGAGACGTCATGAAAAAAACCGCCATCGCCGCCATGCTCTGGCTTGCCGTTGCGTCACCCGTCATCGCCGCCGAAGGGACTCCGCCGGCCCAGGGGGCCGACCCCAATTTCGATCAAAGGAAGGCGACGATTCTAAAGATGTTAGACGCCCGGATCGCCAACATGCAACTGCTGAAGAGTTGCGTCGATAAAACCAAGAGTCAGGAAGATATAAAGACCTGCATGCAAAACAACAGTGCCCGGATGCAACAGCGCCGTCCGGGAGGCCCGGGACAGGGCGGCCCGGACGGTCCCAAGACCCCGTAGTTCATCGGCGGATCGGATTCGCCGCCCCGACGCGTATATTCGATCTGCATCATTATATATAGGTTCAATAGAGAGGATGGGCGGGGGGTGCGTATTTGCCGCCGGTGGTTCGAGTGAATCAAAGATGCGGGTCGATAACGGCGAACATCCTTTCAGCCACCTAGGCCAGTTGCTCTGCCTTGCTTTGTTTCTGGTTCTTTGGGTAGTGGACTCGTTTGTCCTTCACCTGTCGACATCCCTCTCGAATTTCGTGCCGCTGTATGTCCGGCTGGTCTTCCTGGGACTTTCTCTGGCCGGCGCCGTCTATCTTGTCCGCTCCGCGCACGGGGTCGTCCGTCCGGACGAGCGTCCGGCCGGCGTGGTGACGACCGGAGCCTTCAAATACGTAAGGCATCCCATCTATCTGGGAAGCCTCCTGACCTACCTCGGACTTGCGATCTCGACGGGATCGCTTCTCTCCCTCGCGTTGCTCGCGGGGATCTTTCTTTTCCACAATTCCATTGCGAGCTATGAGGAAGAAGTGCTGCTGGCGAGGTTCGGAGAGGAGTATGGACGCTATAAGAAAAGAACGGGGAAATGGGTTCCGAGAATCGGCGGAAGGGCTGAGGAAACCGATGCCGTCTAAACGCCGCGCGTCCTGTCATCCGTCTTCGATGGGAATATTGACCCGTCCCGCCTAAAGCGGTATAATCCTCCTCATTCCTCCGTCGCGGGCCGATCCTGCCGACTCTAACTTTCACGCGGCGCCATCTGGCGGAGGGAGAGGAATTGTCCATGCCCGGCCTCTTTTTGTTCATCTCTCAAAACTCATCCATCCAGTGTCCGTCACGTTATCCGCGTTCTTTAATGAAGAGTTTTATCGCTATCCCAATTATGGTCACTATCAGTCTCGGCTCCTTACCTGTGTTCGCAACAGGTGGGGTTGAGAATGATCCATGTAAAGTGCTCGTGCCATCTGAACTGCTCGCTCAAGTAAAGGCCATGAAAAACCCGCTTCCTTCCAGTCTGAAAATTATTGATGATGGAAAAGCTATATACGAAGGCAAGGGGACCTGTTTTACCTGTCATGGTTTGAGCGGCAAAGGGGACGGAGATAAAGCAAAATCTCTGGATCCCGCTCCTCGAAATCTCACGAATCCAAAATTCCAAGATTGCAAAACGGATGGAGAAATATTCTGGGTCATCAGGTATGGAATCCCAGGTACTGGCATTATGCCATTGACCAACATACATACTCTTCCTAAAGGTGTTCTTATTACTGATAACGAGGCTTGGACGCTTACCCAATACGTGCGGACCTTCAAGGGTAAATAAAAGAAATAGAGTCCATGAAAGACTTCGGGCGCGGCATTCTAGTCTCGAATTCGGTATTGCTTTCTGAAAGTATTAATTTTTTATAAAATTGTTGCGTGTATTTATAAATGAATATATTAATATTTATACTATCAATAGCTTTCCTTTGCGGTAATGCAGTGGCCGAAGAGGGATCTTGTACGAAGGCTGAAGCGATGGAAGCCGAAAGCTCGGTCTCACGGCTGACTAATTGGGAAGATGTTTACAAATCGTTTAAGAAGTTTCGGTTCTGTGATGACGGAGCTATTGCCGATGGATATTCTGATGTGGTCGTACGATTGCTTTCAAATCAGTGGAGTCAATTAAAGGCGCTTATTAAGCTTTCATCATCCGATAAGGAATTTTTTGTATTCGTAGTAAAACACATTGATGCGACCGCTGACAAATCTGATGTTGAAAATATCATCGTCAACAGCGGTACAAAATGCCCTGAGTCAGCGAAGACCGTTTGTTCAAAGATTGAGAAATCTGCAAGAGAAGCGTTAATAGAGATTCAGAAATATAGTAAGCCGTAACACCCTCGCGCGCGGGCGGGGTAGGGTTTAGATATTGCTCTTTATCGCTGAGAGGATGGAATGGCCAAAATCATCGTCGGGGTGATGGGACCGGGAGATTCCGCAAGCGAGGAAGATTGCCGAAACGCCCGTGAACTCGGGCGGCGGATCGCGCTTGAGGGGTGGGCCGTGTTGAGCGGCGGACTCTCGGTCGGCGTCATGGACGCGGTCAGCCGCGGGGCGAAGGAGGCGGGGGGTCTCGTGATCGGCGTTCTTCCGACGGCCGATCGTCAGGGCGCCTCCCCCGCGGTCGACATTCCTATTGTCACCGGCATGGGGAGCGGCCGGAACAATATCAATGCCCTCACGAGCGATCTGGTGATCGCCTGCGGTATGAGCGCCGGGACCGCCTCGGAGATTGCCCTCGCCGTGAGAGCCGGAAAAGCGGTGATCCTTCTGACGAGCGACGAGCCGGCGATCCGGTTTTTTCAAAGCCTGGATCCGAAGAAGGTCTTCCCCGCAAAAGATCCGGCGGAGGCCATCGAGATCGCCTAGCGGTTGCTCGCTTTGCTTGGAGGAGGAAACTCGGAATTCCGGGGACACTTTACTTAAATCCCGGAAGGCTCCCCTCCGGCCTCGCGCGCGGGGATGATGGGATGAAAGACGGAATGATTTAATGATCGGAGGTGCGGTATGAAAATCATTGTGATCGGGGCGACGGGGACGATCGGAACGGCGGTGGCCGCCGCCTTGGCGCAGCGCCACACCGTGGTTCGCGTGGGAAACCGGAAGGGGGACTATCAGGTGAATCTCGCCTCTCCCGATTCCATCAAAAAACTTTTTAACGCCGTGGCCCCTTTCGACGCCGTGGTCTGCGCCGCGGGGCTCGCGAAATTCGGTCCTCTGATTGAATTGACGGACGAGGACTTCGAGCTCAGTTTTTCCAACAAGCTGATGGGCCAGATCAACGTGGTGCGGCTGGGGCTTCCTCAGATTTCGAAAGGGGGATCGTTCACGCTGACCAGCGGCATTTTGAGCCTTGAACCCATGCCGGGAAGCGCGGCGATCAGTCCCGTGAATGCCGGGATCGAAGGCTTCGTCCGCGCGGCGGCCCTGGAGCTGCCGCGCGGCGTTCGCGTCAACGCGGTCAGCCCTCCGTGGGTCAAGGAAACGCTCGTGGCGCTGGGCATGGATCCCGCACCCGGGATGCCGGCGGCCGCGGTGGCCAGGGCGTATGCGGAAAGCGTGGAGGGCGCGAAGAACGGCGCCGTGATCGACGCCCGCGCCTTTGCCTGATCCGACGTTTTAGAAATAGGGATGGATAATAAAGATTGAAATGACAGTGACGTCAAAGACTGCGCTGAACGATGGGGTGCAGGGTTCCATGAAAAAAAACCGATCCCAAAAAGCCGGTCTGACCCTCTGCCAGAAGAGGGCGCTCGATCTGCTGGAGCGGCAGGGGAATGTTTTTCTCACCGGAGCCGCCGGCACGGGCAAAAGCTATCTGCTCGACCGCTACCTCATCGGGAAGTCCGCGCAGGATTTCCCGGTTGTCGCCAGCACGGGCGCCGCGGCGGTTCTCATCGGCGGGAGGACCTTCCATAGTTTCTTCGGATTGGGCATTCTCGAGGGGGGACCGGACGCGGCGGCGGCCCGCGCGCTCCGGACCCGCAAGGTCGTCGGCCGGCTTCAACGGGCCTGCTGCATCGTCATCGACGAGGTGTCGATGCTTTCCGGCGCCGCGATGAAGGCGGCGGAGACCGTCGCGCGCGGCGCCCGGGGCCTGGACGCGCCCTGGGGGGGCCTCCGGGTGATCGCCGTCGGGGACTTCGCGCAGCTCCCTCCCGTAACACCCGACGGTCGGAGCAAGGACTGGGCTTTTTTGCATCCCGTCTGGCCGGAGAGCGATTTCCAGCCGGCGCTCCTCACGACCGTCGTGCGCACGCAGGACGTGAATTTTCTCGCCGTGCTCAACTTCGTCCGCGAAGGCACCGTGAACGACGAGGTTCTGCGCTTCCTCGATCAACGCACGGCGCCGTCCTCGGAGCACGAGGAGGGCGCGCGGTTGTTCCCGCATCGGGCGCAGGCCGAGGAATACAACCGCCGCCGACTCGCCGCGCTTCCCCGTCCGGCCCGCATCTTCCCGACCCGGTATGTCGGCGACGAGCGCTATTTCGAAACCGCGCGGCGGGTCGTCCCCATTCCGGATGCGCTTCTTCTCAAGGAAGGAGCCCTGGTCATGATGCGAAAGAACGACGTTTCCGGACGGCTCCGCTGGGTCAACGGCAGCCTCGGGCATGTGGGGCGGATGGCGGAGGACGCGTTGGAGGTCCGTCTGCTGATGGGAGAGGAGATCCTCCTCGGGAAGGAGAAGTTCTCGTGCCTCGACGGAGACGGGCGTGAAGTGGCCTCCGCCTGGAATTTTCCCGTGATGCTGGCCTGGGCCGCCACCATCCACAAGGCGCAGGGCGCCTCGCTGGACCGGATGATCGTCGATCTTGCGGCCCTCTGGGAACCGGGACAGGCCTACGTGGCGCTGAGCCGCGTGCGCTCCTCTTCCGGCCTCCTGATCGAGCGATGGAGCCGGTCCTCCATCCGCGCCGAGCCCTTGGTGACCCGGTTCTACAACGGACTGGCCGACCGGGCCCGGAAGTACGTGCCGCGGCCATACTTCGAAGCGCCGGGGAAGTCCAAGACGCGGAAAGACCGGAAGGGCCCGGCGCGATCCGGCGCCGGACGGAAGAACCCCATGACGCTTTGAGCCCGGACCGGCCGGGAGCATCCGGGTCAGATGCCGGCCAGCCGGGTCACGAGATAAAGAACCCCCATGCCCGCCACGGTCATGAAGGTCGTCCACCTCACCGGATGGGCGTGATGACTTTCGGGCAGCAAATCGCTCGCGCCGATGTACAGGAAAAAACCCGAAAAGAGGGCGAAAAGCAGGCCGAGCGTCTCCTCCTCGAGGGTAAAGAAAAACGTGGAGACGACGCCGGCAACGGGGGCGAGCGCGTCGACCAGCAGCCAGCGGAACGCCCGGATCCTTTCCCCTTTATTCTTCAAAATAAAATTGACCGTGTTGATCCCGTCCGAAAAGTCGTGGGTCAGGACGGCCAGCGCGACGACGGCGCCCAGCCCGGCCGAGACTTTGAACGCGAGACCGATGCCCGCGCCGTCCAGAAAACTGTGGATGGAAAGGCTGCCCGCGCCGAGACTCCCTCGGCGAAGTTGATCCTTCTCCTCATGATGGCCGTGCAGGATCACGGCCCGATCGAGAACCAGGTAGGCCAGGAAACCGGCGGCGATGACCGTCGTGATCGTGAAGGGGGAGTGATTTCGGGTTCCGATCTCGAGCGCCTCGGGCATGAGGTCGAAGAATGCCACGCCGATGATCGCCCCGGCGCTGAACCCCAGAATGAGGTGGAGGCGGTCTTTGAGCCGGAGCGCGAAGAGGCCGCCCAACAGCGTCGAGAAAAAAGTGGCGATGCCGATTAATACAACCATGGAAGTCGGGACGTCATTTTCCCTCCCGCGCCAGGTCTTTCAAGATCGCCCCGGTCTCCTTCAACTCTTTTCCGAAGCCGGCCCAATCCCCCTGACGGAGCAGCTCCTCGGCCCGCTCAAAATGGGAAAGCGCCGAGCGGATCCGGTCCCTCGCGCTCCCCGTCGACGGCGCCGGGGGCGCCTGCTCGGACGGCGCGGCGATCGCCGGATGGCTTCCGAAGATCGCGGCCAGCGCGCTCTCGAGGTTCTCCTGCATCGAAAGCTGATTGCCGTACGCGACGATCACCCGCCGGAGCTCCGGAAGCGACCCGGCCTCGGCCGAGAGATAGAGCGGCTCGATGTAGAGCAGCGAGTTTTCGATCGGGATCACCAGCAGGCTGCCGCGGATGACCTGGGAGCCCCGCTGGTTCCACAACGAGATCTGCTGGGAGATGTAGCCGTCCTGATCGACGCGGGCCTCGATCTGACGCGGGCCGTAGATCAGCTTCTGCTTGGGAAAGACGTAGACGATCAGCTTCCCGTAATGGGGGGCGTCGGCCCGCGCGGCAATCCAGGCCGCCATGTTGTCCCGGTTCGCCGGGGTGTAGGGGATCATCAGGATGAACTCCTCCTTGGTCTCCCTGGGAAGCTTCATGATCGTATAGTAAGGTTCCATGTCCTGATCGCCCTGGGACGGGATGTTCCAGAGGTCTTCGCGGTTGTAAAAAATCTGCGGGTCCTGCATGTGGTACGTGGCATAGAGACGGGCCTGGACGCTGAAGAGGTCCTCGGGGTAACGGAGATGGGCCCGGAGGTCGTCCGGCATTTCCTCCAGGGGCCTGAAGAGCCCCGGGAAGATGTCGGCGTAGGTCCGGATCACCGGATCGGCGGGATCGTTGATATAGAGCGTGACGGTGCCGTCGTAGGCGTCGACCACCCCCTTGACCGAGTTCCGGACGTAATTGCCGAGGCCCTGCAATTGATAGGAATAGGGAATCCGGTCCGTCGTGGTGTACCCGTCCACGATCCAGACCAGCCGGCCTTCCCGCGTGATGACCATGTAGGGGTCGTGGTCGTAGCTTAAGAAAGGCGCCAGGCGGCGGACGCGGTCGAGGATGTTTCGATAATACAGGATCCGGCTCTCCGGGGTGATGTCGTTCGAGAGCAGTATTTTCATCGAGCCGAAGGCGAGCGAGAACAAAATCTTCCGCCCCAGGGAGGCGACCGGGACGCCGCCCTTTCCGTCGTAGACCGTGTACTCGTTTTTATCCCCCAAGGGATAGTCGAACTCCAGCGACTTGGTCTTCGCGAACACGTAGCTGTTCGTCAGCTCGCCGTAGTAGATCTCGGGCCGGGTGATTTTCAGCGGGACGGTCGAGACGGGAGGGATGTCCTTGATCATGAATTCGGGGAGACCCTCCTTCGAGATCCGGTTCACGGGGCCCATGGCCACCCCGTAGCCGTGCGTGTAGGTGAGATGCTCGTTGATCCAGTTGGCGCCGCCGGGGAGGTTCCGGGACGAAAGCTCGCGCGGGGAGAGCATCACCTGCCGGTATTCCCCGTCGATCCCGTACCGGTCGTTGTCCACGCCGACGAAGTCGTAGTAGGTCCGGATCTGCTGGAGCTGCCGGTAGGTGGAAAGCAGCGGCCGGTGGTCCCACAGCCGGACGTTCTTGATCGTGGCGTCGTTCCTCGACAGGTCCTGAAGCGTGAGATTCTCCTCCGCGGGGAATTCCTGCTCTTCGATGTTGTTCAGCCCGAAGGCGTAGCGGGTGGACTTGATGTTTTCCTGGATGTACGGACGCTCGAAGACGATCTCGTTCGGCAGCACCCGGAACCGGTGGAGCAGTTCGGGATAGACCGAGACGCCCAGGACCTGGACCGCGAACAGGCCGACGATCGCGGCGACCGGGAGGCGCCAGCCCCGCGCGTAACCCCCGACGACGACGGCCAGCGCCGCGATCAGGGCCAGTCCGGTCAGAGCGTTGAGCGCCGGGAGGCGGGCGTGGACATCGGAGTAAACCGCTCCCGTGACCACCCCGCGGGTCGTGGAGAGAAGCTCATAAGCCGACAGCCGGTATCCGGCCGCCTTGACCGCCAGGATCACTCCGATCAGTCCCGTCAAATGGCGCTTCGTCTTCCCGTCGATCAAAAGCCCCCTCGGACCGATCCCGAGGCCGCCGTGATAAACGTAGAGCAGCGCCGTGAGAATCGTGACGAGAATCAGCGTGCCCGTCAGCCAGCCCTGCGCGAAACTCAAAAAGGGCAGCTTGAAGACGTAGAAGCCGAAATCGTTTCCGAAGACCGGATCGGACATTCCGAAGCCGGAGGCGTTGTTTGCAAGCAGAAAGGCCGGCCATTGAGAGGACGCGTTCAGTCCGCCGAAGAAAGCCGCCACGATCGACAGGACCGGGATCCCCCTGGCGATTTGAGGGTCGATCTGGGTGCGGACGGCCAGGTCGACCCATTCCGGCGGCCGCGGCCATCGGTTGCCGACCGGCTGACGATGGGCGACGAGGAGGTTGAGGTACAATACGATGAAAAACAGGACGCCGAACGCCAGACCCAGCTTGATCTCGGCCGTGAGGCCGGTGATCAGGACCGGAAGGTGTCCGATCTCGATGAACCAGAGCCAGTCGGTATAAAGGGAGACCAGGTTGCCCGACAGGAGCAGCGCGATGAAGGCGACGAGGATCAGGGCCCAGAATCGGATCATGAGACGACCGGTCGGTTAAAAATTGGGTATGAAAGACCGCAGGAACTGGGACGGCCTGTGGCCTGTAGGGGCGTATTGCAATACGCCCCTACGTAAACAGGGTTTCATCACCCATCTCTCCGGTATAAACCACGCGGGCATCGCCTTCCAGAAAAACATCGGAGAACTGCCTCCCGTCCCAGCGATAGTGAACGCGGAGGGCCATCCCGCTCTGCTGTCGAAGGGTCATGGGGGAAGCGCCCCGACCCATCGCTCCGGCGATCAGGGCCGTCGCCACGGCGCCGGTCCCGCAGGCGAGCGTTTCGTCCTCGACGCCCCGCTCGTACGTCCGCATCCGGGCGAGGCGCGGCGTTTGAACCGTCGCAAAGTTGACGTTGGTGCCGGCCGGCCGGAACAGCTCATGATGGCGGATCGCCCTCCCCAGTTCGACCACCGCGGCCGTGGCGGGATCGTCCACGAGCAGGACGGTATGGGGGACGCCGGTGTTGAGAAAATGGCCGACATAGGTTTTGTCCCGAACCGGGATCTTGATATCCAACCGGAGCGACTGCGGCGTCGGCATCTGGATCTTGACGTTCGTCCCGCGGATTTCGGCCCGGATCGGCCCGGCCAGCGTCTCGAAAACCATCTTGGCCGGCGCGATCTTGCGGAGATACGCGAACCGCGCGGCGCAGCGCCCGCCGTTGCCGGATAGCTCGGCCTCGGTCCCGTCGGCGTTGAACAGCCGCCAGCGGAAATGGGCCTGCCGGGGATGCGCGGGCCGTTCGATCAGGATCAGGCCGTCGCCGCCGACCGAGAGGCGGTGCGTGCAGACCGTCGCGGCGAAGCGGTTGATCCGCCGGCCCTTGAACGCGCCCAACGCGCCGCGGCGGTTGTCGACCAGGATGAAGTCGTTTCCGCTGCCGCTCATTTTCCAAAAGGGAATCTTTTTCATATGCTGCATCCGTTCGGCGGGTCCTGTCCTTCGGCCGCCCGCCGCATAGGACCCCAAAGATTTTCTAATATTATTTCAAAAAATCCGGGATGTGCTCGCCCTTGATCAGATCGGCGTGCGTCTCGCGCTCCCGCACGATATGATAGCGGTCCCCGTTGACCAGAATCTCGGGGGTCCGGGGGCGGGCATTGTAATTCGAGGCCATGGCGAACCCGTACGCGCCGGCGCTCATGACGGCCAGGTATTCCTCCGGGAGGCATTCCTCCATCTCGCGGCCCTTGGCCAGGAAATCGGCCGACTCGCAGATCGGCCCCACCACGTCGGCCGTGATCGAGTTCCGTCCCCGGAGAGTCACCGGCTGGATCTGATGAAACGCGCCGTAGAGGCTGGGACGGATGAGATCGTTCATGGCGGCGTCCACAATTACGAACTTCTTGCCGTCCCCTTCCTTGGTGTAAAGGACCTTGGTGACCAGGATGCCGGCGTTTCCGACCAGCGCCCGGCCCGGCTCCATGATCAGGACGCATTTGAGGTCCTTCACGAGCGGTCCGATCGCGCGGGCCAGGTCCTTGGGTTGCGGCGGAGTTTCGTGATCATACGTAATGCCCAACCCTCCCCCGATGTTCACGTACCGGATCTGTATCCCGATCCGCTTGAGTTCCTCCACCAGGGCCAGGAGCCGCTGAAGGGCGTCGACATACGGGGCGGTCTCGGTCAACTGCGATCCGATGTGTTTGTGAATCCCGACCACCTCGATGTGTTTGAGGGTGGCGGCGAGCTTGTACTCCTCCAGGGCCTTGTCGATGCTGATCCCGAATTTGTGTTTCTTGAGGCCGGTCGAGATGTAGGGATGCGTTTTCGGGTCCACGTTGGGGTTGACCCTCAAGGCCACCCGGGCCTTCATTTTCATCCGTCCCGCCACCTCGTCGATCTTCCGGAGCTCCTGGGAGGACTCGACGTTGAACATCAGGATGTTCGACTCGAGGGCGTAGCGGATCTCCTCGGCCGTTTTTCCGACGCCGGCAAAATTGATCTTCTGGGGATCCACCCCGGCCCGAAGGGCCCGGTACAATTCCCCGGACGAGACGATGTCCGCGCCGCCGCCCTCCCGGGCGAACAGCCGCAGGATCGCCAGATTGGAGTTGGCCTTCATCGCGAAGGTGATGAGGTGCGGGATCGAAGCGAAGGCCGCGTCGTAGGCCCGGTAGTGATTTAAGAGGGTCTTGGCGCTGTATAAATAAAACGGCGTGCCGACTTCCTTGGCGATGGTCTTGACGGGGAGATCCTCGCAGTAGAGCTCGTTCTGGCGGTACCGAAACTCATGCATAGTTGGGCTTCGACAGATCCTCCTTCGAGATCTCTCGTCCCGACAATGCAAGATGGTCCACCGTCTCCCGGAAGGAGTTTTTCAGATTCATCACTTTGACCCGCACCGCGGGGGCCAGATGCTTGAGCGGACGCCAGTCCAGCAGCGTTGAGATCGCCTCCGGCGCGGCGTACTTGAGATGTTCGAAATTAATCACGATGTCCATTTTCGCCTTGTTGGCCGCCCGCAGGATCCGTTTCTTGACCTCGGTGACGTTGAAGCGGTCCAGGGTGCCTTCCAACTCGATCAACAGGGTGGTCAACCCCTCGTGCTTCTTCACCTTCATTTTGAGGAAGCGGTCGATCTGGGTGGTCGCCTCTTTGACCGATGTCTTCACGGCGCCCAAGGCGTTCGGAATCAGATGGCCCGTGTCGATCGAGGGAAGCTCCACATGGAGCTTCTTCAAGGTCTTGGCCAGCGGAGACAACTGGCCCGCGGGACAGGTCCGCCGGATGAGCTGCCGGAACCGCCAATTCATGACCCAGCGCGCGGCGAACCGTTGGCTCGTGGAGGACATACGGGTGGCGATCGAGGAGATCGAAAAGAACTGGCGGTTGGCCCAGAAGAAGCCTTCCTGCAAAACCTCCGGGGTCATCCGTTTGGGGTAATAGACGACGTGCTTCCCGTCGTATTTGGACCAGTCCCAGTCGAAGATGCGGCCCTCGGTTTTCAGGCGCTCGAACAGCGCCGTCCCCGGAAGCGGGGTCGAGATATTGATGTAGGCCAGTTCCACGCGGCATTTGATCAGAAACTCGACCGTATTCTCGAAGACCGAGTCGTCGTCCGCGTCCGCTCCGAAGATGATCCCGGGGTTCACCATGATGCCGTGATCATGGAAGCACTGGATCTGGTCCTCGTAGCGCTTGTCCTGGTTGAACCCCTTGTTCATCTCGGTCAGAACGTCCTGATTGATCGATTCCATCCCGACGAACATCGAGACGCAGCCGCTGTCGGCCGCCAGCTTTACCATGTCCGGATCGTTCCCCAGGAACAGGGTGCACTGGGCCCCCCATTTGATATTCATCTCTTTTAGCGCGGTCCAGAGTTTTTTGCAATAATCGCGGTTCGAGTTGTGGAGGTCGTCCACGAAGGCGAAGATCGTTCCGTCCTCGATCCCGGTCAGGATCCGAAGGCCGGTTCCGATCCGGTGCCAGACGGGTCCCCGGATCATCTTTTCCACCAGCTGGTTTCGGCGCCACTCCTTGATCCGCTGGATTTCGGCGATGATGTCGTCGATCGACCGCCGGCGGGAACTCTTCCCGTTGAAGGGGGACACGCTGCAGAACTCGCAGTCGAAATGGCAGCCGCGTGTGGTTTGGAGACATTGGTTCGTCATGTAGCAACCGCTCGGAAGGAGGTCGATCCGGGGATGGACGTAGTTCTCCATCGTCGGATAGTCGCCCATTTCATAGAACGGTTGGAGCGCGCCGCGCTCAAAGTCCGCAACGACCCGGTGCCAGATCTCGTCGGCCTCGAACTTCACGACCGCGTCGGCGTGAAGCTTGGCCTCGTCCGGCAAATACGTGGCATGGGTTCCCCCCATGCAGACCTTGACGCCCCGCGCGCGGAATTGATCCGCGATCTCGTAGGCCCGGGGGGTATAGCAGGTCATCTGGGTTGAGATCCCCACGAGGAGGTTCTCGGCCCCCCGCTCCCGGATCATCGCGTCGACCATATCCTTCCGGACGACCGCGCGGCTCTCGTCCACGATCCGGACATCCCAGGTTTTGGGAGTCCGGGACGCGATGACGGGCAGCGACAATTTTGGAAACCAGATCGCCTGCATCTCCTTGGCGCTGATCCGGTAGGGATTGTCTTCCGGATAGGGATCGATCAGGAGCAGCAAGTTCTTGGTCTTCTTGGCCGATTCTAATTGGATCAGTGCCATGATAAATCACCTCAGTGCGACCCGGGTTGCGGGCCGGGGTCTGCAGGTTCGTTGCCTTGG
>Ga0335079_10002775_pt1 | contig 20154 bp, 18 predicted proteins | sample Lox_Sample_33_FD_206719 | JGI IMG/M metagenome (GOLD analysis project Ga0335079, IMG submission 206719) | Soil microbial communities from Loxahatchee National Wildlife Refuge, Florida, United States - Lox_Sample_3.3 | ecosystem: Environmental > Terrestrial > Soil > Wetlands | place: USA... | reverse complement strand
GCCAGATCGCCTCGACCATGGGCCCGCGGTCCCGGGGACAAGGTGATGGAGTACCCGGGACACCGGGGCAAGCGCCCCGGCATGAGGAAAAAACCTAGCCCTTGCTCCCGAAACCCGCGTCCCGCGCGAGCACGATGGCCTGCGCGCGATTCTCGACGCCGAGCTTGGCGAAAATATGGGTAATATTGTTCCGCACAGTCTTTTCCGACAGGTCCAGGTGTGCGGCGATCTGGGCATTATCCAGACCTTGCGCAATCCGGTCCAGGATGTCGCGCTCTCGCGGAGTGAGCGCGGGGAACTCTGCAGGAGCGTTCCCTGCTCGTGGAAGAAAGGCGCGCAGCTCGTCGAAGAATTTTCGATACGCCGGTTCGTGCTCGAGCAGGACATGGTTTGCCGAGTCGAGGGGCACGAGCCGCGCACCTGGAATGAGTCTCGCCAGAATCCGCCCTTCCTCGAAGGGCACGCGACGGTCGTCGCGCACGTGCAGGACCAAGGCAGGGCACTGCACCTTTGACGCCGAGGAGATCACGTCGATCTGGAAAAACGTTTCCATGATGCGCATCGCGTTCACCGGCGTCGTGGTGCGGCGCTCGAGCTCGCTGAAGGAATTGATTTGTTCGAGCGTCCCCCCTGGCACGAACTGCATGGCGAACATCTGCCGGTACGAGGGGTCCTCGCGCCCCCATCCCTGCTCGACGAGCTTCAGCTGAGCATTCAGCTCATCTACGCGTTCAGGCGACAGGCCGCGCTTCATCGAGCCGCGCGCGTAGCCCCCGAGGATGACGAGATGCGTCACTCGCTCGGGGTGGCGCACCGCATATTCGATCGCTATCGCCCCTCCCTGCGAGTGACCGAACAGGGCAAAGCGCTGCAGCCCGGCAGCGTCCGCTACCGCTTCCAGATCGCAGACCCACGCCTCGAAGGAGATCGGCGCCTCGAGATCAGACAATCCGCACGCTCGTTCGTCGGTTCGAACCAGCGTGTAGCTTTTGGAAAAGGTCTCGATCCACGGTTTCCAGATCGGGCTCTCCCACTCGTACTCGAGATGACTGAGCCAGTGCGGCGCCCGCACGATCGCAGGACCTTGCCCGCTCACAGCGAAGGCAAGGCCGGCACCATCGAAGCTCCTGCAGAAACGAATCTGCTGTTTCATGCTCTCGCCTGCCGGCAGGGCGACCGGTACTAAAGATGGGACATCTAGGTCAATCGCCGTATGCGATTTTTCCGCTCACCAGAGTGTAGCGCACGCGGCCGGGCAGCTCGTAGCCGATGAAGGGCGTGTTCTTGCCCTGGCTCTTCAGGAAATCAGCGGTGATCTTCACGTGTACGCTCGGGTCGAAGACGCACACATCCGCTTCCCGCCCAACCGAGAGGACCCCCGCTGGTATCCCGAGGATCGCCGCGGGCTTTGACGTCACCTTCGCGAGCGCCTGGGGAAACCCCACTTGGGCCTCCTGCGCCCATTTCAGCGTGAGCGGTAGCAGCAGCTCCAGCCCGGTCGCTCCGGGCTCCGATTCCGCGAAGGGGATCTGCTTCGCGTCCTCGTCCACGGGCGCGTGATCCGAGCACAGCGCGTCGATCGTGCCGTCGGCCAGCGCCGCCCGAAGCGCGTCGCGGTCGCGCAGCCCGCGGAAGGGGGGGACCACGTGACAATGCGAATCGAAGTACCCTAGGTCGAGCTCCGAGAGGTGCAAGTAGTGCGCTCCGACGTCGCAGGTGACGGGCAGTCCTTCGCTCTTCGCCGCGCGCACCATCCCCACGCCTTCTGCGGTGGACAGGCGGCACAGATGCACGCGCGCCCGCGTCGCGCGCACCAGCTGCAGGATGATCGCCAGCGCGATCGTCTCGGCGAATGCCGGGATTCCCGGCAGGCCGAGGCGCGTCGCCACTTCGCCGTCGTGGGCCACGCCTCCGCGCTCGAGGTAGCCATCCTGGGGCCGCAGCCAAACTGCGATGTCGAAGGTTGCCGCGTACTGCAGAGCCCGCCACAGCATCTGAGTATCCGGGATAGGGGTGTCCGCGTGCGAGAAGGCGACGCAGCCGGCGTCGCGCAGCACCGCCATCTCGGTCAGACGCTCCCCGGCGAGTTTCCAGGTGAGCGCGCCTACCGGATAGACGTGAACCAGGTTGAGGTTTCTCGCGCGGTACTTGAGCATCTCGACCAGACCCGGCTCGTCGAGCGGAGGGTCCGTGTCAGGGGGGCATGCGAGGCTGGTCACGCCGCCCGCGACCGCAGCGCGCATCTCCGATTCGAGCGTCGCCTTGTACTCGAAGCCGGGCTCGCGCAACCGCGCCGAGAGATCGACTAGACCCGGGCAGACCACGAGTCCGGATGCGTCGATGGTGTGCTCGGCGCGAAACCCCGAGGGCGCTCTCCCGAGCGCGGCGATTCTTCCTTCGGAGATGAAGACGTCCTGCTTCGCGTCGACGCGGTTTTCGGGGTCGATCAGCCTTCCGCCTTTGATGTGGACCGTGCTCACCTGAACGGGCTTCCGTCCTTGCGGGTGAAGACTATCTTTCCGTCGACCGTGCGCATCGCCAGGTCGACGTCGGGATAGCTCGCGCTTTCGCCGGGCGTGCGATCGCCGATCTCGAGATAGAGCACGGCCTTGCCCGTCTCGTTGACAAGCTGGTGGCCGTTCGCTTTGCCCGCGGGAAACCCGGCGGCCATTCCCGGTCCCAGCTTCTGCCTGCCGGCGTCGGTGACTAGGGTAATCTCGCCCTGGACGACGTAGATGAATTCGTCCTGCTTCATGTGCCAGTGGCGCATCGAGGACTCCGCGCCGGGATCGAGCCGCGTCAGGTTCACGCCGAAGTTCTTCAGCCCGCAGTGGTCGCCGAGGCGGCGGCGGTGGCGTCCCGCGACGCGGGACTTGTACGGCTCGGGATAGCCGGTGCTCGAGGTTTCCGGCAGATCCTTGGGGTCGAACGCGGGTGGTTTCAGTTTTCCCATCTCAGTTCCCTGCGAGGATGCTCATCACGGCCATGCGCACGGCGATGCCGAAGGTGACCTGGGGAAGGATCACGGAATGCGGGCCGTCGGCGACGGCGGAATCGATCTCGATGCCGCGGTTGATCGGCCCGGGGTGCATGACGATCGCGTCGGGCTTCGCAAGGGCGAGCTTCGCCGGAGTCAGCCCGTAGGACTTGAAAAACTCCTGCGCCGACGGCAGCAGCGGCCCCTTCATCCGCTCGTTCTGCAGGCGCAGCATCACGACCACGTCGCAGCCGGCGAGTCCCTTGCGCATGTCGTGGTGGACCGACACGCCCAGTTGCTCGACGCCCGTCGGCAGCAGTGTCCTCGGGCCGACCACACGCACGTCCGGCACGCCCAGCGTGGTAAGCGCGTGGATGAGTGAGCGAGCGACGCGCGAATGGAGCACGTCGCCCACGATCGCCACCGACAGCCCGGCGAAATCCTTCTTGTAGTGGCGGATCGTGTACATGTCGAGCAACCCCTGCGTGGGGTGCGCGTGCCGTCCGTCGCCGGCGTTGATCACGTGTACGTGCGGGGCGACGTGGTTCGCAATGAGGTGCGCGGCGCCGCTGGAGGAATGTCTCACCACGAACATGTCCGCGTGCATCGCGGACAGATTGTCGACGGTATCGAGCAGCGTTTCTCCCTTGGTCGACGAGGACGCGGCTATATTCAGGTTGATGACATCGGCGGAGAGGCGCTTTGCGGCGATTTCGAAGGTCGTGCGCGTGCGCGTCGACGGCTCGAAGAACAGGTTGAAGACCGACTTGCCGCGCAGCAGCGGCACCTTCTTCACCTCACGGTCGGCAACTCCCACGAACGAACTCGCCGTGTCGAGGATCTGCAGGAGCGCCTCGCGCGGCAGCCCCTCGATCGTGAGCAGGTGCCGCAGGGTGCCGTCCCCGTTAAGCTGCGGGTTTCGCATCCGAGAGCTTCAGGGTGAATTGCCCGCGCTCGTCGCGAACGAGGCGCAGGAGCTTTCCCGAGGGCACCGACAGCGTCGTGCCGACGTACTGGGCGGCGATAGGCAGTTGCCGCTCGCCGCGGTCGACGAGGGCAGCGAGCTCGATCTTGCCGGGCCGCCCGTAGTCGAAGAGCTCGTTCATGGCCGCGCGCACCGTGCGCCCGGTGTAGAGCACGTCGTCGACCAGGACGATATGGCGTCCATTGACGTCGAAGGGTATCTGCGACGGCTTGACCTGGTGGCGCAGGCCGGCCGAGTCGAAGTCGTCGCGATAGAACGAGATGTCGAGCGATCCGACCGGCGTCGCGAGGCCCAGCTCCCGGTGGAGTCGCTCGGCGAGCCACGCGCCCCCGGTGCGGATGCCGACCAGGCCGGTCGATGCGGAAACCCCGGCGTGGAGCTTGCCCGCGAGCTCGCGGCACAGGGCTTCAGCGTCTGGAAGATTCATCGAGAAAGCTCTGCAGGATGACCTTGGCCGCGAGCGCGTGTGCTTCCTGCTTGTGTCTGCGTCCGCCGCGGCCCGTTTCGCGGAGCGTCGACTCAGCCGCCACGGACGAAAGTCGCTCGTCGGCGAACGCCACCGGCAGCCTGAAGCGTGACTCGAGTTGCCGCGCGAATCGCCGCACTCGCCTCGTCATCGCGTGCTCATCCCCGTCCATCGTGAGCGGCAGGCCGACGAGAAGCCGCTGCGGATGCCATTCGCGCAGCAGCGCCTCGACCTCGGCCATGCGCCGCGCAGGGGTCTGGGCCTCGAACATGCCCAGCGGACTGGCGATCCGGGTCTCGGTGTCGCCAACGGCGACGCCTATCCAGCGAGTCCCGAGATCGAAAGCAAGTATGGTGTGGCCGGAGAGCCTCGACGGAGCCACAGCCGCCTGATTCACGCGTGCCCTGCCTCCTCCGAGAGCTTCGCGAAATCGATGCCGAGGAGTTTCATCGCAGCGGGCAAGCGCTCGTCGGCGGGCGTGTCGAAGATGATCGCGTCCCTGGCCTCGACGGTGAGCCAGGCATTTTGCTTGATTTCGTTCTCGAGCTGTCCCGCGGCCCACCCGGAGTAACCGAGCGTGACCAGGATCTTGCGCGGGCCGCCGCCTTGGCCAACCGCCTCGAGAATGTCCTTGGACGTCGTCAACCCGATCTTGTCGTGCACCGACAGCGTTGACTGCCACTTGCCGGGCGGCTGGTGCAGCACGAAGCCGCGGTCGGTCTGCACGGGACCGCCGAAGTAGACCGGCTCGTTCACGAGAATCTCCGACTCGAGGCGCAGGCTCAGACGCTCGAACAGCGCGCCCAGTGTCATCTCTATCGGACGGTTCACGACCACGCCGAGCGCACCCTCGTCGCCATGCTGGCAGATGAGCGTCAGCGTGCGTGAGAAGTAGGGATCGACCATGTTGGGCATGGCGATCAGGAAGTGATTGGTGAGGTTGACCTGAGCCATCGGGGATGGCTCTATTCTAAACCTCCGGGTTGTCGCGCACAATTTCGCGGCGGCGGAGACGCGGCCGCCGAGCTTCAGGCCGCCGCCCTGCGTTCCCTCAGGAATCCGGAGATCTTCTCCAGCAGGTCCTCTTCCTGGTAGGGCTTCCCTAGGAAGTGGCTGACGCCGATTTCCTTCGCGTAGTTCTGGTGCTTGTCGGCCGTGCGCGAGGTGATCATGATCACCGGCACGCGGGCGAGGCGCGCATCCGCCCTGACGTTGCGCGTGAGGTCGAAGCCGTCCATGCGCGGCATCTCGATATCGACGAGCATCACGTCGGGCACCATCTCCTGCAGCTTCTCCATCGCCTCGACGCCGTCGCGCGCGGTGACGACCAGGTAACCTTGGCGCTCGAGCAGTCGCCCTGTAACCTTGCGTACCGTGAGCGAATCGTCGACCACCATGATCGTAGGCTGCGTCGCCGCGGCCTGTGGCTTGGGCGCCTCGTGGACGATCGCGGGACGGACGGCGACCTCCTTCAGCGCCAGCTGAACGGGATTGAGAATAAGGACAATCTCGCCCGTGCCAAGCACCGTGGCGCCGGTAATTCCCGCGATACGCTGGAGCTGTGGGCCGATCGCCTTGACCACGATTTCCTGGTTGCTGCCCACCATGTCGTCGACGTGCAGCGCGATCGAATTCGTACCGCTCCGAAGGTAGAGCGTCGGCGAGAATCGCTTCTGCTCGGCGACCGCGTCGGTGTTCCCTAGAAGGTGCGGGAGGTAGTGGAACGGATAATGGCGGTCCTGCCATACGGTCTGGCGCTGCGCATAGGCCGATACCAGCTGCTCCTGCCTGAGCTGCAGCACCTGCTCGACCATTACAGCGGGGATCGCGTAGGTCCTAGTTCCGGCGCGCACCAGAACGGTCTGCGTCACCGCGAGCGTGAGCGGCAGGAAGATCGTGAACCGTGTGCCCTGGCCCTTTGTGAACCGCATCTCCACGCGGCCGCCCAAGGCCGCGACCTCGTTGCGCACCACGTCCATGCCGACGCCGCGGCCCGCGAGCTGCGACACCTGCTCCGCTGTGGAGAAGCCGGCATGGAAGATGAAGTCTGCGATCTCGGATTCGGTGAGATTCGAATTGGCCTGCATCAACCCCTTTTCGATGGCCTTCTCGCGAATGCGCTCGATGTTCAGGCCGGCGCCGTCGTCGGATAAGGCAAGCTGCACCTCGTTGCCCTCCTGCTTTAGCTCGAGCCGGATCTCGCCGATGTCGGGCTTGCCCGCCGCGCGGCGCTGCTCGGGCGTCTCGATTCCGTGCGCGACGGCGTTGCGCAGAAGGTGCTCGAACGGCCCCGTGATGCGCTCCAGCACAGAGCGGTCGAGCTCGACCTGGGTTCCCTTGATCTCCAGATTGGCGCGCTTTCCCACCTCCTTGCCAGTCTGGCGAACGATGCGGTAAAGGCGCTCCTGCAGGCTGCCGAAGGGCACCATGCGAACGCGCATCAGGTCCTGCTGCAGGTCGCGGTTGAGGCGCGCCTGGGCAAGCAGAGCCTTCTCCGTCTCGTCGACCGTGGTGACGAGATTGCCGTGGACGGTCGATACGTCGTTCACGCTCTCGGCCATCAGGCGCGTAACTTCCTGGAATCGCGTGAACCGGTCGAACTCGAGCGGGTCGAAATTGCGCTGCGTCTCCTTGGCGAGCTCGAGGCGCGACTGCATCTGAGATTCCGCCTGGATCTCGATCTCGCGCAGCTGCGCCCGCAGGCGCGCCACGTTGTCGGTAAGCTCCTGCATCGCCCCCTTGAGCGTGCGCATTTCGCCCTCGATCCGGCTGCGCGCAATCGCGACCTCGCCGGCCTCGTTGACCAGCCGGTCGACGACGTCTGCTCGCACCCGCAGCAGCGCTTTGGGCTGTATTTCGCGCTCGGACGGCGGAACAGGTTTTGCGGTGGTCGGCACCGCGGCCTCGGGCTGGATCTGCACCGGCGCGGGCGCCGAGGCCGCTTTGGGCACCACGGGATGCTCCGCAGGCGTCGGCGGCGTCTCGGGCGCCGGTGCGGCGACTTCGACGCCGCCGGATTTCTGCAGGCGGTCGAACAGGACTCCCATGCGGTCCCACGACGTCACAAGATCCTCGAACAGCGACGCGGGCAGCGTCTTGACCGCGAGGGCGTTTTCGACGCGCGTTTCCATGTGGTGGGTCAACTCGCCCATCGCCATCGCGCCCGCCATGCGCGAGCTGCCCTTCAGCGTGTGCAGCACGCGCTGCAGCGCCTGGCCGAGCGCCGGATTATCCGGGTTGTCGCGCCAGTCGCGCAGGGCCGCCCCGACCGAAGGCACCAGTTCGTGCGCTTCGTCGAGGAAGATCTGCATGAGCTCGGGATCGAGGTCGTCGTCCAGGCGCCGCTGGCGGCGCTCGGGCGTTATCTCCAGCTCGAGGTCCTCGAGCGCTCCCTCCTCCGCCGCCGGTTCGGCTTCGGGAATATCGGAAGCGGGCTCGGCGAGTTCGGGCTCGACGGCATAGCTGGCCTGCCGTTCGGCCGCCCCTGCCTGCCCGGCCTCGGGAAGCGACGCACCCGCCGCTTCGCCCACGCGGTCGAGCAACGCGATCAGCGCGGGCACGGGTTGCGGGACACGCAGCTCGACCACTCCGGAGACCATGGCCTCCAACGTGTCGATCGCTTCTCCGACCATGAGTTGCTCCGCCTCGGACAGCTCGCTCGACGAGAGGACCTGGAGCGCGCGCTCGAGCGCGTAGCCGAGATCGGAGAGCGCCGAGATCTTGACCGTTCCTGAAGTGCCCGCGAGCGTATGCACGGCACGGAGCAGCACGTCGCTCACGACGCCGTGCTGGCGCAGTGTCTCGTGCTCCGCCTTTATCGCGGCGATATGCGCGCGCGCTTCGCCGCTGAATATGGTGAACAGCGTCGTCGAGACACGGTGCGCACCGAGCTGGACGAATTCCTCGGGTTCGGCAGCCGGCTCGGCCGCGGTGGACTCGATCCGGATGGCGAGCTCGCCCTCTTGGGCCTCGGCAGGAGCCGCAAGCGGTGCGGCTGCGCGCTCCGGCGCTTCTCCCCGGCGGACACGCTCGGCCGCGGCGACGAGCGGGCGCTCGTCGCTCGTGCTCTCGCCCGCCTTCAAGCGCCTGACGTTGTCGGTGAAGTACTCGTGCGCAAGCCCGATCAGCTGCAGCAAAGGCGGCGTGGCGGCCCGTTCGTCCTGCAGCCAGGCGTTCATCGTCTGCTCGACGGCCCACGCCGCTTCGCCCAGGCGCATGAGCCCCACCATGCGCCCGCTGCCCTTAAGCGTGTGGAATCCCCTGCGAATCGTCACGAGCGCATCCTTGTTGGCGTGATGCTCGCGGACTATTTCCATTTGCTCGCGGACCGTCGCCAGGACCTCGTCGGACTCCTCTAGATAGACGCCGAGGAGCTCGGCATCGACCGCCTCGGCGCTGGCGTCGATGAGCTTGGCCGCCTCCGGGGACGGCGCAGGTGCCGCGGTGGACGTGGCCTTCTCGATCGCCTCCTTGAGAAACGGAGTCAGCGGCATCGTCGCGGTCTTGTCGAGCGCTTTCAGGGCTTCCGCAGCCGAGGCCTCCAGCTTCTGGTCGGCGACCAGACTGGCCTCTTTCTGCAGTTCCGCGAGGTTCTTCTTGAGCTCCGCCTTGAGCTCGGCGTCCTCAGGCTTGCCTTTCCATTCTTCGTACAGACCGGCGGTCTCGCGCTTCTGCTCGACGATGTGGGCTTCGACGGTCGCTGCCTGGGGCGCCGCCTCGCCTTCCTCTCCTAGGGGCGAGGCGATCGGACGCATTGCGGCATCGAAATCAACGTTGCCCAGGCCCAGACCCTCGATATAGAAGCCCAGGCCCGATAGGGTCTGCGCGATGCGCTCGAATTCCTGCGGTCCGGCGCGGTCTCCCCCTGCCGAGAGGCGGCGGATGTCTTCGACGGTGGCCGCGAGGGTGTCCCGCGCTCGCTTCTCTCCCAGCATTTCGAGCGCGCCCAGCAGCTGGCGCATGGGTTTGTCGAGGGATGCCAGCTCGTCGCGCTTCGCCGGGTCCCTGAAGAACACGTCGAGCACCTGCTCGATGGCGCGCAGGTTGGCCTGCATCTCCGAGACCACTTGGTTCATGACCAGGCGTTCCGCCGCTTTCCGCGACATCTCATCGAGCAGGGGCATGTCCGGCGCGGCGGGTTCGAGTTTCCCCCGCATGCAGTCCTGAAGCCTCGATCGCAGGAACCGAGCCTGCTTGGCGAATTCGCCGGACAGGTCCGACGTCCCGGCCAAGGCGTTCTCCAGGAGCAGGAGCACGGTGGCTACTTCGAGGGCGATCGCTTCGCTCATGCTGTCGCGGTGCGATTCCATCCAGGTGGCGAGCTCGGCCACCCCAGCGCTCAGTCCCGCGAGATCGGCGTTGCCCAGCTGCGCCGCGCTCGCCTTCAGCGCGCCCGAGCTGTCGCGGAACGTCGTGAGTGCCGCGGCGTTGCCCGACGCAAACTTGTTCCAGGCGTCCTTGGCGTGAGCGAGGTGCTCACGGGACGACTTCAGCGCCGGCAGTTCCTCCGGGCCTGAGCCCTCTCCTTCGGTTGGCGGAATGCTCTGCGCGAGGTGATATCCCTCCTGGACCTGGCGTATTCGCTCGGTCGCCGGCTTGGCACGCGCCACGTAATAGAGGACTTCGCGCAGCTGCCGCTCGGACACGCTGGGGGCGCCCTCGACGAGGCGCTTGATCTGCTGCTCGATGCGGTTACACAGCTGTTTCGTGTCGAGATCCTCAGGCAGCGCTTCGTGCGCCAGCGCGTCGAAGAACGCGAGTGCCACCCACCAGAAAGCGCGCTGCGCGCCGGGGCCCTGCAGGGCCTCGACCGCTTCGACCGCAGCGCGCATGTCCTCTGTGCCGCTCGGGTCCTTCTTCAGCCACTTCAGCAAGCCGCGCTGGTAGCGTCCGCGCTGCTCGCGCAGGCTCTTTTCGGCCTCTCCAGGCTTCAGTACGCTGGCGCTCTTTTCACGCTTGGGCGGACGGAAGGAGAGATTCGGATAGTAGAGGTCCGTGGGATCGGCGCGTCCGCCCCGGGCGCTGACCACGTCCCGATAGAGAGGAAAGAGCCTCAGCGGTTGATTGGGCTTGCCCGCCATGAGCTGGTCGAGATACGCGCGAATGGCGGCCAGGGCGTGCTCGGCTAGTCCGAATACGTCGGCCTTCCTGAGTGAGACCTCTTTCTCGATGGCGCCGAGCAGGCCTTCGAGCTCCTCCGAAATCCGCGTGATGCCTTCCAGGCCGACGATGGACAGGGCGCCGTGCGCCTGGTGCAGATGCGTCTGGCTCGACTTCAGCTGCGCCGCATCGCCGCTATTCGCCGCGAACGCTCGCAAGGCCTTCTGGGCGTGCTCGATCGCGTGATCGATCTCGCCCTTGACCCAGGAGAGCGGTCCGACGTCGAATTCGGCGCGTGCAGTCATAAGCCCAGACCCTGCTCACCGCATCAGGCGATCTTGAAGCCCGAAACCGAGCCCTTCAGCTCCTTCGCGAGCTCGGCCAGCTGGCCGATCGACACCGCAGTGCGCTTGGTGCCTTCGGTCGTCTGTTGCGTGATATTCAAGATGTCCTGCATGCTGGTGGCGACGTCGTTTGCGGATTTTGCTTGCTGCTCCGTGGTCGTGGTGATGCCCTCGATCAGCTGCGCGAGCTGGCGGGACACCGATCCGATCTCGGAAAGCGCCTGACCCGCGGCGTCGGACAGTCTTGCCCCTTCGACCACGCCCTGCGTGCTCTTCTCCATGGCGGACACCGCATCCTGCGTGTCCGTCTGAATGGTCTTCACGATGGCGCCGATCTGCTTGGTCGCTTCGGCCGAGCGCTCCGCGAGACGCTGCACTTCCTCGGCGACGACCGTGAAGCCGCGCCCGGCCTCACCCGCCGACGCGGCCTGAATGGCGGCGTTCAAAGCCAGAACGTTGGTCTGCTCGGTAATGTCCGAAATCAGCTCGACGATTTCGCCGATTTCCTGCGAGGACTCGCCCAGCCGCTTGATCCGCTTGGAAGTCTCCTGGATCTGCTCGCGGATTTCGTTCATGCCCGAAATCGAGTTCTGCACCGCCTGCGTTCCCTTCTGGGCGGCAGCGAGCGACTGCCGCGCCACGCTGGCGGACTGCGAGGCGCTTTCGGACATTTCGTTCATCGCTCGCGCCATGCTCAGAACCGAGGCGCTGGTCTGCCGGATCTCCACCGATTGCTTTTCGGCTGCAGCAAGGAGCTGCACCGAGGTCTGCTGCGCAGATTCCGTCGCGGTCGTCACCTGCGCGGCGGCCGCATTGATGCGGCCAACAAGGCCGCGAAGCTCGTCGATCGTGAAGTTCACCGAATCCGCGATGGCGCCGGTGATCTCCTCGGTAACCGTCGCCTTGACCGTGAGATCGCCCTCAGCGAGGTTCCCCATCTCGTTCATCAGCCGCAGAATCGCGTCCTGGTTCGCGCGGTTCGTGTTTTCGGTCTCGGCGCGCTGACGCTCGGCCTCATCGGCGCGTCGCCGGGTATCGCCGAGGTACACCAGCACCAGGAGGCAGATATCGATAATGCCGAGCAGGATCAGGACCGCCAGGATCACGAAGTTGGTCGTGCGTCCGCCGAGTTCGGCCTCGTATCCATCGGCCAGCTTCTGCGAGGCCGCGAGCAGCGGCTCGGAGTCGTCCACGACCCGGCGGCCGGCCTGCTTCGCGTTCACCAGCGCCTGGAGGTTACCGAGAATCGAGGCCACTGCACCCTGGAATTCCTGGTACGCCTTGTCGAGTTCTCCTAGTTTGGCCTGCTGCTCGGGGTCCTTGGCCGCGGCAACGCGCAGGACATCGCTGCCCTTGGTCAGGCCCTGCAGGAGCTCCCGGAAAGTCGTCGTGTCCTTACCCATCAGGAACGCGACCTCGGGGTCGATCACGTCCGCGCCCAGCATGGCGTTTGCGTTACGCGCGAGTCGCTGGGTCAACATGACCAGTTGCCCGGAGAGCGAGACCTCCCGTGCGGGTGCCTGCGATTGCAGCTTGAGCGCTTGGATTTGCTCGGCGAGATCGAGCAACACCGGGTTGTTTGCGTTGATCTGGCGCACCGCTGTCGCGAGGCCGATCAGGTTCTTGCTTTGCGCGAGAACCAGCTGCACGCTCTTGTCGGTCTTCTCCCACTCCTTGGTGAGCGCGTCGAGCTGCGGCTTCACCATCTCCGAGGTGGAAGGCAAGGTCACATCAGCGACCTGTCCACCCTGGCCGAGCAGCTTTAGCGCCGCGTTGAATTCGTCCCGAGACTGCTGCAGCTGCTTGAACGCGTCGGGGTTTCCGATGAGGCCGGTCTGCGCGGCCTTGGCGATTCGCTGGGTCAGCATCCGCATCTGAGCGGAGGTCGAGACGTAGATCGTGCCGTAGGTTGCCTCGCGGTTGTCGTTGAATACCACGATCGCTGCAGCGACGAACAGCACCGCGAATATGACGCCCAGTATGGTGTATTGCTGGCCGACGCGAACGCCGCCAATGCCTGCCAGGCGCCGCTTCGGGCCCTCGGCGATGGTCGTCGGGCCGGGGACGGGTTTCATCAGCGCCTTGGGAACGGCCTTGGGGACCGCGCGCGGTGCCTGCGGCGCAGGTGCCACCGCTTTCTTGGTTGCCATCGCTGTCTTAGTCGGCAGTCTCAGAAATGCCATGGGTCCCTCCTGTAGGACTCAGGTTGCCGTGGGTGCGCTTAGACGCCCACGTGAAGAAAATCCTCGTGCGCCACCAGGGCGCTGATATCCAATTCGTGCCACAGACGGCCTTCGCTGTCGCGGTATGCGCCGGCGATCCAGGGCCTTGTGTTGCCCTCCTGCACCGGCTGCATCGTTTGCACGTTCTTCAGGCCCAGCATGCGGCTGATCACCAGCCCACTGAATGATTGAAAGCGCTCCGCGATCAGCAGCAGCCGGCAGTCGGGCGTGCGCGCCGTGGTCTCGCCCCCGGCGAAAGCGGAAAAATCGACCACGCTGGCGAGTACGCCGCGGATATTGGCCAAGCCCAGGTACCACGGACGCGTGAGCGGAACACTGGAAATCTCCGGCAGGGGAAGCATTTCGCCCGCGTCGTCCAGCTTGAGGAGCCAGCTGCCGCTGCCGGCTTGCACGCCCAGCCGCGAGGTGGGTTCAGCCTCGGCCTGGGCCTCGCGCAGTCGCTGTGCGAGGCCCTGCTGGAATTCGCGAAGGCTGATCTGTTTCGCCACTGCAGAGTCCTACTTGATCGCGGCGATCTTCGCCATCAGCTCTTTGGCGTCGATCGGCTTTACCAGATAGTCCTTTGCGCCTTGGCGCATGCCCCACACGCGATCGGTCTCCTGGTTCTTGCTCGTAACCACGATCACGGGAATGTGCTTGGTCGCCTCGTCGCGCGTGATGGCGCGCGTCGCCTGGAATCCGTTGGTGCCCGGCATGACGACATCCATGAGAATCAGATCGGGCTTTTCCGACTTGGACTTCGCGATGGCTTCGTCCCCGCTCTCGGCGGTCACGCATTGGAACCCGTTCTTGGACAGGGTTTCCATGAAAAACTGCCGGTCAGTCGGCGAGTCGTCCACGATCAGGATCTTCTTTACGGCCATGGCAAACCTCCTAGGTGCGAACAGGCGCGTGCGCGCCCACTGTTTTCAACAGGCTGTCCTTCGTGAAGGGCTTGGTCAGATATTCGTCCGAGCCGACCATGCGGCCGCGGGCCCGATCGAATAATCCGTCCTTGGACGACAGCATGATTACGGGCGTGGCCGCGAAGCGCGCATTCTTCTTGATGAGCGCGCAAGTCTGGTATCCGTCCAGACGGGGCATCAGAATGTCGACGAAGATAACGTCGGGCTGGTGATCCGAGATCTTTGCGAGCGCGTCGAATCCGTCTTCCGCAAGAATGACCTTGCATCCGCCTTGGACGAGGAAAATCTCGGCACTGCGGCGAATGGTGTTCGAGTCGTCGATCACCATCACCTTTACTCCACCCAGGTTCGCCGTTTCGCTCACGCCCTCTCCCGCTCCTGTGTTGATTCCGACAACTTCGTCGGACTCTCCGATATGACGTTGACCTAGGATCCCCTAGTGCGCTCTTTTACACTATACAACCAAATCCATTCAAAACAAAGCCTTGTACAGTGTACTTCAGAACCACCCTCAGGATCGACTGGCCCCTACCCAAAAGGGGCCCACGACCGCATCCTTTTGGATATAGCAGAAGGCGTGCCCGGAGCTAGACCTGGACCATTTCGAAGTCCTCCTTGCGCGCGCCGCACTCCGGGCAGCTCCAGTTGATGGGGAGATCCTCCCATCGGGTTCCGGGGGGGATGCCTTCTTCCGGAAGTCCCTCGGCTTCGTTATAAATAAAGCCGCAGATCAGGCACATCCAAGTTCTGAATTCTTGCTTTTCCGTCATTGGGTTGGGATAAGATACAATGAGCCGTTGCATCATAACCCGAGCGGCGAGCCGCCTGCCACCCACCGACGGTACATCGCTGCGATGTCCTCCCCTCCCATCGTCCTTGCGTTCGCTGCGGCCGACCCCACCGGAGGCGCGGGCGTGCAGGCCGATCTGCTGACGTTGGCTGCCATGGGGTGCCATGCGCTTTCGGTGATCACGGCCATCACCGTCCAGGACACGGCTGGCGTGGAGAATCTTCAGGCCGTCGACTCGGATTGGGTTGTCGATCAGGCCCGCCTGGTTCTGGAGGACATGCCGGTTGCCGCCTTCAAGATCGGTGTCGTAGGAAGCATCGAGAACGTCGCGGCGATCGCCGAAGTCGTCTCCGACTACCCCGATGTCCCGCTGATCTTCGATCCGGTGCTCGCTTCCGGGCGGGGGGATGAACTCGCTACGGAGGACATGATCGCCACGATGCGCGAGCTGCTGCTGCCCCAGACGACCATTCTCACTCCGAACAGCCGGGAGGCGCGGAGGCTTGCGATGTCCGACGAGGACGACGACGAGCTCGCGCTGGCCAGCGCGGCTGACAAGCTGCTCGGACTGGGGTGCGAGTATGTGCTTATCACCGGAACTCATGAGAACACGCCGCAAGTGGTGAATACCCTGTACGGGTCGGAAGGGATCGTTCGTTCCGACAGCTGGGAGAGGCTCCCGGAGAATTACCACGGCTCGGGCTGCACCCTCGCCGCGGCAATCGCCGCAACCCTCGCAAACGGCCTGGAGATGCCCGACGCCGTCCGCGAAGCGCAGGAATACACCTGGCAGACGCTGAACGCCGGCTTTCGCCCCGGCATGGGTCAATTCATTCCTGACAGGTTCTTCTGGGCGAGGGAGACGGATGAGCCCGGTGCGGCCAAGCGCTGAACGTGCCGGGCGCTCGCTTGCGCAGCTGAGAGGGTTGTACGCGATCACGCCCGATGAACCCGACACCGACGCTCTTGTACGCAAGGTGCGGTTGGCGCTCGCCGGGGGAGCCCGCGTAGTGCAGTACCGAAACAAGTCAGCAGTCGCGGCGCTGCGCCGCGACCAGGGCGCGGCTCTGCTTGCGCTATGCCGGAAGCAGCGGGTTCCGCTGATTGTAAACGACGATCTCGAATTGGCCGAGGCGCTGGACGCCGATGGACTGCATCTCGGCCGCGACGATGCGTCGGTCGAGCAGGCGCGCTTGCGCCTGGGCATGACCAAGATGCTGGGGGCGTCCTGCTACGACCAGTTGGGCCTGGCCCTGGCGGCCCGACACGCGAGCGCAGACTACGTCGCGTTCGGCAGCGCCTTTCCTTCGGCGACAAAACGTTCCGCCGTGCGGGCGCCGCTGTCACTGTACCGCGAGGCCCGCGCGTGTCTGGCCTGCCCGATCGTTGCGATCGGAGGAATTACGACCGCAAACGCACGAAGTCTAATCGCCGCGGGAGCCGACGCCGTCGCCGTGATTGGTGCGCTCTTCGACGCCCCTGCCATCGAGAAACGTGCCTGGGAATTTGCCGCCATGTTCGAGGTCCATGACTTCGAAAAACGATCTGCTGTTTGACCGATCGCGCAGGGTCATCCCAGGCGGGGTTAATTCACCGGTGCGGGCGTTTCGCGCGGTGGGCGGCACCCCCCGTTTCATCGATCGCGGCGAAGGGAGCCGCATCTGGGACGCTGATGGACGCGAGTACATCGACTACGTGGGCTCCTGGGGCCCGCTCGTGCTTGGCCATTCCGATCCCGATGTCGTTGCGGCTGTGCGCACTGCCTCCGGGCGCGGGCTCTCCTTCGGCGCGCCGACCGCGGCCGAAGCCGAGCTGGCGGAGATCCTGACCCGCATCGTTCCCGGGGTCGACCTGGTCCGCTTGGTGAGCTCGGGGACCGAGGCGACCATGTCGGCGTTGAGGCTGGCGCGAGGCGCGACCGGGCGCAGCCAAATCGTCAAATTCGAGGGGTGTTACCACGGACATGCGGACAGCCTGCTCGTGAAAGCAGGGTCCGGGGCGTTGACGCTCGGCAATCCGAGTTCTGCCGGCGTCCCCGCGGAAACCGCGGCGCAGACGCTCGTCCTCAACTACAACGACACGCAGGACCTCGTGTCCGCGTTTGACAAGCATGGAGCAACGATCGCCTGCGTGATCGTGGAGCCGGTGGCGGGCAACATGAACCTGGTTTTGCCGCAGGCGGGATTCCTCGAGCGCTTGAGCGAGCTGTGTACCACGCATGGCGCGCTTCTGATATTCGACGAGGTGATGACGGGGTTTCGCATAGGGCTGCGTGGAGGGCAGGGCCTTTACGGAGTACGCGCAGACTTGGTTACGCTGGGGAAGGTGATCGGCGGAGGGATGCCCCTAGGGGCGTTCGGGGGCCGTCGCGACATCATGGAGAAGGTCGCGCCCCTTGGCCCCGTGTACCAGGCTGGCACCCTTTCCGGCAACCCGGTCGCGGTAGCCGCTGGACTGTCGACCCTGAGCAAGGTCCAAGCGCCCGGCTTCTACGAACGCCTTTCCGCGGCAACGCGTTCCCTCTGCGAGGGTCTCGCATCGGCAGCGCGCAAGCGCGGGATCGCCTTCTCAGCACAATCGGTGGGCGGCATGTTCGGGCTGTACTTCCGCGCCGCCCCGCCCACGACTTACGCCGAAGTCATGCAGTGCGATACGGAAGCCTTCAGGCGCTTCTTCCACGCGATGCTCGACCGAGGGATCTACCTCGCCCCGTCCGCCTACGAGGCGGGATTCGTGTCAGCCGCGCATACCGCAGCCGATATCGCGGCCACCGTGGCTGCGGCGGAGAGCGCGTTCGGCTCCTAGAACAACTACACCAGAAATAGGGTCGCCAGCCCCAGGAAGATCAAGAATCCGCCGCTGTCCGTGATCGCCGTGATCAGGACCGACGAACCGAGGGCGGGATCGCGGCCAAGGCGCATCATCGTCAGCGGAATCAGGACGCCCGCGGTTGCGGCGAGCGCCAGGTTGAGGGTCTTAGCCGCCGTCATTGTCCACCGTCACGCGGCCGATGAGCTTGCGCCATTCGTCGACGACTGGCGCTCATACGAGGTCGTAGCGCTCGAAAGCCTTGGCGGCCTCCCCCCGCCCGGTCGCGCGCCTGGCTTCGGCATCTCCTGACGCTCGACCAGCTTCTCCACTAGCCGGTGGCGCCGCATCAGGTCCTGGATCGCGCGAAGATCGGCTTGCAGGTCTTCGAGGTCCTTCTTTGGGCTGAGCGCTTCGATCACACAGTGTTGCGGCTTGCCACGGGCTACGGGATTTGCGCGGCGTACATCTGCACCAGGATGTTGTCGCTGTAGCTTGTCAGATACGCCGAGTCGCGGTTGCGATCGTAGTAGCGCGGCCGCGGGAGCATCGCTGCCAAGCGGGCAGCCTGCTCGGAGTCAAGTCCGTCGGCGCCGACTCCGAAGTAATGGCGCGCCGCTGCCTCTGCCCCGAACACGTTCTCGCCCCATTCAACGACGTTGAGATAGATCTCGAAGATACGGCGCTTGCTCATCGTCGCTTCGAGCATGGCGGCGAGCACGGCCTCCTGGCCTTTGCGCAACAGGCTGCGCTCGCCCGAGAGAAACAGGTTTTTCGCCAGCTGCTGGGTGATGGTGGAGCCGCCGGCAACGATCCTGCCGCGGCGCTGGTTCTTCTCCAGCGCGCGCTGGATCCCCTCCCAGTCGAATCCGTCGTGCTCGGTGAACTTGGCGTCTTCGGCGACGATGATCGCCCGCTTCAGCTCGTTGGAGATGCGCTGGTACGGCACCCAATTGTGCGCGAGCGTGGCGGCGGGGTCTTTCTCGCGGAGCGTATCGAGGCGAGAATCCATGACGCTGGTCGTCGCCGGGTTGTGGTCGACCCAGTAAAGGATCTGCGCAAAAAACCAGAATTCGTAGATCGCGATGCCCGCGACCGCGGTACCCGCCGCGTAACAGAACATTTTCCACAGCGCGACGAGAAGTCTCATCCTGCGTGGCCCAGCGGGAGCCAGGGGCCGTAGCGGGTCGGCATACGGCCAGGGGGCAGCTCGCCCCCTTCCTCAGTCGCTGAAGACCTTGTCACCGCGCGCAAAGTACCAGGTGCGCGTGATGACCAGGATGTCGGTTTCCTTGCGGATGTCGGGCGGGAACTTGGCATAGGGCGCCGCAAGCCGGACGATCTGCTGCGCGGCAGCGTCGAGGATCTTGTACCCGGAGGATTGGTCCAGATCCATGGCCGCCAGCGTGCCGTCGGCGTTGATCGACACAGTAAGTCTCAGGCTGCCGTATATCCTTCCGCGGGCGCCTTCGGGGTAGTTCAGATTACCGATGCGCTCGATTTTCTGGCGCCAGTCCTCGACGTACAAGGCGTAGCGAACCTCGGCCGCCCGCGTACCCACGAATGTCTTGCGCGGACGCTTGTTGTAGTCGTCGATCTGGCGCGCGACCTGGGCTTCCATGCGCGCGATGATGAGAGCGCTTTCCGCCAGATCGGCGCCCGACACCTCGGCTCTGACCTCGGCCTGCGGTTCGGGCTTGGCCGAGGCGATTTCCTGTCGCGAACTCAGCCGGGACAGCAGCTGACGCTGCCGCGCTTCCATCTCCTGCACCTTTCGCGTCGCTTGCTTCAGATCCGCGCCGCGCTCGGAGTTCTGCAGCAGAGGCAGGGGCGATTTTGCGCGGCGCTCGAGCTCGGTGTCACCGCCGGCATCGAGATTCGATTGCGCAAGGACGTCAGCCTGAGTCGGCCTCGAGCGCGTTTTGGAATTGACGAGAACGACGTCGAGCTGCGAGGGCGTAACGCCGCGCAGAGCCTCGGGAAGCCTGAAGTGGATCGAGAGCGCGATCGCGTGGATGACGATCGATATCGAGAGCGCCGTTGCAAGCGCCCGCGACTCTGGGTCCAGTCGGGCGAGGGGCTCCGGCCAAGACACCCAGGGCAGGGCAGCAGTTTGCGATTTCATACACCACTAAAAGCTTTGTGAATCATGCAATTCTATGGCATTTTTCGAGCTTTGTCTCATGTCTTCCCGGGCTCGGGCGTGTCCTTGCGGCGGCGAAACACGCACTTGAGATCGGCCTCGACGAGATCGATGCCGGTCACTGCGATCTCCACGCCCGTACCCGCGTCGAGTTCCGGCAGCGAGGGTACCCTTGCGTACAGCGGCAACCCATCGAACTTGACCAGATTCTCCCGCACGACCTCGGCTCCCGCAATCTCCACCTTCTCCTGGAGCAGCCATCGCAGGCACCAATAATGCTCCATACGCCGCTGGAACTCGTCGTAGGCAGCGTAGGTCACCTCAAAGTCGCGTATTGCGCCAAGCATCAGGTCCGATGTCCGAGAGAATGGTGGCGCCTTGTCCCCGCTGAGCA
>Ga0335079_10002772_pt1 | contig 20156 bp, 20 predicted proteins | sample Lox_Sample_33_FD_206719 | JGI IMG/M metagenome (GOLD analysis project Ga0335079, IMG submission 206719) | Soil microbial communities from Loxahatchee National Wildlife Refuge, Florida, United States - Lox_Sample_3.3 | ecosystem: Environmental > Terrestrial > Soil > Wetlands | place: USA... | reverse complement strand
GTAAATGCCAGCCCGAAGCCTCAAGCGTCTCACGCCTGTCTCCGTAAGCCCGTCGCCAGAAGCCAGAAGCCAGAAGCCAGAAGCCTGTCTCACCTCTGCGCCAGTTCGCGCATAGGATTGTCCGCGAAGCACTTTTCCAGAATTTCTGCCACCTCGAAGAGCGCGCGATTTGAATATGTGCTTGTGGCGCACAAAAATTGATCGAAAGTCGCCGGTTTTATCATTCTTTCCACCGCTGGCGCGATCTCGCGAAACGTAGGCACGACAATACCGAATCCTTTTTGCGCCACCCACTCGGCGTTATATCTCTCCTGCGGCAGTGTTTTGTTGTTGCATTCGACGATTACTGGCAAATGGAATTGCAACGCCTCGCTGATCGAGCCCGGCCCGGGTTTGCCGATAAAAAAATCGGCCAATGCCATGTAGTGTTCTACGTTCTGCGTGAATCCGAGTACCAGCTTCGGCTTTCTGGTTGGGAGCGCCTTGATCTCGGCCTCGAGCTTCTGGTTGTGCCCGCAGATCAGAATCAGTTGCACATCGGCGCCGCTCTGGTTGATCCGTTTCACGATGTCGACCATCACGCTTGACCCATGCCCTCCAAATAAGACGATGCCTGTCCGGCATTCGGGTTCGAGGCCCAGCCGCTTGCGTTCCGCAACGCGTTCCGCTCCCGTGAGCGCGAACGACTTTTCGTCGTAGAACTTCGGCTTCAATACCATTCCTGAGGTTTCAAAGATGTGATCTGCCGGATGCCCCATGGCCACGGCTTGCGCCCGCGCCCGCTCAGTGCCCGCGATGATGTACTGGCTTTCGCGTTCAATCCAGAAGCGGGGAGGGTAATCCGCGAGATCGGTGATCAGCGTGATAAACGGTCGGTGTTTCGACTCGTTTCCTTGGGGGTTGTTTTCTTGCAAACTATCGGCAATCTCACGATTGAAGTGCGGAATCACTGACACGACCACATCGGTCGGATACTTTGCCCAATATGCCCGCAACTGTTTGACAATCGGCGAATGGTAGGCGCGAATCGTTCCTTGCAGAATCCGGAGCAGCTGTGGCGTAAATCGAGTCCAACCTTTTCGGAGAATCAGGTTGTACGTGTCCTGGATGCGGATGCCGGTGAAGCGTTTGATAAGGTCGAGGGGATCGAGCAGTTCCTGGATATCGAGCAGCTCAACATCCCATGGCTGCTTTTGTGTGGTGAGAGTGCTTTTGACCGCTTCGGCTGCGTTGCGATGGCCGCCCCCGGCGTGATGAAAAACAATGGTTAGTTTCCGCAAGTGTCTCCGGTTATCACTCGCACCAAGTTTGGCCGCATTCACGGGCAGTTGCCCTCGCTCCGATCGCGACCTCCCACAATTCTTTCTACTTCCCTTGTTTCAACAATTCCGGTTCATGCACGATGCCGGCGGAATCGACTCTGTTGACGTGTTCTTCGGCCCAGTCGAAATCCGCCTCAATAAACTCGTGTTCGGTGGTGCTTCCATCACTGGCTCGCGGCTCGGCGTGTTCCGACCGCTCGACGTATTCATGGATCTGCACGCCGCATTCGCCCACCGTGATGTAAGTCAGCCGTTCGTCAATCCATGCGCCGCAGTTGTAATAATCGGCGCCATCTTCGCTTCGATGAAGCGCCGCATGCGTGTGTCCACAGAAGATCCGCGATGCTCCCGCGCGGCGCGCATGCGCCAGCGCCCCAGCCGCGACCTTTGAGGATAGCCGCAGCCACCGGGTATTGAGACGGTCAAGAAAACGCGTCAGCACTTTGTTTTTCGAATCCCATTTCTGCAACTGCAAATAAAATAGCGTTCCCACCCAGTAGCTCAGATGCACATTGCTCACCGAGAAGTCATCGAACTGGTGCCCGTGCACGGCAAGATGACGAATTCCCCGGTAATTCCATTGATACTCCTGATACACCCGCACGCCGACCAGGTGCGACATGATTGGCGCCAATCCGTGGTCGTGATTCCCTTCCACCCATACAACTTCGACATTTCGTTTGGGGTTCGAAAGCTTGCGGATGTAGCCCAGAAATTTCCAGTGTTCTTTCTTAAGGCGGCCAAAATTGAGGTCGGCAAAAATGTCGCCCAGCAGAATGAGCCGACGATAGGAGTTTTGGTGCAGCACGTCGAGCGCCTCGCGCGCCCGGCTCATGTCGGCGCCGAGGTGCAGGTCCGAGAGGATCAGCGTGTCGAATTGCGGCTTATCGGCAGGCGCATCCACACTTCCATTATTTCGGAGAATTGTTACGAGTTAATGAATTCGGTACTAAACACGTGGGCCAGAGTAACCCTAAAGTAATCAAGAAAATCAAAGTTAGATGAGGTCGCCACTGATGACGACTGGTAGAAATACCTTGTCTGGCGCGGACTCTCTGCGGGCTATTGCGTCGGCGGCACGTATTCCTTGGGAGGAGCCGCGCCTTCACCGAAGAAAAATTCTTGCATGTGCTGGACGATCACTTCCTGATCCTGCTTGCGCGCCGGATTCAGGCGATATTCGTTGAGCAGCATTTTGCAGAACTCCATCCACTGGAACCATGCTTGCTCTGAGACGTTTTCGTAGATCCTCTTGCCCAGTTCATTATCGAAGGGCGGCTCGGTCAGACCAGGCAATTCCTTTTTCAGTTTTGCGCAAAAGACAATGTGTTCAGGCATAGATTTTTATCTTGAAATTATCGCACACGGCGGAGACCGCACTCACTCACAGGTTGGTTTGACTTCCAGTTTTCCAGCGTTGTCATTCCGAGGAGTGTGAGCGACGAGGAATTTTTTTTTGCGCACACGCACGTCGCCAACCAAAAAGTGAAAAGAGAGTGAAATTTTTATTGACAAATTACATACGAATGGCAATATCTTGTGTCAGGACAGCTACTCATACTAGAAGTTGGGTAGCACGGGCATCAAGGTGCCCTGTCGAGAACCTTGGGAGAACAAATCGTTCAAACGGAGGAATGCTTCATGGCAACCAAGAAGAAAGCCGCCAAGAAAAAGAAACACTAAGCGGACGATGCTCGTCTGAGAATTTCGCCAAAGCCTCCCGCGAGAAGCACCTCGCGGGAGGCTTTTCTGCTCAGCTGGAGGTTCGAGCTGATCCAGCGGGAATCATGGTCGCGAGATCCCCTCCGCAGTACGGGCAGAACTTGTCCCCAGCATTTACGCCGCGCTCGCAGTGCGGACACACCGGGCTCAGGCGATGGCGGCAGCGCGGGCAGAAGCCGAAGCTGGCTTCCACAGGTGAGCCGCATTGCGGACAGTGTTCCACGCGTGGCTTCCGCAAAACGAAGTAGAGAACGACGCCGAGTGCGTTGGGGATGAAGATGGCGAGCAGCGTCCACGCCAACCGGCTCATGCCGCGGCGTCCCGCGTCGCGGTTGATGTAACCGATAAGGAGGACATAGCAAGCCGCGATCGTGGCGCCCGCGAGGAAGGCCGGCGCCAGGATGTAGAACGGCGGGGCGTTCATGTCCGTGATTTTGATGAAGGCTGCCAGAACCGCCAATCCGACAAAAGCCAGCGCCGCGATGACATAGGCGACCGGCGAGATAATCCCCATCTCATCCATGAAACGCGTCGATTTTTCGTTTGCGACCTGCATAACCTTCTCCCTGTGCCTATTCCACAACGTGTAATTCGTGGGTGCCGCTTAATGCTGCCGCGAGCTGCGCCCTTCAGCCAGATGCGTGCCCCGGGCGAGCAACAGCAAGCCCGTAATTAAAGCGGGCATCAGGCTGAAAGCTACAAACGAGACTGCCCATACGGGCGGATCAAGCCGTGCCCATCCGCCGAGCCACGCGAAACCAAACCAGAGCAACAATGTCGTAACGGCCGCACATACCGTTACTGCCGCACAGCACACAGCCACGATCCACATCCGTTCCTGGCGTCGCTGCAATTCGAGCGCCCGCTGGCGCACGCGCAGCTGCGTTGCTGAAACCAGGCGAGCGCCTGCCGTGACCGAAACCATCCGCAATGATGCAATCGCCTCGCCGGCGTTTTCCGCAAATTGACGGCAGGCGGGGCACGATTCCAGATGCGCGGCGAGCCAGGATTGTTCCTCAGCCGCGACCCCTTCGGGACCGGACAACGCAATCAGCATGCGGGCACGTTCGTGCACGTCGCCGTTCATAGGCGCGCTCCTTTCACATACGGCTCCATCGCCGAAAGGCCGCGATAGATGCGCGATTTCACTGTGCCCAGCGGCGCTCCGGTGACCGCAGCTATCTCTTCGAGCGACATGCCTTCCTGGAAACGTAGCAACAGAGCCTCGCGATATTCGGGAACAATCTGCTGCATGCCAACGGAGATCTGTTCGTTCTGCTCGCGTTGCACAGTTATGTCGAAGGCGGAAAGCTGCCCAGCGGCCGGAATGTCGAACGCCTGGGCGTTATCAGCACTATCGGCCAGAGTCACAAGGCTCACGGGCTTCTTGCGCCGCAACTGATCAATGACCAGGTTGCGCGCAATGCTGAACAGCCAAGCGCCGAATTCATAGCGACGGTCGTACTGTGAGCCGCGTTCGAGCACCCGAACCCATGTCTCTTGGAAAAAATCCTCGGCCAGCTCGCGGCGCCCGGTCAGCGACACCAGGTAGCGCAGCAGTCGGTGCTGGTACTTCTCGATCAGATGATCGAGCAGGTCTGGGTCACGATGCTTGAGTCCACGAGCAATCTCGGCGTTCTCATCGGCCATCGCATTCACGAAATAGAAGGCAGTCGCGCTCATGCTACAGATACATACGAGCGAAGGCCAAGAAAAGACGCAGGCGGAAGGAACGCCGGTCTGATCGCTGATAACTTATTGATTTGTCACGCTGCTTTGAGCCCCGTAACCTGAAGGATTCCTGACACCATCCCTTGCGAACGCATATTGATACGATCAGAGCGAAGTTGCAGAATTCAAACACATCTCGGTTGCATTCGAGCGGTCGAGTTGTCGCGCCTTCTCACCGTCACCTCGCCCTCTGGCTCTTCGCCACGTTTCAGTTCTTCTATCTCCTCACCTCGACTGGACGCGTCCGCACCCCCGACGAGTACAACACGCTCTATACCACCGAAAGCCTCGTGCTCCACGGCACAACCGCGGTGCCGCAGGCCGTCTCGCTCAATAATTTCTACGGAAGACTCGATGTGCACGGCCAGCCCCGCGCTGCCTATCCTCCCGGACAAGCGCTGGCCGTCACGCCCTGGTACGCCTTCGGTCAATATGTGATGGCACGGCTGCCCGGAGTTCCGGCTGAAGATACAGATCTGATCGTCGCCTTTGCCTCCTGCCTGAGCAGCGCAACGTTTGCCGCACTCGCGGTGACATTCTTTTTTGTGTTACTGGCGGGAATCGGCATCCCCACGAGTGCTGCACTGATGGCGAGCGCGATGGTGGGTCTTGCTACGCCCATTTTCGCCTATTCTGCCTGGCTGTTCTCCGAGCCGCTGTCGGCCGCGATCTTTACAGGTGTGGCGTGGTTGCTTTTTGTGCGGGATTGCAAGCGTATCCCTCAGGGCCTGAAGCCCTTGTTAGTAACGGCGATCGACGGCGCGGCTGAAGCCGCGCCCTTCCCAAACCCAACTGGTGACACTCGCGGTCATAAGCCAATTTCGCCGCGGTCCGCCGCCATCGCCGGCCTGATTCTTGGCCTCGCCACTCTGGTTCGCCCAACCAATCTCCTTGCCATCGTCGCCTTCGCGGTCGCCATCCTTTTGCGCGACGGCAAAGCTGCCCTCAAACCCGCCGTCGCGTTCTGCATCGCCTCGGTGGTCGGCATCGCAATTCTTCTCGCGCATAACGTGCTGCTCTTTGGCAGCCCACTCGCCTTTGGATACCCCGCCGTCGCCGAAGGCGCCAAACGCCTGAACAGCTTTAGCACTCCCATCCTCACGGGCCTTTATGGATTTCTTCTCTCCCCGGGCAAATCGATTTTCATCTTTGCTCCGCCAAGCATCCTCGCCGTCGCGGGGATTCCGGCTCTCTGGCGCCGCGACCGCGCTCTCACGACCCTTGCTGTTCTTTTTCCCCTCGCTGGTCTCTTCTTCTTCGCCAAATACTCGCAATGGGAAGGTGGATACTGCATTGGCCCGCGCTATCTTGTCCCAGCGTTGGTTTTTCTCTGCCTCGGCCTGGGCCCGGCGCTCGCCGAAGCCCGCGGGCTTACCAAGATCCTTGGCGGTGCACTTTTTCTTTTGGGCGTGCTCGTCCAATTCATTTCCATCGCTACCAGCTTTATGGAAGACCAGGCTCCCCGCGGCCACTACTACGACGCCAACTGGACCTATCGTCTCAACTACTCGCTCTCCGGCCAGGTCCATCTCTTCTTCAAATATCTCTCCAGCCCCGAGCCGGCGCGGCTCGGCCTCGGCTGGGACCGCTGGTTTGTATTTCTTGCCAAAGGAGGAATTTCCCGCGCTACCCTCGCCGTGATCGGAGCCGCCATGGCCGCGGGTTTCGCCATCAGCCTGCTTGGACTTACCAAGGCCGTCGCCTCGCAGGATCACTCAGGGTGAAACTTCCCCCGACAGCCGGATCGTGGAGCTATGGGTGCGCTCGCCGATCGAGCCCGTCGCCCGACCGTTTCCGTTTTATGTAACAGTGCCCTTTTGGGGGTTGTATGGCGGCGCGGGTCATGCTAGAAACGCGTATACGGGAGTTCCGGAAACGGCTTCCAGCATCGACAGTCAATGACGGAACGAAAAAAAGCGTTGAAACGCTCGGCCCGCAACGCTGAACTCATCATCCCCGACAAGCTCTATTTCCGTATCGGCGAAGTCGCGCACCTGTGCCGTCTTCCCGCTTATGTGCTCCGCTTTTGGGAGACCGAGTTTCCGCAGCTCAAACCCGTGAAGAGCAGCACCGGCCAGCGTATGTATCGCAAGCGTGACGTCGAATCGGTTGTGCGCATCAAGAAGCTTCTGTACAACGACGGATTCACGATCGCCGGAGCCCGCACCCAATTACGCGAGGAAACAAAAACCGAGCGCAGCCAATCTGCGCTGCCTTTCCCCGTCAACGCTGCCACGAACGTCGCCTATTTTCGCAACGAACTCCAGCAGATCTTGCACATTCTCTCGGCGCGTCACTGACGGAATTTCACTTTAGAACAACGCTGTCGCCCTCCGCTTCCAGCTCTTGCCCTTTTCCGTCGCAATCTTTTCGACGTCGTTGACGTACGCGCCAGCCTGCGTCAGCACGTGGTGCAGGTCGTTGCCGACGCTGATAAAGGTGAATCCTTTCTCCAGAAATTCACCGACGCGTGCCGTGCCGAACAGAAACAGTCCGAGAATGACGTTGTTCTTGCGCGCGTGATCGATCAGTTTCTGCGTCGCCGCGCCCAGTTCCGGCGAGGTGTACATGTGCGGGAATTCGTACTTGTTGTAAAGCCCCATCGACATGCAGAGATCGTTCTGTCCCAGGAACAAGATATCCACGCCCGGCACGGCGGCGATCTCCGCGATGTTTTCGATGCACGAAGCCGTCTCCACTTGCAGGGCAACAATACCTTCGTTGTTCCAGTTGCCGGCGTAGCCGAGCAGGCCGGCTTTGTTCATGCTCCGCTGCGGGAAGTAAACCGACCGCGTGCCAACCGTCGGGTACTTGGCGCAACTCACTGCTTGGCGCGCTTCCTCGGCGGTGTTGATGTAGGGTACAAGCACGCCATCTGCGCCGAGATCCAGTGCCTGCTGGATGCCCGGCCGATCATCGTATCCGCCTACTCGCACCATGGACTTTGCACCGCCGTTCGAAATCCCACTCAGCATTGCGGAAAGCTTTTCATAGTTCATCGGCCCGTGTTGCGTATCGACGAGCAGCCAGTCGTAACCGCTGAAGGCAAGCTGCTCGGCAACCGTGGGGCTGTGCGAATTTAAGAACAAACCTAATTTGGGCTGGCCGCCGCGAAGTTCCTTCTTGAACTCAGCGCCGGTACGTGTCGCTTCTGCCATGTCTGCCATCCTCCGAGAAGTTATAAAAACGGGTGTTCAGTGTAATGGCAGCGCGGGGCGGCGCAATAGCAGTTTTTCTTGCGCGCGTGACCCTCAGCCACTCCCGGCCATCTACAGCTTCGCCACTCGGCGGCTGTTGAGCGCTGCGAAGACCGCTCCCAGCAGCATCACGGCGCCAATCGCGAACATGAATGCACCGTGCTCTGAGATCAGACCCCATACGATGAACACCGCCGCCAACGCCGTCAGCCAGATCGCGTTTCGCAGATGAGTCTTCGCTGCCAGCGGATACATCTTCCTGCTTCTCTCCAGCATGGCACGCACCGACCGGACTTCATCTTCGCAGGCTTGGCTGCAAACCACGCCCACTCCCGAATCCTTGGCGCAACGTGTGCACACGCCCTTGAAACAATGCTTGCAAGCGGCAACCGCATCCGCCTCGGGATGATTGAAACACTTCATCTTTCAACCTCACTTCAGCTACTGATGAACCGGATAGGGAACTCTAGCGCACTTCATGCCGGCGGTCGAACTGGTGAAAGAAGTGTCAAATCGCGGCAAAACAAACCTTCGCTAGTCCAAACGACTGCTGGTACCAGCTTTTCCATCTTCCCGAGCTACCGTTCGATTCGCGGCCTTTATTTCCGAAACCTGCGTCTTTGGCCCGTTTTCGGGGGTGTCTTTTACGGAAACCGCATAAAATCTGCATAAAATGCTACTTTTCCACAGGAACGTGCGTTAATATGCGGTCGAAATCAGCATTAAGCTTGCTTCCAGAAGGAGGAATTCATGGCTACTGGTTTGACCAAAACACAACTCACCCGCCACCTGGCGGAAAAGATTGGCACCAACAACAAGACGGCCGCTGCATTTCTTGAGAACTTGGCCGACACCGCAATTAAAGAAACCAAGAAGAACGGCGTTTTCGTCGTGCCCGGCCTGGGCCGCCTGGTGAAAGCGCACCGCAAGGCCCGCATGGGACGCAATCCGCAGACCGGCGAACCGATTCAGATCAAAGCGAAGACCGTCGTGAAATTCCGCGTCGCGAAAGCCGCAAAAGACTCGATCGCCCCGAAGAAGTAGTGTGCGCGGGCCTTCTCGCCCGTAAAGAAAGTGTGGCGCGAACACTCTCGCCGCGCAGATTTGTAAGCAAGAACGAAGGCCGGCCTCGTGCCGGCCTTTTTCTATCTGCTTGGGAATGACTCATGGAGGCAAACCTTATTTCGCTTGGGGGAGTTAAGAAGTCATTGGGAGAGTTAAGAAGTCATCCTGAGCGAGGCAAGTCGATTCGCTTAGCGAATCGATTTGTGGAGTCGAAGGATCCCTATTCCCTCCAAAATGCAGTGAATCAAAGGTGATTTTCTCCCCGGCCGGAAAACCGAAGCGATTCGTCCTCACAGCGTCAACTCAACCACTTCCGCCCCCACTCTGTCCTTGTCAATCACCAAAGTTCCCAAACTCACCGGTAGTTGGAATCGCCTCGGCCCTGCGCTCCCGGGATTGAAATAAAGCACTCCATTCCTCTCTTCGATCTTAGGCTGATGGCTGTGACCATACACCACCACACGCATCCCCGCTGCCTCCGGCTTCAGATCGAGCTTCGCCAGATCATGCAGCATGTAGATGACGATTCCGCCCAACCTCACCACTTCAAATTCCGAAAGCGCGTTCGCCCAAGGCTCGAGATCCACGTTCCCTCGAATCGCAGTTACTGGCGCGATCCGCGCGAGCGCATCAAGAATTTCAGGCCCTCCGACGTCGCCCGCATGCAGTATGTGATTCACCCCTTTGAGCGCAGCGACAGCTTGCGACCGCAGCAGCCCATGGGTATCGGAAATCACGCCGATGATCATGAGACCAGACTTATTTTCCCTTTCGATGGCGGATCAGAAATGAGTCCTGACATATTACAGTCGAGCGCCGAGTTAAAAAAACTCATACCCAGGTTCGCGTCAGATGATCCCCTCGCGCACTTTCCTGAGGAATTCCTCCGCATCAATCCGCGCCTTTTCCATGATCCAGGGATTATTGCCATGTTCGGACTCAAGCTCGTGAAGCGCAAGTTCAACCGCAACTCTCGGTGTATAGCCACGCTTGATGATGTTGCGAGCTCGCTCTGCGAAGCTCATACCAACCGGTTCCTGTCGCTTTGCCACGGATGGCCCGGATCGGTCTTCGGAACCCGAATGCTGCGAGCGACCACGCGCTCCGATTTCCGCACGGTGCCTCATAGCAGACTGGATGTCGGAACGCTGCTCGGCGCTGAGAGCGGTGAAACGGAAGCCATAGCGTGTGCCATCGACCGATACGGCCTGCGCCGGGAGTATGAGGCGGACCGAGTCAGTCAGCCGGAACGTCAAGATGACCGCTTCGCCGACGGCGATTTCGCGAGCGACGAAGGCTCCCAGGCCGCTCTCGCTGATATCCCTTGCCCATCCTTCACGTGTTTCTCCGGACTGCGTACGAACCGCGATGCGCGCTTCAAACTGGTAGCGCGGAGCAATTCGGGCCGTCGCGTGTCCATCTTCAGGAGAAGCAGAGCCCAATGTCATTAGCGCATTCGTCCTTTCTTTAGTGTCGTAACTGGATTTCGTACAAGCCTTACTCGTTCTTGAGGATTAACTCGCACCGTCACTTCTGGGCGACGGAGTAGAAAAGCGGGCCATCAGTGACGGGTACAACAAAACACAGACGGCCCCTTCCCCTCAGCCTTCCCCAAGAGACGAGGGGAACACTGAAAAGCCGTGGTTTTGTTCGTTGCTGTTAGAAGGTCGATGAGCGAGGAAAACGCAATTGCAGCGAGATACACAGTATCGCTCGCAGCTTCGCCAACCGCGGCGAAATCGTTCAGTCTATCTTCGATCAGAGTGATACCGAGTCTCCCCTACAGATGACTTGCCCTGCGGGAACTTCAGTTTTTAGATACAACCCCACTTACCGGAAAAAATACTATCGGGATAAGTCACAGTCAGTCGGTGACATATATCACGGATGGATGTGACGTGTGCGCCCGGCGACAATAGCGAGGCCGGTTTGGTGCCCTCCATTGTGGCGCTACTTCTTTGCTCAAACATGAACCCGGCGGCTTTCCGCCGGGTCGCGTTAAGGTCAGACTATTGGACAATCGCTTGAAGAAGATCAAAAGTCGTGATCTTCGGGTGTACAGGTGATCGTGCCCTGGCCCGAGCCGAGTAACAGCCCGTAGTAGCACAGGTTTTCCTGATTAGAGGAAGTTGCTCGCGTTGAGTTTGCCTGCTCCGGAGGCATCGTTCACTTCGCGTGCCGCAAGCTATCCGCTACCAAAAACCCTTGACGACCGTTGTTGCAATAGACATAGCAAACCAGTTTGCTGAGCAAGGTTCGTTCTTTGACAATCGAACGCAGCCGGGGCTAAGACTAAGAGCTAGAAGCTAACCCCAATACCATGAGGATTTTGCGGGGGAAAGATCTCGTAAAGTATTGATTCTAATATACCGGGGGAGGGGGGAGGGGGATGGGTACCTACTCGTATCGCAAGCTCTCGACGGGATCCAGCTGCGCCGCCCTCGTCGCCGGGATCGTGCCAAAAATAATTCCTACCAGCGACGACACGATGATCGCAATGATCGCGGAAAGTCCTGAAATCGGAATGCGATATTCGGTGAAAAATCGCACCGAGAATGGGATGGCGAGCCCAATAACAATTCCAATCACGCCGCCGATCAGTGAAATCAGAATCGCTTCCGACAAGAACTGATAACGAATCTCCCGATTGGTGGCGCCCATTGCTTTGCGAATTCCAATTTCGCGAATGCGCGCGCTCACGGTCGCCAGCATGATGTTCATGATGCCGATGCCGCTTACCAACAGCACCACCAACGACACAGCGAGCAGCACCATCGTCATCGCCGTTGCGGTCTTGTCGGCGACGGCAACCAGTTCGGTCAGATTGCGCACGCTGTAAACCGACTCGGGACGATGCCGCGACTGAATCACGCGTTGTACCTGTGCTGTCACCGGCACAACCAGCGATGCGTCACTGGTCGAAAAGAAAATCTGCTTCACCGTCGGCGTCTCCTGAAAATACCGGATCACCGAGTACGGAATCAGCATGGTGTTGTCGGTCACTTCGGACTGGCCAAATGTATCAACGCGCTCCCGAAAAGTGCCGATGATGGTGAACGGTAGCCCGCTCAGTTTGACGATTTTTCCCAGGGCGGCGAGGTCCGATCCGTAAAGCTGCGACGCCAGCTTCGATGTGATCACGCCAACCTTGTTGTGCGCCTGCGAATCCTGCTGGTCAAAAAATCGCCCAGTGAGAATGATGAGATTGCGCACGTGCTCGTAATCGGGAGAAACGCCCATAATCTGCAGGTCGCGTTCTTTGCCATTCCCGATTGCGACGCGTTCATTCAGAGGCGCAACCGGCGACGCATACTCGATCCCGCTCACCTCATGCAGTACCGCATTCATGTCGTCAATAGTGAGCGGATCGATGGTCGTGTTATTGATGCGCCCTTGGCCGCTCTCGTATTCGGCATAAATCCAGTTGGAGCCGATGGCCTGAATCTGGTTGAGCAGATATTGCTTGCCCGTTAATCCGATCGTCGTGACCAGAATCAACGAGGCGGTTCCGATTACCATGCCCAGAGCGGTCAGCGCGAACCGCACCTTGTTGCTGCAGAAGGTGTCGTAGGCGAAATTGAAAATCTCGCCAAGCGCCAGGTGCGAGCGCTCGCTGGTCTGGGTTGCGGTTGCCGTGGTCATTCGCCGATAAAAACTGCCAGTTTAGATGCTACGAGCCCCGGAACGGCGCCGCAAGCGCCTGCCACGGTTCCCGTGTTGTTCCCGGCTGTCTTCGGTCCATTAGCGGTCGTTTGGCGATCCTTTCGCATTTCGGCCTGGGCATGTAATCCTATTTTGTAGAAAACAGCATGTATCTGGAGCAGGAAAACTGAAGACGACGAAGCTGATCCTTGGCCTTTTGGCTCTCACCGCGGCTGCACTATTCATTCATGGTTATCATCCGTACGCGGAAGACTCCGAGATCTATCTTCCCGGAGTGCTGAAACTCCTTAACCCAAGCCTGTTTCCGGTGAATGCCGAGTTCTTCGGCGAGCACGCCGGCCATTCGCTTTACCCGAATCTCATCGCCGCTTCGGTACGCATGAGTCATTTGCCGCTTCCGTGGGCGATGTTTCTCTGGCACATCATTTCCATCTTCCTCATGCTCGCCGGAACCTGGCGACTTGCGTCAGCCTTCTTTCGAGACTCGAAAGGTGACGACCAGAAAGCGACTGGCTCGAACCTCAACGCTCGCTGGGCGGCTGTTGCCCTGATGACTGCGCTCCTTACGCTGCCCATCGCAGGCACATGGCTTTACCTGCTCGATCAATATTTGAATCCCAGAAACCTCGCTGCCTTTGCCGGAGTGTTCGCCATTGCTGAGACGCTCTATAAACGCTACGCCATCGCGGTACTATGGTTGGCATTTGCCGCGGCTTGTCATCCCTTCATGGCGAGCTTCTCGATCATGTTCTGCGTCTGGCTCGTTCTTCTCGACCGATTCGAGCCGCGAATTCTTGGCTTTGCCTCTGCGCTGCCCTTCGGCATCACGCTCGATCCTCCGCCAGCGGCCTATCACGAAGTTGCGCTCCGGCAGCGTTCTCACTACATCCTTCGTTGGGAATGGTATGAATGGGTTGGAGCGATCGCGCCCATCTTGTTGTTCTGGTGGTTTGCCCGCATTGCGCGCCGGCGGCGGATGAAAAATGTAGAACTTGTCTCGCGCGCCATCATCCCAGTGATCGTTGTAGCGATTATCTCGGCGATCGTCTTGTCATCTTCGCCACGATTCGAAGCCCTGGCGCGCCTTCAGCCGATGCGCTCGCTGGCTCTGACGTACACGCTTCTGATTGTCATCGGCGGAGGATTCCTCGGCGAGTATGTGCTGAAAGCGCATGTTTGGCGATGGGTCGCGTTATTCCTTCCGCTGAGCTTCGGAATGTTCTATGCGCAGAGGCAGGTTTTTCCGGCCAGCGCTCACATCGAATGGCCTTGGGCAGCGCCGCGCAATCCATGGGCGCAGGCGTTTGATTGGATCCGCCTTGACACGCCAGTTGACGCTTTGTTTGCCCTGAACCCCGCGCACATGAGTTTGCCCGGAGAAGATGAGATCGGCTTCCGCGCCCGCTCCGAGCGCAGCATGTTAGCCGACCTGACAAAGGACAAGGGCGCTTCCACTATGTTCCCGCCGTTATCCGTCGAGTGGCTGAAGCAGACAGAGGATCAACGAAACTGGATGCAGTTCCAGCGCGACGATTTTGAGCGCCTGCGGCAAAAATATGGAGTCAGTTGGGTGGTCGTCGAACAGCCCGGCCCTTCCGGGCTCGATTGCCCCTACCAGAACGCGGCTGTCCGCGTCTGTCGTCTGGATGCATTACCCGCCGCATCGACGGCACAATGAGCGCTCGAATCGCATGAATCGGTGCGCGGGGCTTCTGTGAATCTGGCCGCAAGTTTACTGTTGCCCTGTATTCATCTGTGTTAGCCTAACTGAACAACGGCAATTCCCCCGATGGCAGATCCCGTCCTCGCGCCGCGAATTCGCGCAATATTCTCGTACGCGAAGTGGTCTCCCCAAACGAGTGTTCTCAGCCGCCAGTTCCGCGACAATAAGCCATATCCGCACATACAGCTGAGGGGGTTTCTCGATCCCGATATCGCAGCTGAGATGTCGCACGAGTTTCCCGGCCTCGAAACCGACGCCTGGACCCGCTATAAACACCAGAACGAGAACAAGCTCGGCCTGACCAAACGCGAGCTGTTTCCAGCGTTAATCGCTGAAGTGGTTGACGAACTCAACTCGCCCGAATTCGTCAGCTGGCTGTCTGAGGTTACGGGCATATCTGGGTTGATGGCTGATGATTCTCTCGAAGGCGGGGGGCTCCACCAATCGGGCCCCGGCGGTTTTCTGAACGTCCATACGGACTTCCGCACCCACCACTACCACAAGAACTGGCGCCGCCGCGTGAACCTGATCCTCTATCTCAATCCCGATTGGGATCAGCGCTGGGGAGGCGCCATCGAACTCTGGGACCGTGATGTACGGGAGTGTGTTGCCAAAGTTCCACCTGTTCTTAACGACACCCTGATTTTCGAGACTAACGAAATCTCATATCATGGCTTCCCCGAGCCGCTCAGTTGCCCGGAGGGGCAATCGCGCAAAAGCCTCGCGCTCTACTACTACACGATCGATGAGAACGTAACGGCTCGTTCTACGAACTATCGCGCACGGCCTAAAGACAGCGCCATGAAGTCGGCACTAATTTGGTTGGATAAGGAAGCGGTGGATTTGTACTCGCGGGCGAAAGCGCGGTTCGGCTTCTCGGACGAAGTGGCCAGCAAAATCCTGGGTTTTCTCGCGCGGAAGCGCTAACCGAATACCGATTTGGCGGAGCGCAAAGTTCTCTCTGATCAGCCGCGGTGGATTACTGCCACACCGCTTTCGTAATAGACCTCGGAGTTTGCTTCGAGTGTCTTTCCCTGCGCGTTGAAGATCGGCGAATGCAGGATGCCCCAGCGCTGCAACGCGAACTGCAGCGTGGTCTGCAACACACCTAGTCCATATTGGACGCTGCGCCGGAAATTGATCGAGGATGCTTCCTCGAAATATTTCGTCGGGCAGGAAACTTCGCCGATGCGGAAGCCGAAATACACGCATTGTGCGAGCATCTGATTATCGAAGACGAAGTCATCGCTGTTTTCGCACAGCGGCAGGCGAGTCAGCACTTCACGGCTGAAGGCACGATAACCGGTGTGATATTCCGAGAGCTTGATTCGCAGGAAAAGATTCTCAAACGCTGTAAGCAGCCGGTTTGCGATGTACTTGTAGATCGGCATGCCACCACGCAGCGCAGTGCCTCCTATAATGCGCGAGCCGAGCACTACGTCGTATACGCCATAGGCCACCATGCTCGCCATCGCGGTCACCAGTAGTGGCGTGTACTGATAATCAGGATGGACCATGATCACCACATCGGCGCCCGCCGCCAGCGCTTCGCGATAGCAGGTCTGCTGGTTGCGGCCGTAGCCATAGTTGCGGTCGTGAACGTAATATTGCAGTCCGAGGCGCCGGGCGATCTCGACCGTGCCGTCGGAGCTGTGATCATCGACCAGAATGCAGGCGTCGACGATCTCGGGCAATTCCCGCACCGTTGCTTCCAGCGTCTTCTCAGCGTTATACGCAGGCAGCACGACGACTATGTGTTTTCCATTGATCATCGGGGGAACCCTTGGCAGGGTCTAGATCATGATAAATGAAGACGATAGCCGAAGCTCCCGGAATCGCTTTGTGACTCTCGAAAATTGAGCCCTACGACTGCCGCCGGGCGCATGATTGGGTAGACTAGAAAGAATAATTCAAGCCGTAGATCCTCACTTGCCGTGGGGATCTTCGGCAGTCGTTATAAGCACCTGCTAGGAAGACCCATGCAAGCTCGTACGTTGTTCGACAAGATTTGGGACGCTCACGTGGTTACGGCTCCAGCCGGCCAGACACCGCTCCTCTATATCGACCTGCACCTGGTTCATGAAGTGACTTCGCCCCAGGCCTTCGACGGCCTGCGCGCCAACAACCGCCGCGTTCGTCAGCCATTGCGCACCGTGGCTACGGTTGATCACAATATTCCGACCACGCCACGCGGTTTGCCGATCGCCGATCCCATCGCCGCCAGACAGATTGAGGCTTTGCAGAAGAACTGCCGCGAGTTTGGTGTCCCGCTCTTCGATATGGATTCGGCTGAGCAGGGTATTGTTCACGTTATCGGTCCGGAACTCGGTTTGACACTGCCCGGCATGACCATCGTCTGCGGCGACAGCCACACCTCCACGCACGGGGCCTTTGGCTCGCTCGCTTTCGGCATCGGCACATCGGAGGTTGAGCACGTGCTGGCCACCCAGTGCCTGCCGCAAAAAAAGGCCAAGTCGATGCAGATCGTCGTTCGCGGCAATTTGCCTGCGGGCGTGACCGCAAAGGACCTCGCCCTCGGTCTCATCGGCCACATTGGCACCGACGGCGCTACCGGACACGTGATCGAATATGCGGGCGAAGCTGTCCGGGCCCTTTCAATGGAAGGCCGCATGACGCTTTGCAACATGAGCATTGAAGCTGGAGCGCGCGCTGGCCTGGTCGCACCCGACGAGACGACTTTTGCTTATGTCCGCGGCCGTCGCTTTGCTCCTCAGGGCGAGAACTGGAATACGAGCGTTGCTTACTGGCGCACACTTGCCTCTGATCCAGGCGCCAGGTTCGATCGGGTTGTCGAAATCGATGCCTCGTCGCTTGCTCCCTTTGTTACCTGGGGAACGAACCCCGGCATGGTCGTCGCCGTGAATTCACGCGTGCCCGAACTGTCGAGCTTTGCCGCAGATGCCGACCGGCGCGCCGCCGAGCAAGCTCTTGCCTACATGGGATTGCGGCCAGGTATGCCGATCGAACAGATTACGATTGATCGCGTCTTTATCGGTTCCTGCACTAATTCGCGCATCGAGGACCTACGTGCGGCAGCACGGGTTGCGAAAGGTCGCCACGTGAATGCGAAAGTTCGTGCCATGGTCGTGCCGGGATCGCAGGCGATCAAGCACGCTGCCGAACAGGAAGGTTTGCACCGCGTTTTTGCCGATGCGGGCTTTGAGTGGCGCGAGTCCGGGTGCTCGATGTGCCTGGGAATGAATCCCGACATCTTGCAACCGGGTGAGCGCTGCGCTTCGACCAGCAATCGCAATTTTGAAGGCCGGCAAGGTCGCGGCGGCCGAACGCATCTGGTCAGCCCCGAAATGGCTGCTGCAGCCGCAATCGAAGGGCATTTTACGGATATAAGGAAGTGGCAATTCTAAATTCCGTCGCTAGCCGTTGGTCGTTAGCGGAATCTCTCAGGTTTTGTTCAACCTCGAGCACGACCAAGCAAGCTGCGCGAAATCCTGGCGACGGCAACTAGCAACTAAGAACTGAGAACTGATTTCATGCAACCCTTTCACAAACACACTGGAGTTGTTGCCCCCCTCGATCGCGTCAACGTTGATACCGATCAGATCATTCCCAAGCAGTTCTTGAAGCGCATCGAGCGCACCGGCTTTGGCCAATTCCTGTTTTACGATTGGCGGTTTTCGCCGGAGGGTCAGCACATTCCCCACTTCGTCCTCCACCATCCTCGCTACAAAGAAGCCACGATCCTTATCGCAGGCAAGAATTTTGGTTGTGGTTCATCCCGCGAACATGCCGTCTGGGCCCTGGCCGATTACGGCTTCCGCGTCGTCGTCGCATCGTCGTTCGCCGACATTTTTGCCAACAACAGCTTGAAAAATGGCCTACTCACGGTTCGCCTTACTGATGATGAGGTCGCCCAAATTATGCGCCGCGCGCACGAGATCGAAAACTACCGGCTCACGGTCGATCTCGAGACGCGCACCATCACGGATAACCATGGCTTCTCCGCCCAGTTTCCGATCGACGGCTTCGCCCAACACTGCCTGCTAAACGGGTTGGACGATATCGGACTCACACTGCAGCATGAATCAGCCATCTCCGCCTATGAGGCCAATCACCCCGTTCCCGACGAAATGCAGTCCATCGCGCCGGCATCGACCTGACCGCCCGTTGTACACTTTTGAGTCTTTCTGGTAGCGGCGCTTTGAACGGTACGTCTATTGAATTGGATATTGAATCGAAGTGTCTGGAGTTCGGTTCGTGAAGAATTGCTTTGCCCATCTCCTTCTAGCTTTTTCGATGAGCGCCATTGGTTCTGCCCAAGCCCAGCCGGCGCAGGCCCAGGCGACGCCAACTCCGCCTTCGCAGGTCGCAGCATCTGGCAAGTCGCTTAGCATCGATGCCATCTTCGCCCCAGGCGGTCTGATTGGCCGCGCTCCTGAAACCATCCAGTGGAGTCCGGATAGCTCCAAGGTCTCTTTTGTGCAGCGCGACAATTCGGGGGAACGCGGCGAACTCTGGCTTCTCGACCCAGCCAGTAATGAAAAGAAAGTTCTGGTCAGCGAGGGCAAAATGGCCCAGCTCGACCCCTCAAAAACAAAGATTCAGGACGAGCGGGAAAAAGAACGGCTGACGCGCTACCACATCGCCGATTACGTCTGGTCGCCAGACTCCAAGCATCTGCTTTTCGATTCCCAGGGCCAGCTTTGGTATTACAGCATCGAGACCGGCACGGGAGTGCAGATCACGTCATCGTCAGACCCAGTTCAGGATCCGAAGTTTTCACCTGACGGCAAACGAGTCGTCTATGTTCGCCGCCACAGCCTCTATTCGCGCCCCGTTTCCGGAGAGGAGGCCGAGCGCGCGGTGATTCAAGCCGATAAGAAAGAAAAGGAAAGGGACACGGCGAAGGAAGATGAAATTCTGAATGGCGAAGTCGATTGGGTTTACGCCGAGGAGTTGTCAGTCCGCAGCAATTTTTTCTGGTCTCCGGAAGGCCGCGACATCATTTTTTTGCAGATGGACGAAAGCCACGTCCCAGGCTATCCCATCGTCGACTGGATTCCCGTTCATCCGCGTGTCGACCTCGAAAAGTATCCCAAGGCTGGTGATGCGAATCCAGTAGTTCGGCTTGGCATGGTATCGAGTGAGGGCGGCAAGCCGCGCTGGATCAAACTCACGGATGAAGAGGACGTCTACATACCACGCTTCGGCTGGATTCGTGAGGGCCTGGCTTGGGCGGAGGCGTTGAACCGTAAGCAGGATCGGATGGATTTGTATTTCATCGAAACCCATTCCGGCAAGGTACGCAAGGTGCTCACCGAGTCTGAGCCCGAAGCCTGGGTTGAGGTGAATGATGATTTCCGCGTCCTCAAATCTGGGGATCGATTTCTTTGGACCAGCTGGCGCGACGGCCACACCCATATTTATCTCTACAGCTTCAACGCGGGCGATCCGCTTGCGGCCGATGCAAAGCTCGAGCGCCAGCTCGAGAGCGGAGACTACGAGGTTCTCTCCATCAATGGCGTTGATTCGGATTCCGGAAATGTGTTTTTCACCGCCAACAAGGATGACCCCCGAGAGCAAAAGATTTTCTCAGTAAAGCTCGACGGCTCTGGCGTGCAGGCGCTTTCCGCTGAGCCGGGCGAGACTAAGGCCGCGTTTTCAGAGAATGGCAAGCACTATGTCGAAACCTATTCAGCTACCCTTGTCCCGCCGCGCATCTCAGTTTGCGTGACGAGCCAACCTGGGACCACG
>Ga0335079_10002771_pt1 | contig 20156 bp, 19 predicted proteins | sample Lox_Sample_33_FD_206719 | JGI IMG/M metagenome (GOLD analysis project Ga0335079, IMG submission 206719) | Soil microbial communities from Loxahatchee National Wildlife Refuge, Florida, United States - Lox_Sample_3.3 | ecosystem: Environmental > Terrestrial > Soil > Wetlands | place: USA... | reverse complement strand
GTTTGGCGCGCCGGGCAGCAGCGTCGACTGGAGATGATCGCCCGCGGCGCGGGAGAGCGGATCAAAGGCCGCGTTCTCGAAAACGGATGCGGAGTCGGAATGTACGTGGAGCATCTCAGTGCCCAGGGTGGGATTGTTTATGGATTGGAATTCGATTTCGAACGCGCCGCGGAAGCCGCAAAGAATTCCAAACACATCTTGAACGCGGCAGGCGAATTCCTTCCGCTTCCTGCCTCGACTTTTGATTTGATCCTCAGCCACGAAGTGGTCGAACACGTACAGGATGACCGCCTCGCCATCTGCGAAATGGTGCGCATTGTAAAGCCGGGCGGACGCATCGTCTTATTCTGTCCGAACCGCGGCTATCCGTTCGAGACACATGGCATCTATTGGAAAGGCAAATATTATTTTGGCAACAAGCTTTTCGTGAATTACTTGCCGCGCAATTGGCGCGATAAACTCGCCCCGCACGTGCGCATCTATTCCAAGCGCGACTTGGAAAAATTATTCGAGGGCCTGCCAGTGAAATTCATCGAACGCACCATTATCTTCGGCGCCTACGATAATCTCATCATCCGCTTTGGAGCGTTTGGTAAAATTCTGCGCGCCGTTTTGCAGTTCCTGGAAAAGACGCCCTTGAAGATCTTCGGCTTATCCCATTTTTGGGTGATTGAGAGAACATAGCGATCAAGCTAACTCGATTCATGCAAGCGATGGCTTTATCCGATCAAGTGCAAATGAGTAAATAGGCAGCAATGCGCGCGCGGTTTCGCTAATTCTTTACCAATTCTTCGCAAATGCGCCACAGCTTTTCTTCATTCTTTTTATTCCTAAACTCACAGGGAATCTCCTTGCGATCCTCGAAGAACTTGCCACTTATGCCTTCGACTTCTGAATCGCTTGCCAGCCAGACGGCAGTATCCGCTCCTTGCGTGCTCGTGCGTCCACCGGAATATTGGGTTAGACGTTTCATCAATTCCGGTGCGGCATTGCGATACAAGCCGGTCTCGGTGATCAGGCCCGGCGTCATGGCGTTGGCGGTCACACGGCTTCCATCCAAACGCCGCGCCAGTGCCCAGGTCCATAGACGGTTACAGGCTTTCGATTGGGCATAAGCCTTGAAGCTCTCGAACGGTCGCCGTTCGAATTGCAAATCATCAAGATCAAGGTCACTGGCATAAGTCGAGGCCACATTAACGATGCGGGCGGGTGCGCTCTTCTTCAGCAGAGCAAGCAATTCCTGAGTAAGCAGGAAATAGCCGAGCACATTTGTGGCAAAGGTCAGTTCGATGCCATCCACGCTATTGACTTTCGGAAGCGTGCCGCGATTGCCTCCTGCGTTATTGATCAACACATCAAGGCCGGAATACTTTTGATAAATTTCCTGTGCGAACTCGCGAATGGACTTCTGGCTGGAGGCGTCCATGTGCATCACCACCGGTTTGGATGATCCGTTTCGGCGGCTAATCTCCGATGCGGTCTCTTTTCCTTTTTCGACATCCCGGCAGGCGAGGATCAATTCCGCACCAAGCGCGGCTAATTGAATCGCGATCTGCTTTCCCACGCCGGAGGTGGGGCCGGTAATGATGATCCGCTTGCCTTTGATTAAGTTCATTGAAATGCTCCTATAACTTGTTGTATTTTATTTCATCAAATAGTTTAACATACTGACACAAACAATCAGAGAAACCTGACGCATTAGGATTCCTCGAAGGAGGCCAAAACAGCTTCTCCAGCACGGAGACGAAGTCTCCTCTTGGAGAACCAGAGGCCGCGCAACTCTGACATTGCATGCAACATATACTTCCTTGGTGCACGGAAACACAAACCATACCATAAGGAGAAACAATGATTACTGAACCAAAGCCTACCGAGCAGGAACACCGCGCCCAGAAAGTGGTTTATCGAAATGCCGCCTCGGCGTCGGTTTATGGATTGGGTTTGATCGGCGCCTTGGTCTATTATATTGGCCATGCTGCTACATTTTGGCTGGGCGTGCTGGGATTCTTCAAAGCCATCGTCTGGCCTGCGATGCTGGTTTATGAGTTGCTGCAGTATCTGCACCTGTAGCCTCACGAGTGCAGCGCACCCTCATGCCTTCATAGGTAAGAGCTCAAATACAGGATGTTTGGGCGCTTCTGCGATATAAGCGTCTTCCGAAGAATCGACTCCGACGTCGAAATAAGGTCTGGTGATCGGGACATTGATCACGTACTTCCGTAAAACCGAGGCGGCTTCGACTGCGGAACATTCCCGGATTGCGACAGTTTCGGATTTCCCATTCCGCGTCAGTGTAACTTTGCCCGAAGCTTTTGCATTATAGACCCAGCTTACCTTTCCATAGGGGGAGACCAGCCAGTGCTGTGATTCTTCCTCAATCAAAGTGACTGGATTTGATCTGGGCATTCCGCTCTTGCGGCCGACGGTCGTTAACAAGTAATAACCTTTCGGGGCAAGATGCAGGGCTAGGAATGACTTTGTCACCGAATCCGCAAGACGGCGCGCGGTGTCTACTTTGAAAGTTACAGCCATACATTTTCTCCATCGAGCAGACTTTTCTTTACAAGATATGCCCGTCAGGATTGCTATTTTTCCGTTGACTTGGCATCGCCTGAAGATTTCTGAAACAGCGATAGGTAATGTCCATATCCTGCCTGCTCAAGTTCTTCAGCCGGGATGAAGCGCAACGCAGCGGAGTTCATACAATAGCGCAAACCGGTCGGAGCCGGGCCATCATTGAAGACATGGCCCAAATGAGAATTCGCATATTTCGAACGGACTTCAGTGCGCGGCAGAATCAACTTGAAATCAGTATGGGAGACGATGTTATCTGATTCCAATGGTTTGGTAAAGCTCGGCCAGCCGGTGCCCGAATCGTACTTGTCGAGCGAACTGAATAACGGCTCGCCCGAAGCCACATCCACGTATATGCCGGCGTGTTTGTTATCCCAATATTCATTGCGAAAAGGCGGCTCGGTACCTTCGTGCTGTGTGACTTGATATTGCATCTCAGTAAGCTTCTTCCGAAGTTCATTATCCGAGGGTTTGATATAGTCTGTCATGTGGACCTCCTACCAATAATGATACCGATATGGTTCTGACGACGTCCAAATCGTATTCTTTACTAAGGGCTAGGCGTGTTATGCGGGATCATCGGTGTCATCATCGGGATTTGGGATAGATCCATATTCGGATCGATATTAAGATTGACAGCTTGTATCCAGCATCGTTGGTAGAAATACGGGTTGATGATGATGTACCAGCCAGGCAGACTTCCGATTCCAACCAATTGCACTTGTTCGCCCGCCTCGATGTTGCTTTCCAAGTAGTAGGCATTACCCGGTCCAAACCAACAAGGCGCAAAATTAACAACGACGGGCGGCTTGATCGCTCCCTTGGTCGGGGTGGAGGTGGGAGGAAGCGGAGTATGGGTTGGCGTGGCGGATGGGGTAACCGTCGGTGCTTTGGCAGTACGAGTCTTCACGACAGCCACACCGATGGCGATGTTCGTTGCCAGCTCATCCGCCGGTGAGGGCGTTGGTTTGGAGGCGCAGGCCGTACTCATGAGAACCACCAGCCCAATTACCGGCAGGCGCAGAAATCGCAAGTTCATCCTGCCTCCAATCGAGGGGACGATATAGGTTTGGGAGCATTCGCCATTTCACAATTCTCCATGGAAAGTTTTATCTCACTCTTCCAACATAGGATTGATGGCAAGTATAACGCCTTCGATAGGGTTCATCAAATCCTTAATCGAACAATGTCCCCTTTGAGGATCACTATGAAACCTTATGATCCGCGCTTGGCAACCCCATGCAGATGCCTGGCATTGGCGCTAAACCGGATTAGGTCTATACTCGAGGTGAATATTTTGTCACTTTGGATATTTCTGTTTTTCGCCGCTTGCGTCGGAGGAAACCATGTCAACAAACCTGATGGCGTTCGAGCAAAATCAACGCAGACAAACTCAAACCGTCATTATTTGGATCGCGCTGATCGTATGCGTTGCCTTGGGGTTTTTCGATATTCAATTCAACACATGGGTATCGGTCACAGCTCTATTCGCGCTGGCACTTTTGTGCATCCCCATGCTCTTTCTAAATTCAAAAGGGTACTTCGGTATTTCAGCCTTCCTCTTGAGCTGCCTAGTGCTTGTCGTCATCACTTCGAACCTGTATGACGGTGATGGAGTACATGACCCGGGCATCCTAGCATACCCGATGTTCATCATGATCGGAACGCTGGTCTTCGGAAAACGTGCTGCCCCTTTGTTTGCCCTTGCCGCAATAGGTTCGGTGGCACTGATCGTTTATCTGCAATTCTTCAACTATATTCATCCGAAGATCGGGCCCACCACATTCGGAATTCTGATTCCGATGATCACTCTTTTGCTGGCAGCCTCCGCAATCATCTGGGTCATCGTAAACAACATAGACAGAAATTTACAACGCGCCCGGGAATCCGAAGCTGAGCTGCGCAAGAACTACGATCTGACGCTGGAGGCTTGGGCCAAGGTCATGGAATATCGTGATCGGGAGACAGAGGGTCACAGCCGACGGCTGGTTGAGCTCAGCACCCGGCTGGCGCGAGCGTTAAGAGTTAGTGAAGAAGAGATTGTTCAACTCCAGCGCGGCGCATTGCTCCACGACATCGGAAAATTGGCAATCCCGGATGATATTCTATTAAAACCTGCTGCATTGGATGAAGACGAGAAGAAGATCATCCAAAAGCATCCGGTATATGCCAAACAGATGCTTTCTGGAATTCCCTTTCTCCAGCCAGCGATCAGCGTGGCATACAGCCACCATGAGCATTGGGATGGAGGAGGTTATCCTGAAGGTTTGAAGGGCGAGGAAATTCCCATGTTGGCCCGCATCTTTACGGTCGTGGATACTTGGGATGCCTTAAGAGCGGAAAGAGTATATCGTCCCGCATGGCCTGCAGAAGAGATAGTTTCTTATCTGAAACAGAATGCAGGGATTATTTACGATCCTCAAATTGTTGAAGTGTTTCTTGGAATCATCTAACGTTCCAACTTACCCGATATCTTCGATAGGTATTTACGAAGCATCCTGCTGTAAGCGCTTTCTTATGAAAGGATCACTTTTGTAACCCGCCACTTCTCGTACTCTTTCCAGAAATGCCGGGTGATTTCGTCGAATAAGTCGCAGTACTTCTCTTCGGTTTTCGAGTAGGGAATGACAGCGGGCTCCCTGACCTCGCCCCGCCTGCGCCCGGTTCGGATCCACTCAATCCATAAGTGAAGCAGTTCGTGAGCGACTGTGTCGTGACGGAACTTCTTCACAACGAAGTGCAGCTCGCCGAAGAGCCCCCTTCTGCCCCTTCTGTCATCGCCTCCCACGCCGGTGAAATAGCCCCAGCGCGTGCCGCTGCGCTCCTGGAAGGTATTGGGGTGGATGTCCTCCATAAAGACATCCACCCACTGTCGTCGGTGATTGAAATAAACTCTAAAAGAAGGGTCCATGTTTCCATCTCAATATTTCATCGCGGTCAGGCAGCGCGTTGACCTGCGCCGCAAATCCTATTATCTTGCTTCCAACTCTTGATTGATGGCAAGTATAACGCTTCAATCTGAGACCCTAAAGAAAGGTTTTCCAATTTGACCTTCGTCCCGCCAGGCACAGCCATTCCGCTTGACATAGCGACCGACAGCAAAAGAAAGCCCTAGGATATGTGCTTTTGCCATCATAATCCATCTTTGAAAGCTTTATCTTATCCGGATCAGCTTCACCCATTTCTGGTTGACATCCAAACTCCCGATCTTCCAGCCGGTATTGGTCCATGCGCGCTCACTGACATGGTTAGCCTCCGTCTTATGCTCCCACCATCTTTCGTCCTCGTACGCGGATGAGGGCAGTTTATTATTCAATATTCTTTCGATCTCTTCAAAACGGAGCATAACTTCCCCTTGCTTTTCAGGAAGGCGATGCAGGTAATTTTCAAGAGGAGTATATTTGCCAGCCATACCTATTCCTTTCTTCCTGCTCAACTCCGTCAGGGGCTGTCATACCCGCCTCCCGCCCTGAACCCTTGAAATGCACAAGTGCAGGACATGCAGGTTTTCGACTGCACAGTCTGCAAAATTGGTTAATAAATTTAGAATACATTGTATATAATAACTCACGAAGGAGAAAAAATGACCTCGAAATCCGAAACAACCCAACTGGAAAAACAGAGACCAAAAGTGATCTACCAAAGAGGCACATCCAATACCATCTATGGATTGGGTGTAATCGGTGCATGGGTATATTATATCGGTCGGGCCTCTACACCTAGAGCGCGCGTATTAGGATTTTTCAAGGGCATATTCTGGCCTGCGATCTTGGTTTATAAGTTATTGAAATTCTTTCATGAGGAGTTAACCGCTCCTCTCCCACAACCCTCAACCCCAACCCAGCTTGTTCCAAGTAAACCCTTAGCCCCACCTACGGTTCGTCCTGTACGCAAGGCGGTACGAAGCAGCAGACCCAAGAAGAAGGCTGTTCGTAAATAAAATTTCAACTGAGTTTTGGTGAAGTTGTTACCGTGTTGCAGAGGGCAGCATGCCGCTCGCCTCGGCGGGCTCCCAGCCCGAAGAACGGGGCGCAAATGTTGTCGCAGCGCGCGGCCGCGGTTCGGAGCGAGGGATAAAGTTCATTGAGCGGAGTGACCATCGAGTGGGAGTGATCGGCTCGATGAACTCAACTTCCTTTTAGATAAAGCCCCGCTGGATCCAATTCATTTCGCAGGATATTAAGTTCCTGCTCGGTAACAGGATCCGTTGTAATCAACTTTGAAGAAACCTTCAAATCCCATCCAGTATTTTCTGTTGCTTCATGCGCCGTTCTGTTTGGATGAAGCGCGGTCAGAATCAGTTCGCCATTTTCATCCGGTTCCATCATTCCAATATCTGTGACAACTGCCAGCATTCCTGCGCCGCGCACACCGCTGGCTTCGCGTTCTATGCGACCATGCAAATATCCAGCCGATGTCATGAAATCCACTTTTTCGGGGAAGCGGCGCTTTTGGTGCGGCGTCATCAGATAACAACGATTTGCCCAGGCCGCGATCTCCTGCGAGCCACCCGAACCTGGCAGGCGCGTCTTCGGATGCGAATAATCCTTGCCGATCACCGTGGCATTGATATTTCCATATTTATCAATCTGCGCGCCGCCCATGAAGCCGACGTCCACATTGCCGCGTTGCAGATAGAGCGTGAAGATGTCGTACATGCTGACCACCGACAACGCCCCGCTGACCAGAGTCGGATCGCCAATCGAAAGCGGCAACCGCGCTGGTTCCGCTCCGATTACGCCGGCCTCATAAATCATGACAAGGTTCGGTGCGTGAGTCCGTTTGGCGAGGTTGCAAGCCAGGTTGGGCTGGCCCACGCCGACAAAAACAACGTCGCCATCGCGCAGCAAGCGCGCGGCGTTGATGATCATTAATTCAGCAGAGGAATAATTTAATTCAGTCATAATACATCCTTCAAAAATGATTCTGTGATCCCGAATACTTCGTTCGGTTTTTCCATTGGCAAAAGATGCGTGGACTTTTCTAAAGAGATGATTTTGATTCTGCGGTTCTTTGTCTGGACCGCCTGCGCGGTGGATTCCCAAAATGTATCGGTCTCTGTGCCGCGAATGATCAGCGTTGGAATTTCAAGGCGGGGTATCTCATTCCATAAATCCCAATCATGCCAAATGCCGGTGTAATAAATTTGTGCTTCCCATTCTGGACTATAAACCAATTCAAAACCTCCGCCTGCTCGTGATTTGGTCATGCCTTGGATCAGCGCGCGCAGGTTTTCATCCGAGAAGAAGCGAAAAATGTTTCGTCTTCGATAACCATTGAAAACGATCTCGAGATCATCAAACTCGCGGCGGCGTTTGAGCGCGCCTTTGATGAGCGGATGCAAACGGTAACCCAATCCCAGCATCCGCATCAGATTCCATTCCAGGATGAAATAACGCGGAAAGAGAACCGGATCCAATAATACCAACACACGAAAACGACTTGATTGCTCGAGCGCAGCGCGCAATGTAACGGTTGCGCCGATGGAATGCCCGACGCCAATGACCGAATCTATTTTCTTTTCATCCAATAGCCGAATCAAATCTGTACTAAAAGGATTCCAGTCATGGATTTCTTCAGGTCTTGAATCCGGCCACAGCGGTCTCAACAACATCCCAAATACCTGATACCGTGTCGCAAAAAGTTCAAGCAATGGCTTATAACAAGTCGGCGGGTAACCATTGGCGTGAATAAAATGTAGAGGCACTCCTTTACCACCGAAGTGAACGAACGGAATCATAAATCAATATTCCCCGTAATTAATCGGTTCACTATATCGCAGTTTGATTTGTAGTCGCTTATGAATCTCGTCGCCAAGTTTTCCCCAGTACTCTTCTCGATCCTTGACTCCGAAGACCCATTCATCAAGATAACTTTTTACGGCATCCAGCGACTCGCTGATCTTATCCCATTGCAAATAAAACTCATTGTCGCGGTCGTAATATCCTTGTGCATAAGATGGATGACAAGAGTGTGGAACGTGACAGACTGCATCCACAACGATGGATGGAATCAATGTTCGATTTGGATCGGACCGGATCACGGACTCGTCCACAATTTCTTCCGCAGTCAGGATGACTTTCTTCGCGGCAAACGCGGCTTCTTTTTGCTCACCGATGATGCCCCACAAATGCGCATTGCCTTCCTTGTCCGCACGTTGCACATGGACAATCGCAACATCCGGATTCAATGCTGGCACGACGATTACATCTTTGCCGCCATACGGATCAGCAATGCGCTTGATGTTTGGATTGGCGTTCTCGAGATCGGTTGCTGCAGTTTGATTCATTGGCAGGAAAGGCAAACCTGCAGCGCCCGCCTGCAAACGTGTGATCATCCCAAAATGGGAATATTCTTCCCATTCCAGTTTGCCCTGTTCAATCGCGCCGCGCACGATGCGAAGCGACCCGACGCCGGGATTGCCCATGTAGGAGAAAATAACTTTATGCGCACAGCCTGCCGCGACCATTTGGTCGTAGATCAAATCGGGGGTAGCGCGCACCAGCACCAGGTCGCGTTTGTGTTGGCGGATGATCTCGTGCCCGGCCGCGAACGGAATCAAATGCGTAAAGCCTGCCGCATAAACCGTATCTCCATCGTTCACATATTTTTTGAGGGCGTTTGAAAGGGTGATGAGCTTGGACATATTATTCCTTTTCCTTTTTTTCTTCCCCTTTACCTTTTTTGCTGTTCTCGCGCATCCTTCGAAGGGTTGCAAAACGTCCGCTGGGAGGCGGCGGTGCTTTGCGCTTGGATAGCTGCCAACCGATGAACAAGCTGATGAGACTAAAGAAGAAATACTTGAAATCCGGCGTATTGCCTAGATATGAGATTGCAAAGAATATCATCAGAGCGATGCCAACCACAGTAAAGAAATTACCCAGGCGAATCAGAAATTCATTGATCATGGTTTTATTGGCTTTAGAAATATAAGTAATTGAAGAAAAACCCCTTCCCCTTAGTGGGGAAGGGGTTCAGAGACCTTATCCTCGGCGGGCTGGTTTTCTAACCGCTTTCCTTTTCGCGGACGCCGTCTTTGCAACTTTCTTGATCGGCTTTTTAGCGAAGGCTTTTTTTGCATTAGCTTTTCCGTTCGCATGTTTGATGAGCGTTTGGATTTGCTCGTGCATGTAAAGTTGAAGGTAATAGAGACCGCCGCCGTTCTTGCCGCTCGCGCCTGAGCCTTTCCATCCGCCAAACGGCTGGAAGCCCGGCCAAGCTCCGGTTGTCGCACCTTGCGGACGATTAACGTACGTCACGCCCGCTTCGATCCTATCGAAGAACCATGCGGCTTCTTTCTCTGCTCCGTAGAAGCCAGCCGTCAAACCATAATTGACATTGTTTGCGATCTTCATGGCTTGGTCGAGATCATTGACCTTGCCGATGGTTGTAATCGGCAGGAACATTTCATATTGCCATAAGCGATGTTCGAATGGCAGATCAGTGACGAGAGTTGGTTCGCAGAAATATCCTTTATCGAACATCCCGCCGGTCTTGACGTGTCCGCCCGTCAGGAAGTTCCCGCCGCCTTGATTGATTTCCTCGGTGAAATTCTTGAAGTCATTGTAGGAGTTTTGGTTAATTACCGGACCGAGGAATGTCGCGCGTTCCGTTGGATCGCCGATGACGAGTTGATTCGTCTTTTCCTTTAGCATCGAAACGAACTCATCGTAAACCGGCTCCTCAACGATCACGCGTGATCCTGCTGAACATTTCTGTCCCTGCAAGCCGAAAGCAGAGCGCATAATGCCAGTGGTGGCATCTTCCAAATTCGCATGGCGCGAAACGATGGCGGGATTCTTGCCGCCCAACTCCAGGATCACGGGACGGACATAGTTACGCTGGGCGAAATCGCGGTAGAGCTTCATACCGACGTCGAATGAACCAGTGAAGGTTGCGCCGTCAAATTCTTCACTATCCACCAGTGCTTGTCCGAGTGTGGAGCCGGGACCGGTTACAAAGTTGACCACTCCGTCCGGAAAGCCGGCGTCGCGAAAGCATTCAGCATATAAGCGGACAATCCATGCAGTATCCGTGGCGGGTTTGATCACAACGGTATTGCCCGCGGTCAGTGCCGCGCCGGTTGGCGCGCCGGTCAACGCGAAGGGGAAGTTGAACGGGCTGATGACGAGCCACACGCCGTAAGGTCGAAGCAGAGATACGTTCGTCGCATCATAACCCGCAAGCGGATCCTTCCCCATCAGTTTGACAAAGCCCTTATTCTGCTCCATCAACTGCGCGGCATAATACATGTGGTCAGCCGTTTCCTGCACATCGCCGAGACTCTCCATGCGGTTCTTGCCGACTTCAAGCGCCATCGCCGCGCCCAAGTCGTAGAGTCGCTTTTCGAGTAATGCCGCCGCTTTGCGGATGAGTTTGACGCGCTCCTGCCACGGAGTGTGACTCCATTTGGGAAATGCCCGGCGCGCCGCCTCGACCGCCTGACGGGCATGTTCGGCATTGCCCTTTTGCATTTTGGCTAATACCCAATCCGTATTGACTGGTGAGCGGTCATCCCATTTTTCATCGGCGTAGACATCTTTGTTGTCGATGATCATGCCCCATTCCTTGCCGAGATTCTGTTTGAGGGTTGCGACTGCTTTATCGAAGCCCTGATGCAGTTCTTCGGGCGGGTTGTGCATGGTAGCGTAAGTGAGTTTGAAAGCCATATCGAAGCCTCCTGTTAATTGAATAGTCTTTTCGTTTTCGTGTCGGCTAGTCTCCACCCAACTCATCGGCTAGCGGACTCCTTGACTAATTCTAGTATAGCGTAGGAATTCACAATCGTCAAAGCAAGGAGTCTTGTGTTTAACGTGACGATATTCCTCACCTTTGTGGTTGTCGTCGATTATTCCCTTTTTGCAATTCCAGGAATCTTGCCACTACAGCCGGATCGAAGTGTGTGCCAGCCAGCGAGCGAATATGCTTCAACGTTTTTGCTTTCGACCATGCTTTGCGATAGGGACGATTACTGGTCAGTGCATCCCAAACATCCACAATGGCGAAGATGCGGGCCTCCAGCGGAATCTGCTCACCGCTCAAGCCGCGCGGATATCCGGTGCCGTCCCATTTTTCGTGATGGCAGTACGGAATATTGAGTGACCGGTTCAGATATTGAATCGGGGCAAGCATCTCGAACGCAAAGGTGGGATGCTTCCTCATGAGAACCCATTCTTCGTCCGTAAGTTTACCGGGTTTGAGTAGAACGGAATCGGGGACGCCCAATTTGCCGATATCATGTAATAGCGCGCCGCGTCGTATGTGCATCAACATCTCGCTGGAGAAATCGAAATGGGCGGCCAGCCGCAGGGTCAGATCTACGACGCGTTTGGTGTGGCCTTCCGTTTCTTCGTCGCGCAAATCCATGGCGCGCGACCAGCCTTCGATGGTGGCATCGTAAGCGATTGCGAGTTCCATATTGCTTCTCTGCAATCCATCGAATAGATGAATGTTTTCCACAGCAATCGCGGCCTGACCCGCCAGCGTATCAAGAAAACTAATTCGATCTTTTGCAATCGCGTTCCTTTTCGAGCGAGAAAAGACCGCCAGGACTCCTTTCGGTTCTCCTTTTGCGATCAACGGGACAGCATAAACGGAGCGCAATCCTTCGGCTTCCCAAACTTCTTTAAATTTTCCCTGCGATTCAAGCGGTGCTTGTGATTCGATGGGGCGGCGTTCCAGAATTGCGCGTCCAGCAATGCCCTCGTTCATATAAAGAGTCGAGCCGGCTTTCTCAAGCAGATGGGTTCGGAAACCTTGCCCCGATGTAAATCTTAGGCTACCCACATCGGGTTGCATCAGGAAGATGGCGGCTGCGTCCACGCCTAATTGTTGAATCACTTGTGTGAGCAAAACATCCAGCGTCACATTCAAATCGAGGCTGTTGGTAATTGCGACATCAATGGAGTGCAGGGCTTGCAGTCGGTCCAATTGTCGTTCGGTTTCTTTCTGCAGGCGGCTGTTTTGAAAGGCAATCGCGGCTTGATTGGCCAATGTGATCACCAGGCGCTCATCCGATTCGCTGAATCCATTCGGTAGTTCATGCTCGATGCTGATTACGCCGACGGTTTGGTTGTTTGCGATGAGCGGGACATAAAGACCCGAGTTCAAATCGGGGAAAGTTTCTATGTAACGAGCATCATGCTTCAAGTCGCCGATGCGAAGCGTTTGACCATGTTGAGCCACCCAGCCGGTCAGACCATCGCCCAGTTTCTGAATCAAATCATTGAAATGCGCCTCAAGTTCTTGACGTTCTGCTTTATCTTTTATGCCGGGTGCATTGGAGCCGACGACTTTCAGCGTTTGAGATTCCGCATCATACAGACGAATGATGCTATGGTGCCAGTTCAAGTGCCGGTCCATCTGATTCAGGACTCTTTGGGCGATATCCTCCGGCTCGAGAATTTGACCAAGCTCCAAACTGCTTTCATAGACCAATTCCAATTCTGTCAATCGCTGGCGAATTATTGCATCCGCTTGTTTGCTCTCAGTGATGTCGCGGATCACGGAGCCAAGCCGGAAGCCTTTTTCCGTCTTGATGGGGAAGGCGGTCTGCAGCAGGATCTTGTGTTCTTCGGCCGCGGTTTGGATCTCGACCTCGAACGGCTTGCCGAACTGACTGGATGTGCCGCTCTGAAAGGCGCTCTGCATGGCATCTTTGAAGAACTGGACACTGTGTCCAGCGCGGCGGTTGGACGGCAATAATCGGAATTGCATCTCGGCGAAGGACGAACCGATCGCTTGCACCTTCGGAATGCCTGTGATTCTTTCCTGGGCCGCATTCCATTCAATGATTTTTTCCTGCTCGTCAATCAGAACTGCGCCGTCAGCGGACTGCTCGATGAAGGAACGGAATCTTTCCTCGCTTTCACGCAAAATTGATTCGGCCTGCTTTTGTCCGGTAATGTCTCTTCCAATACCCACAAGCCCTATGATTTGGCGCTGACTATCTCGTAACGGGATTTTGGTTGTCAGAACCCAAACCGGATTGCCCTGACGATCCCTCCCCGGCTCTTCGCGCTCTAAGACTGCCGTTCCAGTCTCCAAAACCAGCTTATCATCGGTCCAAAACTTGGACGCCATCTCAGCCGGGTACATATCAAAATCTGATTTGCCCTGAATGTCTTCCAGCGATTTACCGCCGGATGCCTGCCAATCTGCCGTGTTGGAAATGATCTTGCGACCTTGTGTATCCTTAGCATAGATGCGGTCCGGTATTATATCAATGAGAGTCCGGAGAAGATTTCGTTCTTCATCCAATGTTTTTTCTGCCTGTTTACGCTCGGTGATTTCCGTTGCGCTTCCTTCATAGTAGAGCGTGGTTCCATTTTCGGCTCGAATGGCGCGCGAACTTTCTGTGATCCAAATCTTCTCTCCGTCCTTGCGATAGATTTCAGATTCAAAGTCATTGACAACCCCATTTTTTTCGATCAGGCTTAAGAACTCTTCGCGGCGTTTGGGCTTCACATAGAATTGCCGATTGAGATCCAAGCTACTGGAGATCAACTCTTGGGAAGAGCTGTAGCCAAGCATGCGCGCGGCCGCGGGATTGGCAGTGAGATATTGGCCGTCGAACGTGGATTGGGTAATGGCTTCGGTTGCATTTTCGAAAATATTGCGATATTTATGTTCCGCCTGTCGGATCGATTCCTGCGCCTGCTTTTGCTTGGTAATATCACGCACCAGTATGGAAGCAGTCTTGCTCGGACGATCCGGCACATGGATTGGGTTAATGCGAGCCAGGAACCATCGTTCCCGGTTTGCCAGGTTAATAAGATATTCAATCTCCTCGACCTGGCCGCTCTTCAGTGCGCTTTGGATCGATTTTTCAAACCGCGTCGCGGTTTCGTCAAACATAACTTCTCTGATCCGTTTTCCTATTAATTCATCTTTTGGTCTGACAAGCAGGCTTTCATCTGCTGTCCAAACGTTGAGATAAGTCCCGTGCTCATCCGACTCGAAAACAATATCATCGAGCGAGGTGACTAGGGCCTGCATTTGGCGGGCGTTTTCACGAATCGCCTCCTCCGCCTGCACACGATCGGATATATCCTGAAAAGAACCGCGAAGTTTGACAACTTTGCCGTTTTCAAGGATTGGTTTGCAGATGGTGCGAATCCATTTATGCACGCCCTTGGCCGAGATGATTTCACACTCCAAGTCGTAAGGCGTGCCATAAGCAATGGCATCCCTAACCGCCGCTTCGATCAGAGTACGGGAATCACCAACGTAAAATCCAAATCCCATTTCCTTATTTGGGTTTACCAGTGGATCCAGATCATGAATGGCGGCAACCTCCTCGGTCCAGGCCCCATCTCCCGTGACGGGATCCAATTCCCAGCCACCCACTTTGGCAGTATGTCCCGTCATATTAAGCAGGGCTTCACTTGAATGCAGAGCTTCCTCCGCTTTCCTGCGCTCGGTGATATCGTGAGAGAACGAAAGAAGTTCGTTCGCAGAGGGTCGGTAGACTACATTCACTTCCACATTTATGCTTCTGCCGTCCTTGTGTCTCAGACTGACCTCGAAACGGCCGCGGCCCTTTTCCCGGATCCCTTTCATTCGTTGAGTAATCCCATTTGCGGATTGCAATGTCTCAATGTCAGGGAGCTTCATGTTCAAGAGCTCTTCATGGCTGTATCCCAGCATCTGGCAATAAGCCTCGTTTACATCCAAAATCTTTCCCTGGGGATCAAGCCGCAAAAAGCCATCCAGCGAACTGTTGATGATATATTGGTATTCCTCGGCATTCCTTTTTACAGCTTCCTGCGCTTTCCTGCGCTCGGTATCATCCTCGAGAATAATTTGAACCTGTTTGACTTTTCTATTTTCGTCGTTGATGGGCATAAACCATGCTAGAAGTTCAACCGCCTTGCCCCATTTTGTACCATAACTAAACTCCCCATGAATGGGTTGCCCGGTATCGATTGCTCGCTGCAGATAAGCGGAGATGCCGGCTTCGACCAATGGCTGGAAAGTCAAAAGGTTGATTTGTCGGGTCGCTTCTACAGAAGGTGATCCGAGGATGGCATTCGTGGCTGAGTTAACATCGAGGATTTGTCCTTTCGTATTCGCGAGAAGGATCCCGGCTGGTGAATTGTCAAACAGCAGGCGATATTTCTTTTCATTCTCTTCCAATAGTTTTTCCGCTTGTTTGCGCTCGGTAATATCCTCGACGGTGCCTTCGTAATATAGCATTTTTCCGTAGGAGTCTCTAATCGCTTTGGCACTTTCGTGAATAAAGATTGGCGTTCCATCTTTTTTCCTCCAACTGGATTCCAACCCGCGCACTTCGCCATCCTGCTCGATTTGTGTCTGGAACTCGTTGCGTTCATAGCCAGCCTCGTAACCTTCCTCTTCGAGATTGCGCTGGGCCAGTTCTTCAAAAGAGGCATATCCCAACATTTCGACGAGAGCTGGGTTCGCTAACAAAATTTTTCCGTCCGGCGTGGTGCGATAGAGCCCCATCGTGGAGTTCTCGTATAAACTGCGGAATCGCTCTTCGCTTTCGCGCAATTGTTCTTCCATGTGATTGCGGTTAGTGATATCCACAAACGTCGAAAGAAAGTATTGATCTCCGTGTTGTTCAAAGGTCTCTGTATAATTGAGGGCTTGACCGATCGTGCCGGACTTGGTCCTAAACGAAAATTCGTAATCGCGAAGTGTTCCATCGCGCAGCAAAATTTCGAATGCGCGTTGCCTCTCTTGAGGGTTCGCCCAATAATCAAAATTCACAGTTGGTTGGCCGGCCATTTCGGCTTCTTGATAGCCGAGTAAGTTTTCCATTGCAGGGTTCAAAGCCATAATGGTACGATCTGAAATCCGCGACAAGGCGATGGCAATTGGGCTCGTGGTGAATATTTTTTGAAAAAGGTCACGCGCCTCGCTCGATTCATTCTCAGCGCGTTTGCGTTCTGTAACGTCAACGTTAAAGCCTTCATAGTAAAGAACATTGCCAGAATTGCCTTTTACGACGCGCGCGGTTGTGGATGTCCAAATGATGCTTCCATCTTTGCGGCGTTCTTCATTGATAAATTCTTTGATATAACCGCGCTCGTTTAATTCTTTTAGAAACTCCTGCCGTTTTGCCGGGTCCTTATAGATTTGCTGGGTGATATCGTTGACACTGGAGAGGAAGTCTTCGGGAGAGTCGTATCCGAACTGGGTTGCCAATTCCGGGTTGACTGTTAAGAGGCGGCCATCCGGCGTTGACCGATAAATACCGACCGTCGCATTCTCGAAGATGTCCCTGTAATTTTCTTCGGCGGCTTGTAATTCTTCGTTCTCTTTATGCATGCTGGAATTATTATGGTGGATCAGCCAATAGAGCATCAAACCGGTGACCAGGACATAGAACCAGCCTTTGTATAGGCTGAGCATTGTCAACATGCTTTCACTATTTGATATTTTCTCCGCGAATTTATCAGAGAATAAAATCCAAAGCCCGCCGATGAGTAAATAGATTAACGTGATCCGTATTGCGCTTCGATCCGGCCTGATTACCTTGGAGGTCTTGGGTATTGATAGATTCATTTTCACTCCATCATTTATAAGCCAGCCTTATAAATATAAATGAGACGAAACCGGTTCTTCCTTGCAATTCCTCCCAATGGGACTATATTTTATCATTATTTATTAATAAATCACGAAAAATGAATACATTGCAAGGGGACTGTAAGAAAAAATGGTTTATGTGCTTATACAAAAAATGGAGGACTGGTGAGGATGTAATTCTCGAATTTTCCGAACGATGCATCAGCCATAAAGAACTCGAAGAATGCCTCCAACTTGCAGCCGCGCTTGAGTAAATAATCGATCGCGGCGCGGTTGATCATTGGCACTTCAACGCTGAATTCCGAATCGGCCTCTGCGGCTTGTGTTTCTGAATGTGCAAGAATAGCCGGGAAGTCGTTCGCATCCAGCAAAGCAAATGGGCCATTATTCTTTCCCAGATAACCATAACCGACGGTTTCTTGATTGCGTTTATAAAAGTAACCTCGACGGGTCTCGATCAGCCAGGCATGTTCCGCCTCGCGATGAAAGCCGAGAATGGCATTGTCGATTCGAATCAATTCTCCCATCGCCTGGGCAGAAGGGATGATGGGTTCAATGGTCAGATCGGTGCCGATGTCAATTCGTTCGGCATGACGCGAAAACGTGTAGCACGGAAATAGCGGATACACTTTCGCTTTGAGATAGCGTTGAACGGCGCGTCCGTCTATCGTCGCCAGGATAAAGCGATGTTCGGCTCCGTCCACCGGGAAGGCGCGGCTGAGCAGTTCGCGTCCAATACCTGCGGATTGATGTTCCGGCAAGACGAAAAACTCGGTCAATTGCCGAACTCCGCTCCGCAGGATCGACCGCGCAAAGCCAATCAATTGTTCCTCCTGTTCGGCGACCCAAAAATTATCGGAGGTACGCGCAAGATGTTCGAAGAGCGGTTGCCTGCGTGCCCAAAGATTTTGAATCATCTCTGGATCATTTCCGCCGCTGATGGGCATCCTACCGAGGCGCTCGCCTAATTCCATGATGGATCGATGGAAGATATCGAAGGTCTTTTGAGAATCGTCAAGCGTGCCGCGTCGGTAGATGATAGGCATGGTTCCTCAATCGCTCAATTTTTACACAGATTCCGCTTTCTGTCTTGACATTCTTCTGGTATGCCTTGATAATATCAGTGAGGAGTTAATGTGGCAATCATCACTTTGATGACGGATTTCGGCATTAAGGACGGCAATGTCGGTGTGATGAAAGGCGTGATATGGGGAATTTGCCCTCAAGCACAGATTTCAGATTTGAGTCACATGATCGGGCCCCAAAATGTTCGCGAAGCTTCATTGATTTTATTGCGCTCCGCTCCGTATTTTCCCAAAGGAACCGTTCATGTGGTCGTGGTTGATCCCGGTGTCGGAACAGCACGCCGTCCGATGGCCGCCATGATCGGCGACTGCTTTTATGTGGGGCCGGATAACGGGGTGATCACACTTTTGCTCGAGCACGCCGAGAAAGAAAATCGGTCTTGTAAATTCATTCGATTGGATCGAACGAAATACTGGTTACCGGATGTCAGTCATGTATTTCATGGGCGCGACATCTTTTCGCCGGTCGGTGCGCACTTAGCCAACAGCGTTCCTCTCTCGGAACTTGGAACGGAGTTCAGCGACCCGGTGCGACTCCAACTCCCTCACCCGCAGAGAACAAACACGGGCTGGCGCGGCGAAGTGATTCATGTGGATCATTTCGGCAACATCTCATCCAACATCCGCGTCGAGAACTTGGGCGATGATCTTCAAAAGAAAGATAAAATCATCGTTAAGTTGAATGGGGTCGAGATCAAAGGCATGGTCGATACTTTTGGCGAACGCCCAGACGGAGAAGTTGTGGCGCTGCTCGGCAGTACAGGCAATCTGATCGTATCGGTGGTTAATGGGAGCGCCGCGAATAAATTAAATGTAAAAGTTGGGGATGGGATCGAGGCTATTCTTTCATGAGTGGTCAAGCGCCGTTGGTTGTTGAAGACCTTTCCTTTCGTTATCGTGACCATTCCAGCAAGGCAATCGAAAATATTTCCTTCAGTGCCAATCCGGGTGAGATTTTGTTGATCGCCGGCGCCAGCGGCTGCGGCAAGACCACTTTAATTCGCGCAGTCAATGGATTGATCCCGCGTAGTTATAAGGGCGAAGTTACAGGACGCGTGTTGGTCTTTGGTGAAGATACTTCTTCATGGAAACTCTCCCAGATTTCGCAAAAAGTCGGGACGGTTTTGCAGGACCCGGAACGCCAAATCCTCGGAACGAAAGTTTTGAATGAGGTTGCATTTGGTTTGGAGAACCTCGGCTTGCCGCGCGAGGAGATCATTCAGCGCGTGGATGAAGCCCTGACTCTTTTGAAGATATCGGCTCTGCGAGCTCGCGACACATTTAGTCTTTCGGGCGGCGAAAAGCAAAAGCTGGCGTTGGCCGGCGTGCTGGCCATGCGTCCCAGCATTTTGCTGCTCGATGAACCGCTGGCGAGTCTCGACCCGGCCAGCGCACAGGATTCGCTGGACATGGTCCGGATGCTGGCCGATCAGGGGATGACTGTTTTGATGGTGGAGCATCGCGTGGAGGATGTGCTGCGCATTCGTCCCGAGCGCGTGATGTTCATGGACGGGGGACAAATCCGTTACCTCGGCGCACTTAATGGGTTATCTAAAGTGGTGAATTATCACGAAGTGAAATTAAGAGCGGAAGAAATTGTCGAACGTGCAAAGCTGGATCAGGCTCCAGCGGAGCTTAAGATTCTTCCCGGCGCGTCCGCTGACGGTTCGGAGAAAGAAACGCTGGTCAAGTTCGATAATGTCGCATTCAGCTACGAGCCTGACTCCGAAATCCTGCATGGCATCAATTTGGAGATCAAGCGCGGCGATGTCATCGCCGTGTTGGGTCCGAACGGCGCGGGCAAGACCACGTTCGTCAAACATGCAATCGGATTGCTCAAGCCTAAATCAGGACGCGTACTGGTCAATGGTCAGGATACAAAAGAATTAAGCGTTGCGCAGATCGCAAGCACGCTCGGCTATGTTTTTCAAAGTCCGAGCCACA
>Ga0335079_10002770_pt1 | contig 20160 bp, 17 predicted proteins | sample Lox_Sample_33_FD_206719 | JGI IMG/M metagenome (GOLD analysis project Ga0335079, IMG submission 206719) | Soil microbial communities from Loxahatchee National Wildlife Refuge, Florida, United States - Lox_Sample_3.3 | ecosystem: Environmental > Terrestrial > Soil > Wetlands | place: USA... | reverse complement strand
GACTTCAACAACCGGACGGTCGCCCAGCCTGCCAGCACCCACCACAGATAGTCGAATGAGACATACTGGAACACGCTCCCCAAAAACATAGCGGGGCCGGCAATCGCCGATGCCCATGCAGCCACAAGTTGCGCCGGGAGTTTGCCTCCGATTTCGCGGGCCATCAAACCAGTAAGCAGCATGGCGATTCCCGCAGCCATGGCGGCGAAGAAGCGGAGGCCAATCATCGAGGCGCCGAACAGCGTCATCGAAATTCGCGCAAGGAAAGGAGTGATCGGCGGGTAAACTACGTACCCCCAGTCAAGGAAGCGAGCGTCGTCCATAGTCGCAAGCTCGTCGCGGTGAAATCCGTACTGACCGTTGGTTGCGGTATGCACGGCGACAACCGCCAAGGCACACAGAACCAGGATGGCAGTATCGGCTGTCATCAGCCTTCGACGGACAACTGCGACCTGCGTGCGCGACCTCCAGATCTATTATGCCGCCGAGCGATTGCACTTCGCTCCCGCCGGGCCGAGGGCAACGTCCAACGGAGTCGTGGGCCACCGGTGGGGCTCGGCCCCGAGCGGATCACGCGCGACTCGGAGAAAGATCTCCTGCCGCAGTCGTTCCTAGCATCTTTGTCCGGAATGGGGACTCGGAGTTACGCCGTCCCCCCAGAACTACCGTTTCGGGGCAGGTCACCGGGTGTGTCCCGCGTCCAGTCCGGCCCTGAAATGTTGGTGGACGTGCCGACTCGCGGGCACGACGCCAAATGCAGCGCGACATGCCACGCGCCAGCGGCGTCGAAGGATTCCATTTTCACCGCATACGCCAAGAGGCGATCCCCTATCAGGCGCTCTCCAAGTGCTGTTCCGGGAAGCCTTGCCAAAGCGCTACCGACATTTGTCCGAAGCCGGCGGCGGCCACGAGTCCGGTGGGAAAAACGCGAACGTAAGGGATGAATTGGCGCCCTCCGCGCATTCTACGGAGTATGAAACGAATACTGACGCGAAGCCTGCTCCGCTTCGGTCTGCGGCTGGCCGGCGACTCTTTTCAAGCGGAGGACCTGGTCCAGGAGACTTTGCTCCTTGCATGGCGCGGCTTCGCCCGTTTCGAACCGGGGACCAACGTGCGCGCCTGGCTTTTCCGGATCCTTCTGAATGTCTTCCGCCAGCAGAGGCGCAAGGCGCAGCCTGCACTTGCCGCTGAGACCCTGGCTCGCGCGCATCCGGTAGCGGTGTCTCCCAGTCGTGAATCCGTGGAGGTGAGGCAGGCGTTGGAACGTTTGGGCAGCGATCAGCGAACCGTGCTGTTGCTGGCGGCTGTCGAAGGCTTCACGTGCCGGGAGATCTCGGAGATCCTCGGCGTCCCGATGGGAACGGTCATGTCGCGCCTCAGCCGGGCCCGCGAGGCCATGCGCGAGCTGCTTTCGGAAGTAATGCTATGAACCGCTGCGACGGCATACGGATGCAGGCGCCCCTGTATCTCTCCGGAGAGATGGATGCGGAGGCTCGCGACGCCTTCGCAGCCCACCTTGACATCTGCCCAGGTTGCGCTGCCATGATCGCGGAAGACCGCAAGCTTGACTCTGCCTTGCAATCGGCCCTGGGCGAGTTCGTGCCGGATACCGGCGGGTTGGAGCAGGCGGTACGGCACACGATATCGCTGGACCGGAGACGGCTTCATTGGACCTGGGCCGGCTTGATCGCGGCAGCGGCGACTCTCTTGATCGTCACTGCAATCGCACGGGAGTATTGGAACAGGCCGCCGCGACGGTACGCCGACGCGGCTGTCGATCACCGCAAAGAGGTGGTCGAGGGCCAACCGCGGCGCTGGCGATCCAACCCGCCGGAACTGGCGCGGCTTGCGGAGCAAAATGGACTGCAGCTTACACAGGCGACCGGTATTGCACCGGCCGGCTACCGATTGGAGCGCGCCAAGACCTGCACGATTGGCGGTCAGCGGATGCTGCATCTGGTGTTCTACAACGGAGCGCGAAGGTACTCGGTTTTTGTCGCTCCCCACCTCGCACGACGCGAAATGTCGCAGCCGGTTCGGCAAGGCGCGGAGCGGGTCACAGAATTCGATACGGGCCATTTCCGCGGCCTCGTGGTGTCGGACGGCTCGGCCGTGGCATGTGCGGAACTGGCGCGCGCCGCGGCGAGTCAGTTGTAGCTCACGCAGGCTGATGGTGTGGCGGCATGCCCCGCGACGCCTCGCCGCTGCTCCTGGCGGATGATGCTATTCGTACAAAGCTCGGAATAAGGTGACCCGAGCCTGAAGTCCGGAGGTGGGACAGCAGGCCTTACGAACTCGCTGCCGACGAGGCAACTGGTGAATGATCGGTGAAAATCGAGCCAAAGATGTCGAATGTGCTCATTTTTTCGGCGGCCGGTTGAACATCAGGAAACTGGGCGCGTCGGATCTCGCTGGTACGATATCGGGCCAGCCGCCGCGCCATCGAGACCGCCGGCCGCCATGAACATGGATGGCGCCCGCACCGTCGCAAAACTCGCCGGAAGCGGCGAGGCTTTCGATCCTTGGCGGCGGGGAGGGGTCTTCCGACCAATTCGCGCAGGCAGGCCCCGAGGCGACTTACGACTGCCGTATTCGCCCAAGTTTCCGGGGCGCCGTTTGCATCGAATATCCGAGTCGACCATACGCCCATGAGATCGGCGTAATCGGAGCCGTCGAGAGCAGCCCCTCCGGCGACGGGGGGTTTTTATGCTGGAATTGCGAACCGATGCCGACGATTCTCTAACGCTGAGGATTTTGAATACAACTGCATTGAGACGTGAGGTGCGCCAGATCATCTTTGAGCATTTCGACCAGATCGTCGCCGCATGGCGCGAGCATTTCGGAGAAGATCGTGCAGAGTAAGACAGGGCCGATATTGGCTAAAGCCATCGAGACTACGCCCGAGGCACTCATTGTGGTATTGGAGAGTGGAACCATTGCGATTCCCTGGGAAAAGTGTTCCGAGCGGCTCGCCCACGCGTCTCAAGCTGAACGAGACCGAGCCGAACTTTCGCCCTCAGGCTATGGCATTCACTGGCCCTCGATCGACGAAGACTTGGCCATTGGACCTTTGGTTCGAGCGGCCGCCTGAGACATCTAACGCCCCGGCGAGATGACCGCGCGGAAAAGTTCAGTGCGGCGGACTCCAGTTCGCGGTGGAGCGCGAGCCTGCCAACCGAGCCAGCGGGACTGAAAGTCCCGCGCAGGCTGAAGCACTGCCCCACGTGGTGAAGATCGAGGCAAGGACGTCGAATGTGCTCATTTTTTCGGCGGCCGGTTGAACATCAGGAAACTGAGCGCGTCCGATCTCGCCACTACGACATCCGGCCGGCGATCGCGATTCAAATCGGCAGCAATCATGGAATAGGGCATCGCCTGCGCCTCCTGGAACAGCGGCGAGGGCTTTCGATCCTCGAGAGGATGGATTTTCCAATGGCGAAACAACTAAGTAAGATAGATAGACGCATGACCCCGGGACGCTGGCGGCAATTGGAGGATCTGTACGATGCGGTTGCGAACCTGTCTACCGCCGAGCGCAGCCAGCGATTGCAGGATGCCGACCCGGAACTGCGGTCGGCGATCGAAGCAATTCTCGCCGAGAATGGATCGGCGCTGGAACATCCCGCCTGGGAGGGGCGTACAAGCGTTCTTCAGACCGGGACGATGGTCAGGGCTGGAATGCTTGTTGGTCCGTACAGGATCGAAGGGCAAATCGGCGCGGGAGGGATGGGAGAAGTCTACCGGGCTATCGATACCCGCCTGGCTAGAGAAGTCGCGATCAAGACTTGCCGCCAGGAGCTCAACCAGCGATTCCAGAGAGAAGCCCGCGCGATCGCGTCGTTGAATCATCGCCACATCTGTTCGCTTTACGACGTCGGCCCCAACTATCTGGTGATGGAACTGCTGGCCGGCGAAACGCTGGCGAAAAAACTGAAGTGCGGCCAGCTCTCGATCGAACAGACCCTCACTTATGGCGGAGAAATCGCCGATGCGCTGGCCGCCGCCCATGCCAAAGGCATCGTGCATCGTGACATGAAGCCGGGGAACATCATCATCACCAAAGCGGGCGTAAAGGTGTTGGATTTCGGATTGGCCAAGTGCTCGCTGGATGAGAATCTCACCGATTCGAACGTGGTGATGGGAACGCCGGCCTACATGGCGCCCGAGCAACGGCAGGGCCGGGAGTGCGACGCCCGTACGGATATCTACGCGCTTGGCCTGATTCTCTATGAGATGGCTACCGGAACGCGCTGCTTGCCGGAAGAGAAGCCATGGGTGGCGCAACTCCCGGAGAAACTCGCGCACGTGATCGAGCGATGCCTGGCGCTCGATCCCGAAGATCGCTGGCAGTCGGCGGCCGACGTGAGGAGCGAACTGTTGTGGGCCGCCAAACCGGATTCAACCACCGCTCAGGCGAGGAGCAACTCAGGCGCTGAAACCATCGCAAAGGACCGCCGCTGGAGGCTGTATGGGTGGCTGGCCGCCCCGCTGTTGGTGGCGGCCGGCGGGATGGCGGGATGGCTGACCCATCGCGCGCCGGCAGCTATGGTGAATCCGCTCGCCAACGCGAGATTCACGCGCCTAACCGACTTTGAGGGCGTCGAGCGCGACGCGGCAATTTCCCCGGACGGACGATTCGTGACGTTTCTCTCCAACCGCAGCGGCCCCTTGGATATTTGGGTCGCTCAAGTGGGTACCGGAAGCGCCGTCAATCTCACCCAAGGAAAAGCCCCGAACCTGGACGCATTGGTGCGCGCCCTGGGCTTTTCGCCCGACGGTTCTCAGGTCTGGTTCCACGATGCCGACGTCGAGACGCCGTTGCGCGTCCTTCCCCTGATGGGCGGACCTGCCAAGGTCTTTCTGGCAGGCAGTCCGCTCAAGACGCCGCCGTACAACGCGGCGTGGTCGCCCGACGGGAACCGCCTCGTGTATTTCACCGCTGACGCGGGCGACCCTATGTTTGTCGCGGACCGTACCGGCGGAAGCCCGCGCCAGATCTTCCGAAGCAGCCCGGGTATCCACAATCATTTCGCGGTGTGGTCGAGGGACGCTCAGTGGATTTATTTCGTCCGGGGATTTCTCACCGCCAGCGATATGGACCTGTGGCGCATTTCTCCCAATGGAGGAGAGCCCGAGCGCCTCACGCAGCACCACACCGATGTGCGGGATCCGACTCCCCTGGATGCGCGGACGGTTGTTTACGTTGCCCGCGATCGGGACGGTTCAGGACCCTGGTTGTGGGCCTTCGACGCCGACCGCAAGACCACTCAGCGCATCAGCTTCGGGTTGGAGAAGTACGTCTCGGTCTCGGCCAGCGCCGATGGCAGGCACCTTGCCGCGACGGAATCGAGTCTTAGCCCGAGTTTGTGGAGCGTGCCGATTCTGAACCGGGTAGCCGAAGAGCGGGATGCCAGGCCGTACCCCGTGGGGACGGTGAGGGCTTTAGGGCCGCGATTCGGCGGAAAGTCACTGTTCTATTTGTCCTCTCGCGGGACCGGCGACGGGCTGTGGCGGTTCGAGGACGGCCAGGCCACGGAAGTTTGGAAGGGGTCCGATGGAGCATTGTTGGAGCCCCCGGCCGTCGCCGGGGACGGCCGGCACGTGGCGATCTCGTTTCGACGCGATGATAAACTGACGCTCCACATGGCCACTGCCGAAGGCAATGAGCTGAGGCCGTTCGGAGAGTCCCTGGAGGTTAGTGGAGCGGCTGACTGGTCGCGGGACGGCCAATGGATTGTCACCGCAGGAACCGACGCCCAGGGTCCGGGAATTTTCAAGATTCCGGTCGGCGGGGGCGCTCCCGTTCGACTCACGACAGGGCTGGACTTGAACCCCGTGTGGTCGCCGGACGGAAACCTGATCGTTTACGCCGGTGAGAACGTGGGCTTTTTCGCCCCCCTTTTGGCCATGCGCCCGGATGGAACCCGGGTAAAGCTGCCCGCCATCGAAGTGCTTCGAGAAGGCGTGCGCGTCCGCTTCCTGCCTGACGGTTCCGGGCTTGTCTACTTGCAGGGAATGCCCTCGGCGCAGAATCTATGGATGCTGGACCTGGCGACCATGAAGACCAGGGAGCTCACCCGCCTCAACAACGCCGGCATCATTCGCAGCTTCGATATCGGCCCGGATGGCAAAATCGTGTTCGACCGCCTGCCAGGCAATTCTCATATCGTGCTCATCGATCTCCCGGGTAGTCCCCGGAATCCGTCATAGTCCGGAATTGCGTATCGCCGGCGAAGGCGCATCCGGATCAAGACGGGATGGGGAAATCCGCGGTTCAGGCTTTGGCGACTTGCTGGAGCAACCACCCGCGCGCCAGACGCCAGTCCCTGGTGACCGTTCCCTCGGAGACATGCAACACGACCGCGGTCTCTTCGACGCTCAGCCCGCCGAAGTAGCGCAGCTCGACGATGCTCGCCTTGCGTGGATCGCTTTCCTTCAACTGCTCGAGCGCGTCGTTCAGCGCCAGGAGCTCGCGGTCTTTGGGGACGCTCAGGCCGGGAACTTCGCTGAGCTCGATGCGGGCGGCGCCGCCGCCGTGCTTGCCGGTGGCGCGCTTGCGGGCCGCGTCCACGAGAATCCGCCGCATCATCCGGGCGCATATGGCAAAGAAGTGCGATCTGCCGCGCAGCGGGACATTCTTGAAGTCGATCAGGCGCAGATAGACTTCGTGAACCAGGTCGGTGGCCTGTAGCGACTGTCCATCGCGTTCGCGCTTTACGAACCCCGCCGCCATGTGACGCAGCTCGCGGTAGACACGCGGCGCCAGGACTTCCAACGCGCGCCCGTCGCCATCCGCCCAGGCAAGAAGAAGCTGCGTTGTTTCCGATGTTTGCGAGTCCACTCGGATCAAGAATCATGATAGCCGAAAAAAATTTGCGGCCTGTTGCGGTATCGACCCCAGTTTCTCGCGTGTAGTCCAGGGATTCGTCCCAAGCACAAAGGAGGAACTTCTCATGAGACGGAGCAACAAGCTTTGGTTTATGACGCCGCTGGCTTTGGCCTCGGCGCTGCATGCGGGGAATGTTGTCGCGGACTGGACGGCCATCGGGTCCACTACGATCGTCGCCAATGGAGGCAAGGCATCCCCCTCGTCATTCGTCTGGTTCGCTTACTCGAGTCTCGCGATGTACGACGCGGTCAACGCGATCACGGGCGAGTACGAGCCGTTCTACTACCGGATGTCGGGACCTTCGAGCGCTTCCGTCGACGCCGCCGCGGCGGCCGCGGCGCATCGCATTCTGGTCAACTATTTTCCGGCTCAACAGGCCGGGTTGGATACTCAATACAATGCGTCTTTGGCAGCGCTTACGGCGAGTCCGGATGCCAAAACGGCCGGGGTCGCCGTGGGTGAAGCAGCGGCCATGGCAGTCATCAGCGCGCGCACGGGAGACGGTCTCGAAGCCAGCGTAAGCTACACGCCCGGATCGGGCCCCGGCGCGTGGATTCCGACGCCGCCCGCCTACGCGGCTCCCGCGGTTCCATGGCTTGGCCAGATGCGGCCCTTCACCATGAAATCGCCAAGCGATCAACTCCCCGATCCTCCGCGAGCCTTCAGCAGCGAGCCCTGGAGCCGCGACTACAACCTGACTCGCAACTACGGAGGAACGAACAGCACGGATCGATCCGCGCGGGAAACCGAGATCGCGATTTTTTGGACGGAACATACCGGGCAGCAATTCGCCCGCGCATTCAACGACCTGGTGACGAACAACAATCTGGGCACGGCCGACGCGGCTCGCATGATGGCTATGCTTTGGACCGGCGTGGCAGACTCGCTCATCGGGTGTTTCAACGCCAAGTACAAGTATGGTTTCTGGAGGCCGATCACGGCGATCGAGGCGGGAGGGCAAAGGCCCGACACGCTCCCCGACCCGGCCTGGGTCCCCTTGGCGACGACTCCCAACCATCCCGAGTATCCGGCGGCGCACGGCTGCGCGACGGGGGCGGCGAGCACGTTGATTGCGGACTTCTTCGGCACGACCAAGGTACACATTGTCACCGACAGCCTGGCATTTGCGGATGGCGTTCACCAACACGTGTTTGAAGACACTCGCGACCTGATGGACGAGGTCTTTTGGGCCCGCATCTATGCGGGGTTCCATTTCTATCATTCGCTGGAGGCCGGCCGCCAACTGGGAGAGACGGTGGCGCAAGGTTTAGCTCGAAATCATTTTCGCGCTATGAACGGCCACCGCGGCAACGCCGGGAATCAATAACCAACGAACATGTTTCGAGCCGGCCAACGTGCGCGGCGGCCCTGGTTCCTGATAGGAATCACCCCGCCGCAAAGCCGGCAGCCGTCAGAAGGCTTGCGCGATCAAGCGAAAACCGGTGAAAATCGAGCCAAAGACATACGCCCATGCGATCGGCGTAATCGGGGCCGTCGAGAGCAGCCCCTACGGCGACGGGGAGTTTTTATACTGGAAGTGCGAACCGATGCCGACGATTCTCTATCATGGATGGCGGTTCCATTTCTATTCGAACGAGGGCAACGAACCAATGCACGTGCACGCAATAAAGGGAGATGCCGAGTGCAAGTATTGGATTCATCCGGACCGGTTCGACATCACTGAGGATTTTGAATACAACTGCACGCCACGCTTGAGACGTGAGGTGCGCCAGATCATCGAGCATTTCGGAGAAGATCGTGCAGAGTAAGACAGGGCCGATATTGGCTAAAGCCATCGAGACTACGCCCGAGACACTCATTGTGGTATTGGAGAGTGGGACCATTGCGATTCCCTGGGAAAAGTGTTCCGAGCGGCTCGCGCACGCGTCTCAAGCTGAACGAGACCGAGCCGAACTTTCGCCCTCAGGCTACGGCATTCACTGGCCCTTGATCGACGAAGACCTGGCCATTGGACCTTTGGTTCGAACGGCCGCCTGAGACTTCTGACGCGCTGGCGAGATGACCGCGCGGAAAAGTTCCCGTGCGGCGGACTCCAGTTCGCGGTGGGGCGTGAGCCTGCCATCCGAGGCAGCGGGACTGAAAGTCCCGCGCAGGCTGAAGCACTGCCCCACGGGGATTCTCGAGTTCACTCGATCCTCAGCAGCTTTTCCGCATTCCCGTGCGTGAACTTTTCGCGATCCACCGGTGCGAGCGTGATCTTTTCGAGAAACTCGCGGCCCGCTTCGTTCGGGCTGTACGGATAGTCCACCGAGAAGAGGATGCGGTCGATGCCTACCACTTCGAGGGACAGATTGAAGGGCGGCGGGGTGAAAATTCCGCTGGTGGTGATGTGGATGTTGGAGTGGAAGTAGTCCGCGAACTCTTTCCGGAGGTTGGCGAAGGGCGTCACCACCGTGTTGATGCGCGCCAGGAAGAACGGAATCATCTCGCCCATATGCCCGATGACGATGTGCAAGTTGGGATGCCGGTCGAAGACGCCATTGGCGATCAGGCGGATGGTGTGCAGGCCGACTTCGGCGTGCCATCCCCATCCGGCGATCGAGAGCATGCGCGCCAACCCCGGTTCGAGCCCTGAGAAGTAGGCCTCGCGTACCGGTTCCGGCGGCGGCGCGGGATGAATGTAGATCGGCACGCCGAGCGCTTCCGCGCGTTCCAGCAGGGGCGCAAAGAACGGGTCATCGAGGAATCGCCCCTGCGTGACGCCGTTGATCAATGCGCCCTTGAAGCCGGCGCCGACCGCCCATTCCAACTCCGAGGCCGCGGCCCGCGGGTCCGCGACCGGCAGCGTGGCGAACGCGGCGAACCGCCTCGGGTAGCGTGCGACCGCCCCGGCGAGCTCTTCGTTCACGATGCGGCACAGCGGAATCGCGCGTGCCGCCGGCAGAATCTCGGGCGACGGATGGGTGTGAGACAGCACCTGGATGTCGATGCCGGCCTGGTCCATGTCGGCCAGGCGCCGCTCGCCCAACTCGCTCAGATTCGCCAGCCGGCCCGCCGCCATCCGCTCGCCCGCGGAGTTGGCCGTGCGGAAGTAATCGCCCGCTTCGCCGATCTCCTTGTTCACGCGCTCGCTACGATAGTGCTCTTCCAACGCGATCAGTCGCATAGCTGTGATTGTAAGCTGGGGGCGGCGGGCGCCTAGATGTCTTTGAGCAACTCGTCCAGAATGGTTTGCACGGCGACGTAGGGATCGGGGCCGTTGTTGGCGGCAGCTTCGATCGAGTACAGTCCTTTGTATCCGACTTCTTTGGAAATGCGGATGGCATTCGCCTCGCTGTACCGCCCGGGGTCGTAATGGCAATGGCTGCTGCCCGAGGAAAGCGGATAGAGGGCGCGCAGGCCGGCGGCACGCGACTCTTCGTCGGCGAAATTGCCGATGTCGGGATTGGCGAAAATGCCCGATGCCTTGATCACCTCCACTACCACCTGCCAGGTGGGAGCTCTTCCCACGCCGCGGTTCTCCATGGTGATGAAAACCTGTTTCGGTTTGGCGTATGCGTTGATGGTCCGCAGGGTTTCGATCGCGGCCTGGCGCACGTCGGGCGCAAGCGTGCCCTGGTTGACCATCACGCGGGGACAGCCGAGGAGGACGGCATAGTCGACCCACTTATTGGTCATATCGATGGTCTCCTGGCGGACCACCGGATCAGGCGCGGAGATATTGTGGGGACCGAATTCCACATTGATCTGGTTCATCGAGGATTTGGCCTTCTGGAGCCGGTTTCGAAATTGCTCCAGATAGCCGGACTCGGTGGACGCGAAATGCGAATGCTGCATTTCGACGTGATGGACGCCGTAGCGCTCGGCGATCATGCCGGGAAGGTCCATGATCTCGAGGGTGCGTTTCGGATCGTCGGGATGCGCGGCGCTTTTGATCACCGGACTGAAACAGAGGCTCATGATCGCGATGCGGTCCAGCGTGGCCCGACCGGGCTGCTGCGCCCGGATTCCGCCGGCGACGGCGGCACTGGCGGACGCGATCAGAAACTCCCGGCGCCGGATCATGCCGCGTGATTCCCGGACTCGGTGGCAAACGGCAGAAAGACTTGAAATGAAGTCCTCCCCGGCTTCGAGTCGACGCGAACGTGGCCGCGGTGCTGGCGAACGATCCGATAGACCGTGTCGAGCCCCAGTCCCGTTCCTTCGCCGACCGCCTTGGTGGTAAAGAACGGCTCGAAGATGCGATCGCGAATCTGGGGCGGAATTCCCGGACCGCTGTCCCGAATCTCGACCAGAACGCCGCCGAACTCGGCGTGGGTCCGCACCAGCAACTCGCCGTGCCCTTCCATCGCGTCGATCGCGTTATCGATGAGGTTGGTCCAGACCTGGTTGAGCTCGCTGCCGCGCGCGCAGATGCGGGGAACGGAGCGATCGTATTCCCGCACGACGTCGACGCCGTGCTTCAAGCGGTAATGCAGCATGATCAGCGTATTCTCCAGCCCGTCGTGAACGTCGATCTCCTGCTCCGGGGACTGGTCCATATAAGAATACTGCTTGATGGCGTGTACCAGGTCGGCAATGCGGGAAGTCCCGCTCTCAATCTGCTCCACCAGGCGGCTGAGAGTGAACGAGGCGGTGAGGCGGGTGATGGCGCCGGCGAGGGCGTCGCCATCGAATCGCGCGGACAGGGCTTGCAAGGATTCCAGGTCGCAGCCGGCATCCACGAGATCGGGAGCCAACTGGCGCGCCCGGGGAACGCTCCGGCTCTCCAGCCAGTCGCCGATCGCCTCTTCGCGATCGCTGCGCTCGATGGAATCGAGCGCGGCGGGCGGATGATCCTTCGACCAGTCGCACTCGGTCCTGGCCAGGAAGATCCGGTCCTCGGGCGGCAGGTCGCGCTTATCGAGGCCGAGACTGGCAGTGCGAAGCGCGGCCACGACCTGCCGCAGGTTGACGGCGGCGTTGCGCACCGCGGCAGCGGGGTTGTTCAGCTCGTGGGCGATGCCCGCGGACAGCTTTCCCAAGGCTGTGAGCTTTTCCCGTTGCTGGTCGGCCCTGGTGGTCTCGCGGATGCGATCGGCCAGCACGCCGACCAGCCTTTGCCCCAATTGCGGCATGCGCTCCAGCAGCTCCGCGAAGTACGTCGCGGCGAGCGAAGCGATGGTGGCGCGCGACATGGCTCGAATGGTCAGAGGGATGTGTGTCAGGCGCGAATAGGGCAGCATGCCCGTCACTTCGGGAGCTCGCGCCGAGTACGTGCGGCCATCTCCGGTCGCCTGTTCGCGCTGGCCCCGGGTTTCGCCCTCGAGGATTACGAACATGCGGTCGGCCGGAGAACCTTCCGGGACGATGATATCGCCGGGGTTGTAGTGGGCCAGCTCCATGCGGGCCGCGAGCCACGCCAGATTTTCCCCGGAAAGATCGGCGAAGACGGGAACGGTCCTGAGCTGTTGCGCGAGACCGGTTGTGGCAACGGAGGTTTCCATATCAGACCTTGGCGAGATGGGCATGCACGAACTGGATGGCGATGGAGCCTTCGCCGACACCGGAGGCCACGCGTTTGACGGATCCGTGCCGGACGTCGCCCACCGCGAAAACGCCGGGGACGCTGGTCTCGAGCAGGAACGGATCGCGATCGAGGGTCCAGCCGGCGGGACGTTTACCTTGCCGGATCAGATCGGGGCCGGTCAGGATGAATCCGTGGTCGTCGCGTTCGACAAACCCATCGAGCCAATCGGTGCGCGGCGCGGCGCCGATAAATACGAACAGGGAGCTGGCAGGCACGCGGTTGACGGATCCGGAGCGGGCGCAGGAAATCGAGATGGCTTCCAGCTTATCTTCGCCGTGCACCGCGACCACGTGAGTGCCGCACTCGACCCGGATATTGGGTGTCTGTGCGATGTCGTTGATGAGGTACTGGGACATGGTGGCGGCCAGGCTTTCGCCGCGAACCAGCATAACGACGTTTTTGGCGTAGCGCGCGAAATTGATCGCGGCCTGCCCCGCCGAATTCGCGCCACCCACGACGTAGACGTCTTCCTCGCGGCAGGAGAGGGCCTCCGTCGAGCCGGCTCCATAATATACTCCGGCGCCCTGCAGGCGTTCGATGCCGGGGACGTCCAGCTTGCGCCACTGCACGCCGCTGGCGATCACCATGGCATGGCACGACAGCTCGCCGCCATCGGCCAGGGTGAGGTTGCGGTAGGGACCCTCGGTTCTGGCCTTGACCACCTCTTGCGGAGCGAGGATTTCGGCGCCGAAACGGCGGGCCTGGGCGACGGCCCTGCGGGCGAGATCGTTTCCGCTGAGGCCGGACGGGAAACCGAGGTAGTTCTCGATGCGGGAGCTGAGCCCGGCCTGGCCGCCCGGGGCCTCGCGCTCCACGATCACAGTTTTCAGTCCCTCGGAAGCGCCGTAGACAGCGGCGGCCAATCCGGCGGGTCCGCCACCGATGATCGCCAGATCGAAGAAGCTGGTGTCCGAGTGGGTTCGCAGGCCGAGGCGGTCCGCCAGCTCGGCGTGGGTCGGGTCGGCAAGGGCCGTGCCGCCGGCGAGAAGCACCACGGGCAGTTTGTCGAGCTGGTCGCGGACGCTTTCGATGGTGCGCGCGGCCTCGGGGTCGCGGTCGGCGCTTTCGACATCCAGCCATTGGTAGGGAATCTGATTGCGGGCCAGGAACTCGCGGACTTCATAGCAGCGGCGCGACCATCGTGTCCCGATGACCCGGACGCCTTCGAACGGAGCGCGGTAGGATGCCGACCATTGATCGAGCAGATCGTCCAGCACCGGATACAGGTTGCGATCCGGCGGATCCCAGGGTTTCAGCAGGTAGTGATCGAGCTTGACCACGTTGATCGCGCCGATGGCGGCTTCGGTATCGGCGTAAGCGGTCAGGAGCACGCGGCGCACGTCGGGAAACTGGCGTATGGCGGCGGTCAGGAACTCGATGCCGTTCATATGGGGCATCCGGTGATCGGCGATCAGCAGGGCTACGGGCTCGGCGCGCTGGGACAGGCGAGTGAGGATCTTGAGCGCACCGGGTCCGGAATCGGCAGACATGACGCGGTAGCGGTCGCTGTACTGATTCCTCAGGTCGCGCTCGACGGCCCGCAGCACATCGGGGTCGTCATCCACGGCAAGCATGACTGGTCTGGGCATTAACTCTTCGCGCCCTCCAGAACGCGATACCTGTTACACAGATGCCAGAGCCTGTTCCTCGGTATCGACGATTTGGAAAACGCGGTTGACGTGGGTGAGATGGAACACCTCCCGAACCGCCGGGCTCAGCCCGAACAGGACGAACTCCGTGCGCAGGCGCTGCGCGTTTTTGAACACCTCGATCAGGGTAGCGATACCGGAGCTGTCGATACGGCGCAGGGCTTGCAGGTTCACGACCAGCCTGGAGGTGCGTCCCAGCAAATCCAGGAGGGCCCTGCGAACGCCGGGCGAAGAGCCGAGGTCGACTTCTCCCCCGAGATCGACCACCCGCGCCGTGCCGGACTCGCGAATCGAGATGGTCATGCGGGTCTCCGGTGCTGGTGGTGGAGAGCAACCACCGTCTCGTCGTCTTCTGCCGGTACGGAGCCGCGAAAACGCGCCAGGGCGGCGAGGAATGCCTCGCCCGCGGCAGATGCCGAATCGGTCGGCAGGCGGCGCGCCATCTCGAGCAGGCCGGCAAGCCCGAACTGCTCGCCGCGATCGTCGCGGGATTCGGTGACGCCGTCGGTGTACAGCAGAAGCAGGTCATCTGGATCGAACTGCACGGCGGTCTGGGTGTAAACCGTGCCTGGAATTACGCCGAGCGGCAGGTCTGCGATCTCCTTGGAGTAGGGCGTCGTGTCCTGCAGGAAGGTCCAGTCCCTGAGTCCTGCGTGGTACCAAAGCGGCGGCAGATGGCCGGCGTTGGTAAACAGAAGCTCGCCGCTTTCGGCGTAGTGGCTCATCAGGAATGCCGTGGCGAACGTGCTGCCGGTCCAGCTTCCGAGCAGGGTGGTATTCAGCCGGCGGATCAAGTCCGACTGGTCCCAATCGTCGGCATATTCCTGCAGGGCATCACGTAGCATCTCGGCCGCCCCGCTGATGCCTTCGCCGTGGCCCGCTACGTCGGCAATGGTCACGCGCGAGATCGATCCGTTGCTGCAAGTGGATAAATAATAGAGATCTCCGCCGCTGGTGGCGGGATGCAGGGGGCGGCAGGACACCCAGGCGTCCAAGCCCGGCAATTCGGCGCGGTACAGAGCGGCGCCGTTGCCACCGTACAGTTCTAGGCAGGCCAGTCGAAATACCTCACCCCCGAACTCCGAAACCCCTCTTTTCGGCGGCATGCCTAGTGGACTGCCCCAGATGCTTGTGAGATTCACCTATTTTCAATACGCGAAAGGTGGAGATGTTTGGATCGGAAAACTGCCTTCGGGACGAATCCCGATGGTGAGAAATGTTACCGCCCGGAACCGGGCGGAGCGCGGGCAGCGGAGACAGCCGGCGCACGGGCCGGTTCCCGGCAGGCGGCACTCTGCTACTCTTGTCGCATGCCGCGCCTTGCCTGCGCATTCTTCCTGATTGCGAGATGTGCCGCCGCCCAGGAGCCTCCGGTCCATTGGACGCCGGTGGCGAGTCCCAAAATCGAGGTTGCCGGCCTGCCGTGGTTTCAGGAGAACCACGGCGAGTTCTGGCGTTTGCCCGCGCGCTCGCAGGATGGGTTTCCGCGAGAGGTCTGGAACCTGTCGCAGGACCCCGCCGGCGGGCGAATCCGCTTCCGCAGCGACTCTTCCACGGTGGCTGTTCGGCTCGAATGGCCGCACCCGCCGGGAATGCGCAATATGCACTTCTTCGGGCAAAGCGGCGTCGACCTGTACATCGGCAACACCTACTGGGGCACCGCCGTGCCGGATAAGGATGCCGCACCGGGCAAGGTTTACGAGCACGTTTATTTCAAGGGTCAGCCGCGCGCGATGCGCGACATCACCATCTACCTTCCGCTTTACAGCCCGGCCAAGGTACTGACGATCGGCCTCGACCAGGATGCCACCATCGAATCGGCCAAGCCTTACGCTCTGGCGGCACCGGTGGTCTTTTATGGCACATCGATCACCCAGGGCGGCTGTGCAAGCCGACCGGGGATGAGCTACGAGGCCATCCTGGGGCGTGAGCTAAACCTGAACCACGTCAATCTGGGCTTCTCGGGCAACGGCAAGGGCGAGGCGGTGGTGGCGCGAGCGGTGGCCGAGATCGATGCCGCCGCTTTCGTGCTGGACTTTGCGCAGAACAACAGCGACGTGGATTCGTTGGCCCAGGTGTACGATCCGTTTATCGGCGTCTTGCGGCAGCGCCATCCCCAGACGCCGATTGTCTCGATCACCCCCATCTATGCGGCCAGCGAGTCCACGGGAAGCCAGCGCAACGAGCAGATGCGCGCTTTGATCCGCAAGGTGGTGAGCCGGCGTATCGCCGCGGGCGATGCGAACCTGCAACTGGTGGAGGGCACCGATCTGCTGGGTCCTTCGCGGGTGGACGGCCTGGTTGACGGCACGCATCCCAACGACCTCGGCTTCCAATGGATGGCGGATGGGCTGGCGGAACGGCTGCGGAAGGTGCTCGGGCTCTAAATGGCCGGCCAGGCAGCATGAACTCTCCCGGCCCCCGCAGCCGTATACTGAAATTTCACCCATGACCCTCTCCCGCCGTGACCTTCTCTGGAGCAGTCTCGCCCTGCCCGCGTTTGCCGCCAAACCTGGGGGAGAGCAGCCCAACATCGTGCTCCTCCTTGCCGACGGCGTCGGCGCCTGGATGCTTCCGTGTTACGGCAACAAGGAGACTCAGGTTCCCCACATCGACCGCCTGGCGGCCACCGGGACGCGCTTTTTCAACCACTACGCAGCCGCACCGGTTCCGGTTGCCGGGCGCACCGCGCTGTTGACCGGGCGCTTCTCCGGCGATGCCACGCTGGACAAGTTTCTGCCCGCCGCGGGGTACGCGTGCCAGACCGTCACGGGAGGCGCGGCAGCCGTGAAATTCATCGAGACCCAGTCCTCCGACAAGCCATTCTGCCTGGTGGCGGGCTTTGCGCCGTACCAATCGACACCCGACGCCAGATACCTGGCACCCTACGCGAAGGCGACGTTCGATACCTTCGCCCAGGAGCCGCCCGCGAAGAACGCCGCCCGGAATCGGGAGAGGCTGGGTCCCGCCCTGCTCGAGAACCTTCGCAAAGCGGCCGCCGCCACCACGGCGTTGGACGACGAGATCGGCGCCATCTCGGCCGCGCTGGCGCAGAAGAGAATCGCCGAGCACACCCTGATCATCTTCACCGCGCCCAGCGGATCGCTCTTCGGAGCGCACGGTCTTTGGGGAGACGGCGAAGCATCCAGCCCGATCAATATGTACGACGAGGTGGTGAACACGCCCATGATCTGGAGCTGGCCGGGACGGGTGCCTCCGATGGCCCTGCGGCCCGAGATGATCAGCGCTCTCGACCTGGTGCCGACGCTGTGCGTCCTTACCGGCGCAGATCTACCGGCGCGCGATCTCACGGGGCGCAGCTATATGTCTCTGGCATCCGGCCAGCCGCTGCCCAAAAAGCAGCCGTGGAAGACTACCGTGGTGGCGCGCTACGGCAACACCGCGATGGCGCGCGTGGATCGTTACAAGCTGATCGTGAGGGATGGAGGGAAGGGGCCGGGAGAGCTTTACGACGACAAACAGGATCCGCATGAGCGGGTCAACCAATACGACAATCCGCAGTTCGTAACGGTCAAGACCTCGCTCCGCGCGGCGCTGGGTTAGACGGGGCAGGCCGGCAACCTGCCCCACGAGGGCATGGCAGCCCGCTTACTTTTTCGGGGTGTAGCCGTCGAGCGAGTGGTTGTGGTCCTTATAATAGTTCCCGGCGTCGTTCAGGTTCTTGATCATGGCCGGGTTCTTGCCGTCTTTAGTGCCCTGCTCGATCTTGGCGTGGCAGAACGTGCAGCTCTTCTTCTCCTTCTTTGCATAGTCCGGCGTGCCGTAGCTTGCCGTGGTGCAAATCAGGAATCCGGCGGTCAGAATGCTGGCGGGCAGGAACAACTTCAATGCGCGCATCGTGTGTTTGTCTCCTACAGGACGTCCCGGACAGGCAGACATCCGAGATCTCATTATCCTGGAATTTCATTATATTCGGAATGCGGGAATATGCAACGGCATGAGCTGATTTTCAAGGACTTGGTGTTGAAACATCCTACAGGTTGGCATCCGGCTCGAGACTTCGCCAGAGATACCAGCTTGCGACGGAGCAATACGGCCGCCATTTCCCGGCCATCTTTTCCATCTCGTCCGGGGTTGGCAACTCATCGAGGCCGTAGGCTTTGCGGATGGCGTTGCGAATACCCAGGTCACCCGTAGGCAGGACGTCGTTGCGCCGGAGGGCGAAGATGAGAAACATGTGCACGGTCCAGACGCCGATGCCGCGAACCTGCGTGAGGCGCTGGATGACTTCGTGGTCGGGCAGCGCGAGCAGGTCCTCGAAGGCCACCCGGCGGTCGCGTGTGTGGCGGGCCAGGTCGCGGATGTAGGCCGTCTTCTGCTTGGACAGTCCGAGCCTGCGCATGCGGTCGGGGCGCAGTTTGAGCACATCCTCCGGCTGCATCCGGCCCTTGACTCCCTGCAGCAGACGACCATAGATCACGTTGGCGACCTTGCCGGAGAGTTGCTGGAAGACGATGGCCTTGACGAGGGTCTCGAAATTCGGTTCACGAAACCGTATCTGGTACTCCCCTACCCGTTCGATAATGGCGGAGAGAACCGGATCGTTGCGGCGAAGGTGATGAATTGCTTCCTGCATAGTGAAACAATGGACACGGGGGATACGTCCCCCATTTTACCGGGATGCGAATACTAACAGCTCTCACCGCGGGCACCCTGCTCCTGGCACAGGACCAGTTGCCCACCCTCAAAGTCGATGTCGACGTGGTCAGCATACTGGCCAGTGTCCGCGACAAGAAGAACGCCCTGATTCCCAACCTCGAGAAGAACGACTTCACCGTGCTGGAGGATGGGAAGGCGCAGACCATCAAATATTTCACCAGGGAAACCGACCTGCCGCTTACGATCGGCCTGCTGATCGACGTGAGCCGCAGCCAGGAGAACCTGATCGACATCGAGCGGCGTGCCGCCGCGCAGTTCTTTTCGTCGGTACTGCGTAAGAAGGACATGGCCTTCCTGATCAGCTTCGGGGAGGAATGCGAGCTACTGCAGGATTACACGGGCAGCGTTCGCCTGCTGACGGACGGAATGAACCAGCTTCGGGTCTCCGGCGGAGTGGGCGGGTTGCATCCGGGACCGGTGCCGACGGTGGGTCAGCCGCGGGGCACGGTGCTGTTCGACGCCATCTACCTGGCAGCCACCGAGAAACTGAAGAGCGAAGTGGGCCGCAAGGTGATCGTGGTGATTACGGACGGGGTGGACCAGGGCAGCCGCCTGAACCGGAACCAAGCTATCGAGGCGGCGCAGAAATCCGACGCGGTGATCTATTCGATCGACTACGAGGACCCGCGGTTTCACGGGATGTTCGGCCCCTCGGGCGAAGGCGACCTGAAGAAGATGAGCGACGAGACCGGGGGCCACGTGTACCGGGTCGACCGCAAGACCACACTCGAGCAGGTGTTCAAGGAACTCCAGGACGAGATGCGCAGCCAGTACTCGATCGGCTACACGCCGATCAACGACGCCAAGGACGGCAGCTACCGGCACCTGGAGATTCGCACGTCGAATAAGGACCTGAAGGTGCAGGCACGCAAGGGGTACTACGCGGTGAAGCAGTAGGGGATGGCCTGGACCGGCTGAAGCCGGTCCCACAACTGCAACATCATTTGGCGCGGCGCTCGAAGTACATGGCGAGGGCATCCTTCAGGGGGGGCATCGGTTTCAAGCCCGCGCGTTCCATTTTTCCGTTGGAGAGCGCCGAATAGCGGGGGCGGCGCGCCGGCGTGCGATACTCGCGCTCGTTGGTGGCGACCAGCCTGGCCTGAACTCCGGCGGCCTCGAAAATCAGGCGGGCAAACTCGAACCACGAAATCGGGAATCCGCCGCCGACGTGGAAGATGCCCGAAAGGCCCGCCTCCACCAGGTCGAGGGTCCTGGCGGCCAGCAGCGGTGCGAACGTGGGTGAGGCCACGTGGTCCTCCACCACGCGGATCGGGTTGGATGCCGCCGCCAGCCGCAGCATGAGCTCGACGAAATTTCCGCGGGCGGTTCCCAGGCCGCCCGGGCCGAAGACTCCCGATGTCCGCACCACCAGCGCGCTGTCCAGGTATGCCCGGGCATAGAGCTCACCGGCC
>Ga0335079_10002769_pt1 | contig 20165 bp, 17 predicted proteins | sample Lox_Sample_33_FD_206719 | JGI IMG/M metagenome (GOLD analysis project Ga0335079, IMG submission 206719) | Soil microbial communities from Loxahatchee National Wildlife Refuge, Florida, United States - Lox_Sample_3.3 | ecosystem: Environmental > Terrestrial > Soil > Wetlands | place: USA... | reverse complement strand
CGCTGTCCACCTTGGTGCCGGTATCGGCTCTGTCGGTCTGCAACGCAGGTGCGGCGGCGGTGACCTCGACGCTTTCGGAGACGCTGCCGGGCTGAAGCTGAATGTCCACGCGCTGGGTGGTATTCACCAGCAGCGAAATATTCTTTCGCTCCTCTTTCTTAAATCCGGCCATCTCCACCGTGATCGAGTAATTCCCCGGCGGCACATTAGAAAAAACGAAATTTCCGCTCTCGTTGGTTTGGCGGTCTTGCATGACGTTGGTGTTGGCCTCGGTAAGCGTGACCTTGGCGTTTACAATCACCGCACCAGTTGAATCGGTTACGGTTCCAAGCACCGTCGAGTTGACGGCCTGGCCGAACAGAGAAGCGCAGAAGAGAAGAGAAAGCCCTACTACGGCTACGAGGGACAAACCGAAGGCGCTTGACCGCACGTACTTGTTCATAGTCCTAACCTCTGACGGAGAGTGTAACCCCTTGCTACCAGTAGATCAAGCCAAACCTGGCCTGGCTTCGGTCCCCTACCGGCGATGCGGACCTCAGATTCTTGTTAAGCAACCCAAGCCACCAAAGCAGACGGGTTCGATGGAAATCTCAGCCGCATATGATTGTGAACCCTTCAGAGATAGAAAACAAGAGGTAGCAGATCTTAAGATTCGTTTGGGCGCGAAATCACGGGCGATGGTTGTAAACTGCGGGAGCGGATGCCATTCGTCGGCCTCCGCGGTGCGTCGAACCACATCCCAGACGCATGGAGCCGGGTTTTCGACCGCTTGTACGATGGGGATGCGTATAACCGGTGCACAAAGCGCTCTACAATGGAGGCGAGGATACATCCCGTGCCACGCCAGTTCGACGTCGTCATTGAGCGCGATTCAGAGGGCTACTATGTAGCGTCGGTTCCCCAAATCCCCGCCTGCCACACGCAGGCACGTTCGCTCGACGAGGTCACCGAGCGTATCCGCGAAGCTATTGCGCTTTGCCTGGAAGTGGAGGGCGCGCCCGAGCAGGAATTGGAGTTCATCGGCATCCAGCGGGTGACCATCGCCGCATGAGCCGGGCTCCCCGCCTGACCGGCTCCGAACTCATTGCTGCTCTCGCCAAGGCTGGCTTCGGCGTTGTGCGCATCAAAGGCAGTCATCATTTCCTCCGGCACCAGGATGGGCGGAGCACGGTTGTGCCCGCGCATTCAGGTGAGACCATCGGTCCGGGCCTCTTCCACAAGATCCTTCGGGATTGCCAAATCGCGACCGAGCAGTTCTCAAAACTCCTGTGAGGGGATTACCCCCGGAATCGCGCATGTCGAACTTACACGGCCGGAGCCGCGCGGATTGCCGACGGCTCGTCGTAACCTTCCGTCAGTCCGGCATCCGCAGCGGGATCACTTTGTTGCCGTGGCGACGATAGATTCGGAAATCGCTGCCAGAGTGAGTACCTCGGTGCCAGCGTGCATTTCAGCGAGCCTGACCAGGCAGGCGTTTCCATTCCTGATCTGCCCATTCGTGATGCATTTCAAGGAAATCGTCTGCATGCACATAAATGGTATTACCCGTCAACCTGGTGCGGAATACCGTGGTCCTACCACTTCACCGCCGTCGTGTTCGCTCCACACACGAGCACGCCGACGCGCTCGCCGGGCGCCGGGCGGTATCGCCCGGAAAGCAGCGCCGCCATCGCCGCGGCGCCGCCGGGTTCGGCGACTACCCGCAGCGTGTCCCAGAGCGCGGCCTGCGCGCCGCGAATGGCATCGTCCTCTACGAGCACTACGCGCTCCACGAACTTCTGCGCCAGGGGAAACATGATCTCTCCTACGCGCAGCGGCGCGAGAGAATCCGCCGCGATTCCGCCGGCCGGAGAATCCACCGGCCGGCCCGCCTCCAGGGCGCGAAACAAGGTCGGGGCCGTCTCCGGTTCGACTCCGATGATCCGCACGCGTCCTTCGTACCATGCGGCGATCCCGCCGATCAGCCCGCCGCCGCCGCACGCCACCAGGAGCGTGTCGATCTGCGGCGCCTGCTCTTCCATTTCGAGCCCCACGGTGCCCTGCCCGAGCAGGGTCTCGCGCTGCTCATAGGCGTGAATCGGCATGGCGCCGGATTGCGCGGTCCACTCCTGGCTGGCCAGAAGAGCATCGTTGTAGCGTTCGCCGACCACCACGAGTTCGGCGCCGCACTCGCGGATGCGCGCCATTTTCGCGGGCGATGCCACGCCCGGCACGAAGATGCGCGCCGGCTTGCCGAAGCGGCGCGCCGCCCAGGCCACCGCGACGCCGTGATTGCCACCGCTGGCCGCCACCACGCCCGCCTTCGGGACTTCGCGCGTCAGTATGTTGGTCACCGCGCCGCGCGCCTTGAACGAGCCGGTGTGCTGCAACAGCTCCAGCTTCAACGCCAGCGGCGCGGGCGGCAGTCCGAAATCCGCGGCGTCCAGCTCGATCACCGGCGTGCGCCGGACGTGCGGGCGAATCAGCTCACAGGTGCGGGCGATCTGCCCACTTGTAACATCCGGTCCAGCGGTCCCAACCATGCCCATAGGATACCTGCGCAGATCAGGGGCAAAACACCGAATCCGAAGAATACCGGCGTGTATCCGTGGCGCTGCACTACCCAGCCGGTGATCAGCGTGAACAGCATGCCGCCTCCGCCCGACCCCATGCTGGCCAGGCCATATACCGAGCCTACCGCCGATTTCGGAAAGACGTCCGCGGGTATGCTCAGCATGTTGGCCAGCGCGCCGGTGTAACCCATCATGGCGACGGAGACGAGCGCGATCGACATCCACGCCTCGGGGGTCAGCACGGCCGGAATGGCGCTCAACATGAGCGCCGCGAAGAAGGTTACCGAGCCCTTGCGCGCCGCCGTCATGGAGCACCCGCGCCGCAGCAGCCAACCGGACATCCATCCGCCGAACAGGTTGCCGAAGCCAGCGACCAGGAAGGGAATCCAGCCGTAGGTCCCGATGCCCGCCAGGTCGAAGTGGCGGGTGGTCTTGAGATACTTCGGAAACCAGAAAATGTAGAAGTACCAGACGGGGTCGAGGAAGACCTTCGAGATAGTGAAGGCGACGACCATGCGCGTGCGGACCAGGTCCAGGACCGGGATGGGATGCTCCGCGGACGCGCCGGGTTCGCGCCGCGGCGTGTAATAGAGACCGAACCAGAACGCCAGCCACACCAGCCCGGACAGTCCTACGAAGAGAAATGCGGCCTGCCAGCCGATCTTCAGAATGAGGAACGCTACAATGGGCGGCGCGAGGATGGCGCCCACCGCGCTGCCGCTGTTGAACAGGCCGGCCGCCAGCGCGCGCTCCTTTTCCGGGAACCACTCGGCGACCACCTTGATCGCCGCCGGCCAGTTGCCTGCCTCGCCGATGCCGAGCAGGCCGCGGAAAACGCCGAGACTCCACGCTCCCGACGTCAGGGCGTGCAGCGCCGCCGACGCGCTCCACCACGCGACGCACAACCCGTAGCCGAGGCGCGTGCCGAGACGATCGATCATCGGCCCGGAGATGCCGTTCATCACGGTGTACGCACCCAGGAACGCGCCCACCACCCAACTGTAGGCCTCGTCCGAAATGTGGAATCGCTCCTGGAGCAGCGGCGCCGCCACCGACAGCGTCTGGCGGTCGAGGTAGTTGATCACAGTCGCCCAGAACGCGAGCGAGATCATGCGCCAGCGCAGGGGCGATGGCGTCACGCGAGATCCACCCGCACGGCCTCGTGGATCAGCACGCGCGGCACCGTCACCTCGACCCACTGGGGCGCGGGCCGGGCAGCCGGCGCGCCGCTGCGTAAGAGCGACACGCTCTTGACGGTCCTTCCCTCCGGCACCTTCACCCGCACCTTTACATTCTCCACCGGAAGGAATTCTTCGCGAATGCGCAGCTTCTTGGTTTTGTTTCCCGTGTCTGCCAGCAGGTGCAGCAGAATCGTGTCATTCGACGCCGTCAGATGCGCCGTGACTCCGCTGCGGTATTCCATCTCGTAGGTGCGGTGCGGGCTGAGCACCGGATCGATCAGCGTCCCCAGAAACTCGCGCAACCGGCGCATGCGCGTCTCCGCGTAGATCGCCTCCAGCCCGCTGCCGATGTAGATCACGCGCCCGCGTTGCACGATGGCCGGCCCGAGGTTCGCGCGATGCCCCAGGTCCACCGTTTCGGCCAGCACGGTTCCGCCGGCGGCGTTGGCGAAGCGCATCGCCTGCGGGTCCTGCGGGATCAGCTCGCCTGAGGGCAGCTTCAGGTACAGGTCCGGAATCTCTATCGGCTCGACGTCGGCGGACTTCGCGCCGAACAGGTCCGCCAGGCCGTAGTTCGGGCGCATTTTGCCGTGCTCGTCGGCAACGCTGGTCAGATGTGTCGCGATCAGCGTGCCGCCGGCGCTCACGTAATCGCGGAGCAGGGTGCACTGCGCGTCGCTGAGGCAGGCGGTGTTGGCCAGCCATACCAGCTTGTAGCGGGCGAGCTGCTCCGGTTTGGCGAGGTAATCCAGGAAGGGCTCGGCGTCGTAGCCCAGGTCTTTCATGACCTGCCACGCGCCGTGGTAATAGTTTTCGTAGCCTTTTCCGACGAAGTGCCTGCCTGCGAACCAGTCGATGGTCTGGTCGCCGACCATGACGCCGGCAATCGGTCGCGGCGACGCGGCGGCGAGCAGCTCGCGATGCTTCGCTGCGAGGTCGAAGGTCTCTTTGACGTAGCGGCCGCTATCGTAGCTAAGAGGCCCTTGCGGCATATAGAAGAACCGGCTCAGGCCCCAGTACACGATGCCCGCGCTGCCCGCGATGGCGGTCGCGCCGTCGAGCAGGAGTTCCTGGCTCTCCACGGGATAGCTGAACCACCCTCGCGTACGGTCGCTCTTCATGTGCTCGCGGTTGTATTGGGTGTGGCTGCTGACGTAGGTCCAGATGGTCTTTCCGGTCGAATGGCCGAGTTGCAGGTTGAACAGCTTGTCTTCCGGGGTTTCGGCGGCCTCGAACATGAAGCCGTCGACCACGGGGATCGCGCGGTTGCGCCACTCGCGCTTGCTCAATAAGGACGTGTCGTTGAACAGCACGGGCACGTCGCGCGTCGCGCGGATCATCTCGCGAATCTCGCGCAGGAAGGCGATCACCACCTCGTTCGCCATCCATTGAACGTACTCGACGTCGTCCTGTTTCGCGGGAACGGGCTTACCGAATCGCTTCCGGTATGCGGCCTGGCAGTACTTGCACTGGCAGGGCTCTTTGGCGTTCATCATTCCCTGGTAGGGGCCGTCGAAGTACATCACGTCGACCGGGTACCCGGTCAGCACCTCGCGCACCAGGGTGCGGATCACGTCGCGCACCGGCGAGTTCAGGCAGCCTTCGAAATATTTCGCGAACCCGTAGTGCTCGGTGGTCATCGGCGTGCCGTCGGCGAACTTCTTGGACCACTCCTGGTAGCGCGGGTCTTTCGACGTGGCGTCCATGAACGGGTGGTTCAGCGGCACGTAGGCCACGACCCGGAGTCCAGCCTGCTGGCAGCGATCGATGGTGTCGCGCATCGGATCGCCCTTGAGCTCCGGGTGCACGGGATATCCGGATTTGGTGGGGAAGTACGCGTAATACGAGGCGGCGGGGTAGCGCAGCGAATCGGCATTCAGCGCGGTTGCGATCGAGACTGCCTTCTCCGCACGGTAGTCGAACGAGGGATAGAACGGCGGATTGTACGCTTCGCAGATCAGGGCGCGGCAGGTCTTGAGCCAGACGTCCGTCGCGGGAGCGGCTTCAGCCGGTCCAGGCGCGGCCAGAGCCAACGCTCCCGCGCCCATCAGCAGTTCTCGTCGATTGATCTTCACGGCACACCGGTTATGATAGAGACTCATTAGCGTAACAAGGTTCTCGAGCGTCGCAGGCGCAAAGGAGCACCCATGAATTCCAAGACGAATGACCGGCGCGGCTTCCTCAGCGGCATGCTGGCCGGAGGACTGACCGCGGCAGCAGAGCCCGCGGCAGCACAGGCGCAGCCTAGCGCCTCACCCGCACCCGATTTCCTACCTTTTTATACCCGCGCTCTACCTTATAAGTCGCTGAAGCAATCCAGCTTCGACCGCACCGGGGGCAACAGCGACCGCTGGCCCGTCGCGGCGGGCGCCGTGCAGGAAGTTTTTAATGCCGAGGGCCCGGGCGTGATCACCCATATTTGGTTCACGATCGCGGCCGGCAGCAGCGATCATCTGAAGGAACTCGTCCTACGGGGCTATTGGGACGGCAGCGCCAAGCCGAGCGTGGAAGTTCCGATAGGCGATTTCTTCGGCCTGAACCTCGGCGTCTACCAGATCTACGAATCGAGGTATCTTGCCTGCTCGCCGGGCCGTTCGCTGAACTGCTACTTTGCCATGCCCTACAAGCGGTCGGCGCGGTTCACGGTCACGAACGAAGGCAAGGCGCCGGTCAACTCGCTCTATTCCAATATCGACTACCTCAACGTGCCGAGCCTGCCCGAGGACACGGTTTACTTCCATGCGCAGTATCGGCAGGCTGCGCCGTGCACGCCGGTCAGCTTCACCGGCCCCAAGATCAACCTCGACGGCAAGTACAACTACGTCTACATGGAGACCCGCGGCCGCGGGCATCTGATGGGCGTCACGCTCGGCGTGCTGCAGAACGCCAACGGATGGTGGGGCGAGGGCGACGACATGATCTTCGTCGACGACGAATCCAAGCCCGTCATTACGGGCACGGGCAGCGAGGATTATTTTCTTGGCAGCTGGGATTTCGGCGGCCAGTTCGGCGCGCAGCCGTTTGCACACGCGATGTACGGCGCGCACCTGATCACCGCGGCGGAGCGCACCGGCGGCCGCTATTGCTGCTATCGCTGGCACGGCGACAACCCGGTGACCTTCGAGCGCTATCTGAAGCACACTATGGAGCATGGGCACGCCAACGACCGAGGGGACAACTTCTACTCCTGCGGCTACTGGTATCAGACCACGCCGTATACGGACTTCCCGGCGCTGCCGCCGGTGGCGCAACGGATTCCGGTGATGAAGACGGCGTAGCGACGCTCACAGTCCGAAGAGATTCGTCTGCAGCTTGGTGTAGCCGTGCTCCGCGGCCCACAGGTCGAGCGCAACGGACGCGAGTTCGTCTACTTCCGGCACTGCCAGGCCGTTCTTCGTCAGGTCCACGGCTTTCAGATATACGCGGCACGAGTCGCAGGCTTCGACGCGGACGTGCGGGAACTCCTCGGCGGTGTAGACCGGCAGCTTGTCTTTATCCTCTTCGCCGCAGTTGGGGCACAGCAGGCGCCGGAACTCCCACTCGGTGAAGCAGAGCGAGCACAGCAGGTAACGCTTGCCGCCCTCGCCTTCCGGACGCAGCACCGCCGCTACCGGCTTTTCGCCGCAGAATGGGCATAGAGGCTGGACGCCGGACTTGACCTCCGCCGCATGCGCCCGTTCCTCGGCCTCCGCCTGAGCCAGCACACGCGCGTAAAAGGCGTGCATTGCGTCGGCGCTTTCCTGGGGCCGTGGGGCCGAGCGGCGGATCAGGTCCTTCAACGCCTCCAGATTCCGCGGCGGCGCCGATTGAAATCTGGCGATCTGGATATAGAAGTTCATGACCTCCGGATATACCGGAGATACCCGCGCCAGTTCCTCGGCACGCTCGATCCGACGCTGCCAGCGATTCATCTACCTGCGACCCGGTTGTACCACAACCGGTGATGCGTCTTGGCCCAAGCCGGCGAGACCTCGCCGCGAATGATCGACGTGAAACCGCCGCGCACCATCGCGGTCCCCATGTAGACGTGAATGATGAACGCCCCGATCGTGATCAGCGCCGCCGATGCATGCAGGAGGATCAGGATCGGCCGCAGGGCTAGCGGCAGTGCCGCCGGAGACCACATGGCCAGCCCCGTCGCGAGCAGCACCAGCCCAGCCCAGAACATCACCCAGAAGAAATACTTCTGGCCCAGATTGAATCGTTCGGCGGGCGGCAACTGTTCGTCTTCGTTCCGGATGTAGTGTTTCATTGCGCGGCCCCACCTGCGATCGACTTCCGTGATCCGCATGTCGGCGGCCCAGGTGCGCAGCATCCAGACGAGCGTCGCGGCCCAGATCAGCGCAATCCACGGATGCCAGAAGCGCGACGTCGGCCCGCCGCCCAGGACCACCGCGATCCAATACAGGTACGGCGAGTAGAACGCCAGCCCGGTTGCCAGCACGTACATGTAGGTCAGAGCCGACAGCCAGTGCAGGGTGCGCTCGATCATGGTGTAGCGGAGGATCACTCGTGGCCTCCCTGTTTCGGCCCGAATCGCAGGTAGTGCAGCGTGACCCCGATCAGCCCGCCGATCATCGCCAGGTTGCCCAGCCACTTCAGCGGCCCCTTCCAGAGCTTGACGCTCAGGGGCACGCGCGGATTCTTCGGCAGGCCGTAGGCATCGGGCCGGGTGGCATCGTGCAGCACGTAGATCACGCTCGCGCCGCCCACGCCCTCGGGGTCGTACACGCCCGCGTTCTTGTGCCCGCCGTGCTCGCGCAACTGCGCCGCGCGGGACTCGGCGATCGCGGTCATATCTTCCTTGCTGCCGAAGTGGAGGCACCCTGTGGGGCACGCCTTGATGCAGGCGGGCTCCAACCCCTGGGATACGCGGTCGGTGCAGAGCGTGCACTTGAACATTTTCTTCGTTGCCGGGTTGAACCTCGGAATGTTGAACGGACACCCCGCGGTGCAATACTGGCAGCCGATGCAATACTCCTGCTGGAAATCGACGATGCCGTTCTGATATTGCACGATGGCGCCGTCGGCCGGGCAGGCGGCCAGGCAGCCTGGGTCGGCGCAGTGCATGCACTGGTCTTTGCGCATCAGCCATTGCAGAGTGCCTTCGTCGTTGGTGTGCTCGCGGAACTGGATCAGGTTCCAGTAATTCCACTCGGTCTGCGGCATCGTCTGGTAGGTGTTGTCGAAGACCGTCTCTCGGAACGGCAGGTCGTTCCACTCCAGGCAGGCTACCTCGCAGGCCTTGCACCCGATGCAGGTCGTGGTGTCGATCAGCTTGGCGACGCGCTCGCCGCGCTGCGTGCCGGCTCCGGGAACACTGCCGGGGTGCCCGGAGATGGCCTGGACGCGAAGCGTGGCGCTCATACTTTTTCCACCTTCACCAGGAAGCCCTTGAACTCCGGCGTGAATGCATTCGGATCGATCACCGCGGGCGACAATGTGTTCGCGGGTATGCGCGCGGTCTTTCCTTCGTCTTCGGCGATCCCGCGATACCCCCAGTGAATCGGAATGCCGATCTGGTAGGTCTTTTTGCCGTCGACGCGCATGGCCTTGATGCGCCGGGTGACCATCGCCTTGGCGATGTAGTGGCCGCGCGCGCTGGTCACCTTCACTTTCTCGCCGCCGCGCAGGCCCATTTCGTCGGCGAGCTCCGCCGGCATTTCCACGAACGGCTCCGGCACGAGCTGGACGTTCATCTGGTTGTTCTTGGTCCAGTAGTGGTAGTGCTCGGTCAGCCGGTAGGTGGTGCAGATGATGTTGTAGCCTTCGGCAGGCGACCCGATCTTGTCCTCGCTGCTCTTGAACCGCTTGGCGACTGGATTTTTCGATTGCTTCGGATGCAGCGGGTTCTCGATCAGGCTCTCCGTGGGCTCGTAGTGTTCGGGGAACGGCCCGTCGGCGAAGGCTGCTGCCGGCGCGAAGATGCGCCCGATGCCTTCCGGGTTCATGATGAACGGACCCATGTGCTCTTTGGGCGGCGAATCGACCTTGAAATCCGGAACGTCGATGCCCAGCCACTTCTGCTGCGCGTCGTTCCACCAGATCTGTCTTCGGCTCGGGTCCCAGGGCTTGCCCTCGGGATCGCAGGATGCGCGGTTGTACAGCACGCGCCGGTTCGCCGGCCAGGACCACGCCCAGTTCGGATAGACGCCCAGCCCGGACGGATCGTCGGTTCCGCGCCGCTGCATCATCGGCCCCGCCTCGGTCCAAGACCCGCAGTAGATCCAGTTGCCGCAGGCCGTGGTTCCGTCGTCCTTCAAGGCTCCGAAACCCGGCAACTGCTGTCCGGTCGTGAGATCGCGGCCGTTGATTTCGCGCGCGACCTCGGCAAGCGACGGGTTCGCCGGATTGGTGTAGTTCCAGGCGGCGTTCAGAATCGGGTCGGGGAACTTGCCGCCTTCCTTGCGGTACAGCTCGCGCACGCCAAGGAAAATGCGCGCCAGGATTTCCTGATCCAGCTTCGCTTCGCCCGGCGGTGGAATGGCGACGTTCTTCCATTGCAGCCAGCGCGCCGAGTTGACGAAGGTGCCGTCTTTCTCCGCGAAGCCAGCGCCCGGCAGCCGATACACGGTGGTCGGGATCTTCTTCATCTCGTCCGCGGTGACGCCGGGCGATTTCCAGAATTCGCTGGTTTCGTCGGGATAGATTTCGCAGACCACCAGCCAGTCGGATTTCTTGAGCGCGTCGATGTTCTTTTGGGAATTCGGCCCGATGGCGACGCCGTTCATCCCGAAGGCGAAGATACCCTTGACCTTGCCGGCATACATGTCGTCCCAGATCTCGGTCCACGAATACTTGCGTTCGATCTTCGGCAGGAAGTGGAAGGCCCAGTCGTTCTCCTTTTTGGCCGCATCGCCGTACAGCGCCTTCATCAGCGAGACCGCGAATTTCGGCGTATTCTGCCAGTAGTTCATGGACGCCCACTGTGCCGGCTTTGCGCCCTTGGGCGTGGTGCGGTCGAGGTACGCCTTGAAGTCCGCGTCGGTGGCGGCCGGCGTTTTCAGATATCCGGGCAGGATATCGAAGATGCCGGCCATGTCGGTCGCGCCCTGGATGTTGGAGTGCCCGCGAAGGGCGTTGACTCCGCCGCCGGCGCGGCCCACGTTGCCCAGGAGTAGCTGGAGCATCGCCGCGGTGCGGATGGTCTGCGTGCCGGAGCTGTGCTGCGTCCAGCCCACCGCGTAGATGATGGTTCCGACCTTCTTCATGTCGCCGTCTTTGCGGATGGACGTGAACGTGTCGGCGGCCTTGAGGAACTCCGCCTGCGGAATGCCCGTGATTCGTTCCACCATCTCCGGCGTGTAACGCGAGTAGTGCAGCCGCAGCAGTTGGAAGACCGAGCGCGGATGCTGGAGCGTCAGGTCGTTGGCCGCCTCGCCCGGCTTGCCCTCTTCGTATGCCCACGTGGAGCGGTCGTACGAGCCTGCCGCCGCGTCGAAGCCGGAAAACAGCCCGTCCTCGGGCAGCTTGAAACCTTCTTTCACCAGGAAAGCGGCGTTCGTGTAGTTGATCAGATAGTCGCGTGCGATGCGGTTGTTCTCGATCGCGTAGCGGATCAGCCCGCCCAGAAATGCGATGTCAGACCCGACGCGAATCTGCACGAAGAGGTCGGCCACCGCGGCCGTGCGCGTGAACCGCGGATCTACGACGATCATTTTCGCATTGCGCTGGCGCTTGGCTTCGATCGGCCACTTGAAACCGCAGGGATGGTTCTCGGCCGGATTCCCTCCCATGATCAACATCATGTCGGTGTTCTTGATGTCGATCCATCCATTTGTCATCGCACCGCGACCGAACGTGGGCCCCAAACTGGAGACCGTCGGTCCGTGTCAAACACGGGCCTGGTTTTCCAGGTAGCAGACCCCCAGGCTGCGCATGCTTTTCACGACAAGGTAATTGAACTCGTTGGTGTCGGTGCAGCCGCCGGTGAACGCGATGCCCTCGCAGCGGTTCACGGTGCGGCCCTGCGCGTCTTTCTCCACGAATGTTTCGTCGCGCGTCTTCTTCACCCAGCGCGCGATCTCGTCGTACGCGGTGTCCCAGGAGATGTCTTCCCAGCGGTCCGAGCCTGGCCGCCGCACCTGCGGCTTGAGCAGCCGCCGCGGATTGACGATGTCCTGCGCGAGCGACGACCCTTTCGGGCAAAGCGTGCCGCGATTGATCGGATGGTCCGGATCGCCTTCGACGTGCACCAAGGCCGGCGTCACGTTCTTCGCCCGGTCGCCCAGCGTGTGAATAATGATGCCGCAACTCACCGAGCAGTACGGGCAGGTCGACCGCGTTTCGGTAGTCCGCGAGATCTTCAGCTCGCGCGCCTGGGCATAAATCGGAGTCAGGTCAAATCCCAGCGCCGCCGCTGCGACACCGGCCTTCAGAAAGGTCCGCCGCGTCTCCATGGTCCGCCTCCCCAACGCCCATTCATGCTTTTTTTCCGAAGATTCCCGTCTCGCGCTTTGGCAACTGGTCGATCAGGCTCCGGGGGATGCCGAAGTTCGTTTCCAGCATCGACACCGGATTGCCGCCCAGCCAGTTGGCGAGCGAAATTTCCTCGTACACTCCGCTGTTGAACAGGATGATGATCTCGGTCGGCTCGTCGCCGATCTGTTCGATGTAGTGCCCGTAGCCCTGCTGCACGAACCCCACGTCGTCTTTCCCGAATTCCTCAACCCGGGTGCGGCCGTGCGATCCGAACACTCCGACGCGCGCCCGCCCGCGCACATAGAACTGCCACTCGTCGGCGTGCGGATGCCAATGCAACTCGCGCAGCGCGCCGGGCTGCAGATCCATGCGCACCGCGGTCAGCGTGGTCTGAATCGGAAATTCCTTCGAAGAGACCATGAACTCGCGTCCGCCGGGAAACACCCGCGCCGGCTGCATGTCCAGCCGGTACTTGTGCGAGGATTGCGCCGGCTGCAGCGCGGCATCGCGCAATGGCTCGATGGCCGCCTCCGGGACCTTGCCCGGTCCGATGTAGACTTCCTTCCTCGGGAATTGCGCCACCGCGGATTCTGGGATTCCCAATGTGCGCGCCACCACGTTTTTGGGCGCCGTTGCAATCCAGTCCGTGACGCTGAAGGTGCCGTATTCGGAGAAGTGCCCGTTGTCGAAGCCGAGGATGAAGTGGCACTCGCCCGGCCCCATTCCTTGCAGTGCGTGTCCGTGCCCGCGTGGGAAATACCAAGTGTCGCCAGGGCCGAAGTCCGAGATCTCGCTCTGCCCGTTCGGCATTACCACCGTGGCGCGGCACCGGCCCTCGAGCATGTACGCCCACTCCGCCGCCAGCGCGTGCCAGTGGAGCTCGCGAATGCCGCCGGGCTTGAGCCGCATGGAGACGCCGGCGATGCTCTGCGAGATCGGGAATTCTTCGACCGTCGCTTCTTTGGCCGATCCGCCTTCGCCCTGCCATCCCGGCCGGCTCTCGATGTTGTACTTGAACGGGGCGATCGGCTCGATCTTTCCTCCGTCGGGCGCCGGCGCCGCCTCCGCCGCGGTTGCGGCGGCCATTGCCAGCGACGCGCCCGTGACCGCGTCAAACAGTCCTCTGCGGGTGAACATGTCAACTCCCCTCCCGGCCTTGAGTGCCTGCGACAGTCATGATACATCGAAACGGCTACAACAGCGTTACGCCCGCGGATTGTAAACTGGTCTCCTTGGGGGGGAATTTGGGAATACGGAAGAGTGTCTGTGTAGCCGCGCTCCTGGTGTCGCCGGCAGCCATCGCGCAGCCGCCGGCGGGAGCCCGGGAGGCCTTTCAAAAAGTCTGCGCAGCGTGCCACGCGATCGAGACGGTCACCTCGCAGCGACGCACACGCGCGCAGTGGCAGGAGAACATCAACTCCATGATCGAGCGAGGCGCCAAGGGTACCCAGGAGGAATTCGCCCTGGTCCTGGATTACCTCAGCACGGAGTACGGTCCCATGTCGCCCGGCGGCCGCGGCGCCCCGGCTGCGCCGGGCGGCCGTGGGCGCGGCGCCGCCTTCTCTCCCGGTCCCGCCGATAAGCAGGTCATCGACGAGGAGGCCGCCAACCGCGGCCGCAAGGTCTACGCCGCGGAGTGCATCACCTGCCACGGCACCCACGCCCGCGGCGGCGACAGGGGCGCCGACCTCGTCCGCTCCGAAATCGTGCTGCACGACCGTTACGGCAGCACCATCGGTCCCTTTCTGAAGAAGGGCCATCCCACACAAACGACGCCCGCCGCACAACTCACCGACGCCCAGATTCAGGACCTTTCGCACACGCTCCACCAGGAGGTCTACAACACGCTGCGCGCCGCGCTGCAGATTCAGAACCTGCTCACCGGCGATCCCGCGGCCGGCGCCGCCTACTTCGACGGGGCGGGGAAGTGTTCCACCTGCCATTCCACGACGGGCGATCTCGCGCACATCGGCGCCCGCCTCGACCCGCCCGCGATCCAGCAGCGCTTTCTCTTTCCCGGCGGGCGCGGCGGAGGACGCCGGGGTGGCGGAGGTGCTCCGTCCACGCCCGTCATGGTCACCGTCAGACCGGCGTCCGGCGAGCCGATCACCGGCACTCTGTTGCATCTCGACGATTTCAGTGTGGCCCTGCGCGACTCCGCGGGCGAGTACCGCTCGTTCAAACGCACATCCGCGCTCAAGATCGTGGCCAACGATCCCCTCCAGGCCCACCACGACCTGCTCGACCAATACACCGACAAGAACATCCACGACATCGTCGCCTACCTGGAGACACTGAAATGAAGGCTCTCGCCGCACTTCTCCTTGCCGGCGCCGCTCTCATCGCGCAGAGCGCGCCTCCAGTCAACTCCTGGCCCACTTACAACGGCGATTACTCGGGGCGGCGCCACAGCCCGCTCGCCAAAATCAACCAGTCGAACATCCGCTCGCTCGGACTGGCCTGGGTGTACCGCGCGAACGGCGCTCTGGGCGGCGGAGGCGGATTCGGCGGACGCATCTCGGCGACACCCCTCCAGGTCAACGGTGTCCTTTATTTCACTATGCCCGACCACGCGTGGGCGGTGGACGCGCGCACCGGGCGCGAAGTCTGGCACTACCAGTGGACCTCGCACGGCGGCGATCACATCGGCAACCGCGGCGTCGGCATCTACGGCAACTGGCTGTACTTCGAGACGCCCGACTGCAACCTCGTCTCGCTCAATCTCAAGGACGGCCTGGAACGCTGGCACAAGCCGATCTGCGATCTGGATCAGTATTATTTCGGCTCCATGGCGCCGCTGGTGATCCGCAATCACATCATCACCGGCGTCAGCGGCGACGACCTGGACCGCCCCGGATACATCGAGTCGCACGATCCCGAAACCGGCGACCTGCAGTGGCGCTGGTATACCGTGCCGCAGAAGATGGGCGATCCCGGCTCGGAGAGCTGGCCCAGCGAGGAGGCCATGAAGCACGGCGGCGGCATGACGTGGCTCACTCCGACCTACGACCCGGACCTCAACCTGATCTACGTGCCGACGGGCAATCCGCAGCCCGTGATCGCCGGCAAGGCCCGCCCCGGCGCCAACCTGTTCACTGCGTCCATCGTCGCGCTAAACCCGGATAGCGGCAAAATGCAGTGGTACTTCCAGTCCTCTCCGCACGATACGCACGATTGGGATGCGACCCAAACGCCCGTACTGTTCGACGCCGAGATCGCCGGCCAGAAGCGCAAGCTGGTCGCGCAGGCCAGCCGTAATGGCTATTTCTTCGTCCTCGACCGCGCCACCGGCAAGAATATCGTCAGCGCGGAATACGTGAAGACCAATTGGTCGAAGGGGGTCGATTCGAAGGGGTCGCCCATCCCGAATCCCGCGAAGGAGCCGCAGCTCGACGGCGCGCTGGTCTCGCCCAATCAGGGCGGAGGCACCAACTGGCCGCCGCCGACCTACAACCCCGATACTGGTCTATTCTATGTGAGCGCATCGCGCGCGTTCAGCGTGTACTACATCTACGACCCCAGCGACAAGCCCGAAGGATGGGGCGGCAACGATCGCGGCGGCTGGGGCGAATCCATGATCCAGGCCATCGATCCCAAGACCGGCAAGGTCAAGTGGACCCACAAGTGGCTGGATGGCGGCCGCTCCGGCCTTTTGTCCACCGCGGGCAAGCTCCTCTTCGCCGGCGACGGCTCCGGCAACTTCGTCGCCCTGGATCCTGCGAGCGGCAATCCGCTGTGGCACGCCAACCTGGGCAACTCCGTGACCAACGGTCCGATTACCTACGAGCTGGACGGCACTCAGTACCTGGTGGTCGCCGCGGGCGACACTCTGTTCGGCTTCGCGATGTAGTTGTGGGGCGGACGAACTGATCAGTTCTCACCTGCTGCGACCTGGTCCTCTGTCCACACCTTGCGCAGCCCGAACGGAAGCGGCATCGGCTTGCCGGCATCGTATTTCTCGGGCTGCCGCGCCGCCACGATCTCGATCATCTTCTGCACGAAGAACGCCGGCAGCCGGAGGCTCCCGTAATAGGCCTTTTCGACGTCGAAGGTCACCTTGCTGTTATCGGCCTGAAAACGATAATCCACCCAGATCGATTTTTTTCCGCTCAATACGGGCCGCAAGATTCCCGGGATCGTGCCGGGCTTCCACTTCTCCACCGCATCGAAATCGACCATCGAGAAAGTCGAGATGTAATTGTTGCGGAAGATCTTCACGGTTACGGAATCGAGCCCGGGCCGGGGGTTATTCCGCAGCGACCACTTCATGTACTCGTTGATCTCGGCGGCCGTGATGCGAAAAGCCACGTGGCGGTATTTGCCCGCCGTCTTTTGTGCCTCGGCATCGCGCAGGTCCTGAAACATCGCGTAAAACTTCGCCGCCACAGGGGGGACCGGCGCGGTATCGGCCGCGAACAAGAGCCCGGCAGACACCACGGCGGCAATGAAACCGACGCTTTTCATGCGCGTCCTAGCGAACTGGCGAGTAAGGCATCGCGCGGTAGATCGAGATGTCCTGCACGATGCTGATCTGGCCGCCCCGGTCGATCGATTCCTTGCGCACGCGCACCCATTCCTCGTCGGCGGCGAACGCGTTCCAGGCTTTCTCGCGCGCCGCCAGCGTGTCGAACGGAATCACGTAGGTCAGGTTGGGGCGGTTGGCGCCGAAGACGGTCGAGGCGTAGAGAATCGGGTTCACGCCCACGCGATGGAAGATCTTGATCTCCGGCCCTGCGAACCGCTGCTGAAGCAGCTTCCACTGTCGCGCCGTGGGCGAATGATACGTCCTGAGCTCGAACACGCGAGGCGCCGCCGGCGGCTTTTCCGGCACCACGATCTCTGGCGAAAACTCCGCCGCCTCCAGGAGCGATGCACTGGCCGACACGTAGGGTGCCTCGCCGCTTTCCCACTGATCGAACGCCCGGTTGAATTCCTTGTCGGAAAACAGCGCCCGGGAAATCGTCCAGACCTGGTCGCACGATTGCAGCCCGAAGATGGCGACTACCTGCGGCAGGTGCGGCGCCATTACCGCTTCCAGAAAAATCTTGGGGCCTTTGTGAACCCGGTCCATGGCAGGCAACAGTGCCTTCGAAAAGAAGTCGTGGATTCGGGTGGGCTGCGTGCCCTGTTCCAGGAAATACTGCTCCACCACGTAAAACCGCGTGCGGGAAGGTTCGTCCGCGGCGGCTGCCACGGCGGATGGCATCAACGCCGGCAGCCCGCCGAGGAAGCGGCGGCGATCGAGGATCATGCGTTAATTGTAGCCGGTAGCCCCGTCACCGGATGCGCAGCATCTCCCGCGCGCAGTTGTAGCCCGGCGCTCCCATCACGCCGCCCCCCGGATGCGCGCCGCTGCCGCACAAAAACAGGCCCTTCACCGGCGTCCGGTAGCGCGCCCACCCGGCCACGGGACGCATTACGAACATCTGGTCCAGGCTCATCTCGCCGTGAAAGATGTTGCCTCCCGTGATCCCGAATCGCCGCTCCAGGTCGAGCGGCGTGAGCACCTGCCGGTGCTCGACGATCGACCGGATGTTCGGAGCGTACTCTTCGACGAGCGCGATCACGCGGTCGCCGAACGGCTCGCGCAATTCATCCCACGTGCCCTCGCGCAGCGTATATGGCGCGTACTGCAGAAAGATTCCCATGATGTGTTTTCCAGGCGGCGCGAGCGTTGGGTCGTACATGGTCGGCACCGTCAGTTCCAGCAGGGGGCGCTCGCTGGGACGCCCGTACTTGGCGTCGTCCCAGGCGCGCTCCACGTACTCGATATTCGGGCAGATGTGCATGGTCGCCCTGTGATGCGGCCCCGGCGCACCCGGAAGGGCACGGAACTCCGGCAGGCCGTTCAGCGCCAGATTGATTTTGCAGCTCGTGCCCTCGATACGAAAATTCCAGATCGCGCGCACAAAGCCCGGGTGGAGATCGCCGGGCTCCAGCAGCTTCAGGAAAGTCACCTTCGGGTCAAGGTTCGAGGCCACCAGGGCGGATTCGATCTCTTCGCCATTGGCCAGCACCACTCCGCGCGCGCGGCCGTCGCGCACCAGCACCTTGGCCACTGCCGCGCCGGTGCGGATCTCGACGCCCTTTGCCCGTGCCGACGCCGCGATCGCCTCCGACACCGCGCCCATCCCGCCGCGCACGAACCCCCAGAGGCCGCGATGTCCGGCCACGCCGCCCATGCAGTGGTGCAGCAGAATGTACGCCGTGCCCGGCGAGCGAGGGCCGCCGTTGGCGCCGATCACGCCGTCGGTCGCCAGCGTGACCTTCACCTGCTCGCTTTCGAACCACTCGTCCAGGAACTCCGCGGCCGATTGGGTGAAGATCTTCACCAGCGCCACCACGTCGCCCGCGCCCAGCCCGCGCATCTTCCCAAGCAGCCGCAGGTAGTCCACCAGGTCCATCGCGGCCGGTGGAAAGTGCGGCGGAGTGGTCAGCAGAAGCTGTTCCACCACCTGCGAGAGCCGCTCGATCTGATCTTCGTAGGCCGGGTATGCGTCGGCATCGCGCTTGGAGAATTTCGCGATCTCTTCCAGCGTCCTGGAGCGGTCCTGCCACATGAAAAAGTGGCGCCCGTCCGGGAACGCCGAGAAGAATGCAGGGTCTTTGGCGTCCACCAGGTAACCGTGCCGCTCCAGCTCGAGTTCGCGGACGATCCGCTCCTGCATCAGGCTGGTCAGGTATGCCGCCGTGGACACTTTGTATCCCGGCCAGATTTCCTCCGTGACCGCGCACCCGCCCACCATCTCGCGGCGCTCGAGCACCAGCACCTTCCTGCCGGCGCGCGCCAGGTACGCGGCCGCCACCAGCCCGTTGTGTCCTCCGCCGACGATGATGACGTCCACTCTCGCCATGGCTCAGAGCTTCTTGAACACCACGACGGCGAGCGGCGGCAGGGACACGGAGATCGAATATTTGCGGTTGTGTTTCGCCTCCGGCCGCGAGGTCACGCTCCCGCCGTTACCCATGTTGGATCCGCCGAATACTTCGGAATCCGTGTTCAGAATCTCCTGGTAAAAGCCCTCCTCCGGCACGCCGAACGCATAGCCCTTACGCGGCATGGGAGTGAAGTTGCAGCAGATCAGCAGGAAGTCCTTCGGGTCCTCGGCGCGCCGCAGAAACGAGATGATCGAGCTTTCACCGTCGTGGAAATCCACCCACTCGAATCCCGAGTAGTGGAAGTCCACCTGGTGCAGCGCCGGATTCGCCCGGTACAGCCGGTTCAGCTCGCGAACCAGGGTTTGCAGCTTGCGGTGGTAATCGAACTCGAGCAGTTCCCAGCGCACGCCCTGGTTATGGTTCCACTCCTCGCGCTGCCCGATCTCCTGTCCCATGAAGAGCAGCTTTTTCCCCGGATGCGTCCACATGTATGCCAGAAATGCCCGCACGTTGGCGAACTGCCGCCACTCGTCGCCCGGCATTTTGTTGAGCAGCGATCCTTTGCCGTGCACCACCTCGTCATGCGAGATGGGCAGCACGAAATTCTCGTGGAAGGCGTACAGCAGGCTGAACGTGATGTGGTTGTGCAGGTACTTGCGATAGATCGGATCGCTATGGAAGTAGTCCAGCATGTCGTGCATCCAGCCCATGTTCCACTTCATGGTGAAGCCCAGCCCGTTGAGGTAGACCGGCTTCGACACGCCCGCAAACGCCGTGGATTCCTCTGCAACCGTGAACGCGCCCGGCACCTGGTGCGCCTGCTCGTTGAATCGCCGGACGAATTCGATGGCTTCCAGGTTTTCGTTGCCGCCGTACTGGTTCGGAATCCACTCGCCGGGTTTCCGCGAGTAATCCAGGTAGAGCATGGAAGCCACCGCGTCCACGCGCAGGCCGTCGATGTGAAATACCTTCAGCCAGAAGAGCGCGTTCGAAATCAGGAACGATCGGACTTCGTTGCGGCCGAAATTGAAAATCAGCGTGCCCCAATCGCGGTGTTCGGCCTTCCGCGGATCGGCGTGCTCGTAAAGCGCAGTGCCGTCGAAGAACACCAGCCCGTGCGCGTCTTTGGGGA